>JAABUJ010004945.1_pt1 | contig 13668 bp, 16 predicted proteins | sample 5559131 | NCBI WGS metagenome assembly JAABUJ01 (sample SAMN10711875, study PRJNA513366) | rock metagenome | isolation source: Antarctica rocks | place: Antarctica: Victoria Land, Mt New Zealand nord | collected 2016-01-07
GCGCGGCGTCCCGAACGGGACCCGCAAACCGTGCCGGCTCCAGCGTCCATATTTCGCAAATTCGCGCGCCACCCCTCATCACCAACTTCGATGGCGACGTCATCACCATCCTGCGTGTCCGTCAACAGCGCACGTGATCGCCGACCGGCTCGCCGACTCAAACGGCACCTATGTGGCGCTCACCCGGGCTCGGGAGCGCACCCACCTGTACGCCAGCACCGAACGCCTCGAGCCGGCCGACGAGGGCGGCGACGGCGGCCGCGGACAGCAGCTCGCTTCACTGGCTGGGCAGCTGGGGCGCTCAGAGCCCGAGCTCTCGTCGATCTCGATCGCGCTCGCGCACGAGCGCCAGGCCGAGCACGAGCACGCCGACGAGAGTGAGAGTGCCACGGTCGGGTCGGGCCAGCGCGAGCAGCTCGACCGGGCCCGCGCGCAACGCGACCAGGCCCTCGTCGAGCTTGAGCAGGCCCGCGTCCGGCTCGAACGAGCCCGGGTGGAGCAGCGCGAGGTGGCCGCGGTGATGGCCTCTGAGCCGCGCGATCAACGCGCCGAGCACGCGCACGCCGACGCGCGGCGCGCCGGCGAGCAGGCGCAGTGGGCGGCGGCGCGCGGCGAGCAGCTGGAGGGCGAGCGGGCCGGGCTGGGACGCCTGGCGCGCCTGGGTGAGCGCGGGCGAGCGCTGCGAGGCGAGATCACCGCCGCGCGCGCCCGGGAGCGCGACGGGCTCGCCGAGCAGCGGCGCTGCAGTCAGGAGGCCGACGCCCGAGACGCCGAGCTTCACGAGCAGCGACGCGAATGGGAGGCCCGGCATCCCGGCGCCCGGGAGCGCCACCATGGCGCCGAGCGTGAGCACGGGCGCGCCGAGCAGGCCCACCAGGTGGCCGAGGCGCGCTATGAGATCGCGGTCGTCCGCGAGCTGCGCGCCGCGTCATTCCCACAGGCCGTCGCGCCGGAGCGTCTGCAACAGCTGCGCCAAGAGCAAGCCCGGCTGCAGGCGCTCGGCGAGCGCGCCGACCAGGCCCGCCTCGCCGAGGTCCGCGCCGAGCTTGGGCGGCTCACCCCAGGCAGCTCGGCGCCCAGCCGCGCTGTGCTGGGGCACCGGCCCGGGTTCGGGCCCGAACGACGCGGACCGACGATCGGACGCTAGCCCCCGCAGTCACGCCACTGTGCCCTGGGCGCCGTCAGCTTGGTCGCCGGCGCAGCCGGCGGGCTGCTGTGCGGTAGACCTCGAGCGCGTCGCGGCGCCCCGCCCAGATGACTTGCGCCTTCTCGGGCTGCGTTTCGGATGGGAGCAGCCGGTAGACGATCCGGTAGGGCGGCGGCCAGCTGACGCGCTGCTGGGCGAAGTCGATCACGTACAGCGAGCGGGCCGCCTGCAGCTCGCTGGTCTCCGGGTGCGCTTGCAGCGGCTTGCCGTACCGCGGCGCCTGGCGCAGGTGGTCAAGCAGCTGCCAGGCGATCTCGCGGTGGGGCTCGGGCAGCCGTTCGACTGACTCAAACGCGGCGTCGTCGAGGAACTCGACGACGATCGCCATCAGCGCGCGGCTGGCCGGCGGCGCTGGGCGTCCTCCCAGCTGAGCGGCTCGCTGGTGGGATGCTCGACCCGCTCCTGCGCGAACGCCGCCCACGCCAGGTCGCGCACCAGCTCCTCGCGCTCGAGCATCTCGTCATAGCGACCCGCGGCGAGCACCACCACCTCGCGCCGGCGCTGGCGGCCGACCTCGACCGTCAGCTCGGGGTTAGAGACGAGCTCGGCAATCAGCTGCGGGAGGCGACTGCGCGCCTCGGCGCTCGCGAGGACTTCTGGTGGCATCCAGCGGATCGTACCAATTATCGTACGGCTTCTCGACCAGCCCTTGCTGGCGGCGCCACGAGCCGCCCGCGTCACTGATCGAGCGAAGCGAGGCAGTGACGCGGCCATGGATCGCCCGGGTTTCGGGAGCCTGGGCGCTGTGAGCCGGGTTCCTGTGAAGTGATGCGCACGTCCGGGAGCGGCGGTACCGTGGCACGCCTACCCAATATCTATCTCGGGCCCTGACCTCCACCGACGCGCTTTTACTACGCGCTCGAGGCCAGCTCTCTCAGGCGGGCTCTCAGGGCACCCCTCACCGCTTCGCGGTCAGGGAGACCCACGCGTAGTAACGCGATGCTCGCCCACATACCTGGTGCGCTCCGTCTGCTCGGCAACCCTTCGGGTCGTTGCCGATCTGGCGTGAACGAGTCGACCACCATTGCCGCGGCCAGCATCCCCCTCGGGGATCGGCGCGGCGCCTCAACCCAGATCACGAGGCAACCCGACCCGAACGATCCGCCTTCCCGACCGTCGAGGCCCCCAGGGCTTTGACGCTTGGATCGAGCGTCCGGCACCCCCGCCGGCGCCGATGGCAAAAACACTCACCGATCAGGGGGAACCGAAGACGAAGACGGCGAGCGGCTCGCTCCCTGAGTTCTGTGCGTGCTTGTGGCGGAGCGAGCGTGCCTGTCAGAGGGGGTCGCCCGCCGGTCCATGGACGGCCGGCGGAAAACCGGCCGGACGAGAGACCCCCTACCGCCGCTCGGCGCGGTAGCGCTGATGCGCGGCCTGGGGACTTATCCCGACGGCCGCGGCGATCTCGCAGGCGCTCAGCGCTCCTCCGTCCAAGGAGAACTCATGCGACTCGTAGATGACCTTCAGCGTGCTCGATGAGCGAGCGGCGATCGTGCATCGATGTCCGGGCAGCCCTGGTGGCGCCAGAACGATATGACCCGGCGGCTGGGAGACTTCCAGCGATGGCGCGTACGTGGCTGTCGATCCGGGTGGATCTCATTGAGGGGCGAGGCGAGCGGTGCTGGCCGCGACCGGGGCGGATCTTCGCGGCGTCGCGGAGGCACACGTTCGCCGAGCTGGCTGACGCGATCGATACGGCGTTTGCGCGGTGGGATCGCAGCCACCTGACGCTGTTTGAGCTCTCAGACGGCACCCGGGTGTATGGGCCGATCGAATGGGATGAGGCGCCCGAGTCAGGCGTCTACGGGGCCGAGCTGCGCCTGAGCCGGCTGACCGCGGGCGAGCAGCTGACCTACACGTTTGACATGGGCGATGACTGGACGCACCTGTGCACCGTCGCAGCTGAGCGGATCGACCCGCTCAACCAGCTCGGGATCGTCCCCGCGGTCCCGTTGCCCTACTGGGGATGGGGAGCGATCCCCGACCAGTACGGGCGGCGCTTTGACGCCGATGACGGCGAGACCCCGCTGCCACCAAATCCGGACGCGACCGACCTTCCCGCGATCCACCCCTACTGGGGCCCGCGCCCGCCGCGCCCGCCGAGGTAACCCCCGCGTCCTGCGCGGCGACGGTCGAGCCCTCTCGCCCCGTTCAGTCACGTTTACGCTCAACCCGCCCCGAGACCGTGCGCATGAGTCACGTTAATGAGGAAAAACGTGACTATTGCCGCATGAGGGCCCTCACGCAGTTCTGGCGGTCGAGCAACTCGTCGACGAGCCCCTCCAATGCCTCCGCCCCATTGCATGGCGGCGGAGCGTCTGCTGCCTAAGATCGGCGCGTGGAGAACACCGTCGAGGTTTCGATCGAGCGGGAGTTGCTTCGCCGCCGTGCGGCGGTCGCCGCTGAGTGGGGTCGGCAGGACGTGGTGGTGTTGATCGGTGCTGGTGGGTTGATCCTTCGTCCCGGGCGCGACGATTCTGCGTATCGCTTCGAAGCGCACTCGGAGGACTACTACCTGACTGACCGGAATCGTCCTGGTGGGGTGCTTGCGTTTGATCCGGGCGAGGGCTGGGTTGATTTCGTCGCGCCGGTCACCGCGAGCGAACGTCTGTGGTCAGGAGCGCCGGCAGCCGACGTCGAGGGCCTGACGACCGACGATCTCGAAGGGTGGCTGGCGGCCCGCGTTGGGCAGACGATGGCGTGGCTGGGCAGCGCTCTGACGACGCGCGGTTCGATGCTGAACTGGCCGAGGAGCTGGGTTTCGGGCTCAGTCAGGTACGGCGTCCCAAGGATCCAGTCGAGCTTGACCGGATGCGCGTCGCGCAGCGCGCCACCCGTGCAGCGTTTGCCGTTGCGCTGCCACTGCTGCGCGAGGGGATGACTGAGCGAGAAGTGCAGATCGAGCTGGAGGCCGAGGCGTTTCGCCGCGGCGCCGAAGCGATGGCCTACGACACGATCATCGGTGGGGGAGTCAACTCGGCGGTGCTGCACTTCGCTCCCACCGCGCGTCGGTTCGGGGCGGGCGAACTGGTATTGATCGACGCGGGCGCTCAGTACCTCGGCTACGCCAGCGACATCACCCGCACCTACCCGGTCGGCGGCCGCCTCGATCCCGCACAGCAGGAGCTGCACTCCGTGGTTTATGAGGCGGAGCGGGCGGCGATCGACCGCTGCCACGCCGGTGTCGAATGGCGCGACGTGCATCTCACCGCCGCACTGGTGATCGCCGACGGCCTCGTCGCGTGCGGCATCCTGCGTGGAGCCCCCGAGTCGCTGGTGCAGTCGGGCGCCGTGTGGCTGTTCTTCCCGCACGGGATTGGTCATCTCGTCGGCCTCGGCGTCCGCGACGCCGGCGGGACGCCGCTGTCGGAGCGCCGAGACGATCCCAAGCCATATCCAAACCTGCGGATCGACCTGCCGCTGGAGTCGGGCATGGTCGTAACCGTCGAGCCCGGGATCTACTTCGTGCCCGCGCTGCCAGAGGATCCAGGCCACCGCCGCCGACACCGCACCGAGGTGAACTGGGAGCGGGTGGACCGGATGCTTGACTTCGGCGGCATCCGCATCGAGGACAACGTCCTCATCACCCCCGACGGCCACGACGTCATCACTGCCGACGTCCCGCCGCTGGGCTGACCGGATGCTTGGGAGAGCTCCGCTCTGACCGCAGAGACTGAGATCCGCGTCGGCTCTGCAGCCGACGCCGGCGTGCTGCTGTCGTGGTTTGATGAGGCGGTCCGGTGGCTGGTCGCCCGGGGACAGACCGGTCAGTGGGGCAGCGAGCCATTCTCCGAGCAGCCTCACCGGGTCGAGCAGGTGCGCGCCCTCGCCAGCGGAGGCGGCCTGCGGATCGCCGAGCACGACGGACAGCCGGTCGGTGCGCTCGCCGTCGGTGACGCACCCGCCTACGCGCCCTCCGTCTACCGGCCGGAGTTGTACATCATCCTGCTGCTCACGTCGCGTCAGCACGCCGGCCAGCGCATCGGCGACGTCCTGGTCCGCCGCGCGATCGGCGAGGCCCGCGCAGCGAACCGTGAGCTGCTGCGCGTCGACTGCTGGTCCGGCGCTCCTGACCTCGTCCGCTGGTACGAGGCTCAGGGGTTCAAGCGGACGCAGACGTTCGACCGCAACGGCTGGATCGGCCAAGTATTCAGCATGCCGCTGAGCTGAATCAAAACCGCAGCCTGGGGCGCCCCGCTGCGCATCTCACGATTCCCAGCGGACCTCCCCGTCTATCACGATCGCGGTCGGCACCAGCGCGAGCGACCGAGCGACGGCCGCGGACGCCTCATGCTGAGGATGTACGTTGGCGACGACGGTGCCAGTCCCCTGCCGTCGAAGCCAGGCCACCATCACCTTCGCTGCCTCGCGGGCGTACCCACGACCCTGATAAGCAGTCACGACAACCCACGCAACCTCAGCGGTCAGATCACCAGACGCCTCGGCCACGGTGGCTTGCACCGTGCCGACCACGTGTCCGTCCTCGCGTCGGCGCACGACCCAGTTAAACCACCGCTGACAGCCGTCCGGGGAGCGGCCCACGATCTGGCGTCGGTACCGCTGCTGCAACTCGACCACGCCGGCCGGCTCCCCGCCCGTGAAGACGTGCAACTCCGGGTCATCCAGCAGCGGCGCCATCTCCTGCGCGTGTTCAACCTGCAGCGGCTCAAGCTGCACCCGCCGGCCCTGCAGAACCCGCGCGTCAGGCCACTCGCCCAAGTCCAGCATGACGGCAAGGTAGACGCTGGCAGACAAAGCCCGATGGTCCGACCTCGCCTATACGGTCACGCTCCTGACCCAAAACGTGACTCACCGCAAATAGCGGTCGCTGAGTTCAGTCGGGGATGGCGGCGACGTCAGGGACGATGATGCCGAAGAGGTCCCCGATGGCCGCCAGGCTGGCCGCCTGCAGAGCCGCAGAGGACACGGTGTCGGGGGTGCTTGGGAGGGCGCGGGTAGCTGTGGCGCTGGCGACAACGGTGGGCGCGTAGCCCAGGTTGAACGCCCCTCGCGCGGTGGAGTTCACGCACATGTGCGTCATGAACCCGGCGAGCACCAGATTGCGGGCGGAGGCGGCCTTGAGCCGATCGTCGAGGTCGGTCTGCACGAAGGAGTTCGGAAACTGCTTGACGATCACCGTCTCGTCCCCGCGCGGCGCCACTTGGTCAACGATCTGGCCGATCTCGGCTCGCACGTCGTAGGGCGAACCCTCGCCGGCGTCGTGCTTGAAGTGGATAATCGGGATGCCGGCCGAACGGGCCCGCTCAAGCAGCTCGGCCGCCTCATCTAGGGCGGCGGCGACCCCATCGAGTGCCATGACCCCCCGGACATAGGTGTTCTGGCAGTCGATCATGATGAGGGTGGAGTCGGCCAGGCTCGCCGGGGTCGAAGGCAAGCCGCTGAGGGCTCGCAGGGTTGTGGGCTCAGGCATGATCGGTCCTCTCGGGGCAGCTCGTCGCTGCGGTGAATGTACTCCTCTTGTTGTTGGTTTCTCGGGGTAGGTGCGGGATCAGTCTGGGATATCCGATCTCGCCGCTACGGTCACGTTTGTGGACAAGAACGTGGCTATTTGACTTGTGGCGCCAGATGCTGGGTTCGTTGGTAGCCCGCGCTGGCGGGGCTGGCTCAACCGCGTCGCAGCGCACGCCAGAGCAGCCCGGGATGGCGAGCGACCTCCGGGACGAGCTTGAGCGCGAAGAACGTGAGTGCGAGCCATGGACGTAGGTGCGGCCGGATCCGCGTGATCTGGCCGTCTGCGCCGAGTTCGAGGATCATCGCGTCGCCTAGCTTCAGTGGCCCGATCAAACAGTCGCCCATCACCACACGTACGGCGTCCTGGCCAACCTCTTCGCGCCACCGCAGCTGCGTCACGCTGCCGTAGACGGCGCCGAGGAGAACGCGCAGATCATCCCGGCCACGGAACACCATCCGCCCCGAGACGGGCGAGACCAACTCGGCATCTACGGCGAGCGTCTCAACGAGCCCGTCGACGTCGTTTGCCTCAGACGCGGCGCGATAGCGCGCAACGGCATCCACAAAGCAATCCTCCCACAACCGGGGGAGTGCCGCGCTCGATACTTCCGTCCGAGCCGACGCATACAGTCACGTTATGGATGCATTTCGTGACTCAACGAGCAGAAGGAAGGGACCATGACCGCTGAGGTGCCCGAGGCCGCTCGGCAGCTCGCCGGCCGGCTCGCCGACGCGTTTGAGCAGGACCGGGGGCTCGCCGAGCAGCTCAGCGACTGCCAGGACCGGTTGCGTGCGGCCAACGGCCAGCTGTGGTCAGGGCTTCACCCCGACGCGTTGGGGCTGATCTATGACGACGCCGCGGCGGTCGGGGCGGGGGAGGGCTCAAGCGTGATCGCCGCAAGCGTGGTCGACGCGCTGCGCGCGGGTCTCCCGGCGGCTGAGGTTGAGGCGGCGGTGCTGCCCGGTCTGCAGGAGGCGCATTGGGCGATTCACCGCGCGTTCTCAGAGCACCAGCAGCTCGGCGAGGACTGCCGGCACCTGGCCGCGGAGATCGGCGAGCTGATCTCCCAGTTCGTCGCCGAGCTGATCGCCGCCGGGTGGTCTGAGGAGCAGGCTCGCCAGGCCGACGTGCGCCAGCTCGCCGGCGGGGTCGCCAGGTGAGCGCCACCACGCCACGGTCCTCGTCGACGTCGTCGAGGACGAGCTCGTCGACGTCGCGGCGCCGGCCACCAGAGGTCCTCTCAGAGGCCGAGGCGATCGCGCTCATGAAGGCCTGCTCGACCCGAGCGCCGACCGGGGTGCGTAACCGCGCGTTGATCGCCGTCTTGTGGCGCTGCGGACTGCGGATCTCCGAAGCCCTCTCCTTGGAGCTGCGCGACGTCGACCTCGACGCCGGAACGGTTCGGGTCAGGCATGGCAAGGGCGACCGGTCGCGGACGGTCGGCCTCGATGAGCAGACCGCGGCGCTATTGGCGCGCTGGCTTGACCGCCGCAAGAAGCTCGGCGCCGGCGCGCGGGCGCCGATCTTCTGCACCCTCCAAGGCGGACGATTGGACAGCAGCTATGTGCGGCGGCTGCTGCCGCGCCTCGCCCGCAAGGCGGGGATCGAGCGGCGGGTGCACGCCCACGGCCTCCGGCACACCTACGCCGCCGAATTGGCGCGGGAGGGGACGGCGATCAACGTGATCCGCGACGCACTCGGGCACACGTCGCTGGCGGTCACCGACCGCTACCTACGCGACGTCGCGCCCACCCACGTGATCGACACGATCCGCGCCCGGCGGTGGGAGAGCGCGTAGCCTGCCCTCGTGAAGGTCGGTGCGATCATCAAGCTCATCGAGGACGACGGCTGGGAGCACGTGGCGACCCGCGGAAGCCACCGCCAGTATCGCCACCCGACCAAGCCGGGCAAGGTGACCGTGCCCGGCAAGCCCTCCCGGGACTTGCCCCGAAGCCTCGAAGCGAGCATCCTTCGCCAGGCAGGGCTGACGCGATGACCGATCCCGAGCGCTACACGATCCTTCTCGAACAGGCCGATGATGGTGGCTGGGGCGCCTGGTCGCCTGACTTGCCGGGCTGCGTCGCGCTCGGCGACACGATCGATGAGACCGTGGCCGAGATGCGCGAGGCGATCGCGTTTCACCTCGAGGGCCTGGCCGCCGACGGCGACCCAATCCCCGAGCCCACCGGTCCGGGCGTCTACATCGAGCAGCACGCCGCCGCGGCCGCCTAACGGCCCCGGCGCTGACCACACGGCCCTCGGGCTAAAAGCCTCGTTCGGTCGCGCGCGGAAACCTCAACCGCGGTGGCCGCGGCGAGCCGATGCCACGAGCCTCAACGAGTCACGAAATGCATCCAAGCGTGACCATATGCGCCGGCACGGACAGACCTGCGAAGGCGTCAGGGTTGCGTTGCTCGGGCTCGGGTCAGCATCTCTGGGCCAGTTCGGCTACGCGCTGAACGTCGCTACCTCACCTCCGGCTGGGGTTTCAGATCCAGGCCGGGACGGGGCGAGGGGGCCGCTACTTCGAGCTCTCAGGCGTCCCTGAGAGCCTCCTACAGGAGTGGTCGGGTCGTCATCGCCAGGTGCAACGAGCAGATCGAGCGGCGCCTGGCAGAACGCCTCACAGAGCTCCAGAGCCAGGTCAAGGCGGGCGGGCCGGGCGCTGACGCCGCGGCGGCGCGGTTGGTGGCCCTCGAGCAGTCGGGGCAGCTGTTGCCGGCCGAGCAGCGGGCGGTGGCGATGAGCACCCGCGCCGCCAAAGGCGAAGGAGCGCTGCAGACGGCGGGGGATCTCGATCGGGCGTGGTGGCAGGACGCCCGCGAGCACGCCTTCGACGCTCGATCCGTCGAGGCGCTCCGCGGCCGTGGACAGGCCGTTGACGTGGCCGAGCCCGAGCCCGGGGACGAGTTGGAGCGGCGGATCGTTCACCGGCTGACCGAGTTCGATGCTACGTTCGCCCAGCGTGAGGCGCGCTGGAGGCGGCCGCCGGTCACGTGGAGCCTGACCGGGCTTTGGTGCTGCTCGAGCGGTTGCGTGAGCGCCGCGAGATCCTGGAGCTGGTGGACGGTCGGGAGACCACGCGCTCACACCGCGGGAGCGAGCGGGCGGCGCTCACCTCAGCCCGGGCGCTGACCGACACGCCGGCGGAGCCGATCGGGCCCGGCTCGTGGAGGAGGAGCTCTCAGAGTTGCGGGCTGAGTTGGCGCTCGGCGGCGCCCAGCTCGCCTCCGAGCAGGAGCAGGCGATCCGGGTGGCATGCTCAGGCCGGCGGTTGGTGGTGGTGGTGGGGCAGGCCGGGACGGGGAAGAGCACCGCGCTGACCGCGGTCGCCCGGGCGCACCAGGACGCCGGCCGGCGGGTGATCGTGACCTCGACCGGCGCGCAGGCCGCCGAACGGCTCACCACCGAGTTCTCGCAGGCCGGGGTGAACGCGGCGGGCTACTCCACCGCCGCCTTGCAGGCCGCCGTTGGCCGCGGCGCGATCACGCTCGGGCCTGAGGTGACGGTCATCCATGACGAGGCCGCGCTGGCGGCCACCCGCGAGCAAGCCTGGCTGCTCGACGCCGCGGCGATCTCAGGAGCGCGGGTGATCGAGGTCGGCGACCCCCACCAATCCCACGCCGTCGGGGCCGGCGGCCTATGGCCAGCAATCGAGCAGGCCGCCAACCAACACGGCGGGCTGGTCGAGCTCTCCCGGATCGTCCGTGCCAGGGACGCCGCGGATCGCCGCGACCAGGCCAAATGGCGCGCCGGCGGACACGACCAAGCCCTCGCCGGCTACGCCCACCGCGGCCGGGTACTGATCGCCGACACCCAGCAGCAGGCCGAGGACCGGGCGCTGGAGGCCGCGTACACCGACCGCCAGCAAGGTCGCAGCGCGCTGGTCGTCGTCCAGACCTCCAACGAGCATCTGGATGCGCTCAACGCCCGCGCCCAAGCCCTCCGCGGCCAAGACGGCCAACTCGGCGAGCCGCAGGTGGCGCTTCAGGGCCGGCCGTATGGGCTGCGCGCCGGCGACGAGATCGTGCTGCGCGCCGCCAGCATCCCCCCGGAGCTCGGGGCCGTCCGCAACGGGACCCGCGGCCGGGTCCTCGACGTCGACGAGGACCACCAGCACGCCACCATCGCGCTCGCCGACGGGCGCCAGGCCAACTGGGACCGCGCCCAGCTCGACGCCGCGAGCGCCCGGCTGGGGTACGTCTCGCACACGTTCCCCGCCCAAGGTCAGACCGTTGACCGTGCGCACGTGATCGCCGGTGAGCACGCCGACGCCAACGGCACCTACGTCGCGCTCACCCGCGCCCGGGAGCGCACCCACCTCTACGCCAGCGCCGAGCGCCTGGACAGCGTCGAGGAAGAGAGCGGCCGGGAGGATCGACTAGCCCGATTGGCCGAGCAACTGGGACGCTCAGAGCCCGAGGTCCCATCGATCGCGGTCGCGCTCGCCCACGAGCAAGCAGTCGAGCGCGAGCTCGCCGAGCAGAGCGTCCCCTCTCCCCGGCGCCCCAAACGCCGCCCTGACAACGATGACGACATGCCGCAGCGACAAGTGTCAGAGCGCGAATGGCGCGACCAGGCCGCCGCTCAGCTGCAGCGAGCCCGCGAGCAGCGCGACCAAGCCCGGGTCGAGCTTGACCGGGCGCGGGTGGAGCGCGACCAGACGGCGCGGGTGATAGCCACCCTGCCGCAAGACCCCCACCTCCAGCACGCGCTCGCCGACGCCCAGCACGCGGCCGCCCAAGCCCGATATGCCGCCGCCCAGGGTGAGCAGCTCACCGATCAGCTCGGGGAGCTGGGACGCTTCGCCCGTTTGGGGGAGCGCGGCCGGACCCTCAAAACCCAGCTCGCCGCAACCCGTGACCACGAACGCCAGGCCGCACAGCGCCAGCAGCGCTTCGAGCAGGAGGCCGAGCACCGCCACGCCCAACTCGAGCACCAACGCCGAGTGTGGGAGGCCCAGCACCCGGCGCGCGTGAGCGCCACCAAACCGCCCAGCACACCTATCAGCAAGCCCACCAACGCCACCAGAGCGCCGAGCAGACCTACGAGACCACGCTCACCCAGGACCTGGTCAACGCCGCGGCGGTGGCGCCGCCCGGCGCCCGACGGTGGCCGCAGCCCGGAGATCCGCCCGAACCCGAGCACGAGCGCCCAGCGCGCCGGATCGAGCGCGGGCGCGAGGGCCCCTCATTTGGCCTCTAAATACGGGCCGATACGGCCCTGGGCGAGCCGAATCGCCTGATCCGGGCTGTTCGCGCCTGCCCACGCGCGCTCAGACGCGCGTAAGGCGATCTAAGGGCTTGCACGAGAAGACCACGACGGGGGAACGTTGGCTTGAGATCGGGCGGTGGCGGCCAGGGCCGCTACGCGTCTTCCCAACTGCGGTCGCTGAAGTTCCACGGCGGACGGGATAACCTCACCTCGGTTGTAGGTGAAAACGCAACCCGCGCTTGCGCTTACCCCGTTCAATTAGCGCGTGCCGTGCGTGGGAATCGAGCCTTCGTTGTCGGGGCGGTCAGGGTCGTCTGGGATCTGGCTCTTGCCGGCAGGATCGCTCGGTGCTTCTGCTCCTGGCGCGCCGTCCAGTCCGTCGGCGGGGTGGGCGTTAATGGCGCTTCCCTTGTACGTATAGAAGCCGTAGACGACGGCGAAGAAGAACGCGATGATCACCACGATAAAGATGATGCTGCCGCCGGCGAAGGCGAATACAGGGCCCATGATTCTCTCTCTCGATCTGCCTGTCACTGAAACCGCGTCAGGCTGGCCTTGGTGTGTTGTGGTCATGCCGCATGCCGTGCACAGAAGGTTTATGCAGAGGCCCTCCCTTCTCGTTCGCCCTTGCGGGTCTGCTCGCGCGTTGTCGAGCGCCAGCACGTTGGCTTGAGGCAGGAACCGGTCGTAGAGGACAATGGTAAGTCCTTCAGCGCGCGGAGCATGAGCCGAGGGCCCTTCAGGGGCGCCGCAGGACGTGATTGGCATCATGGGGTCCTGGGGCTCGGCGCGGTCAAGCAGCTCGTAGCCTCTGCACCAAGCCGACCGCGACCGGATCCCGTCGTCGGATATCGGGCGGTAGCGGCCAGGTCCGTTACGCGCTGTCCCAGCGGCGGGCGCGGATCGTGTCGATCACGTGCATCGGGGCGACGTCGCGCAGGTAGCGGTCGGTGACCGCCAGCGTCGAGTGCCCGAGCGGCGTCGCGGATCACGTTGATCGGGGTGCGCTCGCGGGCGAGCTCGGCAGCGTAGGTGTGTCTGAGCCCGTGGGCGTGCACCCGGCGGTCAAGGCCGGCTTTGGCCGCCAGTCGCGGCAGCAGGTGGCGGACATAGGAGGCGTCGACGCGGCCGCCATCGAGGGTGCAGAAGACTGGCGCGCGGGCGCCGGGCCCGAGCTTGCGCCGGCGATCCAGCCACCGATCAAGGAGAGCGGATGTTTGCTCATCGACACCGACGGTGCGGCTCTTATCGCCCTTGCCGTGGCGGACCCGCAGGGTCCCCAGCTCGAGGTCGACGTCGCGGAGCTCGAGCGCGAGCGCCTCGGAGATCCGCAGACCGGATCGCCACAGCATCGCGATCAGCGCCCGGTTGCGGATCCCGGTCGGCGCCCGGCTCGAGCAGGCCTTCATCAGCGCGATCGCCTCGGGCTCGGTGAGGACCTCGGGCGGGCGCCGGCGAGCCCTCGCAGAGGAGGAGGGCGACGAGGAGCTCGCCGGCGGATCCTCAATGATCGTCATCTGCGCTCTGCACCTTGAGTCACGTTCTTGTCCACAAACGTGACCGTAAAAAGCCTGGTGCGAACGTGCGTGGGCGTGCTACCTCCGGCGAAAGACGCTCCTTAGTCGGTGCGGTGGTCTAGCTTTTCGGGAACGCCGACGTCATCCTCGGCTGCCGGCACTTGGGTCTGGCCCTGTTGCTGGTCACTGTCCCCGATCGGGGGAGTTCCCTTGGCAGGGTTGGTGCCCTCTTCGCCCCCTTGATCAGGCACCGCGTC
>JAABUJ010004946.1_pt1 | contig 13665 bp, 13 predicted proteins | sample 5559131 | NCBI WGS metagenome assembly JAABUJ01 (sample SAMN10711875, study PRJNA513366) | rock metagenome | isolation source: Antarctica rocks | place: Antarctica: Victoria Land, Mt New Zealand nord | collected 2016-01-07
CCTGGAGCAAGGAAGACGTTGCCGCGGCGGGCTACTCCCCGGTCACCAGCAAGCACATCCCTGACGGACTCACGCTCGCCCAGCTCGCAGAGTCCGCGGTGCGCGAGAGCGACAACACCGCGATGAATTTGGTTCTCCAACGCATCGGAGGCCCGGCGGGCCTCGACTCCGCACTGAGCCGGCTCGGTGACACGACGACCGAGGTCGTCAACACGGAGCCAGACCTGAACACCATCGAACCCGGCACGTCTGACGACACGACGACGCCGGCCGCATTCACAGCCGACCTCGCCGCCTACCTCGATGGTCCCGTCTTGAACGACAGTGACCGCACCCTCTTGATCGACTGGATGAGCGGCAACGCCACAGGGGACAGCCTCATCCGCGCCGGAGCGCCGAAGGGGTGGGCGGTCGCAGACAAATCCGGAGGTGCTGGAGCAATCCGCAATGACGTCGCGCTCGTCACTCCTCCCGGCAGAGATCCCATTGTGGTCACCATCCTCACGACGAAGAACAACACGTCGGCTAAGTACGACGACGAGCTCGTTGCGCGCGCTGCAGCACTGGCCCTCACTGCGTTTGGTTGAGACAACGTCAGTGAGGGCAAAGTGATTGACGCCCAGCTCTTTTCGTTCGCCGGGCCGGGCACTCAGGCGACAAGCAATCCAGCGCACTCGGGTCTCAGTCTGCAACGACGTCGTCCTGTGGTGCCAGTCACCGCCAGCTGAGCACCCCGGGCTCCATCGACGGGATCATGGCCGCCCGAGGCGCAGATTCACCTCCTACTCGGTGGCCAGCCCAGCCAAGGCGAACTGCCGCGGGCCGTGTTTACAGTCGTAAGGTTACGTGATAGAACTTGTGTCGTCTTACACCTGTAACCATATGAAGGGTCATCATGATCAGCTCCCTGGCGCGCCGCCTCGTTAGGTCGGCACGGCTCGTGCTCGTTCTGTCCGTGCTGGCGACAGTGATCGCGGGCGTGCTCGGGTTCACCGTGTTCTCGAATCTGGGGACGCAGGGGTACGACAACCCGGCTTCGGACTCGGCGCAAGCAACCAAGCTCGTTGACCAGGACTTCGGCGGCAGCCCAGATCTGGTGTTCCTCATCCACGCACGTGGCGGTGACGTCGACAGGCCCGACGCCGTGTCCTCGGGCGAGGCCTTGACTCAGAAGTTGCGGACGAACCCGTCGTTGACGTCGGTGACGTCCTACTTCGGGACCCGCGCGCCGACCCTCCGCTCGAGTGATGGTGCTGATGCGCTCATCCTGGCCCAGTTGACCGGAACAGAGCAGACCCGCGACACGCAGGCAGCGACGGTCCTCGACGAGTACAACGACAGCAGCGACGGCGTTACCAGCGTGCTCGTGGGTGGACCGGCTGGGATCGATCTGGGCCGGCAGACGACTGCCGACGTGGTCTTGGCCGAGTCCATCGCGATCCCAGTGGTGCTCATCCTGCTGGTGCTCGTGTTCGGCTCCGCAGTGGCTGCTCTTCTCCCGATGGTCGTTGCGCTCATCTCGATCGTCGGTTCGTTTGCGATCCTCAACGGACTGACCCAGTTCACTGACGTCAGCATCTTCGCGATCAACCTCGTCACCGCGCTGGGTTTGGGGCTCGGCGTCGACTACGCGTTGCTGTTCGTGAGTCGCTACCGCGAAGAACTTCGTGCCGGTGCGACACCGCGTGAGGGCGTGGTCAACACCCTCATGACGGCTGGGCGCACGATTGCCTTTTCGGCCATCACGGTACTGGCCGCGCTCTCGGCGATGCTCGTGTTCCCGCCGTACTTCCTCAAGTCCTTCGCCTACGCAGGCATCGCCGTCGTGGCGGTAGCCGCTCTGGCCGCGCTGGTCGTCCTGCCTGCGCTGCTGGTCGTGCTGGGCGAGCGTGTCAACTCCGGAAAGCTCCCATGGCTGGGCAAGGAACGCGCCGCGGGTGCCTCGCGCTGGGGTCGGATGACCCAGGGCGTGATGCGTCGGCCGCTCGTGGTTCTGCTGCCCACACTGGTTCTGCTGGGGTTACTGGCTACTCCCTTGCTCGGCATCCAATCAGGCAGTCCCGATGACCGTGTGCTGCCCACGTCTGCCCCGGCTCACCGCGTCGGGGACTCGCTGCGCAGCGGGTTCGACAGCGACGCTTCTTCCTCCCTTGACCTCGTGATCACCCATGTGTCCTCCTCCGGTGACGTCCAGACGTTGGCTGAGAACGTCAGCCGGATCGACGGCATCGGCCGCGTCGACGCCGCCGCCGGCAGCTGGGAGCATGGGAGCGCCGTCGAGGCGGCCGCAGGTGCACAACGATTCGCCGCCGCCGACAATCAGCGCATGGTGGCCAGCCTCACCGTTGACCCGACTTCCGGGGCCGCCGAGAAGATCGTGGACCAGGTGAGGGCGCTTCCTGCCCCACTGGGCGGCGAGATTCTGGTCGGTGGGCCGACCGCAGCCCTGATGGACAACACGGCGGCCATCACGGACAACCTGTGGCTCGCCATACTCATCATCATCGCCGTCACGATGATCCTGTTGTTCCTGTTCACCGGAAGCGTCGTGCATCCGATGCGGGCGGTGCTGGGCAATGTCGTGACCCTCGGTGCCACCTTCGGTGTGATGGTGTGGATGTTCCAGGACGGTCACCTCTCCTCGGTCTTCGGATTCACCCCGAGCCCAATGAACTACTCGATGCTGGTTCTCAGCGCGTGCGTGGCGTTCGGGCTGAGCATGGACTACGAAGTCTTCCTGCTCGGTCGGATCAAGGAAGCTCGAGACCAGGGAGCGACGTCCGATCATGCCGTCGTGACGGGCGTGTCGAAGACTGGACGAATCATCACATCGTGCGCTGCGTTGCTTGCCGTGAGCTTCTTCGCGTTTGCCACTGGCGGTGTCAGCTTCATCCAGCTGTTCGGCCTGGCCACCGGCTTGGCGATCCTCATCGACGCGACGATCGTGCGAATCGTTCTGGTGCCTGCCGTCATGAAGCTGCTCGGAGAGCGGTCCTGGTACGCGCCCCAGGTGTTGCGCCGAATTCATGCCAAGATCGGCATCAGTGAGACCTCCTCGCAGCCGACGCGAGGACGCGAACCGGTATCCGCCGAGGCCTGACACCGACTGACGAACACGACACGTGGGGTCCTTGCGGCAGAGGACCCCACGTGTTCGTTTACGCCGCGATCCGCGACGTGCCCGAGGAAATCCTGCGGGCTACCTTTCACGTGTAAACTGACGGTTGTGAAGCATTCGGAGCACGCACCGGTGCCGCGGACCCGCAATCGACGCGGCGAGGGTGGTCGGCTGCGCGAGGAGATCATCGACGCGGCGGCGGCGCTGCTCGATGAACACGGCGACGAGCGAGCCATCACCTTGCGCTCCGTCGCGCGCCGCGCCGGGATCGCGGCTCCGTCGATCTATCCACATTTCGCGAATCAGCCCGAGATCATGTTTGCGGTGGTCGGCCGGGCCTTCGACGAGCTCGCCGAAGTTCTGCAGTCCGCCGTGCGTGCGGCCGGCGAGGGGCCGCGTGCACAGCTGTACGCCACCTGCTTCGCCTACCTCGCCTTCGCGTCCTCGCACCCGGGGTCCTACCGCACCATGTTCGGCGGCCTGTGGGTGCCCGAACTCGACGACACCGTCACCGAGGAGAAACTCCTCGGACTCGGCGCGGCAAGCATGCACATCCTCAGCGCCGCCCTGAACGCCTGCGTGGCGGCCGGTCTGTCGACCAGCGACGCCCCAGACGCCGACGCGGTCGCGCTGTGGTTGGCCCTGCACGGGATCGCCCATCAACGCGCCGCGAACCGGATCCTGCCCGGCCCGAACAACATCGAGGAACGAGTGATCGCAGCACTGGCGCGACTGCGGGTGGATGGCCCGGGCCAGACCGTCCCGCAGATCCCACCGTCGCCATAGCGAAAACACCATGTACGCCACGCTCTTCGGCATGACGCGTGGCGCTTCGGTAGCCCTCTGGCTATCGGCACCGGGCGTCGGCGCCTCGTTGTGATGTCAGGTGTTGCGTTTGGGCCGGGCACGTATGTGGGCTCGTTGCCCTTGTGGTCCCGTGAGCATCAGTAGTTCTGTGGGTCTGTCGCCGGCGTTGGCGAAGCAGTGGGGGGTGTGGGTGTCGAACTCGGCGACCTCGCCGGGGGTGAGGACGAGGTCGTGCTCGCCGAGCAGTAGCCGCAGTCGGCCGTCGAGGACGTAGAGCCATTCGTAGCCGCCGTGGCTGCGTTGTTCTGGTGGGGTGCCGGGGCCGGCGGGCAGGATTACCTTGTGCGCCTGGAGGCCCCCGGGGTGATGTCCTAACGGCAGCCAGGTCATCCCGTAGCGCACGGTGGGGCGTGGATGCAAGCGGGGGTCGCCGGTTGCGTGAGCGCCGACGAGTTCGTCGATGGTGAGCCGGTAGACCCTGGCCAGGGCGAGCAGCACGTCGAGGGTGGGTCGCCGCAGCCCTGACTCCAGCCGCGAGAGCAGGCTGCTCGAGATCCCGGTCGCTGATGCGAGGTCGGCCAGCGTCATGGCTCGCGCATGCCGACGCTGCCGCAGCCTCTCGCCGAGACCGTCGAGCACTGCGTCGTCGGCGACGAGGGGCGTTGAGCTGGTACTCATCCAGCCAGTATGCAGGAACTGCAAGAAATCTTGTCACCCTTGTCGTGCTCTCTGCATGGTGGAGACCGCAAGCAGCGGCAAAATCCGCTTGCCGAGACCGACGAGAGGAACACGGCGCTGACAGATCCAGCAAATTGCAACGCGACAAGCGCGAAGGATCACTACGACGTGGTGGTGGTCGGTGGTGGAGCCGCCGGCCTGTCCGGGGCAAAGATCATGGCGCGGTCGCGGCGATGAGGGGGCGCCCCGGAGCCGCAGCAGGCCGGGAACGGGCGGCGAGCGCAGACAATGCCGACTCGTTCTGGGAACGCCCTCTGGCTCGCCGGCCGTGGCTGGCACGTGAGCGCCGTGGACGTCTCGGCAACCGCGCTGGATCGGGTTGACCGGCGCGCCGCGGAGGCCGGGCTGACCGAGCGGGTGCACCCGGTCAGACACGACCTGTCCGCGACGTTTCCGGCAGGGCGCTTCGACCTGGTCGGCGCGCAGTACTTCCATTCGCCTGTTGCAATGGACCGCCCAGCGGTCCTCGCCTGCGCGGCCGCAGCGGTGGACGAGGACGGCATGCTGCTCATCGTCGACCACGCCTCGGTGGCGCCCTGGTCGTGGGCCGACCCCGACACCGTTTTTCCCACCCCACTCCAGACCCGCGACGGACTCGGCCTCGACCTGAGGGAATGGGACCAGGTCCGCCTGGAGAACCGCGACCGCGTGGCTGAGGGGCCCGGCGGGCAGCGAGCCACCGTCACCGACACGATCATCGCGCTGATCCGGCGCCCAGGAGGAAGAGCTTGAGCGGCTGCACCCACACCGTCATCGCCCTGAGGAGAGAACTCTTGACCAGCAACTCTGGCTACGATCGGTCCCGACCCCCCGAGCATGGGCCGACCGGTCCCGCCGCAGGACTCAACAACGTGCGGCACCGCATCGAGGAGCTGCTCGACGAGTATCGGGCTGCCTTGCGCGGATGTGTGGACGGGCTCACCGAGGACGAGGTACGGCTGCGCCTGGTGAGCTCCAAGACCACGCTGCTCGGCCTGCTCAAGCACGCCACCTACTTGGAAGGCTTCTATTTCGACCGCGCCATCACCGGCCGGTCGTTCAAGGACATCGGCATCGCCAGCACCCCGGACCGCTCCTTCACCCTGACCAAGGCCGACACCATTTCCTCCGTTCAGCAAGGACACGAGCGCCGTTGCGAAGCTTCTCGCATCGCGATGGCCGAGCTGGCATTCGAGGCGACGGTTCACGGCGACCGGGTCCGCTCGGTCTGGGCCATCGCGCTGCAGATGCTCCGCGAGCTTGCGCAGCACGCCGGGCACGCTGACATCCTTCGCGAACAGATCCTCGCGCTCCGCTCCCGCTGATCCTGTGGCTGTGGGGCGGGAAAGGCAGGACAGGTCACACACCTCAAACGTGCATCACCCGGTTCGCGGGCCGGGTCGCGCGTGCGGGCCGCTCGAACGACCGCTGACGAAAGACACAGTCAAGCCCCTCGTGTCCGCACCACGCTGCGTGTGGAGGATGCCCCAGCCGACAAGTGCCGCAGCCAGGGCGGTGAGCACGATGCCGGCGAGGGTGATTCCCGCTTGGAACTGCGCGGTTTGATGGGCGTTCCAGTTCGATGTGGCGATGCTGCCGGTGAACAGGGCGGCGAGGATGGTTCCGGTGACCGCGATGCCGACGCCGTTGGCGACCTCGGTTGCGGTGTCCGTGAGCGCTGCGCCGATTGAGCTGCGGTTCGCCGGTAGACCGCTGAGCACATTGGTGGCGGCGACGACACCGACCACGCGCAGACCGGCCGCGACGAGCGCGAGTGCGATCGCGACCCAGACGTAGCCGAAGCTGTTCAGCAGCGCGTATACGGCGAGCCCGACTACGACGGTCACGGCGCTGATCCAGGCGGCGCGAACGAGGCCGAACCGCTGGACGAACGGATTGACGAACGCGCCACCGGCGATGAGTACAACGACCTGTGGCAGCATCCCGATGGAGGCAAGCGCGGGTGACCATCCCCACTGAAGTTGCAGTTGCAGTGTCACCAGGTAACCCAGACCGGCAGTCGCGAGCCCGGCGGCGGCCTTGAACGCCAGGCCGCTGGACACCAGGGGGCGTGCAACGAGCTCCAGGTCAAGAAGGGGGTAGCGCGCCGAACGCTCCCGCCGGATGAAGAGAATCGCACCCACGACCGCTGCTGTCGTGCTCGCCCACGGTGCCCACGAGCTGGTGCCCTCATCCACGAACAGTGTGGGTGCGACCAGTGCGAGCACGATGGTGGCGGTTCCCAGCGCTGCGCCGAGGACATCCACCGGGTCGCGGTGGAGGTCGGCCGTCTCATCCGCTGCGATGCCGATTCGTATGCCGGCGATCGCGAGCGCGGCGATCGGCACGTTTACCAGCAGCAGGACCTGCCACGGTGCTACCGCGAGTACGAAGCCGCCCACCGTCGGCCCGATGGCGAGCCCGACCAGCCCTACGGTCGAGATGAGGGTGATCACACGAACGCGCAGGCTGTCTTCCTGGAACAGCCGGAAGGCCAGCGCCATCGACCCTGGTGTGGTCATCGCGGCCGCAACCCCCATCGCCACTCGGACGGCGATGAGTTGGTCCGCCGTGGTGACAAAGGCGGTCGCCAGGCTGGCAACGCCGAGCAGGGCCAGCCCGATGAACATGATCCGTCGCCGGCCGAACCGATCGGCGATCGCACCGAACACCAGCATCAGGCCGCCGAAGACAACCGCGTAGGCGCTGGTCACCCACTGCAACGCAGTCGTCGAAGCATGCAGGTCACGGCCGATCGTGGGCAGCGCGACGTTCAGGATCGAGTTGTCCAACATCTCGGAGAGGAACACCGCCGAGAGGCCCGCCAGCGCCACCCACGCCTCCCGCAACGACTCCGGCACGAGCGCTGTTCTAGTCACGAACATCGTTCTACTAACAAACTTTGTTCGTGTCAAGTGCTACGGTGCAGCGATGGTCGAGAGAAGCGCTTCGCATGGCCTCGTTTCCCGTGACCGTTGGGCGGCGCAGATCGCAGCCCTGGACGATCCCCAGAGCTCGTCTCGGTCTCGCAAAGCACCCATTACGGTTGATCGCATCGTGGACGTCGCCCTCCAGCTCGTGGAGGCCGAAGGGTTCGACGCGCTGACGATGCGCCGAGTCGCCGCTGCGTTGCAGACCGGTCCGGCGTCGCTGTATGCGCACGTGCGGAACAAGGCAGAGCTGGACGATCTGCTGATCGGAGAGCTGTGCGCGCGAGTCACGTTGCCGGTGCCGGATCCCGACCAGTGGCAGGCGCAGATCATCGACGTGTGCGGTCAGCTACGTGACCAATTCCTTCGCTACCAGGGGATCTCGCACGCCGCGTTGGCGGCCGCCCCGAAAAGCTTGGACACACTGCGGATCAACGAAGGCATGCTCGCGATCCTCCTGACCGCAGGTGTGTCGGTGCAGTCCGCCGCGTGGGCGATCGATGCCGCCTATCTCTACCTCAGCGCATACAGCTTCGAGGTATCCCTGAGGGGGAAACCGAGCGAGGTCGCCGACGAGCGATCTCTCGACCGGGATGAAGCCATCGAGCGTTTGCGGATGCTGCCCGCCAACCGGTTCCCGAACACGGTGACATACGCGCGGGAGCTCACCGCAGGGGAGGGGCACGAGCGATTCGACTTCACCCTGGGACTGCTCTTCCGAGGGCTCACCCCGCCCAGATGACGGCCCTCGCCATCACCAGCCCAGCTCGTGTAGTCGTGCGTCGTCGATGCCGAAGTGGTGGCCGACCTCGTGAATTACGGTGCGGCGTACCTGTTCCACTACCTCGTCGTCGTTGTTGCAGATCGCGCAGATGGCCCGCCGATAGATGGTGATCTGGTCCGGCAGTACCTCGGAGTACTGCGTCGTCCGCTCGGTCAGGGGAATCCCGCGGTAGAGCCCCAGCAAGCCCGGACGGCCGCCATCGTTGTCCACGGTTACCGCGACGTTGCGCATCACCTCACCCAGCTTCGGTGGTAGACCGTCGAGCGCCTGCCCCACCATGGCCTCGAACTGCTCCTGCTCGACGTGGACCGTCACGCACCTAGTATCCAACCGAGCACAGACTCTGACCGAAGGACCGCACTCGTGGCCGCGGCGCTCACTGGTAACGATCGCGCGGCGGCACTGGAGGAGTTGGCTCGCCGTAGGTGCCGTGCCGGCGATGGTTCCCCACCTTGGAGTTTTTGGCACTCATGCCGCAGCCTCGGTCGGCTCGGCGAGGGGATCCACGGCATTGGCGTAGCGCGCCTGGGCCGTCCTGGGCAGCGCGACGAGGGCGATCATGCTCACCACCGCACAGCCGATGATGTACAGCTTCGCCTACGCACTCGACGAGCTCGGTAGCGACGGCGTCACCGTGGAGACCAACAGCGGCGGCGTGTACCTCCGCGACGCACGCTACGAACCGCTGTACGACGAACTCAACCGAAGGCGCGCAGTCGTGTTCGTCCACCCCACCTCGCCGCTGTGCGCGGCGCAGATTTCGCTTGGCCGGCCGCGCCCAATGCTGGAGTTCCTCTTCGAGTCCACTCGCGCCGTCAGCGACCTCATCTTCACCGGCACCCTGGCCCGCTACCCAGACATCTCATGGGTCTTCACCCATGGCGGCGGCGCCCTGCCACTGCTGGCCGAGCGGATGGAGCTGTTTCGCACCATGCTGTTCGGCGGCAACTACGACGAACCCAGCGTTCAGCAGCAAGTCGCCCGGCTGTGGTTCGACATGGCAGGCACGCCCTTCCCGCGCCAGGTTCCCGCCCTGATCGACGCATTCGGCGCTGATCGGCTGCTTTACGGCAGCGACTACTGCTGGACCCCTGCCGCCGGCGTCAGCCAGCAGATCGCCACCATCGACACCGCCGTCCAACCCGACATAGACACCTGGCGCGCACTCACCGCCCGCAACGCCGCCCGGCTGCTTCCCACTGACCGCGGCTACCCAGCCGGGCAGTGCGCCCGGTAGGCGTCCCAGTCCCAGGTCGACAAAAACTCCGCCGCCGCCCGACGTCCGTTGGCGCTGACCTGCTCGCGTTGGGTGGCACTAGCCCCGAACTCGACCACGCCCACTGGTGAAGTGTCCACCGTGATGGTGCGCTTGCGCACGCACGGACGGTCCACATAGGTCTGATCGTGGCCGACGATGGCCGTGGTGATCACCTGCTCCACCAGGTGCAGCGGCTTCGGGGTCAGCCAACCGGGAAGTAAACCCCCGCCACCAGCGGGAGGCATGTCCGGCATGATGCGGACCCCGAAGGTGGGCCAACGTCGCGGACGCGGGTCGGTGCGATCGAAGATCTCCACCGGGAAGTTGGTCAGCACTCCGCCGTCGACGATGGTCGAGGTCTCACCGGTCTGCGGATTGCGCAGCTGCTGCGGTTCGAAGTACAGCGGAATGGACATCGAAGCCCGTACCGCATCGGCCACGAGCTGCGTGTCCGGGTCGAGACCGAACTGCTCGTAGTCCCACGGCAGCCGGAGTAACCGTCCGCGGGTGACGTCGGTGGCCGTCACCACCAGCTTGTAGCGCTGATGAACAGGCAGGTTCACGTCGTCATCGCGGTCCGCCCGTCGAAGCTGACCGAAGGTCTCCACGCCGAGCGCCTTGAGCTCAGTGCGCAGCCAGTTGTGGATGTAGTCGCCCTCGTAGGCGCCCCCGTCCAGGAACAGCGACAGTCCCTCGCTGAGCAGGGGCAGCTTGAAGCCGGACCGGTCGGGCACCTTGCGGTAGTCGAGCTCGCTCATCAGCTGTTCAAGTCGCGTGGGGCTTGCCCCGGCGGCGACGAAGGCACCCACGATCGCACCCGCCGAGGTGCCGGCCACGCGGGGGAAGGTGTAGCCCTGCGGCATCAGCCCCAGGACAGCACCGGCACCACCCAGGCCCTTGAGGCCGCCTCCTTCGAGGACCAGATCTGCGGCAGGCACCACGCCACCTTCTTCCACTTGCGGTGATTTTCGCAGAGGCCGGTCGCCAACGCGCGCCGGGTAGGTATCGCTGCCGTGGACGAGGTGATGTTGGCCGCCTTGGGCGGGCAGCACCTGACGGACTTGGCTGCTTCGATGCGCTGCGCTCGTGACGTCGCCGCAAGCCACTGGAGGACACCAATCACCGGAGTGCGCTAGTCGACACGCAGCGGCATTTGGACGATCATCGTGCACATCCATTGCAGGCAGGAGGACCGCATGCGTCCCAAACGCATCGTCGCCAATCTTCGAGTGGCTGACGTCGACGCAGCGAAGGGCTTCTACACCGACTACCTCGGGCTGAGTACCGAGGAGTTCAACATGGGATGGGTGGCCCGCTACAGCTCTCCCGACACCGGGGCCAACGTCCAGCTCGTAACGCGCGATGCAACCGCACCCGAGGACTCGGTGATTTCGGTACACACGGACGACGTCGACGGTGCCTTTGAAGAAGCTCAGAGACTCGGCTACGAGATCGTGCAACCGATAACGACAGAGGCTTGGGGCGTGCGCCGCTTCTTGGTCCGAGCCCCGGACGGCAACGTGATCAACATCGTGCGCCATCGAGACTGACCGGGCCGCATACCGCCGGAGCAGGCGGCTTGCGGTTATGGAACAGGTTGACTACTTGGATACCGGTAGTAAGCGTCCAGTGCGACCAGTTCCCGCTTTCGACCTGGCTGGTTGCTCCGACATCCACCTCGGCACGTCCGGCCAGTTTCCGACCTGAAGTGGAGATCGGCGGGCGGACGACCCGCGTGCTGGCCGAGCAGACTCTGCCGTCGACCCTGCCCGTGTCGGCGCGAGCTTGGGCAACCTCACCTTCGGTGCTGGCCACGCGGGATCGTCAAACACCCGTCCAGCCGAGCAGCTCGTCCACCGACCAGGTGTTGATGACCCGCTCAACCGGAACCCCGCACTCCTGGGCGCGGGGGCACCCGTAGGCCTGCCAGTCGAGCTGGCCCGGGGCGTGCGCGTCGGTGTCGATGCTGAACAGGCATCCGGCTTCCACGGCCTGGCGCAGCAGCCTGCGGGGCGGGTCCAGCCGTTCGGGACGGCTGTTGATCTCCACGGCCACACCGTGCTCCGCGCAGGCCGCAAACACCGCTTCAGCGTCGAACTGGCTCTCCGGTCGCTGACCGCGCCCGCCCGTGACCAGCCTGCCCGTGCAGTGCCCGAGGACGTCGGTGTGCGGGTTACGCACCGCGTTGAGCATCCGCTGGGTCATGGTGTCGCGATCGGCCCGCAGCTTGGAGTGCACCGAAGCAACCACGACGTCGACCCGGCCGAGGAGCTCGTCGGTCTGGTCCAGGGTGCCATCGGCGTTGATGTCGCACTCGATGCCGGACAACAGCCGGAACGGTGCCAGCTGAGGGTTGAGCTCGGCCACCAGCTCCAGCTGGCGTTCCAAGCGCTCGACGCTGAGCCCGTGGGCGATGGTCAGGCGGGGGGAGTGGTCGGTCATGGCGAGGTAGTCGTGGCCGAGCTCAACGGCCGTCGCCGCCATTTCCTGCACCGGGCTGCCGCCGTCACTCCAGTCGCTGTGGCAGTGCAGGTCCCCGCGCAGTGCAGCAAGCAGGTCTTCACCACCCTGCGCGAGCGGCGCAACGGCGTTCTCCAGCTCGGTCAGGTAGCCGGGTTGCTCACCGGCCGCCGCCTGGGTGGCAACGGCAGCCGTCTTCGGGCCGATACCGCGCAGCTCCGTCAGAGTCCCGGCGGTCGCCCGACGAGTGACCTCCTCCGGCGGAAGAGCGAGCAGGATCGCGGCGGCCGCGCGGTAGGCCTGTACCCGGTGCGTCGACGCTCGCGATCGCTCGAGCAGGAAGGCGACGCGACGCAATGCCGCTACAGGGTCCACGAACCTCAGGTTAGCGGCGGTGCCGACTCCACAGCACCCGGAGTGCGGGTACTGCTCGCGGCGGGACACCGGGCACCGTGAGGACGTGGCCGTCCGTCAGCTGCAGTCGCGCCTCCTCGTCGCCGGTGCGGGGATCGAGCACCCACTCGACGTCGGACCACGGCACGACCACCCGTTTGAACACCAGCCGGATCCCGTCGGTGGTGATCACCGTGAGCGGTACCAGCCAGAGTGCCCCCAGCACAACGATGGTCACCGGAATCAGCGCAATCCACACCGCGTTTCCTGCCGCGATGGAGAACAGGAACAGCCAGGCCAGCGTCATCCCCACCAGCATGGTCAGCCAGGTGCGGGAGTAGCGGGCTCCTCGGTAGCGCCCGAGGCCCTGGGCCTGCTGCCGCACGTCGTGAGTGGAGGTCATTCCTCAGCATACGTCGGCTTCACCGGCCCCGGGCGGGGCCACAATGGGGGTCATGGGCTACCCGATCTGCGTGACGTGCGGGGTGCAGTACGAGCAGGCGCGTTTCGACCCACAGCACTGCCGGATCTGCGAGGACGAGCGCCAGTACGTGGGCTGGGACGGCCAGCGCTGGAGCACGCTGGAGGAGATGGCGAGCGACGGCTACCGGACGGTGCTGCGTCGTGAGGGCGAGCTGTGGGGCGTCGGCACCGAGCCCTCCTTCGCGATCGGTCAGCGTGCGCTCCTCGTCCCCGGCGAGGGCGGTAACCTGCTGTGGGACTGTGTGTCCTTTGTGGACAAGGACGCCGTCGCCGCCGTCAACGAGCAGGGCGGCATTGCGGCGATTGCCGTCTCGCACCCGCACTTCTACTCCTCCGCCATCGCGTGGAGCGAAGCCTTCGGCGACGTTCCGGTTTACTTGCACCACGCCGACCGCGAGTGGGTGTGCCGGGACGGCAACATCACTGCTTGGCAAGGCAACTCGCTGGAAGTCCTGCCCGGACGCACGCTCATCAATGCCGGTGTGCACTTCACCGGCGGTACCGTGCTGCACTGGGCGCAGGGTGCTCAAGGACGCGGCGCGCTGTGTACGAGCGACGTTCTCACCGTCGTGCTGGACCGTCGCTTCATCAGCTTCATGTACAGCTATCCCAATCACATCCCCGAGTCACCCGCGGTGATCGAACGCGCGCTGCGGCTGCTGGAGCCGTTTGCGTTCGACACCATCTACGGGGGCTGGTGGGCTCGCGTCGTCGC
>JAABUJ010004948.1_pt1 | contig 13664 bp, 12 predicted proteins | sample 5559131 | NCBI WGS metagenome assembly JAABUJ01 (sample SAMN10711875, study PRJNA513366) | rock metagenome | isolation source: Antarctica rocks | place: Antarctica: Victoria Land, Mt New Zealand nord | collected 2016-01-07
AGCCCTTCTCGGTTGTGTGCGCATTCTCGCTGCCGGGCTGGCGCTGGCACCTGGGCTGCTACGGCGTTTCCTACTACCTTGAGACCCTTGAGAGCTACTCACGAAAGATAGTTTGCGCGGCGAAAGCTCTTTTTGCGGATTATCTGGGAACTGAGGCCGATAGGGGTTAACGAAGCGTCCGGCAGGACTATAGTACTCATTCCATGCCATTGGGTCAACGTCAATAGGTGGAGTTACTGCTAATTATATATTAGGGGTATGTATAGTAATATATAGGGGAAGTCTCTACCTCGTGTGCGTGGCTGACGATAGTCTTCAGGGTCCCTCGCAGCGTAGTGGGCATCATAGACGTCTGGACCGATTGCATGTCCTTTGAGGTATGCGTCGGGCTGCTCAGGGCGCTCATGGTATATCTCTGTTCCAGGCTCTTGCTTAATGAATTGCTTATTGTGGAAGTTTGGATCTTCATGTTTGTATACACCTGGCTGGTGAGGGTATACTCTACGGGCTCTCGCAACAGGCCCTATTACGTTGACAGGAGCATCGAAGACATCTGGAGCAAGTGCATGTCCTTCGGGGGATGCGTCGGGCTGCTCAAGACGCTCATGGTATTTCTCTGTTCCAGGATCTTGCTCAACGAATTGCGTTTTGTGGAAGTTTGTACCTTCATGTTTGTATGCCCCTGGCTGGTGAGGGTACACTCTAGCTTCCCTCGCAATAGGCCCTCTGATGTTGACATGAGCATCGAGGACATCTTGAGAGACTGCAATCCCGCGCGTATATGCGCCATCTTCGGCGTAGGGGACCTCCTGCCAATCAGGCTCAGGGGTCCGCTCGAGCTGAACTGGAGGAGCAAAATTTTGACGCTGAGCAGCCCCTTTGATTGAGATCGACCTCCGAGAATGTATCGGTGCTAGAGCATAGGCTGAAGACTGGCTAAAGGCGGGAGTTGCAGGGTAGGCGGCTTGCTGAGTACGTACAACTTCTGGTGGGCCGGCATTCTCTCCTCCGTACGCTGACTTCTGGCGGTTGATCAGCTATTCCACATTGAATCAGGTTAAAATCCAAACGAACGATATCGGCGGTATGCCACGTCTGTGGGTGAAGTGGGCTTTTCACTCCATGCTGAAGCTCACTACCCATAGCTATCATTTTCGAAGACGTACCTCGTCAATGTCAAGCTGCTGAGCTACCTCCTGACGGTAGCTAGACCCTACTCCATCGTTCGGCTTTTGGCGGAGAGCAAGGTTGGTACGCTCTAGAAGCTCCTGAAGGTTGTCGGCTATTGAAGAGTAGGCAACGCCATGAGATTGGCTGGTAGGAATCGGATACACGGCCGTCTGAGAACGAGGAATGCCTTGCTGGTGGACAGTAGATTGGGGACGGATTGTGCTTTGAGGCAAATCCATGGTGCGGTGGATGTTGTTCGGTCTCGGAGCGATTGTCCCTGTATGGTGATGTGCGTATGAGCATTCATGGGGAGCCAGTGTACATTCTTCCCCTGGCGTTGCCCAAAAGTAGCAGGTCAGCTCCCTGGTAGTAGTCGTCCCTGGTGGGCCCACGACCCAAGAACTGAAAGAGTGGAGGTATTGGCACCTATATGGTATCAAGGTCAATTGCGCTCTCCTTATCGGACTTCGAAAGCTTCGGGGCATATCCCCGAACTTTTGTATCTCCTATTCTCTGGAGGCATGTGCGACCTACTCATTTGCATGCTTGTTGCACTGGCCCTTCGCCCAGAAATGACAAGTCACTGGGATAAGTTTACGACCAGGTGGCGCCGCCACGGTTCCGGTGTTCTCGTGGAGGTAGAGACATCCTTCAGCACTCTTATTGCAACGTCCGCGAGCCCAGAAGGAACATGTAAGACCACCGGTGGAGGCACTAGGAGTAGGCGCAGGAGCGACTTTACCGGTGTGATAATGGGCATAGTGGCACCTATGAGGTCTGAGGGTCAGCTAATCCCCAGAGGCTGAAGCTATTGAAAGTATATCCGTTTTGAGAAAGCTCTCGGTGAGCTTGTGGGACTTAGGTAGGACAAAAGACAGCTTGGAAGTCACTGACTGCTCGCCTTTGCTGCAATGGCCAGTCTTGGCCCAGAAGGTGCAAGTCAGTGGTGGGTTCCTCAAGGAATGGGACATCGTGTTGATGATGACTAGATTCGCAAGTTCATTTGCTGGTTCAACAAGTCATGATGAATGCGTAATGAATATAGGAGTCCGCAAAGTTTGTGGGTGAATATTGGAATGTTTGGAAAGGTGTTGCTAACAACACTTTCACTTCAAGCATAGAACTCCACTCAATTATAAATTTCAAAGACCCTTTGATAAGAACAATTAATTTTCCTCATCACGCAAAATCTGGATACCTTGCTTGTTCTCATGTCAATTACATTTGCTCTCTTCGTATTCAATGCACTTCAAATCGAGTTCTCCTTCGTACTTATGCTATTGCTAACTACTTTTGAATGCCTCGATACCCGTTAGAGGTCTCCAGAATCAGTCTATGAGCTTGCGTACGGCATTCTTTCGAGGTTTGCCAGTTCGCACTGGAGACCCTCGTCGTACAAAGGAACGTTATCATCTTATTGGAAACATTCTTATATCACTCTCCAATCACCCAGGCTCGATGCAGGTTTTCATTCTCACCGAATCCATCTTCGTCTACATCCGCAAGCAATCTCCATTTCGTGTCAGCAGTATATTCTTCGACGCCGTATGTGATCCTTACAAAACATGAGATGAGCTATCGCACGTTTTCGCGCTATGTCATTGATCTGCCACAAGCCTTGCGTGCGAGAGTCCTTGTTGAGCAGGCTCAATTGATCTCCCAAATGTCACAGGACGTCAGAGAATCTTAAGAGAGTCCTCTCAACAGATAGAACCAGAGTGGTCGGATAGGCCTCCATTAGTAGCTTGCAATTGTTCTGCCACTCCCAGAGTCCGGTCTAGCTTCTTGTCACTCGCAGGCAAGCCTGGTCAGAGGATGCTCTCGTCATCAATTGCCTATGCGAACGCTTCACGAATAGAAGGGTCTAGTGATGCCGCGATCAGGAGAGAGATATTTGATTAGGCCAGGATTGTTCTTGAGGATCTCATTGGTAAGCTGCCTACCTCAGCAAGCAATGCAGCAGAGTCGTGATATTGGAAGAATGTCCATGGAAGTAAGAACTACCTTCAGCCCGTAGCGTGTCCAGGATTAGGCTGCGAAGTAGGTCGTCGGTCACAAAGAGTTTGTATTTATTCTCTTCTCTTCTCTTTTCCAGCTCTTTCATATCAATCCTTGGCGCTGATGAACTGTGCTTTGACGAACTCGTGGATTGGCAATGGCTAGACAGTAGACGAGACGCCCATCGTGAACACGATTCTTCGTCAGATGACAAGCATTGGGCAGGGCAGCCTAGGGAAATTACGTTCTTGTGTGGAGTAGTCAGTGAACAAAAGTCTGATGACGGAAGTCCAAGGTTAGAGCGATGAAGATTTCGAGTGGGCAAGGAAGTGGACATCCCAGGACGAGAATCTCGAAATATGTCAAGAGGATGAATCATGTGGGTGGTGGAGTGTATAAACGATGATGTGGAGTATGGGAAGCAGCGATGAATCGTGGAAAAAATACAACATATCATTTATTGTGATTGGCGACAATCAAACAGATATATTGGTGAATTGACCCTGAAATGTCAATTAGCGACAGGCAATAGTAATACAAAACGCCCCTTAACGGGCTACCTCGTGGGGAATAAATTGTAAGCAACCATCCACCTTAATTCCCATACCACTGCCAGGTGCATTTTTATTGCTTCAGAAACATGGCTTTGAAGTCAGCATTACTCTTCGCTTTTGTGGCTGCTTCCTTTTCCCCCTCGTCCTGGTTTCCCTCCGTACCAATTGTGGCAGCATCTTCTCCCACCCCATCGTTAGTCGCTCTACCACCACTCAATCCTACCCCACCTCTCTTGACCCCCAAGCCTCCTCTCCCGCCTCGCCGTGCACTGGGCTGAGTAGGTCTTCGTATGGGTATTGAAGATTGCAGTGCTGATGTGTTCTCTTTCTTCTTGAGCCCACCGATCCTGTTACTTTTGAACTCAGCCTTTTCTCGAAACATTTCCGTCGCGGTTCCGACTCTTAGCTTTCGGTTAGGTTCGAGCTCATATCCTTCAAGCACTAGGCTTGCTCTGCCTGCGCTTGCGGCGTCGACATACTCAAGAACTGCTCCCTGATGGTCGGGGCGAAGCTGTAGTTTCACTAAAGCTCCATGATTCTCGGCAAGGACGCGGATGCGATCCGAGGTGACTGTGTCTGGAACGTTCATCAAAGCTATGGTTCGAGATCGTATATCGGTTGCGGATACTGAATGGATTTGCGTAGCGCTGGACTGAGAGGCAGGTGAGCCGGCTGAGATGGCTTCCAAGTCAATTACAGCATTGGGGTCGGGTGTCGGGGAGTACGATGCACGTGAGGTCGCGGGATTGATGATGGTCGTTGCCTGGCGCTTAGCGATGTTGTCGGTCGATGGAGAGACACTGAGAATGCGGGACCTGAAGCGAGTCAGATTCATTTCGAGGGCTTTCGTGGCGGCTTCCTAACTCAAGTTATCAGTACTCAGGTATCGAAGAGAACACCGGATGAGACTCACCTTAGTCGCAAACACCACGAAAGCAATGCCCTTGCTAGCACCTCCGACCTTGGTGGGTATGCGAACGCTTTCCACCTCACCGAATATGGAGAAAGCTTCTTTAATCTCTGCCCCGGTAGCGCTCCAATCCACGTTGGCCAGGTAGAGCTCTCGGCCTTCGTGCATTGCTCCCTGCCTGGATTGCCTCTTTTCGGGATCGGAGAGCTTGGCCACGATAGCAAGCTTGCCGTCTAATTTTTGGCCGTTGAGCTCGGTTGCAGCTTGGGTTTGGCTTGGCGATTTGTACTGGATATAGCAGAACCTCCGGTGTGTGTTGTACTTGAGTGATGGAAATCTCACGTCAATGATCTCGCCGTACTAGGGTGTCATTAGCAGGACAATGGATTCTGGACCGGAAGGCGTACCTTTTCGAAGCACTCTCGTAGCCACGCTTCATCTGCTGCTGCTGGGTAATTTGTGACGTACAACGTGGTTCCGCTGCAAATCTCAACCTGGATATCTCGGCCTTCGAAGCTCTTCATGTTCTTAGTTTGCGCTGCGAGAACATCTTCCTTCGAGTCAAACTCGATGGTTGCGGTGGCCGACTCTCCGTTCTTGTCTGGCAGAAATTTCAAGCTGTTCATTGTACCACACTAGTAAGAAGTCAGATCATAGAGGGCTAGGGAAGAGGACTGGACTCACATCCCGGAAATACTGTCGAACCTTCGTTTCTGAGGTCTGCGCAGGCAGGTTCTTGACTACAACCGTCGCATTCTCCCTGTCGCGCTTTGGTGCTGCGGTTGCTGTCAAACCGTGTGCCTCCGTTTGCATTTCCGTGTCTGCGTCTTCTTGTCGATTCTTTTTGCTTAAAGGTCCGCCGACAGCCTCAGCTTCGTTACCACGTTTTCGTTTAACGCTCTGATGAGTTGCCGCGGACTCGATTGAGACTTCCTGCTGCATTCTCGGCTGCTGCTCTGCTTGAACCTGTGCCACCTCGAAACTCTCAGCAGCCTCCCTTTCTCTCCTCTTGCTCACTGTCCGTTTTGTCTTCCAGATAAGAACGACTGCAGATTGAAGCTCCTCAGCATCCTCATGGTCTTCACAGTGAAATAGGAAGGCCTCTAAGATCTTTTCTGGCCAATCAATTTTCGGTCGTTTCAGAGCTTGACGTAAGACCTTCGTTGCTTCGCTCGGTTTGAGCGGTCCTACGCCATTGCGCTCTTTCTCGTCGAATGCCAGCTTACCCCATGTGGCCATTTCCCAGAGATAGTAACGAAGCCAGAAATCATGGTTGTCCCCCTGCTTTGGTATCAAGCTTCTCCAAACATCCCGTGCCCCTTGCCAATTACGGCACTGCGTCAAGTATTTGATGTAAATTCTTTCCAACCGGAAACTCGGATCGCCTTGATACTCTCTGCCATATTTAGCCCGACCTGAATTCTCCATGTCTTCTACTGCAGAGCGGATCCCAACCTCAGCGACGTCTTGGTCCTCATCTGTCGAGTCTGGCAGAAACGCCCGGCGCCTCAGAAAGCCACACCAAGCCGTGTGTACTTTGAGCATCTCTTCCATTCCACCAGCGTCAAGCGTTCCCGTTCTAGTGGCTTTATGCTTGATTTGTTCCATCTCGGGAAAGGACCGCCTGTCACGTTCTGCAATCAAAAGGTACAGAGACCACAGGGTTCCTGACCATGGGCAATGCCTTGTCGCTCGATCGAGTATTGGGAGAGTAGATACGCCAGTGCGCGAGTGGGCAGTAATCTCGTCGTTCAAGAACATAGCTAATCCTTCCCACAAACTTGTGTCCGTCGGGAATCGCAGAGTTGCGCGCTCGTACAATGCATTGACTAGCTCAAAGCTAAACTTGTTCTTCTTCCGGCTTTGTGCGAGTTCCCAATCGATGTAGTCGACATATGCAGTCCACTCAACGTCTCTGTTATGATTATCTATTGCTCGTTCAATGTTGATCTCGTGAATTTCACACAAGCCATATCTATCTTTCACGCTGGCTGCTTGCTGCGATACTTGTACCATTATTGCCTCGTACGTAGCATTGTCGTAGACTGAGATAAAGCTTGAAAAGGCCTGGAATGTTTGATCCCATGTCGCATGGGGGGTCTGCAATCGTGCTATAAATCGAGCTCGCATCTTGCTGACGCCTTCTCCCGAGGGTGATGCTGCGAGTTCCTGCGTCAAGAGCTCCGTGTACCGATCCCACAATAGGTGGCTATCGTTGATACGCCACATCGTATCATGTACCCCTTGATTCCAGACATCCAGCATCTGCTGCCAAGTACAGACTTCTCGCGCCACAATTCTGTCTTCTTCAGACCACGTGGTGTCCTCACTCGGCGGGCTGGTAATCTGAGATAATCTGGCGTCGTGGGGGTTGGTGTTCTTGTATAGCGCAAGCATCCAATTACCATACAAAAGCCATAGTTGCGTGCTCCCTGATTCCTCATCCACCGCTTTCTGACACGACTCCATCACGCTTATTCTGTCTTCCAATGAATTCGCGAGTAATTGTTGATCCTGCAGCCAATCCAACCAGAGCTCCTCGCCCAACGCGAACCTTGAGCTCATAGCTTCCCGAGCACTCTGAAGGTCCGGAAGCAGATTGTAAGTATGAGGATTCGCTCTCGGGCCCCGGGATGAGTCACGATATACATGCGACATAAAACCCTGATGCAAAAGTTTTATAAGTTGAACGTGAGACTCGTAGGCGAATGGATTCGTGACAGTGTATTCGACGAGTTGTGCCACTGTCTGAAGGTCCGCGTCAGACATGGATGCTGTAGAATACTTCCGAGGAGTGGTAGCTTGGATAGGAGAGTCGGTCATGGTGAGGTCAATCGAGCCGCGCAGAGGGCCTTGAGGTCTTCCCGAGGGATGAAGGGCCGGTAGCACCGTTGCGGGTGTCTGGTTCTCATAGATATCGGTACTCCGCAAACCACCCGCATTTTCTCGCGTCGTCTGTTGGTGGTGTTGCATTGAAGCTAGGTCGGCCAGCGTATCCATGCCTGGCGTGGACGGTTGCCTTGCCGTTCGATAGCCATCGGCTGGCGGCGTGTCTGTGGCATTCACGCGGAAGAGGGATGCAGGACTGGCGATGGGTGGTGGTGATGGCATCGCATACTGAGCAAGCGGGACTGAGTTGTGGGAAGGTACTGGAGGTGAGGAGGAGGCAGCATCGTTCGCCTTGGACGCTCTGGTCTTCCTAGGCTTCTTCGCCGGAGATTTGGCAGGGGAGGAGCGTCGATCGCGCGCTGGTTCTGAGGGCGACAGCAGCGAGTTGATGTCCATGTCGAACGGGCTCAGCAGCCGCGTCGAAGCAACAGAAAGAAGACGCGGATGTGGCGGGGAGCGATCGATTCCTAGTGGCAGCCGGCAACGGTGAAAGTGCAGTCCCGCGCGTTGCTCCCGAGGAGTTCTACTTTACTGGAGCTGGCGACCACCTCCCATGACTGGGCTAGGCGGCCGTTGATACAGATGCAACAGACTTAGGTTGGATTGCCCAACTACGAGATCATGTGCAGCAAAGAAACGTTCGCGCAGATGCCAAATACATAGCAGAGCGACCTTTTCCGAAAATGTCCTCACGAGACGGATGTTGCATCTCATTGGATCCATCACCTGTCAGACAAGTCGAGTCCGAGCGGAGTGCAGGAGCGGCCTGGCAAGTGAAACATCAGCTACATAGCGCTATGTATCAATCATCTGGCTCGGATAGAGGTTCTGCATTGCAGTAATGTGAATGTAAAGTATATTCGGGTGATGCCCACTTGCCCCGCCTACTGCCAGCGTCCAATCGTTGGAAGAGTACTTGTATCAATTACTACATACTAGATACAAGCTGGTCTCAACTTGAGGCTCAGGAATCTTCCCTTCGTACTATGTCCTTACACTTCGTAGTCTAAGACCTTTTATCGACAAATTCCTGACATCCGAATATGGCTTCTGATCCACCTGCTGACCTACGGCGATGAATCAAGTTCCCTCGTAGCTGCTCCGGCAGGGTTGTCTGAGTCAGTTGCATCAGCGCTAATCTCTCATCTCATGAGGTCGAAAATGGGGGCTGTAATCACATAGTGTTCGGTGGCGTTTAAGACGCAAAGAAGTTTGGAAACAGTATTTGTCAGGGACATGTAGCGCAGTTGGACTATCTTCACCAAGACAATAGCTTTGTTTACCAATTAGTCACGTCCCCAGAGAGTGGCCTTGGGTCAATGTTCCTGGCTTGGTCGAGAAAGGCGCGGCGGTATAGGGTATAATGCACTCATGACAAACACACCTAAATCATCATTCCTGATCCGAGTGCCAGCCTATGTGTTGGTGTGTAATGCATGATTTTGGTGGGTCTCGGAGGATTTGCACTGCCACTACCAAGCAACACGCCGAGAGGCTGAACAGAACAGGCCAGGTAGACAGTGACTATATATCATTGGAACGTTGCTGAATCATCAACGGAAGTCGGGGTGCTGGGCGGCCATAAATCAACGACAGACAGCCGCCTAAAGCTAGGCCCCAATGAGCCCTAGAGCCCCCCAACAAGGCCTAGAGCTCGGCATGTGTAGCACTTGCCGGTGATCCTGATTTGCTTATGCGCGCGGATGATTCTTGCAGCAAGGTATTCCCACGTCATTCCTAGTCCCGTGACTTTCATGACTTCCCTCTGAGTCTCGGCTTCATTAGAATGAGTCTTGTAAATCGGGACTCCAAAAGGCTGCTACCTGCTCGTGTAGAAAATGAGGATCGATTGCCGGCTGCTCTGATATTCGGTCTTCCTGCCCCAAGAAGTTCGTAAGGACACTGCCGGTAACCTTCTAAGCTGGCCCACGTATTCATTCCAGCAGTACTTCTACAGAACCTTTCTTACATCACGTTCTCCTACCATCTTCCATCATGGACTGTCTCCCTATCCCTTTTATCTGTGTAAGTAATCAGCTATTGGGAACTCTCATCGACATCATATCGTTTCCTCACACATTTACCCCCCTTACCCTGACTATCACAATTGTCCCACCTCTCCCGGCGACAGCATCTAACTTTAGCTTCTGCAACAGTTCCAGTGTGGCACAGATCAAAACCCTTGTCACTGCAAGGTTGTTGGTCCAACTTTGGGTCTGTGTCCCCTCGCCTGATCGCAGATTTATGCACTGACAAGGACCAGGGTTTGCTGTAGCAGTCTGTTCCGCTGTATGACTATCTCGGCTGTCTTTATCCTCCCAAAACTATCTTTAACATCAGTGTAGGTAGTTTGCTGGCCAGCAGCTCTCCTCTGTGGATGTTGCGCAACAGAATTGGGGAAAAAGTATGTCGTCCCTGATAAGAAAATACACAGTTTCGAGAGAGCTGACAATGAATCCAATACATAGGACACTGGGACTTCCAGTAGAATTGAGTGGTTCTGTCTCGTACGTTATCTATGGATTGGTTGCCTTGACCCAGCAAAGGTCAGGCGAATGTTAGCGCTATAAGCTAATTCGTGTCAGCAACGCAATACCTTTTTGACAGTCTCACTTCATGGGCTCATATTTCCTTGAAAGGAGCGATGCGCCGGTGTGTGAACCTATTCATGCTTAGAGCCTCCCGGGCTGTTGCAGCAGCAGTACTCATGCATGTCATAATGCCTGAGAGGGACCTAAGTCAATCAGGCGGGTAGTAAATAATTCAAGTGTGTTCCATTCACTCTACCCTAATCTCCGAAGTGGTCCCGGGTGTTGTGATCGTGGACACAATTTGTGATTTGATTTTGAATGTCATCACAAAAGCTGCCTTTTGCAATAATCCGGATCTCAGGTGCTTCCAATCCAACCCTCGCCAACACAAAGCCCTTCCGATGGCTGATCATAGCATCGAGTAGGAGCTGAAAGGTCAGGAAGTGTCTTAGCTCATTGCTCTTGTTCTTTTCTATATTTGTGATTGCTCCTGTATGTTCTTGCGGGGGCCCAAATCCAGCCCTCTTGCTCTTCGCCCAACTTCACCGAGCTCTAGGTCCAACCCCATATTCACAAGCTGCATCTCTCCTTCAATTCTCGCTACTAGCTACAAGACTGGACAACACCGACCTCTGTGTCTGTATCAACACGTACAGTACGTGCAGACTCAAGGAAAGGCCACGATGGAGAACCACAGTAAGCCAGCTCACCCTCCTGTCGCCTTGGGATCTGTTTGACATCGGCTAGCAACGCACCCTACGTTCCAGGATGCTCCCTTTGGGTACCGCATCCTCCATCAGTCCTCCTCTGGTAGGAGTGAGACACCTGTCGATCCTCAAGGTAGGCGCATTGCATTCGCTAGTCACTTGCGATTCTCTACGGTTGTATCTGACTATCGAAACAGGACATTTAAGGCGAGCAGTTGGGCTTCAAAGCAAATGCATCAAAGAAGTTCCAAATTTAGACAACGTGTCAGCTTTTCTCTCAGATCCGCTCACTTTGGAAGAGGACGCAGCTCCTACCAGTAAGGTGCAAGTGCCGGGAGAGCCGGTAGGAAGTGGCAAAGAATGCTCTGAGGAGCTGATCGACGACTTCAACCCAGCGAAGGTCCTTAAGCTAGTAGACCGAGTGCTCTCTTCAGCCTGGAAATTCAACCCATATCTTGGTGCAAGCCCTGGCGCCATGGGCCCATTCCCAAAAGATCTTGAATTAAACTCGAACGAGTTCGAGTTTGCCAATCGTAAAAAGATAATCAAGGACACCGCCATCGAGACGAGACTCCGGGCTGACACTGCACGTGGATTGTTCGAACTACAGAATATCAATAAGAGAAACAAGAAGAACTCAAGCATCACACCATGGCCTGAGGATATTTCTTTCCTAAATGACAAGGCATTTGCAGAACAGGTCAACCTTAATGCTTTCCACAGCCGTAACTCCAACCCAGATAATGTGAATAGCGGAGTGCATGACACTCCAGATGATGTTTGTCACGATGATCGCCAAGGGGTAAGTCACTTGGGCAGAAATCGGTTCACCCTCACACACAATCAGACAATGGTTTGCTGAAATTGGTGGTCATAGGTTTTCAAAGACTCGGCGATTCATATGGAAGATGAGTTCCAGAAGGAAGCTACCAAAGGATCACCGACTTCAAGTACTCGGCCAGAGCACGAACGTAACGAAGGAGCCGTCACTGGCTCATTCATAGCGCCCTCTCCGGATGAAGTTGATTGCGAGATTCCCATTTCTGATGAATTGCTTCAAGTGCTAGGTCACAATGTCTCTGATGCAGCGGGCTTCGGAACAGTACCCGCAACAGACATCAACATTCGTAGGCTTCATGCTAGGCTTGAAGGAGTCTCCGTTCAGACCTCTTTGGCTCTCTTCGACAACTCTAATGCGTCTTTCGATGGACAATATGAGGGCCCGCCCTACGATGTCCGCGACTTGGCCGAGAGTTCCACATTGGTACGTGCAATGGAAGATACGCTTTACCTCGACTTCGGTACTATGCACGGTCATAGCCTTCAGCACGAACAACAGGACGTGGTCGGGAATGATCTGCCACCTACCGATACTATTCTCATGGGAACGCTGGGTGGGGCATCGTTAGAGAACGTGGAGCATGTAACCCCTTTGCCTGCTCCAGACATGGTTTTTGAGCCCCTCGGCCAGGCAGTCAACGGTCATATGAGCGATACACACTGCGCAGAAACACCACCTCCTTCTCCACCCTTTGGGTCTTTCAACTCACTGGGTCAACGAGAGCTCGCTCCCCCAAACGTACTTCCAGAAGTCCACAATGGGTCGGCTCCGTCAATGGACCATGCTGTTCCCTATAACGTTCTCACACCGATGCGCTTTGTATCACCATCACCTCCTGCAGTGTTTCAAGCTTCAAACATCCCGGACGACAGTGGATCTGAAGGCAGCATCGAGGTATTCAATGATCCAGCACCAGTGCATCAAGCCTCGGCCATACCTCTGGAAGCGGAAGCAGCCTTGGGGGGAGTTGGGGTTTACTTCCATGACAACGGGCCGTTCAGCGCACCTACGCCAATGTACCCAATCTCAGTCTCGCCTGGCCAAGCGACAGACATTGCAAATGCTTTCGAAGTTCACACGCCGGATAATAGCAACGCTACACTCTACGCTCCGACGCCTATGGTCCCGGAATTCTTCTCGCCCGACGCGGCAATAGAGGTTGTTAACGCAGCAGAGAACTTCTCTTATGACATTACCGAAGGACGTTTTGCTGACTACGATTATCCTGAACCTCCCTCGAGCGCCAGCCGACAGTTATCCCAGGACCTCTACGCAGCGGCCAATGGCAATACAACCGCATACGGAGAGCAGTCTCCCATGGGCCTTGATGATCTCAATCACGATCAACTCGATTTCGAATATGGATTTGAGCCGGGAACGAATCGCTCCGCGACTCCCTATCAGAGCCCTTACCACAGTAGGTCGGTAGAAGATGGCAACCGTCTACATAACGATCTCCGGGCAACTTCGCCAGTCACCAATACTTACGGACGACCACGCTATGGTGCGCTCCGGATGCCAGGATATCCTGCAGTCGCGAGATCGATCACCAAGTCCAGTATGGAGGATAATCCGCCTCTTAGCCCACGAGATGGCGCCAAGAACACAGCCCATTCTGAGTACATCCGATCAAACACCACTCAGCCATCGCTCAGCCATGCCGACAGCAACATGAGTATGGAGGTCCATACCGGTGCTGCTACTGGAATGATTCCTAGATCACCAAGGCCTAATGAGGCTCCCAATGCCAACTTCGCTGCTGGCGTAAGTACTTATGTCCTCGTGCACCACCACTGCAAGAGAATCAGCGCTAACAGCACCCAGGCTCGTGAATTAGCTTCCAGCATCACTCGTCCTTCAACCCCTAAGAACCCCTCGGCGCCCCCGTACCCCCTCTCCCCCGTTGGTGCAGCCCTTCAACTGACCATACCGATGGAACGCCAGACGTCAGACCGAGCGGGGACCAATTGGGGAGCCCCGATCTCAATCCCGAACTCAGGAGCCCCGATCCCCATTCCGAACTCAGGAGCCCCAATCCCAATCCCGAACTCAGGAGCTCCAGCC
>JAABUJ010004949.1_pt1 | contig 13662 bp, 18 predicted proteins | sample 5559131 | NCBI WGS metagenome assembly JAABUJ01 (sample SAMN10711875, study PRJNA513366) | rock metagenome | isolation source: Antarctica rocks | place: Antarctica: Victoria Land, Mt New Zealand nord | collected 2016-01-07
GGTCCCGGGCGCATCCGCGAGGACGGGCGCAAGCTGCACCCGGCCTACCTGTTCGAGGTGAAGCAGCCCGCCGAGAGCAAGGGGCCGTGGGACTACTACAAACTGGTCGCCACCACCCCGGCCGACCAGGCCGCGCGCCCGCTCGACCAAGGCGGATGCCCGCTGGTTCACGGCTGAGCGCTCAATCGTTCACGCAGCACCCAACACGCAAGGAGTCCCCCATGGACACAACGTCCCGAATCGGACGGCGCCGCCTGCTGCATGCGACCGGCGCGGCGAGCCTGACGGCTAGCATTGCGCCTTTACGGCCTGCCCGCGCCGCGCCCGATGCCGACGCCCAGCCGGCGGCCGCGCCGCCCGGCGATGCCGGATCGGGCGGGCGCTCCGGTGATCGCATGATCGCCGAATTGGGCGTGGCGCAGGCTGTCGCCGCCATCCGGAACGGCGAACTGAAAGCCGAGGACTATGTCGGGGCACTGCTGCGCCGGGCCGAGACGCTGAAGGCGCTGAACGCGTGCATCTCGGTGAACACGGACGAAGCGCTGCAGGCAGCCCGGGCGGTCGACCAGGCCCGTGCCTCCGGCCAGCCCCTGCCGCCTCTCGCCGGACTGCCATTGCTTGTCAAGGACAATATCAACTACGCGGGCCACCCGACCACCGCTGGCACATGGGCATTGCGGGAGTTTCGCCCGACCGACACGGCGCCTGTGCTGCAAATCCTGCTGGCCAAAGGCGCGCTCGTGCTGGCCAAGACAAACATGCACGAGCTGGCGCTCGGCACGACCAGCAGCAACGCGGGGTTCGGCTTCGCCAAGAACCCGTATGACATAAGCCGCGTCGCCGGCGGTTCGTCGGGCGGCTCGGCCGCGGCATTGGCAGCGCGGATCGGGCCGGCGGCGCTGGGCAGCGACACCGGCGGTTCCCTGCGCATCCCTTCCTCGTTCTGCGGCGGCACCGCGCTGCGCCCTTCGGTCGGCAACAGCGGCGCGGAGCGGCGATACCCATCCGGGGGAATCGCCCCGATCTCGCATACCCGCGACACGGTCGGCCCGATGGCTCGCACCATGGCCGACGTCGCCTTGCTCGATGCCGCGATCGTCGGCTCCGCGCCTGCGGGACCGACGGCGCTGCGCGGCGTCGTCCTGGCGCTGCCACGGAGGTACTTCTGGGAAAACCTGGATGATGAGGTGGCGCGGATCTGTACCGCAGCGGTCGAGCGGCTGCGGGATGTCGGCGTTCGCTTCATCGAAGCCGATCTGGACGGTGTGCCCGAGGCGAACGCCCTGGCGGCCTTCCCGATCGCGCTTTACGAAATCGGTGAGGATTTCCCACGCTATCTGGCCGCGTCCGGCAGCAACCTGAGCTGGGCGGATGTGCAGGGCCAAGTGAAAAGCCCGGACGTGCAGGGCGACCTAACCGCTGCCCAGGGCGTCACCCGCGAGATTTATGAGCGTGCCATGCAGGTCTATCGGCCGCGCCTGCAACAGCTTTACGCGGAATACTTCCGGCGCCTCGGGGTGGACGGGGTGATCTGCCCCACGGTCCCCGTCCCCGCACCGCTCATTGACCCAAGCTTCTCCGGCGCGATCGCGATCAATGGCCACCCCCAGCCTGGAGGCCCCGCCGCCGAGTTCGCCGTGACCATCCGCAACACCGACGCCAACAGCGTTGCCGGGATCCCCAGCATCGCCTTCCCGGCCGGCATCACCCGGTCCGGATTGCCGGTCGGCCTGGAGCTGGACGGACCGCTCGGCTCCGACCAGCGGCTGCTCTCGATTGGCCTCGCAGTCGAGGCGGTGCTAGGATCCGTGCCGCCGCCGCCCAACATATGACGGAGCGATAATGCGGATGATGGACAGGCAACCCTGCCAGCTCGCCCTGCAGCTCTGCGTGCCGCGCGAGCAGCTCGGGGCTGACGACCGGTACTGCCCACAAGATGGAGGATGCACCGAGGAACACCCCGAAGCCCGCCATGGTCACGGGCAGCACGCGCCAGGAGCCCGCGACCCGGGCGAAGCCGGACCGCAACCGCTCAACGGGTGTCTCGTCCGGGTAAATCGCCAGCGTGATGTGCGCCGCATAGCCGAGCTGGTGCCGGTTGGCGTCGATGCCCGCCACTGCGAGGGCAGCCACATCTCCTCGAACACGGAACCACTGTTCAGGTCGAGGCGGAGGGTGATGGCGAGGGGTATAGGCACGATGCTGGCGCCTGCGCCAAAGAACTGCAAAGGGCTGGCAACGCGGCATGGGATGGACAGCGGGTCTTCTGAGTGAGCTAAGCAGGATTCCCTCGACCACGCCACATTGGGTAGGTGTTGAGACGGGAGTGGCTGAAGCTGGATCGGGTCATGGTTGGTCGGCCTCGGGTTATCGTGACGGAGTGCGATGTCGCGGAGTTGGAGGCGCTGGCGCGGTCAGCGCGTCGCGACGAAGCGGACCGGGGGCGTGCCATTTTGTTGTCGGCGCATGGCTGGACCAGCGGGCAGATCGCTCGTGCTTTTGGCGTGACGCCGGACAGCGTGCGGCGGTGGCGGACGTGGTTCATGGCCGCGGGTGTAGATGGGTTGTATGCGCACCCGCAGGCTGGAGCGGCGCCGATCAAGAGCGAGGCGGCCTTGACGCTTGCGCGCGAGGTTCTGTCGGTGCCGGTGGCAGATCGGCCAAACTGGACCCTGCCGCGATTGCAAGCCGAACTGGCGGCGCGCAGCAGGCTCTCGATCTCCCGAGCACAGCTCAGCAGGGCGCTAAAAGAAGGGGGTTCCGATGGCGACGGCCGCGTCACTACCTGCACGGGCGGCAGGGCGCGCAGGCGGTCAATCGGTCTGCGGCTGAGGCTGCGTGTGTTGCGCCAGCAGGCCGCCGCTGGGGACATCGTGCTGCTGTTCGGCGACGAATCCGGGGCGTTGACGCATCCGTATCTGGCCCACGCTTGGGCCGAGCGAGGTGCCGACCTGCGCGTCCCGGCGCCGGGCCAGGCGCGAAAGCGGGCGCTGCTCGGCGTGCGCGACCACGGCAGCGGCGAACTGGTCGTGCATGTCAGCGCCAGCAACCGCAGCACCGATTTCATCGCACTGCTGGAAATTCTCGACTTGCGCTACGGACCAAAGCCCGGGCGAGCCACGGCGCCGGTCGTGTTGGTGCTCGACCACGGCCCAATCCACACCAGCAGGCTTGTCGCCAACATGGTGATCGATCAGGAGACGGTTACGCGCACCTTCCCGGACGGCCCTGGCGAAGTGGATGTGGTTGCCCTCGACGAGGTCGAGAACGGCAGGATCGCTAAAGCCTGGTTTAAGAGGGGATCACCGTGCCTCCTGTGAACACTGACCCATTCCATCATGGCGAGCACGAGGCGCAGACGCGAGCTGGCGTGCGGCTGCTTGGTGCGCCTATCCGGGACTGGATGCCCGACCAGCACCGATTGTTCTTCGCCCAGCTCCCCATCCTGTTCGCCGCCGTGGCGGATGGGGCGGGATGGCCGGTGGCGACGGCGCTGGCCGGGCCACCCGGCTTCGTATCCAGTTCGGACGCGCGCACGCTGCGAGTCGCTGCCCTGCCGGACCGGGCCGACCCGGCAGGGACCGGGCTGCGCGCGGGCGCCCCGGCCGGGCTGCTCGGCATTGACCTGGGCACGCGCCGGCGCAACAGGGTCAACGGCATCGTGCTCGCCGTGGACGGGCACGGGTTCACCCTCGACGTGCGGCAGAGCTTCGGCAACTGCCCGCAATACATCCAGGCGCGCGAGGTCGAGGGCGGGGAAGCACCGGACCGGGCCGGGGCCGCCGAGCGCCTTGGCGGCCTGGACCCGCAGGCACGTGCGCTGATCGCGGGCGCAGACACGTTCTTCGTGGCGTCGGGCAGCGGCGCGGGCGGCGGGGACGCGGGCGGGCTGGACATGTCCCACCGCGGCGGCCGGCCCGGCTTCGTCCGAGTGGACGGGGACGTGCTGACCATCCCGGATTTCCGGGGCAACCGCTACTTCAACACCCTGGGCAACCTGATGCTGGACCCACGAGCCGGCCTGCTGTTCGTGGATTTTGCAAGTGGTGGCCTGATGCACTTGCAGGGACGGGCAGAGTTGGACTGGGACGGCGGGGCTGCGAGCGGCTTCGCCGGAGCCGAGCGGCTGTGGCGCGTGCAGGTGACGGCCGGCTGGCGGCGTCCTGGCGCCCTAGCACTGCGATGGGCGTTCCGGGGTTATGCGCCGACAACCGAGCGCATGGGCAGGTGGGATACGCGGGATGACGGCTGAAAGGCCCGCTCGTGCTTACCCGTCTCACCGTTGCGGTCGGACGCGATGGCTCCCAACGCTTAGGATTACCTGATTACGCATAAACCTCAGCCAGTTTCAGGAGCTGGTAGGGCATGGGCGCGGTCCGCAGACCGGCCCAGCACAGGCGCGGGATCATCGAAGCCAAGTCGTATCGTCGGTTGAAGCGGTATTCGAACTCGGCCAAGTAGCGCGGCACGTGCTTGCTGCTGATCGCGCGGTAGGTGCCGGTGATCGCGGCCTTGATGTTGCCCAGCGCCGTGTTCACCCACTTGAACGCCGGCGTGCGCGCCGCGGCCGGACCTGATCCGGTCTTGATGGCCTGGTGGGTGCATCCGGCGTCGGTCACGCTGGCAAAACACTGCGGAGATCGTGCCCTTGAGGCCGAGCAGAAGCCCCCCGTCGGGCAGGCCCGGGTCGTAGACCGCGTCGCGGTCAGCGATCAGGCAGCCACGGTGGCCGCAGATGTCGAGCAAGGGACACCAGTCCGAGCAGTTGCGCGCGAGGCGGGTGACCTCGATCGAGACGATCAGGCCGACCTCGCCGAGCGCGATGCGTGCGACCAGGTCCTTGAAGCCCTGGCGGTGCGCCGCCGACGCGGCGCTCAGGCCAAGGTCGGCGTCGACGACCTCGATGTCCGCCTCACGCCAGCCCAGGTCGCGGGCGCGCTGCCGCAGGGCGTATTGCAGCCGCAGGCTTTCCTGGTTGCTCAGCACCTGCTGCGGGGAGGACTGGCGCACGTAGACCACGGCGCGGCGGTCCAGGCAGGGCTATCGCATTTGGGTTTTGCTGAATTGGGCGAGAAGGCGTGTCAGGAAGGTGTCGCTTAGAGCGGCGCGATAGAGCTTGCCCTTCATGGCTTCTTTTGATCCCTCGAGCTTTGCAAGGTTGAGGGCGAGACGTCGCAGCAGGGCCATGTTCTGGGGTCCATGATCTTTGTGGCTGCGCGCCTGGTCTTTGTTCATGGTCACGTCGAGCACCCAATGCAGGCCGTTCTCCACACCCCAGTGCGCGCGGGCGACTTCGCCAAACCGGGCGGCAGGCCATGTGGTGCTGAGCAGGTAGTAAGCGGTTTCGGTGCTGGTCTGGGTGCTGGTCTCGCGGGTGCGGACGACGCGGCCGATGGCGGTCAGGCCGGGCCAGGCGTGCTGCTCTTGCAGCCAGCCGATGTCGCTTGAAACCAGGCTGGTGCGGGTTTCAATACGGCCATGCTCGCCGTCCACCGTGGTGTGCGAGGCCTCGGCCGGACGCGCGGGATCGTCGAGGAAGCGTCGCACGTCGTCATGCAAGGTGCCCTGATTTCCTTTCAGCGCCAGGACATAGTCGCCGCTTTGCTCGATCACCTTGGCCGCGATCGTGCGCTGGCAGTTGAGCGCGTCGGCGGTCACGATGCAGCCTTTGAGCGACAGCAGGTCCAGCAGCTTCGGCACCGCCGTGATCTCGTTGGACTTGCCATCGACCGCAAGCTGACCCAGCAACAGCCGCTGCTCCGACGACCAGGCATGCAGCATGTGCAGCGGCGACTTGCCCGCAGCCCGGTCGAAGGAGCGCCGCAGCGTCTTGCCGTCGATGGCCACGACGCCCTGCAAAGCCTCGGCAAAGCGTTGCATGAAGCGCGTGAAGCAGGCCTCGAACGGCCCCGGGTCAAGCAGCCGGAACACCCGGCTGAAGGTGTCGTGACTCGGAATGCCGTGCCGCAAGCGCAGGAACTTCCGCAAGAACGGCGCCTTGATCTCGCCAAACAGCGCCATGTCCGAGCAACCCTGGCCGCCGGTCAGCATGGTGCACAGCGCGATCAGCAACAGTTCATGCAGGTCATGGCGGGCGTTGTCCTGCCGGGGGTCAACAATCTCGGCAAAGCAGGCGACAAACTCTTCCATGGCAGGGCCTCAACGCTGAACTCCGCGTTTAAAGGCCAGCCACGGCTCCGCCAGCAACCCTCGCCCTCAAGGGTCATATGCGATAGCCCTGGCGGTCCAGGTGATGTGGCTTGACGAGTTCCGAACCCATGGCTCACCTCCTGCAGGACGGCGCCGAGATCGCGGGCAATCTGCCCGCGGAGTGCCGGTCGCAGGCTGGGCCACACGTCTCGGGGTTCGATGGGCATGCCGCCTCGCTCTCACCGGCGACTGCGACCAGTTCCGCCAACGTCTCGGGCGTGAGCTTGGTCCGCGCCCGCCCATCCGCCGGGCCGGGCGACAAGTTCGTCACCCCCAGCGGCAACACAAGCGGGTTGCCGGGCCGGTAGTCTACACGCGCGTAGCTCCCTGATTGCAACGTCCTCGTGACGGCGATCAGGCGGAAGCGACGGCCGAACAAGGGGTGGGTCGGGTCCATTACCTCCACCTCGACCGGCAACGCGCCGTCACCGTCCGTTTCAGGGGTGTCGTTGTGCCCTGTCGTGCGACAACGCCTTGTGCAAGCGCCATATCTTCACCGAACGCCTGCCCGGCGTTGCAGCACCTTGGGCACGCAGGACAGCGCGGCTTGCTGACCGGCTCACGGCTGTGGGCCTGGCGCTGGGCGGCTCAGCCGGCGTGCGCCTCGGTCGCAAGTTTGCGCTTGTGGCCTGCCGCAACACGCTGCTGAGCGTGATACGACAGGCGCCCATGCCAGTCGTCGTGACCCCGTCCGTGCTTGGCGTCGACGATTGGGCTTTGCGCAAGCGCGACACCTACGGCACCGTGCTGGTGGACCTTGAACGCACCGCCCGGTGGCGCTACTTCCGGGCCGCGAGGCGGACACGCTGGCTGCGTGGCTGCGCGGGCACCCCGGTGCCGGGGTGATCTCGCGCGACCGATCGGGCGCCTTTTTCAAGGGCGCGCGCCATGGCGTGCCTGGGGCGGTGCAGGTCGCGGGCCGGTTCCACCTGCTGCAGAACCTGGCCGAGGCGCTGGAATTGGTGTTCAGCACCCATGCCGCGGACCTGCACGCAGCCGAGCAGGCTCGTCGCGATGCGGTGCTCGCCGAGCATGGCACCGTGCCCATCGCGCCGTCCGAGCCGCAGGCCAAGGCCAAGCTTCTGGCAACCGGGCGCCGGGCGCGGCGCCGCGGTGCCACATAGCGACGGCTGAGGCGACGAACGAAGCTGTGCGCCCCTAAAGCTGCTATTGGCGCAGATCACTCATGCCCGTGTCTGGCCATCAGCGAACTGGCCGGGCGGCACACCGACATGGCGCGCGAAGGCGACGCTAAACGTGCTTGCCGAGCCGTACCCCACGCGCTTCGCCACCTCGGCGATACCTCCCTGGCGGCGCCGCAGCAGGTTCTGCGCCAGCGCCATCCGCCAGGTCAGCAGATAGTCATCGGCGCAGTGCCCACAACGCGCCGGAACCGGTCGAAGAAGGTGGAGCGCGACAGCGCCGCCTCGCCTGCTAACTCGGCCACGGTCCAGGCGTGGCCGGGATTTTCGTGCATGCGCCGGATCGCGGCCGCGAGCCGCGGGTCGGCCAGCCCGCGCAGCAGACCCGTCGACGTGGCGGTCTGTGCCGTCGAGCGGAGTGCCTCGATCAGGAGCACCTCCAGCAGCCGGGCCAGCACGAGGTCGCGCGCCGGCCGCGTCCCACGCGTCTCCTCGCCCACCATCTCGACCAGGGTGGCGAGCCGCGCCTCGCCACGGACATGCACGAGCTGCGGCAGCAGCGAAACGAGCAACGCGGCATCTAGCGAACCGAAAACGCAGTGCCCTACAAGGAAAAGGACATCGAGCGGCCCGCCAGGTGCACCCAGCCTGACTTGGCCACCAGCGAGCACGACCGGCTCGGTGTAATGGCCCGGTGCTGGCGGCTCGACGCTCGAGAAGGTGAATTCGTGCGCTGCGGGGATCAACACGAAGTCCCCGTGGGTGAGCATGATCGGCTCGTGCCCGGCAGCCGCAAGACGGCACGCCCCCTCCAGGACGACGCAGTAGAAGGGTTGCGGAACGTGTCAACGACTTTGGGTTCTTGGCCACTTTCGGTGAAGCTCGCGACGTGGTCGCCGACGTTGGGCCCCGCTGACCTGGGCTGCGGCGCCGTGCTACGCTTTCGGTTTCACAGTTGGTGGCCCTCCGATGCTGAGCAGGCAGGCAATCAACGCTCCTGACGGGCCACAGCCTGTTGGCGGCTACGCGCAAGCCGTGGAGGTCGCAGGTTTCTCACGCATCCTGCACGTCAGCGGCCAGATCCCCGTGACCCAGGACGGCACCGTCCCGTCCGGCTTCGGCGAGCAGTGCCGCCTCGCGTGGGTCAACGTCGAAGCCCGACTGCGCGCGGCCGGGATGACGCTGGATAACCTAGTCAAGGTCACGACCTACCTTTCCGACCGCCGGTATGGGGCCGAGAACAGGGAGGTGCGCCGGGCCGTGCTCGCCGGCAGGATGCTGGCGAGCACGGTGGTGATCGCGGGCATCTACGACGAGACGTGGCTGCTGGAGATCGAGGCCGTCGCCACGGCCTGAGCTTAACCGGGACTGACCAGGCGCCGCCTTCGGGTTTTTGGCCATTTTCCATAGTCACGCAGCGAGCAGGAACCTGCGTTCGAGCAGGTCGAGGTTGGCGCGGCCATACATCTGGCGCTTGAGGCTCTTCAGCCGGTTGATCTGTCCCTCGACAGGTCCGTTGCTCCAGGCCAGCGTCAGGGCCGCGCGCACGGCGTCGTAGTCGGCCGACAGGCGCTTGGCGAAGCGCTGCAACGGCTGGACGGCGCCGTCTGCCGCGCGTTTCAGCCAAGGATCAAGGCGGTCGGAGGCACGGTCGCGCACCAAGGCCGTGAATGCCTCGGCAAGCCCGACGGCCTCCTCCAGGTCGGGCGTTTGCCTCCGCAGGTCGGCCAGCAGCACCTGGTCCTCCTTGCTCCGCTTTTCCGCCCGGCGCAGCACGAGCCAGGTTGCCGTGCGCGGCGTCAGCGCCCGCCGCGGCGCTGCGGCCAGCACCGGCGGGGACTGCCAAGGCCGTTCCCGCTCCGACACGCCGCCTTGCGCGCGCCGCAGGCGGTAGAGATAGCGGCAGAGCGTGGCGTAGCTGCCCCGGTAGCCCTGCTGCCGCAGCGTGCGGAACAGCCCACGGCCGTCCCGGCGGCCGCTGTTCCAGTGCCCGAGCACGGCGTCCTGCCACGGGTCAAGCAGGCTGCGCCCGGCGTCGGCACGGCGCTCGCGTTCCGGAAACGCCTCATGGTGCAGGTTACGGCTGCGGAGCAGCGCTCCCAGCGGGAACACGCTCGCGCGGCTGATGCCAAGGTGGCGGGAGATGGCCTCCGCCGTCCATCCTTCGTCTTTTAGGTGCCAGACCTGCCCATGTGTTGCGATGCGCCGCTCCCGGCGCCCCGCCGCCAGCTCCTGGACGCCTAGCGGTGGTTTGCTGGGCGGCACGGGGCATGTGCCATTTTCAGCAGCCACGGTTTCGCGGCGTCCCTGATCGGCTGCACGCAGGTCTTTCGCGTGCGCGGTGAACACCACCTCCAGTGTTTCCGCCAGATTCTGCAGCAGGTGGAAGCGGTCGGCGACTTGGACAGCCTCGGGCGGAGCTGGCCAAGAAGGTTCCGTCGGCGCAGCCGATGGAAGGCCAGCGGAGGGGCGCCGTCGCGGGCGTCCTTGGCGTAGGCGCCGCCCCGGTCGCGCGAGATCACCGTGACGCCGGGATGCCCGTGCAGCCACGTGGCCAGCGTGTCCGCCTCGCGGCCGGGCAGCAGCGCCACCGGCCGGCGCCGTTCGAGGTCGATCAGCACAGTGCCGTAGGTTTGCCGCTTGCGCACCGACCGGTCGTCCACGCCAAGGACGGACGGCGTCGGCAAGGCGGGCAACGGCCCCTGCCGGACCAGGCGCAGCAGGGTGTTGCGGCTCGCGGCCAGCCCGAGCTTGCAGCCAAGGCGCGCGCCAGCAGCGCCCCCGAGCGCCAGGCCCACAGCCGTCAGCCGCCCGGCGAGGCGCGTCGTCTTGCGCGCCCAGGGTGCCGCGACGTCGGGTAGGCGTTCGGCGAAGATGTGTAAGCGTGCGAGGGTCGCACCTTGACTGGCGAAGTTGACCATGAGGCGAGCCTGTCGCGGTTTGTGACGAGCGACTGCTGTCATGTTAAATCAGCTGATTGCCTGCAGCGATACAGAAGCAAGAAACGGATAGCGAGCGCAGCGTGGCGATGGTCAGTTGGAATACCAATTGACAGGAGAGATTTATGGCTTTCCGCATCACCGGGCTGTCGCCTGAGCCGTTCAGGCACTTGTTTGGGTTATCTGAAGGCGCGTTGAGCGAGCAGGGCGTAAAGCGCTACGTCGCCGATCAAAAGCCGGGTTTTCCTGACCGGATCGAAATGCGTGATGCTGAACCAGGCGAAACACTGCTGCTGCTCAATCACACGTGTCAGCCGGCCAACACGCCTTATCGTGCGACACACGCAATCTTCGTGCGCGAGGGCGCCACGGACACCTACGACCAGGTCGATCGCGTGCCGGAGGTCATGCGCGTGCGCCTGCTCTCATTGCGGGCCTACAGCACCGAGGGTATGATGCTCGACGCGGACGTCGTCGAAGGGACCCAGATAGAGACGGCTATCGGCCGGCTTTTTGCGAACTCCGATGTCAGCTACATCCACGTTCATAACGCCAAGCAAGGCTGTTATTCCGGCAGGGTCGACCGGGTTACATAATTGTTGCAGAACTCTGGTGCGAAGTGTCCGGTGTTGGGAGGAAGGCAGGCAGCGTTAGCCCAGTGTGGTTACGGCAGAAATCCAACAAATCAGCCGTAAAGCTTAGGCGCGGTTCCAGGGCAGCAACTCGTCGAGACGCTGCTGCGGGTGTCCATCCACCATCCGGCTCAGCACGTCCCGCAGCCATGCATACGGCTCGACACCGTTCAGCTTGGCCGTCTCGACCAGTGACCCGACCACCGCCCAGCGTCGCGCACCCCCATCGCTGCCTGCAAAAAGAGCGTTTTTTCTTCCAAGAGCGACAGGTCTGATTGACCGCTCGACCGGGTTGGTATCGAGGTCCACCCGGCCGTCGTCCAGGAACTGGCACAGCCCCGACCATCGATTGAGCGCGTAGCGGATTGCCTCGGCCAGGCGGCTGCGGCCAGGTAAATGCACGAGCTTCAGCTCTAACCAGAGTTTGAGCGCCTCGACCAGCGGCCGCGATTGCTGCGCTCGGACCCGCTGTCGCTCCGCCGGCGGCTGGCCACGGATATCGGCCTCGATCGTGTAGAGGGCAGCAATCCGCGCCAACGCCTCGCTTGCAACCGGCGAGCCCGCCTTGTGCAGCTCGTAGAATTTCCGGCGCGCGTGGCTCCAGCAGGCCGCGAGAGTGATGGTGCCGTCGGCCGCCAGCTGCTCGAACCCGGCATAGCCGTCCACCTGCAAGATGCCGCAAAAGCCTGCGAGATGTTCGGCCGGGCGTGCCGCGGTGCGATCGGGCGCATAGACGAACACCACAGCCGGATGGCCAGGACCATCCCAGGACCTGTCGTCCCGGGTGTAGGCCCAGAGCCGCCCGGTCTTGGTCTTTCCCCGTCCGGGATCGAGCACCGGCAAGGTCGTGTCATCGGCAAACACCCTCGCGCCCGCCATGACGTGGGCGACTACGCGCTCGTGCAGCGCTTCCAGCCACCAGCAGGCGGCACCGACCCAGTCCGACAGCGTGGAACGGCTGATGGCAAGCCCGTGCCGGTCGAAGATCTGGCTCTGCCGATACAAAGGCAGGTGGTCGGCGTAGCGGCTGACCAGCACGTGGGCGATCAGGCCAGGGGTGGCGAGGCCGCCGGCCAGCACACGCTCCGGGGCGGGCGCCTGCAGCAGGGTGCCGCAAGCCTGGCAGGCGCACTTGGGCCGGGTGACCTTGACCACCCGGAGCTGCGCTGGGATCCAGTCCAGCATCTCGCTGCTGGTCGATCCCGCGTCGGTCAGAGCGCCGCCGCAGTCCGGGCAGGCATCGTGCGGCACCGGCAGCACGCATTCGGCACGCGGCAAATGCGGCGGCAGCGGTGACCGATGCGGCGCCTTTTTCGGCTTGGACGGCTCGGCCGGCGCCGGAGGCGGCTTGCGGGCCTCGGCCCGGGCCAGGTCGGCCTCGAGATCCTCCAGGCCGAACGCCATCTGATTGGGATCGAGCTGCTCGGAACGCCGGCCGAAGCTTGCGCGCTGGAACTGCCGAATGATCAGGCGCAACCGCTCGGCCTCGATCTCGCTCTCGTCGAGGGCACCCGCCATGTCCCGCACCAGCTGGTGCAGCACGCTGACGTCGGTCGGCAGGTTGTCGAGCGCGATCCTCACACGCGCAGCGTATCAGCCCGACCCCGGCAGTACAAGCAGAAAGGCTCGGCTTACCCGGCCAGCATGGGCTGTCGCGACCGGACCAGCGTGCGCCATTCCAGACCTTCCAACAGCATCGAAAGCTGGGCCGGCGTCAGCGTGATCGAGGCCGTGCCGTCCGGCGTCGGCTGCGTGGACGGCCAGGTGAACCGGCCCTGGTCCAATCGCTTGTAGAACAGGCACATACCATTCTGGTCGTAGACCAGAATTTTAACCTTGTCCGCGCGCCTGCCCCGGAAAATGAAAATGTGCCCGCCGAATGGGTTCAGCTTCAGCGTCTCCTGCACCAGCAATGCCAGGCCATCAAAGCTTTTCCTCATGTCGGTCGCGCCCAGCGCCAAGTGGATGCGCACGCCCGCCGGCACGGCAATCAAGCGCCGCACTCCAGCACGGCCAAAAGATTATGCAGCGCCTTGGCGTCCATCTGGGCATGGAGGCGCACGCGGCGGCCGTTGGTCAGAGTGACTTCGACTGTGTCGCGGGCCGGCGCGTCCAAAGCGTTGGATGAGATGCGAGGTGCCGGCTCAGAAGGCGCAGGCGCCACGTGCACGGATGCAAACGTTGGAGCGGCCGCAGAGTGCTGCAGCGGATCGTGCTGAAGCAGGTCGTGGCCGTGACGGACACGAACGGCAAGCTCGTCTCTCCAGCGGTAAACGACGCTCGGCGTCAGCCCGGACATGCGGGCGAACCGCTCGATCGACATCCCCGAGCGCAGCGCGTCGATGACGATTTGCTGCCGCTGCTCCAGCGTCCAGGTTCTGCGGACACGTGGGTTGGTGAGCAAATCCACCAACTGAGCGCGGTCCGGAGGGTCGTCAAAGCAGGGGCTAAAGAACTCTTTAGCCCCTGCTTTGACCTCGCCCCCATGTGGCTCGGCGTCGGCCGCGATCACGCGAGTGGCTCCGGCAAGCCGTGCCCGCCACTTCCGAAAGGTCTTGGGCGCGATGCCATGGCGCTCGCAGTAGGTTTTCTGGGTTTCCCCACTCACCGGACATGCGTCGACATGGATCTGCCAGAATTGCTCCCGGTCACCCATCGTCCATGAACTCCTGACATTGAGTCGTCAGGTGCACCACAGAACAAGCGACGCTGTCAGCATGTCAGCGCCGGACGCTTACG
>JAABUJ010004952.1_pt1 | contig 13657 bp, 13 predicted proteins | sample 5559131 | NCBI WGS metagenome assembly JAABUJ01 (sample SAMN10711875, study PRJNA513366) | rock metagenome | isolation source: Antarctica rocks | place: Antarctica: Victoria Land, Mt New Zealand nord | collected 2016-01-07
GTTGTGATTTTAACATCAAAACACTGAATTTGAGTGTGATTTTCAAAAAAAAGTTGCAAAAAGTTCTGAGCGAACCGAGGAGCCAACATTCTAGGAATAGCTGTAGATCAAAGTCCATACCTTAGGTAAGTTGTCGGTGTCGCGAGCTGCACTAGTACTATCTGATCTAGCGGCGTCGGCAGTGCTAGCTCTTTATGAGTCAGCCGCAAGCATCACTCCCTTGCTTTCTCTCAGTCGCACATCTTCTTCCTTCGCAACTACTTCGCTGTGTCAAACTCACCTGGTAAAACCGAAACATCGTTGCGACACCATATCAGGAAATCTCAAGTTCATCTACCGAACGGGCTTCGACGAAAAACCCAGGTATCCAGCTTTGGTTGACTTCCAACTAGTCACCTAGGCTCCCACGTATCGCCTTTCGCGGTTCGCTGCGACAACTCGCTTTTCATACAAATTCAGCTTTCCAAGGTTTAGATATCTTTCGATAATCGACCATGTCTCACGAGGAAGACCTTATCGATTACTCTGACGAAGAACTTCAAACTGGGGATGCGGCGGCAACTAGTACCGCTGGAGCAGCCGCCAACGGTAGTGCGGCGAAGAAGGGCGACTTGACTGTGTCAGGAGGCAACGCAGACAAGAAAGGCAGCTATGTCGGCATCCATTCCACGGGGTTCCGCGACTTCCTGCTTAAGCCAGAGCTACTTCGGGCTATCACCGACTGCGGTTTCGAGCATCCATCGGAGGGTTAGTCATGACTTTTCTCCCCAAGCTTCCTCCAGTGTGTCCATATCAGAACGTCCGTCCATCGTCGCTTCGCTTTACAATCGAGTATGTGGGCGGGAAAAGGAAGTCTCTCGGATGAGCTATCTGTATTTCGACTGCAGGTAGCAACACCGCAATGCCGCTGTTTGAAAGGAGCGTTGCATCACTTGGCATCGTCTTGTATGATGATAAGGGACGAATATTGTAACGCCACGGCAAGAGACTTCCTGGACCGCCTACAGCCACGCCACTCGCTCTGAAAGTTTGTCAATACCATTGTCGATTTCATCATCTGTACGATCTTCTTGCTTGGACTTCACCGCTTGGTTTGAGTCATAACGTTGGACTTGAACGCTTCCCTCGTGTGTTCTGAGATGGACGGACGTTCTGTGGATACATATCATCTTGTGGAACGAACAGAGTCTAACATCGCCTCCGTTTTATCTATACAGTCCAGCAAGTGTGTATTCCTCAAGCGATCTTGGGCACAGACGTCTTATGCCAAGCTAAATCCGGTCTCGGGAAGACCGCTGTCTTTGTCCTCACAACACTCCAACAAGTCGAACCGGTTCCTGGCGAGTCTTCAGTCCTCGTCATGTGTCACACGCGCGAATTGGCCTACCAGATCAAAAACGAGTATGCACGATTCAGCAAGTACATGCCAGAGGTCAAGACGGCAGTATTCTACGGTGGGACCCCGATGCAAAAGGACATTGAGGTTTTGGCGAACAAGGACACGCATCCACATATCATTGTTGCCACACCCGGCAGACTCAATGCCCTTGTCCGCGACAAGAAGCTTCGACTCGGAAACATCAAGGTCTTCGTCCTTGATGAGTGCGATAAAATGTTGGATCAGATCGGTAAGCTTTCGTCAATGCTCGAAGCACTGCGGTGCCACTCACACCCATCACCCCAGATATGCGCCGCGACGTCCAGGAGATTTTCCGCGCCACTCCGACAACGAAACAGGTCATGATGTTCAGCGCTACGCTTTCTCAAGAGATTAGACCAATCTGCAAGAAGTTCATGCAGAACCCTCTCGAGATCTATGTTGACGACGAGACGAAGCTCACGCTGCACGGTCTTCAGCAATACTACGTCAAGTTGAGCGAAGGAGAGAAAAACCGCAAGCTCAACGATCTACTCGACACACTCGAATTTAATCAGGTCATTATCTTCGTCAAGAGTACGCTACGGGCTACCGAGCTGGACAAGTTGCTGCGTGAATGCAACTTCCCGAGCATAGCGGTCCATTCCGGCGTCAGTCAGGAGGAACGGTAAGACACGCGGAAATGAATAGCTGTAAGGGCTGGACCATGCTAAGATAGACAGTATCAAACGCTACAAAGAATTCAAGGAATTCAACAAGCGGATTTGCGTCGCCACCGATGTCTTTGGTCGTGGCATCGACATTGAGCGCATCAACCTTGCCATCAACTACGATCTGCCATCCGACGCCGACTCGTATCTCCACCGCGTCGGTCGCGCCGGTCGCTTCGGCACGAAAGGGCTGAGTATTTCGTTCGTCAGCAGTGAGGCGGATCAAGAGGTCTTGAAGTCTATCGAGAAACGATTCGAGGTGGCACTGCCGTAAGGAAGAACGTATCTTTTGGCTAGGATCCGTCACGCTAACGTACGATGACAGGGAATTCCCCGAAGGAGGCGTCGATTCGAGTACCTACATGGCCAACTAGACCTTTACCGCGCTTGTTTCGATTCCTACTGGCACGGTCCTTGCTCCATTTCACGCTTCATCATGTTCGTTTGGGAAAAGCCACGTCCGTCTTTGCGGTTTGTCGTGTGTTTCTGGGTGCCAGTCAGGCTGGAGGAGGTGGAACGGATCAACACTGTATTTTAGGTACTCATCAAGGATTGCTTGGCCCCCAGAAAGACTCAAAGCGCTGCCGGCTGGATGGTGCTTCGGACGGCGGAGAAGCCAAGACGAGCCATATCTAGAGATGCACGTCTCATCTCCTGAATTGCCAAGCCTTGTCACAGCAGCCGCGTAGCAGTATTCAATCGTGCTTACTCTCCTGTGGAGAAGTCAACGCCCGAGCTCAAAGGGGATTTCCCGAGCGATAATAGTAAGATTAACGTATAACGTTTACTTCTGGGATTGGTTTGTAGGATTAGGATTCGTAGAAGTGGTCGATTCATTTCGGTTAAGAGAACGAATCGTCTACGCCAAAGGGAAACTTACTCTTCTAGCTTTCAACTCGGGCGACATCGGGGGACACGATACGACTGGTATTCCATTCCTTTTGAGAGAAGGCTCCCGATTTATTGTAAGTTACCATTGACCGTTGACCATTGACCATTGACCATTGGCCATCTACCATTTACCGTGATTGCAGGACCGTATGTAGGATCAAAGGGGAAATCCTGTGCAGCAACGCCTCCGGCAGGCATCAAGGCGGCACGTTTGGCAAGAGGATGACAGGGCTAAGTTACCTTACTCTTCATACCTACCTTTGGTAGGGTTACTAACAACCTTACCTTAGGTGAGAAGCGTGGCAAAGATGCCACAATAATGACAAAAGAGGCTATAAATATTAATTTTCGCTGGTCAGTGCTTGTATGTTATGTATCGGTTGTTTTATTTTTATTACTGAAGTATGCTGATCCTGATAGCCTGTGCTAGTTATGGTAGTGAAAAGTCGAGTTCTATTTCTGGTGTCGAAGAAGATCGGCGTCTGAGGCTGGACGACCGTCAAGGCCTGTGGCAACAACAACACAGTATCTTACACGGTAAGTAGTACCTCTTGCTGCTCTCACGACTCACTAGAACAACGTCGAGGCTCTGCAACCCAAACTTTACTTTTATTGTTATTTGATTTTCAAGCGGTGGGTCACGGTCGTCAACTTGGACAGACCCAAGGATTTGGTTAGTTCCGGAGGTTGACTGCCTCAAGGGGACTCGTGCTTTCCTCCTTTTGAATATCACTTGGAAGCAGCGTGAAAGCCGTGCCGTGGCCTTCCCAAAGTGGACAAGGTACGGTAGATGGATCTGCAAGGTACCGATCGCCGACTCCTGAAAATAGAACGGGCAACTAAGGAAGCGACTGACTAATATAAAGCTATGCCCCTAATCTGGAGGCTCGGATGAAGATCGACCCACGAACCACCTTGCCGTTGCCGGGAATTTCAATGAGAGGTACAGAACGTCATCGCCGCCATCAATAGTAACATTGTTCACTTGTCGCAGACTGGAGCTTTGCGGGAATATCCATCTTTATGGCAAGTTACTTCAACAAGGTCTTCTATTTCCTGCGCCACAGTTCGTTGGTGATCTCAGGGGATGCATCAAAAATCAACAGAACCGCAACCCGAAAGAACGGTACTGTGCGAAGTATCGTAAAGTATCCCCCCACATTTGAAGTGAGCTGTACTGGTAAAGGGGTAATTCTTCGTTACTACTACAGCCTGTACAACGTACAGCAGAGTTGCAATTGCTGACCTCTACCTCCTACCTACTGTACCACTGTGGCTTCATGTAGCCAATTTGACGTGCATGGCACTGTACTGCTCATAGGCCTCTCTACTCTCTATCAGGGGCGTTACCGTCCGAGTTGTCGGTGTAGGTAATGCACAAAACCTGATTACCGGTCTCCTTCCATCTTACAGTTTTGATAACGTTACTGCAGGAAGGTGACGGATAACATTTAGCCTTCACAACGTCCAAATTGATATTGGCGGTAACACGGCCATTTCTGTGTTCAAGACCAACCTATCCTATCGAGGCCTCTGAATTGAGTGTGAGGGTAGGATCACAAACGTAAAGATAGCACGGAAGGACCCGCTGGTGATGATAATAATACTGTAAGATTCTTCTGTGTCATATCGTACCTTACATTATTTTATCTTACCTTACCGTACCTACTCAGATATCGTGTAGCGAGCCATTCACGGCGATTTCTCCACCGGACAGTACCCTTAACTGATGTCGGTCCTGTCGCCTCTGCGCTGTCAGGGCTATGTGTAAGCTACCTTAAGGTACAGTAGGTAGGTACTCATCATCCATACGAAACTAAGGTAAGGTACCTATGAATATCCTCGACTACTGTAAGGCCCAGAAGCAATCGAGGCGGCGAAGATCAGTCCAGGATAGAGCTTCTTTTAGTGATATCTAGAAAAAGTACAAGTAGACATCAGCTTGAACGTCGGAGGGTTTCTAAATATCAATATTCAAATGTCTGAATCACGTGGATCTTTCTCTCAACCGTACCCTAAGCTTCCTTACTTCCTTACTTTACCAGGTAATCTCCCACATGAAATATTAATAAAATTAAAATCTTCTTTTTCTTTTTCTTTTTCTTTTCGACTTTCGGTACGAGCGACTAGTATGGTTTACCTTACGTAAGGAATCCTACAGGCACACGTTGGAAACCTTCCCCGTCAAACAACTCCACACTCTTCAACCGTCGACCATACAGTACCAACCTACCTTACGGAATACAGCATCTTGGGAACATCGCAGTCATTCTCTTCTATCTTCGCGATCACCTGGGCCTTTCACCTTTCACTGGCTTCCTCTTCTACTCTGGACTCCCTTTTGCTCGCTGCCGGGCCGGTTGGCTAGCTAACTAACGATTGCCGGATTTAGACTGGTGCCAGCCCCGACCCGTTGAGATCTCTTGGGGGCAGAGCAGAGCAGCCGTCAGACGCAACAAATTTCTTCCAGCAACGGCTTTTGGTCTCTGGCATCCACTCCTTCATCTTCATTGCTCAATCACCGCGAGATCGTCGCATCAACTCTCTCTCTTGATATCTACCCGATTACTTTCCTCATACCCATCTGGACGAATCATCACCGGGCGCATTCTCACCGGAGTGACATCCTCCACCGTTTGACCGGTGACGAAGCTGGAGACGCGGTGGGCGCCGGCTACGGATAGAGCTTTGAGAATCAGGCCTTCCCTCTCAAAGTGCCCGCAACGAAATAATCTGATCTCTCTGTTGCCATCGTCGTCAACATGGCTCCTTCCCCTCCCAGGCTGCGTATACTCTCAGGTACGTCCCGCACGGAAACTAGCACAGACACTCCGCTTGCCATTTGCGGCACCAACATCTCACTTCCAGCATCGCCCGCCATCATTGATGTATTGATGCATTGATGCCAATTCTTCCGGCCTTCAACATCATGGCACCCAAGCTGATGACATTTTGTGTAGTTGGCGGCAACGCCGTGTCGGCCTTTTTGTCGTGGAGACTGCAAGCCACAAACGCTTGCGATGTAACTTTGGTGTGGAAGTCCGGTTTCGACTCCGTGGCACAATATGGCATCTCCTTTCGGTACGCCGAATGGATGGACGAGAAACTCAACGGACTCCACTGACTCGACAATCTCTAGGTCGAAGCTGTTCGGCAACGAAAGATTCAAACCCCGACATGGTAGGGTCATTTATTCCTTCCCACCAAGCTGAGCGGATACTTACTCGCATGTACATAGTCGTCCGAACACCAGAAGACGCTTCGGGACAGAAGGCGGCGTTCGACTACGTATTGTTATGTGTGAAAGCGCTCCCGGACGTTTACGATCTGGCCGCTGTCATCGAATCCGTCGTCACGCCCCAACATACCTGCATTCTTGTGAACACAACCCACACTCTCGGCGTCGAATCGCAGCTGGAACAAAGGTTTCCAACCAACGTCGTACTGTCGTTGGTTTCCGGAGCGGAGATTACACAACTCGGTGCAAGCGAGTTTGAGCATATGGGTTCGACCGAGGTCTGGGTCGGGCCTGCCAACAAAAATGTAGCCATACCGGTAGCGATACAGAACGACATGGCCGAAGCCTTGGCGATGACCCTGAGCACCGGGCAGGTTGACTGCAAAGTCTCGGGCAACATCCGGCAGCAGCAGTTCGAGAGGATGATTGGGTGTGCAGATCTCCAATCTCTTCCAGAAGAGGGCCCGTAGCTAACCTCTTCCAGGCCCATTGCGTTCCACCCGGCTAGCGTACTCTTCGAGACTCCTTCGCATGCCGAACTTCTCGAAAAAGTAGGCGTTCGCCCCATGATCTCGGATGTCGTCGACGAACTGGTACAATTAGCAGAGGCTCAGGGTTGCAGCTTTCCGGAAGGTTTCAAGGAGAGGACAATGGAGGCCATGACCCGCCCGTCTGAGACCCACAGTATCATGTACCAAGATTTCACCGCCAAGCGACCGATGGAGGTGGAGACGTACCTCGGTTCGCCCATCAAGCTGGCTCAGGGGGCTAGCCTCCGAGTGCCCCGGATAGAAACCTTATATGCCCTGCTCCATCACCTCAATATTGTCAACCAGACAAGACGGCCGTCCCCGTCCTCTCCGACCACGGCTGCCCAACCGCCTGTGCGGTTGTCGTCCGGCCCGGCACCTCGTCCTCCAATGCACGGACAGGGTCCCCCCAACGGCACACGTGGAGGCAGGATCCCTTCAGGAATGGGACACCCACCGCCCATGCGGAGAGGTCCACCGTCGATGAATGGTCATCCTCCGCGACCTTTACCACCCAATGGCTTTCCACCCAGGACTGCATCGAGCCAATTGCCGAGACAGCCGTCATTCGAGCAAAACGACCTCGAAGAATTCAGTCATCTCGTGATGTATGACGACATTCCCGAAGGTGGTATTCCTCCGAATGCTGGCTACCCAGACATGAGCAATGGTACCGGATCATCTTCGTCCGATCTCGCACTTCGCGAACGAGAGCTCATGTTGCGGCAACGAGAGCTGCATCTGAGAGAACAAGAATACAGTATGAGGCAAGGTGGACGAAGGCCGCCACCGGTGCATCGTGGCGGCTTTGATGACGATGACGACGACGACGACGACTACTTCGATCCTATGGCCGCCCGTGGTCCACCTTTACCTCAGATCGATCCGGACAATTTCGACATGATGAGTGTCACCTCTCGCCGCACACGCAAAGCGCCAAGCGCGAGTCAGCTTCGCAAGAACCCGGAGATGGGCGGACCAATGCGAGAAAGACATTCCATGGGAGCGGGGGGCAGACCCGGCCTCAACCGGAATCGAGTCAGTGCACGGATGATGCAAGATGTTCCTGGTCTGCACGAATCATTGATGGATAATCCGTTAATGGCGTACTCGTCGAATCGGTATGGCAACGTGGACAGGAAGACAATGGGTGATGAGTCTAGAAACAATTCCTTGACGGCGGCCCGCTTGAACGAGCTTCAGGGCGCTGGGACCATGGCCGGGATGAACGGTGCTTATCCGACCCCCCCGTCGAATCGGCGTACGAGTCAATCACCTGGCAACCCGTTCAACCCGGGCGGAAAAGGGCCCATGAGATCTTCCCCACCACATGACGGGTATATGGGCCCGAACGGGATGCAGCCGAATGGGATGCAGCCGAACGGTCGGCCATCCCCTCCGGGTATGATGCGCCAGCCGGTTCCGAGACATCCTCCCGGGCGAGGCAATGCGGTGGCACCACAACAGGTCGAGCAGCATGCTGGGGTGAGCAACCTATACCCACCCAAAGGCCCTCCACAAAAAAACGTACGCAGTCTGACCGGAAGTGCGAGCGCTAGCGCGGGGAGTGGTGACAGTGCCGCCAGCGCGCACATAGATTCGGAGAACTCGGCTCACAGCAGCCAAAGCAGTCTCGGCCCTCGACCCGCGATCGGCGTTAGGTGATCAAAAGGATGAACTCTCGCGTGGGACCGGTCCACTTGGGGCCATGTGGAAGGATTACGTGCATCGTTCTCGTTCAGCGCAATGCATCCGGTTCCGGGCCCAATTGGCGCCCACGCGACTGCGGCCGTGCGCCTGGTTGGCGTGTGGACATTGCTATCTCTTCTTTGGCGGCATTACAGCACACACATTACCAGCCCTTTTCTCGCGAGCCTTATAATTTATTCCTAATGCACCGTTTGGAGGACCTTGAACGAATACACAGAGAGAAAAAAAGGGAGGGCTCGCAAGCGGGTCCCTTGTAATGACGGATAGATGAGGCGGAGGTTTCTTCAACGTACATCCGGTGGTCTGTCCTCCACCCCGTTTTATCAAAGTACATACTTACACGTTACTACGCCTTCCGTGGGGTCTGCGTGACCGGGTCTGGAGTCTTTGTTTGGGCTCTAATTTTTCATTCAGTTCCGCTTTTCGAAACATTACTATGTTTTCGAATGACTGCATTTCCATGGCGCGAACCGACAAACAAACTGTTTCTGCGTTGCGCCCGCCGGGCGCCGTGTTCATTTAGTTTAGTGGCAGAGAAATCAGAGAGGCGGTTTTGTGATCGAGCGAGAGGTGTCCTTGATTTGAGATTGATGCTCTGCAACCCGAAAATGCGTAGTCTAACAACACCCCTTCATCTGCGGCGTAGAGCAAAGGCCGGTCAAGAACAATGGAGGCAGGCCGATCCGCCATACCGTGCATTAGCCCATAAGTTAATCCCGTGCAGTGTTAACGATCTAAGGTAGAGCCTCCCGTACGGAGCACAGCACGTGACACATCGCGTCTTCTCACTCGTCAACGCGCGCGCACCATCTTCGACCCCACCACATCCGACGCCGAGCACCCACCCCGTACCGTCCCAGTCCTCCATTCCAAACTCGACACCCACATTCACCACAACCACCCCAAAAATGGCAGCCCGTCCGCCGACAGCGGCAACAATGAACCCTCCCGGCCACCAACACCACCACCAACACCACCACCCACACCCGCACCCACACCCACCACCACAATCGGACACCACCACCACCCGCCTCTCGACCGTCCCCTCCTCCGTCAAGACCCGCCACCACTCCCACCTGCACGCCCAGCTCGCCCAGCTGCAGGCCCACCTGGCCGACCTCGAGAACCTGCTGCGCATGACGGCCGTGCAGGCCGAGTACGTGAGGGGGTTGGGTGGGTATGCTGCTGGCTTGTATGTGTCTCCTCTCCCTCTCTCTCTCTCTCTTTGTCTGTTTCTGTTTTCTTCTGTCGTTGGACTTTGGAAGGTTTGTTCGAAAAGCGGGGGGTTAGGAAAGTGGAAGGGGACGTCCGATTGAGGGGCTGAGGCTGACGTGTGTGGTGTGTTGTGTGGGGATATAGGTTCATGGCTGCCAGTAAGGTGCTGGGGGAGGAGACTGTTGGTGAGGAGGGGCAGGCGCAGGCGCAGGGGCAGGCGCAGGCGCAGGGGCAGGCGCAGGAGAAGAGAGAGAGGGATAGGGAGGGGTGAGATGCTTTGGATGTAGACTGACGGGAAGAGGAAGGAGGAGGAGAGGAGAGAGGGGGATGATGGTGCAAGAGGGACAGAGGGTACGTTTCGGTGGGGAGGTATGGCCACGGTTCGAGGTACCGGTGCATATTGGCTATGCTGGCCGTTGAGGGATGACTGAGGGTTTCGGATAGGGGAGATCTGCAAACGCGGCGCGGCGCGGTCACGGCGTCTGGGAGAGACGGAGCATCTTTGCCATGTTCCCATCGACACGGAGCTGTGTCACACCGACGGTACGAGTCAAGTGTCTGTCATACGGACGTCACGAGTTCGTAGCAGGAATGCGGTCAAGTGCTGCACGCATCAGGCCTCTGCACCATGCGCAGAGAGCATCAAGTTGCACCACTCCTTGCAGGAAGAACTCTCTATGATGTGTTTATCCCATCCATACAACCCCTCAAATTCATACCTAGACTAGAGCAGATTCATTACCTCCATTCCGTGCAACCCGATTGAAATAAAGATATGTTCGTATATGTTGGGCGTGAAAAGCACCCGTCGTACAATCCCGGGTCGTTCAAGCAATGAACCCACCCACCCCCATTGCGCACTTCTGCAACCATGGACTGGGAAAGCCCCGGTTGACAGACGCGGTGATATCATCGTCGGAAGACAGAGAACCGCACAGACAAATTAGAAAGAGACCACCGCCAACCAAACGCCAAGAAATCCATCGCAAAGCCACATCCAGCCCTGACATGTGTCTTCCTCCGGGGACGGGTTGTCGTGCGATTGCAAACACAGATTGGTGTGCATCTTAGTGTTGTCCCACGTATGAGGTGAGCCTCAGTTGTCGAACCAATCATGATAAATAAATATGCACATAAAGTTCGGCATGTTGTCCTCTCGACGATTATCTTCCATGTGCCGTCACGCCTCCTCCACTCACAAGCTCATCGTCAACCACTCCCACTCTTGTGGTCCACTAGCTCCACCAGCCAAAGCTGGCGGTTGAAGGGCTCCCGTCGTGAATACTGCGCCATGCGTCCCGGAGGCCGTCGACGCAAGCGGCATGTTGGTCGCACCGCCATCCCTCCTCCTCGTCACAGGCGCCTTGCCGCTCGTGTCATCTGCATCACCCATTTCCGTTTCGCGGTTCGTACCGCCACCGACGCCTGCCTTGGACTGTCGCCTTTGCCGCTTCGGTGCAACACTGACCGTGGGCCGTGGGGGCGCGCTCGCTACCACCACCGGAGCGGGCTGCTTCGGAGGCGCAGCCGCTATGGGGATGACACCACTCTTCACCACGACGTTCGCGGACCCGTAGGTGGTCGGCGTGCTGCCTGCCGTCGACCCACCGTTCGCGGAACCTTGGCCGGATTGAGGTGACTCGGAGTCATTTCCACTGTGGGCTTTCGCCGACGGCGGTGTCGTGACAAGGGCTTGCTGTACGGAATTCTTGCGTGATGCTTTCTTCGAAGATCGGGTGGAGGCAGTCCCAATTGGAATGCTATTACCGCTGCCGCGGTTGCGTTTCTTGATGATGTCCGTTTTGAGTGACAGAGGGCGTACGACACCATGAAGCTTCAGGAAGAGGCCGCAAGCGTTGCAGAGTGGATGGCCTTCTGGGTTACGTCGCCACAGAGGGGTCGTCTGTGTGAAACAGTTGGTGCACGTCGTCGGGATGCCGTTGTCGACGTTCTTGGAGCCCCCTGGACTTTCCGGTCGTGAAGGAGCGACGCTGCTGAAGCCGGATCGCGGAGGCGAATTGGGAGACGATTGCGGTCTTCGTTGCATGTTCTGCTCTCCAAGCTGGACGGCGTTCGGTGTCGAACTTGTGCGAGGGATCTTCTGCCTCTTGGAGTCATTGCCACGGTTTCGGAGATCGCTCACAGAAGCCGTAGATCCGTGAGTTCGCCCCAAGCTGCCGCCATGGCCCCAGTCTTGTGGTGACGATACCGTCTCCGTGCCGCCAATAGTCACCTGTTTCCTTGGTGGTCCGCCTGGGTACCTGGCAGCCATCGTGCTGAATTGACCGGTCAGACTTGCGTCCCACTGCAGGCCTGCATGGATATCCAGTGAGGGGTCTTCCATAGGCGAGTAATCCGTATGCATTGGCATCGTTCGATCAGCGAATGCCGTTCCTTCATCGTCCTCGTTATCTGAGTCTGCACCAAAAGAGAAGACGTTTTCCGGTCGTGGCACGATCCCCACTGGAGACCTTGCTGCTGGATACTCTGGCTGGAGGACTTGGGAAGGATTAACATGTTGATGGACCGTGTATAGAGGGGCGTTGAAGGTGGAAGGAGTGGCTGCGCTGCCAACGGCACTGAAGATGGATTCGTGGCTGGGGTTGTATATATACTGCGGTTGCATGGAGGCGGAGAGGTTCGATGCCATGCTAGCGCCATAGCCATGCAAAGGCCGATGATGCCTTAGATCCATCACATTATGATTGAAGTAGAGTTGGTCACTTTCATGCATCGGCTGCGGGGTAGATGCCGTCGAAGGATAGGCAGAACCTGGAGGGGAATAGTAATCTGCCGAGTTCAAAGAGGAGCCCATAGAGGTATTGTTGTACATCGAAAAAGGCCCATTCGTAACAAGTGGTGAACCCGCAGGCGAGAAGGTGAAGTTCGGTTGATAAGAACCTGCGGAGGACAGGATGGGGTCGTCGTTCATATTGAACGTATCAAGGACCAGAGGTATCTGGGGATGAGTATATAGTGGCGCAGACGAAGGGTGCGGTGCAGTCTGGTCGAGTGCATAATCGGCAAGTCCGGCATCAGGATCAGGATCGTTAGGGATCGTTATACTGCCAATGGCCGGGACCTGAGGAGAGAATTCTGCCGGTCGTTTCCGGGGCTGACAGACGAAGAACGTCAGCAGCGTTCGAAAAGTTGCAAGAAGGTGAGGAAGGGGGGCTCTAATGTCCCAAACATGATCTGACACTCACCCTACCTTCATCGATACTGGTCTTGCGAACGCGTCTTTGCACGTAGTCAAACTCATTGTTTCGATGTCGATGCTGGGGCGGGATGGGTGCTGACGCCGGGGGAAGGATGGAAGCCTCCTGCAAATGTGAAGCCTTTTTCGCCTTGATCGGTATGGCGGTGGCGACGCCATTTGTAAACGTCGATGTGGTGTCCTCGGGTGACGATGGCGATATGCCAGCCGGTGACCCGACCGACGAAGGAAAAATATAGTCATCCAGGTTCATAGGATCTGAGAGGCCTGCGGCGGACTGGTCGACGGACTTTCGTAACTGTGCGATTCCGCTTGGAGCACTCGAAAGTTGCCGAGACACTCTGACCCAGGCCTTGTCAGTCGACGGTTTCGATTCTGAGAAAATCGCGACGCCGCAGAAGTCATGAAACGCACCGGTACTGTTCGCGCTTCTTGCGCTTCAAACTCATCGCCATCATGCGCCAGGTCAGATTTTCCATCCGCTCCTGGTTGGGCAATTGTGTCTTGGTCTTGCTGTACAGTTTCCAGATCTGCGTCGCCAGAGGGTCTTTCTTCTGCATCTCATCCGGGTTCTCGAGGTCGGCGCTCGAGGTGGCGTCGTCTTTCCAGTCCGGGAAGAACGCCTCACGAAGCAGCTCTTTCCGAGCGATGCTATCTTGCGGTGACAGCTCCAGTTTGGCTTTCGTCATATTCTGCGCGGTGGTGCTGTTACTGTTGGCCTCGGCGCTGCGTCCGTGGTCTGCCGAGTCCGGAGGGTTTTTTCGTGCT
>JAABUJ010004960.1_pt1 | contig 13634 bp, 13 predicted proteins | sample 5559131 | NCBI WGS metagenome assembly JAABUJ01 (sample SAMN10711875, study PRJNA513366) | rock metagenome | isolation source: Antarctica rocks | place: Antarctica: Victoria Land, Mt New Zealand nord | collected 2016-01-07
CATCTAAAAATTACAGATTTAATAGACTTATATATGATTTATCATTCTGTATACTCAGAATGTCTATATACACTGTGGTTGTGAGGTAATTACAGTATTTATGTGTTTTAAGAATTTTGAGCTTTCAAAAAAAAGTGGTTTTCACATGCATTCTGGATGGCCCAGAATTTCCACCGGCACTGTACCTTACTACATAGCTGCGTAATCTGACATTTCTTTTTCACCTATATTTCCATCCATTCATCCATCACGATCAGCTCTGGAAACTCTGCTTCAAGATCCCCGGTTTCCGCCTCTCGAGATCGAGAATCATCTGTCCGAACAGACCGTTGGCCCAGGAGAACCTGTTCGCACACACCAACTATTTCAGCCGCGTTCCTTGTGCAAAGAGCTCTCTTCGATTCATTCATAACGTGTCACGGGAAGGAAAGGCATGTATAGGAAGCAAGGACAGGAACTCACCACTGCCTCGTCCAATCCGCCTGATTGAACGAGTTGATACTCTCGTGAATCAGCCCTATATATCGCCCATTCATTAGCCACCGGTCCCACAAACGCCATACGAGTTCAGAGAACATCGCAAAAGGTTGAAGCGACACTTACCCAACCCATCCGTACTACTGACGAGTTCCCTCAACGTACTCGTAATCTCCGCATCGTCATCAGATGTCAGAATCCGAACGATGCTCGCCATCGGCCACGCGTAGCCCGGTCCGTTATGCGGCCCGCCAACAGCATTGATGACAGGCCCACGCATGAAGTACGGGTTATCGGCGCTGAGAACGAAAGTCCGCGTGGATTGGTAGACGGGGTCGTGTGCATCCAGGTAGGCGAAGAACGGAGCGGCCAAGAGGCTAGGGATATTGGCGTCATCCATCAGGTTGCGGGAGCCATAACCGTCGACTTCGTAGGCGTAGAGCGTGCCGTGGACGGGGTCGTTGACGATGCCGTGTGTGGCGATGGCGTCGCGGAGCTGGGCGGAGAGCCGGGACATATCCTGCGCGAGGGCGGGCTGGGTGCCCAGCGAGGAGACGATCTGGGCGGTGGTGTTGAGGTAGTGGGCGAACATCATGTTGGCGGGGACGAAGAGCTGGAAGATGGTCGCGTCGTCCGAGGGCCGGAAGGCGGAGCGGATGAGGCCCGTGTTGGCCTGCACCGGGTTGCCGAGGCCGTTGTTTTCGAGCGTTTCGGACGCGCGGGTCGTGAGTCGGGTGAATGTGTATGGGCTGGTGTTGACGCTGCCGTTGGGGGCGTAGGTGGGAGTCATCATTGCTTCGGCGACGTTCATTACCGCTTTGATGGCGTCGATCCATTGGTATTTGCCGAAGAAGGCGACATCCCGCGTGCCGGTGTAGTAGTTTGTCGAGACTTCCAAGAATGCGGCCAGAGAGTCGAGCTCGTATTTGCACTCGAAGACGAATTTGTTGTTGTATGCTGGCACGACCTTGTCATTGCTCGCTGCGGAGTTTTCGGCGGGAGCGATGCCGGATTCGACGGGCGGCTGGAACGAGTTGCAGTACGGTGATGTGAGAAGGTACCGCGATTGAAGGTTGATCACCCCGCGGTATAACGATGCAATGGAGTCGGTGGACGTGGACTCCCGTAGGAGAGGGAAATATGACTGCATCTGATTCGCGGAGTCACGTAGCCACATGGCGTTGCTGTTGGGGATAATTAGTTACCCTCGTTGCTGGGCAGCGGTCCTGTCTTTGATATACATGTCTCCAGTAATGACAAAAGTCAGCTCCTCATCGGTACCTGCGGCATGTCCTTTCCACTTGATCGCAGTATCCAGCGTGTTCGGGTAGCTGTTCTGGAAGAGGCGGAACAGGTCCGGGTCCGCAATAGTCGAGTTGAGGCGGGTGATGGTGTCCTCCACAACCTGCGAAGTGAAAGTCCGACACGCCTCGCTCGGGCGTTGGTAGGAGAGATTGTTGCGTCCCGCTGAGAAGGGAGGATGGTACCCTTTCGAGTAGTCGGAATAGTCGGGACAGCCCTGACCGCCGACTGCAATGGCAGCACCCAGATATGTCAAAAGAGAAAGGAACGTGAACATCGTCTCTGATGTTCGAGCAATGGAGCAAACATAGGCTGGAAAGAAAGGAGTGTCGGAGAGAGAGCTCAACCGGGAAGCATCTTAAAATCTAACGCGGGGTAGAGAGACAGCGAAACGTCTAAGCCCCATACCCATAGTCTGGGGATTGAGTCATGACCATGGTTTGTGCAGATCAAGTCAACCTGCTGATCATATCACGAGAAATGCGAATGCGGGGAGATGGATGGTAGCATTTGAACATTGCGCGGTGTTGCCCACTCTGCATGAGGTACAGATACTCGTATATTTCATGGACCCAGGTGCCATATATGGTAGCCGTCCCTAAGATACCCATGGATGGATGTATGAGCTTGCGGCTTCGGGAGGATGTCCACCGAGGTCTTGTCTGTATGTAGTGTATACTTGTGTCAATGTACGCAATAGAGACAACGATTGAATGTCGCCTTCATTGGATATCTAATACATAGAAAGTTTTCGAATTCGATCAGTGAGAGCAGGTGGGATGGATGAGGCTCTGTACTTAGGCTTCCAGGAACCTACTTTGAGGCGTCCGCTAACCTAACGGGAACCCCAGACGTTGAAGGAAGTATCCGGCCGATTACCAGTGGACGTGTTCAAATATCCAGTCATTTGAGGCCAAACACTGCGTCGGATGTCAATGAAATAATGATAGACGCTGTCATCATTGTGTGACATTCTAGAAGCTGCTTCTTCGTTGCCTTTCCACATAATGCGAATGGAGACTGCCGCACTGCACTCCACCTCAGCCTTTCGTGAGAGCCATAAGCCGGCAGCTATTCTTTCACACTTCTCAGCAATGAAAGAAAACTCACCTTCAGTATGAGTGAGGCATTGGCTCATCACCGAAAGCGGACTGAAGCGAAGTCGAGATCTCATTTAATTTGATCATGCTCAGCACATCAGAACTTACCATTTGATTGTCAGTTCTTCATCTGCGTTTCTATACGTAGCATAATTCCTATCCTTTCAGACTGGGTGTACTGCCACTTCAGATCAGTCGCCAACCACTTGCCACGGACACCTCCAATATACCGACAATGGCTCCAGCTGTTCAGCCTTGCTCTGGGTCATGGTCAGCGTTGGACGACGTAGCCACTCCGCATCTACCAGCTCAGGCTTGGAGCCTTGGTGTACCTTCACCGCCTTCCATTGTCATTCCTCCACCTCGTCTAGACCATCATGGCATAGGCTTAGCCGTCGGTTCATCTGCGGCACATGAATACGAGCCTAGCGACCTTGCCAATGCCGAGTTTCTCAAGACTGTGACGTATGGGGACTTTATGGCACTCGACAACATGCTGGACTGGGAATACGAGCAGCGCAGGATGGCCCAGAAGATTCTGCCCTTCCTCTTCTTGGGTCCTATGACAGCCGCGAGAGATAAGCAATTCCTCAAACGCGAAGGCATCACGATGCTCTTGGCGGTACGCAACACTATGTCTGCGCACGCGAAGCTCCTCAATGTCGGCAAGCTTGCTGGGGATCTCGAGCTACACTCCGCTGCCGTTGATATTGCCGGGAACCAAGAACTCATCGCTGCTTTCCCTCGCGCGATTCAAGAGATCAACAGTCATATGCACCACAAGTATAGCGTTCTGAAAGCCAGTACTCGTCCCGCGGACGGCGAACACTCCCCACATGCCGACACCACTAAATCCACGGGGAAAGTACTGGTGTTCTGCGAGTCTGGCAATGAGCGCTCAGCTGCGGTAGTCGCAGCGTACTTGATCACCATGTACAACATGGACTTCATCCGAACAATTCAAGTATTGCAAGCTCAGCGCTTCTGTGTTGCTTTCGATGAATCATTGAAAGCACTCTTACGGACTTATGCTGGCATGGTGCAAGCTAAGAGGGATGTTGCTCAGTCGGGTCTGCTATCCACCAACCAGCTCGAGATCAATGGCCAGCACCATGGTTCTAGTTCGGCGTTTGCAAAACGGGGAAAGCGGAATTTAGACGAAGCCTACAGCACGGATGTCGAAATGGGCAATACGTCAGGTCATTTTGATGATGAGAGATTCGAAGAGCGAGGGGACTCTCCACCGTTTCAAGACGGACCTCCACTCTAGCGTGGTCCACCTACATGACACGGACGGCGTCGAAGAACTATTCACCCAGACATCGCTCGCCTCCATACGTGAGGTAGAGGTGGCAAAAGTTTGTTGGGATGATGCAGTTGATAGCGCTGAGCGGTGTTATTGTTTCACTCGAGCACCCACGGTAGAAGTGCTGGAAATCCATGATCTTGCTTTAGAAGATTCCGTCTTGACCTCTGCGTCCAGTAATTTCAACGAGTGAGCTGCAGTGGGGTTTCATTCAATGAGACTTCGGTGAATCTGAACACTAACAGAACGTATATGGAAGATTATCCTACTAATCACTGAACCTCTTCCAGCACTCTCACATGCCCTGCCATATCCTGAATACCGTGTTACACAACCTACAACGTAAAAGATATCCTTCTCCGTCCCACCACAGTTCCTTCAGTCGTTCATTGAAAGACATCAGGGCGATCCGACGCTACAAGGCAAACGAGCACTATGGAGTTGAGAAAGAACGTCAAGAGACCCCACAGATACGAGCCGGAACTTCTCGCTCGTCTTGATCCAACATACGTTCCACGCTCCACCCGCCCGGCGTTTCATATTGACTACATAGATTTCAATCCGGCACTACCTCCGGCGAATTTCCCAACACTCAATTACCCTAAGGTTTCTGAACATTCAAAGCACCAGATCAGGGGTAGCGGCAGCCATATCTCATCTCTAGGTCGTGAAGCAGTAACAAACCAACAGCTATCGCCGGACCAGGCTCAACAGGGTCTGGATGTTTCGTATGATGCGACTGATGGATGGGAAGGCAAAGATGAGGTTCAGGATCAAGTTCCTGTGGGCTCAATCCAGCATTTTCACAACCCAAAGGGAGATGAGAAGGAGAAATGGGCTTATGAAGGGCTGGAGATAAGCGAGGATGAAGGGAGGAAGGGCGTCAAAGCGCGCTTATACGTAAGCTTCAATGTGCAGGACAATGGCACGGTTGATCATGCCTCAACTTACCTAAATCTAGGTTGAACCACGTTGGAAGAGTCTTCCAGTACCACTTCAATTGACCATTGTCGACTTGATGTCAACACAAACAAATCTGGATACGGTTTTCGAGCGGTTGCGACTGACGGCACGCGAGCGAAATACAGTCCTCTCACAACAATGGCTCCGTGGGCAGCGAGCGCGTAGGGAAGCTGCAAGTATCGAGAAGATGCATACGGAGCAATTGCAATTTTTGCTGCAGGAGCAAAACTACGGTCTCGACGCCATTACGCGTTCGGAGTTCTGCAAGACCTTCGAAGACCACCTTTACAAGCATATCAACGTGCAACAGGACTACCACACGATCACTAAGAAAGATCTCGCAGATGCGCAGGATTTCTTGAGACGGATGAGTTTGGATCCAAATCTTGCTGGCGAGTGGTCAGAGCTCGAAGATCACCATCTTGCAAACGAGTCTCAGTCTGTTGCAGTACGGACGACCGCTGGCCAGAGCGCTGGTCCTACAATCAAACTTAGAATCTCCATGCCCAGGGAGGTTCCCCAAAAGCCTTCCGCTGTGCCAGAGCACCAAGCTATGGCCTTGGCGAAGGGTGCGAAACGGAGTACTGCGACGATGCCGGTCAAGCGAGTTTTGTTCGCGAACAAAGCACGCGGGCCTAAGAACGCGGGAGTGACAGCCGATTCGATATCAGAGCTTGAATTCGCTTCCATCCGCGTGCTTCCACCTTCGCATCATAAGAGAAAGTCCCGGTATAAGGATCACGAAGTCGAGATGAAGGATAGCGGTGTTAAGGTGGAACGACCTCTGTCACCGTAAGGCTGGATCGGGATAGAGGATGAATATTGCGAGTCCTCGATAGGGCATGGATCAGCACGCTGCGTAAGCCACATGGAAGCCACCCTGGGGGGTGTAATATTCGTCGCGAATTGGCCTTTCCGAAATGACGAACATGCAGCTCTGAAGTGTCTCTTTATCTCCGTGTTGATTCTCTAGCAGCGTGTGACCTAACAGGCTCTCAGTGATCTAGCCTGAAGATGATCAAAGTGGGTCCTTTGAATCAGAGGCAGCGCTCGCGTCAGTATTAAAATGGCATGGTGTGCTTTCAGCCTGTATATTGAGAGAGGACATTATCTCGGTGCATGGTTCTGGTCAGTTTCGAAAAACCTCCGAAACATAGAACACAACCTTCCTTTCAAATCAGCAAACTGAAAAGGCATATGCTGCTATACAGATTCATAGATCTGGATACGCGACGTGGTCTGTAGTTAACAAAGAATTTCGACCCCAGAAATGTCGCAACGCTCGTGCCAACATGAAGATGCGATAACAATCTAGAATGCGATCGAGCCAAGTACGGAACCGCATCGTGGAGGCGGGCCGACCCGCTGCCAAGGCATAAGGCTGCAATTCAAAGTTTTCCGGTGATATCACCATACCTACGTTGGCCGAAGTTAGCAATATGTTTGGCAGCCAACGACAAGCTTCTGTGCTCTCTTCTCAACCGTTTGCAGGCCTTGCTAATCGCGTTCTCAGTGTGGTTCGGAGATTCATTGTTGATAACATTACCAACGAGTATAGCCAGATCGCTTAAGTGGGTACTGAAGAATCACTACGCGTATAGACGCGTCTCGATCCTGAAAGTGACGCGTTTTCCCACCAGGCAGGTTGTGGCTAACTGCTCTGGAACTTCCAACTGCTTCAATTTCGTGACATTATCGAGGGGACTGTTTTTTTGGGGGGTGCTTGAGATACAATTATACCGGCGGGCCGTTGAGGGTGCAGGACCGACAAGTCAAGGAACCCGTACTATTCAGTCGACGTCTTTGGCGACTCATTATAAACGACCAACCCAGAATATCACCGACTACTTCTGACGAGTCTCCATTGATGAGAATGTCCGAACTTGCTGCAGTCCCCACGCCACCTGTGTTAGAATCGCCGGCGAAAGGCACCAAGACCGACCAGGATGGTGTCGTCTCAGAGACGATGCGGGAGGAGGAAAAGAAGATGAAGTCGGCCAGCGCGAAAGAAGAGGAAAAGAGGATCCAGAAAACGCACGGCGAACTGCAAGGGGAAGCTGGCTTGAATGGCACAGCTGTCGACGAGAGGTTCCTCAAACTTGATAGACTCTTGAGTCAGAGCAAGGTCGAGTTGCCATTCTGTTCTTTTGAGTCTTTCCAGCGAAACTGTTGGCTCGGCGGAGAGATCAATAAGATTGAAGCTGATACGTTGGTCATATAGGTCTACGCGAAAATCATGATGGATCGAATGCAAAAGCAGCAGGCAATCGCCCAAGAAAAGGCCACGAAAGAGACAGCGCGTGCTGCAAAGAAGGCGGAGAAGAAGGAGACGCCTGCTGCTGTTTCGGACAGAAGAACGACACGTGCCGGTACTGGAGAGGCCAAGAAGTCTGGAGATGGGAAAGGTCGAAATGGGGAACAACTTCAAATCGCCAATGGCAAACCTAAACAAATCCCTACCAGAGGCAGAACTAAGAAGAACGATGGGGCCCCCACGATCACGCAATACTTTGGAAAGGCCGAACTGGAGTCCAAGTCCGGCAACGCATCGGTGGCGGAAGCGTTGCAGGAGGCAGCTGACAGCTATGACGAGAGCTCGAATGCGCTAGGTGCCCAGAACTTACGCTCCGCTCGTCAACCTCAGCTGGTGTCTGGTGGGAACATGAAACCGTACCAGCTCGAAGGACTAAGCTGGCTTGCGTCACTCTACGAGAATGGTCTCAACGGTATATTGGCAGACGAAATGGGCTTAGGAAAGACGATACAGACGATTTCGTTCCTCGCTTTTCTGAAAGAGAAGGGAGTACATGGGCCTTTCTTAGTCGTGGCGCCACTGAGCACCTTGAGCAACTGGATCGATGAGTTTGCTCACTGGACACCTGAAATTCGTACCGTGCTGTATCACGGAAGTATTCCCGAAAGACAAGAGATCCGACAGACACGGCTTCGGGACGAGAACAGCACAGACTTCCCCGTCGTGTGCACATCGTTTGAGATTTGCATGAACGATCAGAAGTTCTTATCTAGATACAATTGGAAATTCATCATCATTGTCAGTCAGCCTCCAGATACGGAACGAAAGTATGCTGATTTTTGACTAGGATGAAGGTCACCGGTTGAAGAACCTCAATTGCCGCCTTATCAAAGAACTAAAACAGTACAGCTCAGCCAACCGGCTACTCATCACCGGCACTCCACTTCAGAACAACCTCGCAGAGCTTTGGTCACTCCTCAATTTTCTGATGCCGCAAATCTTTGATAACCTGGAGAATTTCGAAAGCTGGTTCGACTTTTCTGCGATCCTTGATAGGGATGGTCAGAAGCAGGATGCCCAAAAAGAGCGGAAGGACCGTCTCGTTGCGTCACTGCATGCCATCCTCAAGCCATTCCTGCTTCGTCGCGTTAAGACGGATGTCGAGAGCTCTTTGCCCAAGAAGCGGGAATACATCATCTACGCGCCGCTGACGAACGCTCAGAAAGAGCTGTACCGTGAGATCAAACAAGGCACTACCCGCGAGTTCCTACTAGAGAAAGCTGTACAGAATATTACGCCTAACGGAGTCGATACCCTGAAAAGCACCAGGAGCGTGAGTCTCAAACGGAAATCCGAGAGTGGAACCTCTACTCCAAACAAAAGCGGGAAGTCAAGTCGTGCATCTACGCCGGCCAGCGGTTTCCGCTCATCACGCAAGGGCAACAAACGCCAAAGCTATAAAGAGCTCAGCGATCGGGAGTACTTCAAGCACCTTGCAGACAGCAGCGGAAGTGAGAGCATCGACGAAGAAGAGCAGGAAGAGAAGGAACGAGCAAAGACGCTCGCATTAGCTAGTATCCAACCCCTTTCCAACCCTATCAAACACATACCTCCACTGACCCCTCCCCCCAGGAAAACAAATCGCCTCCAAAAAGCTCCAGAACCCAATCATGCAACTGCGCCTGACCTGCAACAGCCCCCACCACTTCTACTGGCCCTGGCCAGCCACCTCGCCCCCCGACTCCCGCCTGATCAGCGAATCCGGCAAAATGCTGCTCCTCGACCGCCTCCTCCCCGCCCTCTTCGCCGCCTCGCACAAAGTCCTCATCTTCTCGCAATTCACCACCCAGCTCGACCTCCTCGAGGCCTACGCCCGCGACCTCCGCCACTGGCCCGTCTGCCGCATCGACGGCGCCGTCCCGCAACCCGCCCGCCGCGCCCAGATCGCGGCCTTCAACTCCGACCCCGCATGTCGCCTCTTTCTGCTCAGCACGCGTGCTGGCGGGTTGGGGATTAACCTCGCGGCGGCTGATACGGTTGTACTTTTCGATAGTGATTGGAATCCCCAGCAGGATCTGCAGGCTATGGATCGCGCTCACCGGATCGGCCAGACAAGGCCCGTGGTCGTGTATCGTCTCGCGACGAGGGCGACGGTCGAGCAGCTTCTTCTTGAGACGGCGGATGCGAAAAGGAGGCTGGAGAGGCTGGTTATTCGGAAGGGTGAGTTCGTTAACTTGCTCAACAACGGCACCCCTGCCGACGCCGACGACGATGGCCCCGACCGTGACGTAGCCGCTCTGCTAGCCGCCGGCGACGACGCCGTGCCTTACGAGCCCGATCCTGACGGCGCCGGTGCTGAGGAAGAGCTCCTGTCGGATCGCGACTTGGCCGTCTTGCTGGATCGCAGCGACGAGGCGTATGTGCGCGCGGCGAAGGGGCTCGATGGCGATGGGGAGGGGGGGTGCAAATTTCGGGTTGTGGAGGCGAAGGGTGGGGTGGGGGGTGCGGGGGGCGCGGAGGGGGAGTTGGCGGTGGGGATGTCGACGTCGGGGACGGCGGGGACCGGGACGGGGCGCTAGGTCGTGGCTTTGGCTTTGGCTTTCGGATTTGTTCGTCTTGTGGTGGTTTCAGCAAAGCGGATGGACGGACGGGGGAGGGGAGGGGCGCTGGCTGGTGATGAGGGGCTGGAGGCGCACTCAAGTGGAGGATTACGTTCTTTGGTAGTCCGGGTGTGGTTTGCGGATGAAGGGGTTGTGCTCGTGTACGGGCCTAGAAGCGTTGCCACGGGTGGGGCGTTTGGATACGTCTCAGAGGCCAACAGACATTGCGAGGGTGGGATTTGCCGTAGATCTGGCGTTGACTACGCTCTGTTGTGCTCTGCTATGCTCTGCTATGCTCTGCTATGCTCTGCTATGCTCTGCTCTGCTATGCTCTGCTATGCTATGCTTGGTTCCCAAACTCCGTGGAAGAACCACCCCCACTGCGCTCCGCTCTACGTGCCAGTGTCGCTCGCTTATAAGAAGAAAAATCCGCCCTAGGCACATAATTGCATTCACCCCCCTGCCACGCCCCAACACCCCACCCCAACCCACCCCTCTACCTCCCCCCCCTCTCCTCCTCAACCTCCCCCCTCACCCTCTCCAACGCGCTCCTCCTCCTCGCCGCATGCGCCTCCAACCCCTCAACCTGCTCCCTTACCGCGGCAATCTCCTCGCTCAAGCCCTTCAGGCCCGCCCCAGCCTTACTGCTACCCTCCCCGTCATCCAAGTCGCGCTTCTCCTTGCGCTTGTATTCCAGCAGCTGCTCCAATTCCCGCTTCACCAGCGCCGGTTTCGACCGTTCGCGGCGCGACGCCGACGCCGCCGACGTGGAGCGCCGTTGGGAGCCTTCGACGGCGGCGATTTGCGACTCGAGGTCGGCGAGCTGTTTCTTGAGCCGGACTTCCTCCCAGTCTTCATCCGGTGTCTTCGCTGCCGTCGTCGTCGGCGTCGCGGAGGCGGAGGCGGAGGATGAGAAATCGGTTCCCACGGGGCGATAGCTGCTCTTGCCGCCGACGCCCAACCGGCTGAGGTAAGTATCTCCGAACTTAGCCTTGCGGCCGGAGCTGGTCTCGGCGGCGGCAGGCTGTTGTTGGGCGCGGTCGTCGAGGCGGTAGTCGACGTGGGAGCGGCGGTCGAGCGAGGCGCGCAGGGAGGGCGGGACGGTGGCGGGGAGGCGGTAGCCGGCGTGGCGGTTGTTGAGCAGGTGCAGGAAGGCGAGGGCGGCGTCGTGGGCGATGGTCGGGGCGGCGGAGGGGTTGATCAGGGTCCAGGCGGAGCGGAGGTCGGTGGCGGGGACGTCGAGGGAGGAGTAGAGGGGGTCGAGGGAGTCGACTGGTTTTTTTGGGGTCAGTCGGTTGGTCGGTCGGGCAGGCGGGGGATAGGGTCTTGTTGGACGGACGGCAGGGAGAAAGGAGTGGGGGTGGAGTGGGTGGCTGAACGTACACTGGATCTCACCCCGTCGGTCCTTGTTGGCGGCGTAGATCTCCTCGTACTTGGCTTTGTCCGCCGGGCTCATGTACCAGTCGAATCCGTCCTTCAGACCGGGCGTACCGTTGTCGTCGTCGTCGTCGTCGTCGTCGTCGTCCACGCGCTCGAATTGAGGCTGTCGGCCGGTCAATGCGCGATTGGCTTGGACGAGGTGCGCTTTCGATTCCGGCACGAGCCAGTCTGGTAACGATTGCGGTACGTCTGCGTAGACCTGACCTCTTCAGCCTTCTGACCCCGGATCTCACCCCACCTAAAGGTCCTGCATCTCCATCCAGATGTACTTGTACAGTACGTGTAGCCGGGAGGGGGGGATGCGGGGGGAGATGGAAGGGTCGTCCAAGTAAAGCATACCCCATTGACCAGATCAAAGATCAACCTCATCGCCACGCAAAACTCCTCGAAATCCAGCTTCCCGTCATTGTCCACGTCCGCCAGATCCCAGACCCCTTCGAGTTGGTCGTCACGCAGCTGGCTATTTTTGAGCACCGTTGCGGCCTGGGCGCCGTCCAGGTGCGTGCCGCCGTTCGAGAGCGACGAGAAGATTTCCCAGTACCGTTCGACTTCCCATTGCTCGATTTTGTTGTTGGACATTTTGAGAGTGCCGTGTTGAGGAATTGGGTTGCGTTGCGTTGGAGGACGGACTTTATTTACGTTGGATTGGACGTGAGAGAGATGTGCAAACTTTGAGACATGTTACATACGTATCACACATTATGAAGCAACGGCGACCCAGCAGAGATCAATGAGCAGTTATCAACTCTACTTCTGCCTTCCTCTAATTACTGCGGCTCTTGGGTACTTGCTACAAATTCCCCTGCAGTTCTACCCGCCTCAATGTCCATTCCGAGAAGCATACAATCTGGGACCATTTTTCGACTGTCCCAATCCCTGTAGGACCATTCATCCCCTTGATTGACGTGCCATAAGTGTCGGAAGATGGCCGCTGCTGACTTCTTCGCTGGTAATTGGAGCGGACCTTTGCGTGAGCCCCGTCAAGCTCGCCGGCGTCAGCAGGACAGGCCTTGATTTCAGCCCAGCATCCTACTTTACTGAGGTTCTGGTCCGTATTGGCGGTGAGCCTAGCGGGCTGCTTGCTGGCTTGACCGGCGTGTGTGAGATTGGTCTGATGCTTATGGTTCCCTCTTTTGCGAACTTTGTACATCGCAGCCATATCATGATCTCGTTCATCTTCCTTATCTGACCCAACAAAGACCTCAAGCGAGTCGCTTGTGGCCTGTAGGGCGACGGATCCGCACACACCTGAATATCAAATGAGCCTACACAAAGGTCAATCGAGACTGTATGAGCATGAGGTTCGATCATATCCCACCATTCAAGCGTATCAATCCAGTGTAAGAGACTGGAGTCTCGTTATCCCCGTTCATGCACACCATGTCCCACATCTCATGGCTGCTGGATTGATGCATAGTGAAGATACAAATATATATAGTCTGGAGGCCCGCCGCTTGGGCTTGTCTGTAGAAGCTTATGGCAATATAAGGATTCCTCCAAGAAGTCGCTGACTCCCAGTTATTCGAAGCGGCGAACTCATCTTTTAAATGGTGACGCTCCACTGCGCACAAAGGGCCACCCGCTATACGGTATCCCAATCCAACAGGGCAATGACAATAGCATAACTCATCGGTTCGGCAACATTCTGTCGAACCTGACTGGCATAGACTTGGTAGCTTGACCGATGCCAAGTCTCATACTCTTGGGGTTCGGGCAGAGATCACCTCACCGGTCCCATTAAGCTTCTGTTGCAGTTCTCACCGGTTCTCGCTGAAGGTTGAAGCTTCCTGACATAAGTAAATTGCGGCGGATATCGTTTCCCGTTGAGCTGACATGACATGAGAGGGCAAGAACAACTTACTTTGCGAATCAGCTTTCGAGTTGATGTGATCACTGGTCAGGACTGAGGTTAACAAAGCCTGGACCGTTTGCCTCAAGGATGTGTTGAGGCTACCTTAGTAAGGTATTCAGGGCTGGACAGCCCAAATTAAGAATGATTGGAAGCTAAGGTACGTAAGTGGAGTGGCAATTTTTACGGTAGGGCTGTCTCTAAATATAAGTGTAGAAAGGCCGGCGACGACTCTCACCTCCACGTGGTGCCGGCTGGGAACCTGTGAATACTGTTGCTCCAAGTATTTGCAGAGCTAAGAAGAGTCAACACCAGCCAGCGCTGTCCGCAGGTTGGGGCTACG
>JAABUJ010004963.1_pt1 | contig 13627 bp, 9 predicted proteins | sample 5559131 | NCBI WGS metagenome assembly JAABUJ01 (sample SAMN10711875, study PRJNA513366) | rock metagenome | isolation source: Antarctica rocks | place: Antarctica: Victoria Land, Mt New Zealand nord | collected 2016-01-07
ACGATGGCTGGACACCACGGGTAGTCCGCCCAGTGTCCAGTCATACCAACACATGTCTGCGGCCCAATCTCGGCATAGGCTGGATTGAGTAGGTGGATGAAGGCTGTGGCAACTATAACGCCAGCGCCGAAGTATCGGGCGAACAGATAGACGAAGAGAGGGATACGAAGTCGGGGAACACGCCGAGCCAAGACAGGGAAGAAGGTTGCCGACGACGAGACGATCAAGATGACGAACAAGGCTGAGATGCGTGCTCCCAGCCGGCCATCGTAACTGTCGTTGGAAGCTTGCAGGGCGCAGATAAGTTGGGCCGAATCAGCTGTGGTGAGGTCGACATTGCTCGCGTTGAACTGCGAGGTGCCGAAGTCGACGGTAGACGACATGATCGGATTTCTTGATAGAGCGATTGAGTGATGAGTGAGGGTTGGAACAGAAAAGAGACAGGTAGTAAGGTAAGGTAAGGTAGCTCTTGTACTCCCATGTGCACCCTGCAGGTTAATGCCTTACATTAGGGTGGAGGGACCATGTCGATTACTTTAGGTTATGAGGACCTTGAATGGGGGCAATTCAATGAAAGGCCACCACACCTTCCATCTTCTACTTTACCTATCCCTTCTCCCCTGCAAGTCAAGGTCCTCAATCTCTTCTGTCCCTCACAACACCAAATCCATTAGCTGACCGCCGAGCGCCGACCCCGTGGTCTGGACACACCACATTTGCTGAAGACGCCATTATTCGCACATGGGGCAGAGTACTCCACACTGAAGAGGCTACTCCGTAGAACCAGTCATTGGACAGATTGGAGCTCCATGGCTCGACGTCCTCGTCTAAAGTAGCCAGCCAAGCTTCAGCCTCGATCCAGCGTCGATTCCGTGTTGAACTGATTTGTCATCAATCTGTTCAGCGAGTACAGTAAATTATGCTGGAGGCGACCAAGTCGAGGCTGTCGTCATTGCCACAATTGTATAATGAAGACGAGTGGTCGGTCTGTAGTGCCACCGGTCGCTCAAAACGATCGCATCGGAGAGCGCTCAAAGCCCTTAAATTAGATATATGATTTTCAAATTTCGAGACTTCGACAACAGGACATATGCAGCATGCTCTGACCATGTGCTCGGGCATTTGTGATCAGTACCAGACGACATATTCGAGAGATCATAAAGATGAATCCTGTCCGGCTAGTGCCAGGAGCCCGGTGTCACAGGAAATTGCTTCTGGACTGGACAGCCAGATTCCTTGTGGAGGACAATAGCAGATTTGCGACTGTACTTGGTGAAGTGCATACGCCATAGTGATCTTCGACTGTTGAGATTAAGCATACAACCATCGATTTCAGGATGAAAGCTAGCAACCCGCGCATGCACTACTTGGTAGAGCAACAAGCCGAAGATCTGTTCCGCGTTCTCCGCTTGCTGATCCTCGTACGAAGATTTCTAGCTTGGCTGGAAGATCGCAAGATTTCCTATCAATGGAGCCTAAAATGGATGACAGATTCAGCTTCATCTTAGCACTAGGCATGGCATAGTGCCGTCTTACCATGTAAGTCACTGTTCGTGCAACTATCCTCCACTGTCTCGTTGGTTGTTGGATCCAGTAATCGTGGTACCTGTAAGTTCCGGAATTAGCGGCTATGATCACACGGGAGATGCTGCGAGGCATAGTTTGCAGAGCGTCCTTCTCGAACATGCTGTCAAGTTCATGTATAGCCCTGGAGAAAATGGACAAATCCGGAATAAACTGACTGAGCGTATGCGGAGCCGATCTGGAAGCGACATTATTAGCTCGTTGTTGCTTCAAAGTCTGGAAACTAGGCTTCCGTCCACTGACAAGCATACATACCTGGCCTTCATAGTGCCCTTGTCCGAACAGCGTGGCCTCAATATAAGTCAAGCTCTTCGCTTCGTAACCACTAGGCATAACTTCGATCACCTGGGTGCTGAGCTTATGTTGTGTCGTGACATAAGCCAGATTCTCCTGGACTTCGGACTTCAAGGTCGACAGCGGTGACAATTCATTCAGAGGAGCCGAGTAGTTCGCGACCACGTCTTGTGTAAAGACGAGGTCCAGGGCTCCGAAGTCTTTCCCGTCAACAGCGAGAGGGTAAAGGGCCAAGGTATTACGGATCTTTTCGATAATGGTGGGATCCTGAGGGTAGCCGACCTTCGAGTATACAACTGGAAGCTCTGCATTGCCCACTGCGCTTGTATTGCTGGGGAGTGAGGGATCGGACGGACATGAAACCGTGTATCCCCGAAAGGCCTTACACAGAGAAATGAAGACGAGACACCCGAGCAGCATGAGCGCCATGACTATCTATACCTGCTGATTGTAATGAGTTTCAAGGGGTCGAAACCCTAGAAGACAGCGTCAATGAAGGACGAGCGTGGGATGTGAGGTATTCTACTCGAATCTTGCTGTATGTAGACTGGGAGGCAAATCGAGTTTGATGATGTGTCACTCAAGGAATTACGGTGTATCGTCTCTCGAACGAGATCAATGACAGTCGGCGATGATCAGTATAGCGCAGAATTGTCAACACTACCTTATCCCATGCGGCGGCTAGGAATTGGGCGCTCCTTCCTCATTCTCAAATAGGGAAACGTTGTGATGAGGTGCCGATGGGCTGTTGCAGTAATGTAGGAGGGACCCACAGCTTCAAAGGCAAACCATCAAAGTATTCCACTCACTCGATGGTTGGAGCTTGTTGAAAGGACACAAACAATGCACTGATTATCGAGTACGTCATGCTAGCGCTTGGGATTACAGCTGGTGATAATAAAGTTGATGCGCATGGCTTGTAGCAGAATCTCGTTTAGGAGCGGCCTTGGAATACAGACCTGATTGGTACGCAGGCATGAAACAGACCTCTTTATCAGATTGTTTCCTCCCGCCAAAGATCTTTCAACTCCTCTGGCCGGATGAGCTTGCTCTGGCGTAGCAGAGGCCTATGCGTAATCATTCTTTCTTATTCACACTCACCGGTACAGCATGGTTACTGTCCTTCGACAGCCGTCCGTGAGTAGTGAGGGTCAACATTCTCCTGCACCTAGGCATTTCTATGAAGCCCTTCCACAAGCTCCCAGAGAGCACACTCTACAAGACAGTTGCACGATGATCTCTTACGCATAATCCCGCTAGCTTAGTATTGCACTTGCCTGGTCAAAAGATGCACATGCATGGGCTCCTGATGATAGAGAAGAACGAACCAGGGAAGACTTACCTTTGCACACGGTGGTACCTTGTGGGTCACCAGGTCGGAGATGAAGCCGTGGCTGGCTTCTTTAAATACGCCCCATAACGATAACAGCGCCCTCTTGAGCCTGCATTCAGGAGGGGTGCATGGTGGGACAGACTGTCATTTACCGAAGTAAAAGTAAATCGGTGTCATTAAGTGAGAGAACAGGCACGCGCAAATGATCAGAGGCAAGACAAATAGAGATTAAATTACGGTATTTTACGTTCTTCTGGTAACGAGATACGAGCCTTACATCACTAGCGCCGTCACAGCTTGCATATCACTTCTGGCTCCCTGGAAGATCTTCCATTAACAGCGCCCGTTGCTACATCGAAAGTTGAGTACACTTCAGACCGTTATGACTTCCCTCGCTATCTCGTTATCGAAGGCATTGCCGAAGCCCAAGTACACTGGCGAATTCGAAGAATTGCCAGCGCATACACAATCTAGAGGTCCAAGGATACTGGGCGCTGGCTCACTAGACGACAGCCAGGTTGTTCTCAAGGCAAGCTTGACGCTTTTCCAGTGTGCAAATACTGTGCTGATTTCCTGGCAGAGGACAGGCCCTCCGGCGTACGGCTCAAGAACAGGATGGCGACCACGGTCGGCCGAAGACTACGGCGATGGTGGGGCGTTTCCGGAGATACCTGTAGCCCAGTACCCGCTGGACATGGGCAGGAACTCATCATCAAGCTCAAACGCTTTGGCGATTCAGGTCGATGCGGAAGGAAAGATCAAATATGATGCCGTTGCCCGGCAAGGGCACAACGACAAGCGGATTGTGCATGCATCGTTCAAGGACTTGATACCTCTGCGGCAAAGAGCAGATGTTGGGGAAATATCATTGGATCGTCCTTCGGAGGAGGAGGTTGCTGCGCAGACGGAGAAGACGAAGAAGGCTCTAGAGACTCTGGTTATGGGAGCCGTTGCTGCTCAGAAACCCAAAAATGTCCAGGGAATCACAAGGAACGAGCCTACATATGTTCGATACACACCTGCAAATCAAATGGGCGATGTCTCAAGGAAGAATGACAGGATTATGAAGATCGTCGAGAGGCAACGCGATCCGATGGAACCGCCCAAATTCAAGCACAAGAAGATACCCAGGGGCCCTCCCTCGCCGCCACCCCCAGTCATGCATTCACCTCCTCGAAAATTGACTGCTGAAGATCAAGAAGCTTGGAAGATCCCTCCTCCGGTCTCGAATTGGAAGAACCCGAAAGGGTATACTGTCCCACTGGACAAGCGATTAGCGGCCGATGGCCGAGGTCTACAAGATGTCACAATCAATGATAAATTTGCTCAATTCGCAGAGGCGCTCTTCACCGCCGACAGGCATGCCCGGGAGGAGGTCAAGCAAAGGGCAGCAATGCAGCAGAAGCTTGCGGAGAAAGAGAGAATGCAGAAAGAGGAGCAATTGCGCACCCTTGCTCAAAACGCTCGCGAGGAAAGATCAGGCGTGGGGAGGCGAGACTCGCGGGCAAGATCGTACAGTGGCAGCAGAAGGCGCTCCTCGTCTGCGTCAAGCCGATCCCGAAGCGACGACGAAGCGGCACGAGAGCGAGAGCACATGCGGAGAGAGAGGAGGCAGGAGCATGAGAAACAGCTGCGTCAGTCACGTATGGGTACGGAGCGTCGTATACGGATGATGGCCAGGGAGCAAAATAGGGACATCTCCGAGAAGGTAGCCTTAGGGCTGGCCAAGCCGACACAGTCATCCGAGTCGATGTGGGATTCTAGATTGTTCAACCAGACCAGCGGTTTCGATACTGGCTTCAACGAGGATCAGGCTTACGACAAGCCTCTCTTCGGTGCTCAAGACGCTATCAGCAGTATATATCGACCAAGAGCGAATATGGATGACGACGTGGACGAGGAAGCTGGTGGCGCGGAGTACGACAAGATCCAGAAAAGCAATCGATTCGAAGTTCTGGGGAAGGCTAAGGAGGGGTTCAAAGGCGCTGCTGATGCAGAGGTGAGATCTGTGGCCTTGACCTGTTATTAGACTTATGCTAACGAGAGCCTACCGGGACAGGCGCGAGATGGGCCAGTACAGTTCGAGAAGGATGCAGCGGATCCTTTCGAGATCGATGCCATGATTCGGGACGTGACGAATGGCGTTGGGGGGAACAAGAGGTACGGTATGCAAGAACCGGAGGAGAGGTCATCAAAACGAGCGAGGGTAGACGATGACGACCGGTAACAGAACGAGGAGCTACATCATGCATAGGCAAGATAATTGAAAGAATGGATACGACGTCAAGCTCGATTCCGTCTAATGTGACAAACTCTATCTTTCTCGAGATCATGTGTTCCCGGTTTCAGAGCCAGTGATGCTGCTGACTATATGTACATCTATTCCACCTGTCGTGCTACTGCGTATCACTCATTGTCGCCAAGACCAATCCACTCATCGCCCATCTTCCCATCCATATGGTCGTCGTCACTCGTCGTGTGGCCGTTGCCATTGCCATACGTCCGCAAATGCGCAGTGTTTGTGCCAGTGATGTTCGGTTGCGCAGACGGCTGCGAAACCAGATAGTCCAGCGTGTATATGTTGTCATCAGCTAACCTGGCTAGGTCAGCTTGGATTCTTGCGATCGCCTTCTGCGCTGTCCTCAGCTCCGCAGCGAACGTCGCAGAGCGGTCTTTCAAATATGGGCCATGTGCGCTCAGCAACGCCTCAATCCAGCGAAGGTTGAATTCCAAGTGAGGGCTCTCGTCAGTCATTTGGGCAACGAATCTCAACAGCCGAGCCAGATAAACCGTTGGTAGGCTTTTCACTACCAGGGCAACGTCGGTGATAGGAATGGCTTCGTAAACCTGACGGATTAAGGGCGCCTCGTTCAGGCGAAAGGCCATGATCAAGGCCCGGAGGTAGTCCTGCTCTTTGGCCGCGCTCAACGTGCTGGCTGGGGTGATATCAACGTCGAGGTCAAATGGATCGAACTGCAGAGCGTTATCGAGTGAGTAGACCAGCAAACCCTCTGTTGACGCTGCACAAAAAGCTCGTCCGGTTGGCGAGAAGGCAATGGCTGACACGCGTATTGCTGGCTGAGTCCGCCGAACAGACTGGTCACCTCGGCTGGCCCCCGGTAAGGTTCGATCAATGCGATCTTCAAGATCTGAAGCCTCGCCGCGCTCGTCGATCAAGCCAGCCGGACCTGCCTCCGTAAGGTTGCGGCTATTGAGGAACTCCTGCGTGCCCTCAATCGCAAGGTTGACCGAAACCGTGTACTTCTTTACCAGGACACCGGATTGGACGTCATAGAGACATATGTATTTCGAGTTTCCTCCTGCAATAACACAGCTTCCATCTGTACTATACGATATGCAATTAAACGACTTTGTGCCTGCCGCATTTGCAGCAGTCCTCCGATCTGTAAGCTTTCGGCCTCCTGAGACATCCCTCCGAGCATCAACACCGGCTACTTGAGACGCCTCAGAGACCGACCAGAAAGTCAGCTGCCCATCAAGTGCAGATACAGCGATCTGCTTTGCATCGGGGCGAAACGCAACATGAAGTACGTCAGATTGCATCTGCAGTGGCTCACTGGTCTGGGTCCGGCCAAAGACGCTCCAAATGCGAACGGTGTGGTCCCAGCTGCCACTGACAACTGTACCACCTGATGGCGCAAAAGCTAGAGATGAGACCGGACCTTCATGGCCAGAGAGCTGATCAAGAAGTTGCCCTGTTTGTACTGACCATATGTGGATGTCGAAAGAGTCCAAGCATCCTGCGCATACGACTTCGCCACTGGGATCAACGGCGACAGAGGAAAAAGAAAGTCGACTCGGGGCAGTGAATGTACGGAAGTTTCGATATCGAATCAGATCCCATGCTCTGACTGAGCCATCGAGACTTGATGTGAAAAGCACATTGCCCCGTTTTGCAAATTCGCATGCAGTGACTCCACTTGAATGCTCGGTAAAAGTTACAATGCAGAAGCCCGACTGAGTATCCCATACCTTTATTTTTCCGTCATCTGCAGTTGTGACAATGCGTTGCCCATCCGGCGAATATGTCAGGGCGTTCATCGAGTCGAAATGACCTTGCTGCTTCAAAATGTAGGACTCCGACTGCCATTCCCACACCAACAGCTGGCCCAGCTTTGAGGCTCCAAAAGCCAGCCATTCTCCTGAGTTATTGATAGTCACGAAGTCTATATTGTTCTGCGAGATGCTAGCAGCGAATCAGCTTGTTTCACTCTTTACTCATCTGAAAGGGTTTCGTACCTCAAAGTATGGATCATGTTGAATTCTGGAAGCTCGTACAAGCCGAAAATACCATTGGAGAAGCCAGCCACGAGGAGGTTCGATGATGCATGATACGCTGCACATTTCAACTTCGCGTTGTTCTGCATGAAGAATTGCTTCTGAACGATCCTCCATTGCTGCGACAAGGGTTCATCCTGCATGATCTTTGCATCTTCAGCAGCCTGTGAACTTCCAACATACTCCCAACGAAATAGTGCACCGTCTTGGCTTGCGGTATAGATCTATGGGTGAGATTAGTGATTGCCGAGGGGCGGTACGTGAATGGCCACTTACGGCCTCCTGATCATCGGAAAACCAAGCTCCTAGCAGACCTTCTCGGTGGCCTGCCAACGTTGTAGAAACAAAGCCTTCTTCCGGGTTGAGACTCCATATTCGAGCCGTAAGATCTTTCGAAGCGGTCAAGAAAAACCGCGAGTCGCCGGACCATTCGATACTTTGTAAGGTATCATGATGGCCTGCATGAACATGATGTCTAACGAAGGGCGCAAATTCAAGACCCTGCTCCGAGGTTGACTCGGGAGTTGAAGGCGTATGCCAAACCTCAACGAGCCGACCGTGACCCAGGGCGAAGTAGTGCCCGCATGGCGAAAAAGCAAGCGCAGAAATGACACCTTTCAAGGAGAAGTGATGTAAGACTATACGTCGAAGGAGACTGGTAAGAATCGCATGACCGTCTTCGTCTATAGAGAGAAGAAGATTTCCTGCAGGATTCAGAGCTAAACGAGATATGTTTCTTCGATGGGAGAAGGGTAGAGTGTGTGACTTGTTGCTGAAAGTGTTAGAGGTTCAATCTGAAGTACGCATGATGTAGAGAGAGAATCCGTCGACGTACTTGATGAGATCGAATACAGTAATCCTATTTCCTACAGGCGACAGCAGGCAAGTCCCATCCGGGGTAAAGGCAAGGTTTCCTTTGCAATAGACCGTACCTAGCAAATTCGAAAACTACTTACTCGTCAATCCTGACTGTTCGTGACCCAGAATGCACACGCACCTTGAAGTCAGTCTTCATAGCAAGGATAAAGTACTTTCATGGTAAGACTACGGCGACTTTTCACATCAATATCGGCTGCTTTGCAATTTGGCAAATATCAATATCGAAGTCCCACAATCCGGGATCGCAAGCTAGCGCCTTCTTGGCCTAGTCCCCTATAGTTTCCCCTGAAATGACTTTCTACCTTCGTTGCACACGGCATACATTGCGATTGAAGCTCCCATTTCGCACGACTACACCGCAGCGACCTCAGATCCACGCCTGTCCGCTGTCCGCTATTCGCTCACGCGTTTGAAATCAGGTGAACAGCAGTCGAGAGCCCAGTATGGCGCCGGGGCAGTCTGAGGCTGCGTCCCCAATTGGGATTGCCAATGTAGGTTGCGCATCAATGTTTTACAGTAGCCTATGCTGACCGTCTCTTGCTCAGCTTCCCAACCAGAGGTACGTATTGCACCAGCGCGTGGGCGCATAGAAGGGTTCCTGACGGAGGAGTTGTAGGCATAAGATTGTCGCCAAGCGGGGAGCTGCATTCACAATAATGGTAGGGAACCCTCTAACTTGAGAGCCTGCCGAATCTGAAGGCTAAATGAAAAAAGGTTGCCGGCGAGTCAGGCTTGGGAAAGACAACATTCATCAATACCCTTTTCTCAACGACTATCAAGAACTACGCAGACCATAGACGCCGTCATGCGAAACAGGTTGACAAGACCGTCGAGATCGAGATAACTAAAGCAGAGCTTGAAGAGAAATTCTTCAAAGGTTTGTGCACTTCAAGCTCGACAGGCATCATAGGAAACGGCCCTAATCTCTTCAACAGTCCGCTTGACCGTCATCGATACCCCCGGGTTTGGAGACTATGTCAATAATCAGAATTCATGGCTGCCGATCATCGAGTTTCTTGACGACCAGCATGAGTCGTACATGTTGCAGGAACAGCTGACAGAATTGATCTCCGAGTTCATGCCTGCCTTTACTTCATCCGACCTACAGGTCACACGCTCAAGCCATTGGACATCGAAGTAATGAAGCGATTAAGCTCCAGGGTGAACCTGATCCCAGTGGTAGCGAAGGCAGATACCTTGAGCCCGGCGGATCTGGCCCGATTTAAGCAAAGAGTGTGCATCAAGATCCTGATCCTTTTATCCTGGCTAACACCTAAAAGATTCGGATGGTCGTCGAAGCGCAAGGCATCAAAATCTACCAACCACCTGTGGAAGAGGACGACGAAGCTGCCGCCCATCACGCTCGAACTCTGTCTGCTGCCATGCCATTCGCAGTCATCGGCTCAGAGAAGGACATCAAGACCCAAGATGGGCGTGTGCTGAAGGGTCGCCAATACTCGTGGGGTGTTGCAGAGGTTGAGAACGAGGATCACTGTGATTTTAAAAAGTTGCGGTCAATATTGATCCGAACACATATGCTGGATCTCATCCACACAACGGAGGAAATGCATTATGAAGCATACCGAGCCCAGCAGATGGAGACGAGGAAGTTTGGCGAAGCTCGTCCGAGAAAGCTGGACAATCCCAAATTCAAGGAAGAGGAGGAGAGCCTACGGAAGAGGTTTACGGAGCAGGTCAAGGTAGAAGAGAACCGCTTCAGGATGTGGGAGCAGAAGTTAATATCCGAGCGCGATCGCTTGAACAAGGACCTTGAGAGTACTCATGCTCAGTACGTATCAATTCATTCGACTTTTCGGTTCCCTCCTAATCATACTTGCAGGATCAAGAACCTTGAACAGGAATTGGAGCAGATGCAGGGTAGCGTACAACGAAGTCACGGACGTGGTCGCTAGATAGGGAGCACTTTTGTGAAGCTGGAGGGATACTGAGAATGCTCCTTAGGTTTCCTTTCTCATGTGTCTCTCTGCGTGTGATACTCTCAACAGGCGTTGCTCTTCTTGCTCCTAGCCGACTCAGCACCTCCTACGAGATTCGTCTGACAATAGCCTCTAGCACCTAGTTTAAATGTTAGACTCTGTCTGGACTACTGCACTGTGAAACCATCGTTCGAACTACATTCTATCAATCCGTCTTACGAAGATCGGTTTGTTGCACATCTACTAGAGCCTTCGGCCACGTTTTGGCAACCATTGTTGACCTTGTGCTCCCCTGCTTCGGGGCAACTTCGCAATGTAATGCCATTTCCCAGTCGCCAGCTAACAAAGCTCACCGGCCATCCTGGTAGAGACGTTCCACCGCCCATCATGTCCGCGATACTAAACTTAATCTCCAGGCCCCGTCCACTGCCTAACCTACAGCGCCGGTCCCCTCTCACAATACGTACTCCCAACCCCCTCACACCCCATCAAGCTGCCCCAATAACACCCGCCACCACAGATCCTAACCGGCACACACCGCCTCATCCACCTCTACAACCCGCTCAAAGCCGACCCTTCCATCCCCCAGTCCGGCCTGATCCAGAGCTACTCCGCGCACGGCTACGAGGTCTTGGACCTCGCGGTCAAAGACGACAATGCGCGCTTCGCCAGCGTAGGGGGGGACAAGCAGGTCTTCCTGTGGGATGTCGCGACTGCGCGGACGTTGAGGCGGTGGGGCGGGAGCGGTGGGCATGGGGCCAGGGTTAATTGCGTGGGTTTTGGGGGGGCGGGGGAGCTTGTCGCTAGTGGTATGTTTTTCACATCGGACAAGGAGGGGGAAGTGCGTACAGAGGTGGCAAGGGCGAAGGGGGCGGTGTGGAGGTCATCGTAAGAGGGCTGATGAGATGACAGGCAGCTTTGATGCTACGGTCCGCCTTTGGGATTGCAAAAGCCAGTCGGTCAAACCCATACAAGTCCTCGACGAAGCGAGGGATAGCGTGAGTAGCCTACATGTCTTGGGGCATGAGATTGTAACGGGGAGTGTGGATGGGAGGGTCAGGCTGTATGATCTGAGGATGGGTATGCTGCATGTTGATGTTCTTGGGCGTATGTATTCCACCCTCACCCTCAGTCAACTTCTTCAGTACTGGACCTGCTTTAACGGGGTGTTTAGAGTCGATAACGTCGGTTCAACAGACCAAGGATGGGAATGCGGTGCTTGTGTCTACGTTGGACTCGACCATTAGGCTTCTGGACAAGGGGAACGGGCAGATGCTGCAATGTTACCAGGGGCATAAGAACTCAGAGTATCGGATCAGGTCATGTCTGGGGATGGCTGATTCAGTGGTCATTAGTGGGAGCGAAGATGGAAAGCTATACGCTTGGGATCTGTTGGAGGGGAAGGTGATTGGGAAGATGGAGGCTCATGAGGGAAAGGTTACCAGCGCTGTTACGTGCAACAGTGTGAGGAATGAGTGGGCTAGCGCTGGCGTGGACGGTAAGTTTTCTGACTGCATAGAGCCAGGAGTTAGGGAAATGCTGATCAATTGTAGGCACTGTCGTAGTTTGGGGGATGCCGACATGAAGACGCGAAGTTGGTGACATGACTGTCACTTTCCAGCCACGTGTCATCCACCAGGCCTATTGCACCGGTAGATGCGTTGGTTACGACTTGATCCCTCTTGATTGATAGCTGACTGTCGCAGAATGTGTGAGACAAGTAATGTTACTAATCGAAATATCTACAGAAGACTTTTTCCTACCCAATCATACAAGCGTGGACTACCAATGTGAGGAAGACCTGCTGCTTCTCCATATTCAATTTGTTGCTGCACCTTTTTGGCCAACTTGCAGTGCCTCCCTAGCTCGCTCGAGATCCTTCTCATCCACCATCACAGTGCCTGCTCTCGCGGTTGACAGGTAGGACATCTCAATCGGCCCTAGCAATGCACCGCTCTCGCCACCAACTGCAAGCTTACCTGCTACTCCGCAAACTATCCCAGTCGCTTCGAAGGGGAGGGGCTCAAGGTCTAGAGTGATTGGGGTGAGGTAGTCATCCTTGCTACCGAGCAGGACATTTTCCGAGCCGAAATGGATCACATGTTGCTTCTCGAGCAGTAGAGACGCGGGCTCCTCCTCGGTCAACGTCAGGCTCAGAAATTTTGGTTGATGGATGAGGCACTTGGTAAGTCCGAGCTGAAGAGCTATTTCATTCGCAGAGTGGTTATTGGGGTCATCTCGACGGCCTGCGCATTGAACGAGTCGAATGTTACTGTACACATTTGGCGTGATCCTGTGCCGTTTTAGCAGAGCGAAAGTTCGACTTTCGAGCTCGCTGACAGTCTTTGGCGGCGGGGTGGTCGGAGAGCCTGCACCGAAAGAGGACGTCGATGATTTGTTGCGCTGGTGAGCTGCGGCATTGACGTATGCTTCCGTGCTTTTTTGGAAGGCAAAGCCTCGCTCTTCCAATGCACGGACGACCTGGGCGCGAGACTTGGCAGGTACCAGGATATAGTCTGAAAAATAAGTCGTGATGAAGAAGATAGAGCTAATGCATATCAGCTGTGCTCTGCAAGACTGGCAATGACATGCAATACATACATGCCAGCCAAAGCCAGCGGAGTTGTTAGCTCGAGAACTCGCTGTCCGGCTTCCAAGCCTTCTCCCTCGACCGACATTACGACAAAGTCCTCCGAAGATATCGTGGCACGACCAGGATCTGGAGTCCCCATTTCAGGTGCTTGACTCGATCCGGATCCAAAGACTTGACGGGCTAGACCCTTGGAGCAGACAATTGAACACTCGATGGGAGTAATCGAAACATTCAGAAAGGGATGCTGATTAGCCCAGGAGGCTCTGCTTTCATCTGTGTTGCTATATCCACTATGCGTCTCGTCATGCGAGTGATTGCTTGCCGTTGGCGAGGGAAAAAGAAGTTTGAGTATGGACTGCAAGTAGTGATGATATTGCGGCAAGGGGATGTGGACTAGGCTCAGCTGCGCATCCTATATCTCTCGACTTCGAATCAGCCATCTGTGGAGTTGCACCCACATTTGCAATCAAGGCTGCCCAAGCCGCACCGGAGATTATGGCCTCCAAGGCTTCCAATGCCTACGGAACCGATTTCGGAGCACAATACTTACAACGAAGTGGATCTGGGCCGACATAAGTGTCTGGGACTGCTCCATGGCGAGGTCAATCAACCGATCGTCAAGCAAGAAACATGCTGGTTCGAAATAGGAGTAAGGCTTGACAACTTCTGACGGCATGAGGGACATGAAGATGGGGTCGATAGCTCATA
>JAABUJ010004965.1_pt1 | contig 13625 bp, 17 predicted proteins | sample 5559131 | NCBI WGS metagenome assembly JAABUJ01 (sample SAMN10711875, study PRJNA513366) | rock metagenome | isolation source: Antarctica rocks | place: Antarctica: Victoria Land, Mt New Zealand nord | collected 2016-01-07
CGCAGGGCTACTACGTCGACTTCGGCCCGCTGTCCGTGCTCGCCAAGGCCATGACCCGGACCTTCGTTCACGACGGTACGTACTCCACCTTCCGCGACCGTCGCCACGGTCGCGCCGTCCCCGCCGAGACACCCGGCTGGCGCTTCGTCACCTACCTGCAGGACCACGACCAGATCGGCAACCGGGCCGTCGGCGACCGCATCACGGCAGCGTTGTCCCCCGGTCTGCTCGCGGTGGGCGCGGCGCTCAACCTGTGCTCGCCGTACACCCCGATGCTGTTCATGGGGGAGGAGTGGGGCGCGCGAACACCGTGGCAGTACTTCACCTCCCACCCGGAGCCTGAGCTCGCCGAGGCGGTGCGCCACGGCCGGCGGGCGGAGTTCGCCTCCCACGGGTGGGCCGAGGACGACGTGCCCGACCCCCAGGCCCTGAGCACCTTCGAGGCGTCTCGGCTCGACTGGTCCGAGCCGGCTGCCGCTGAGCACGCGGCGCTGCTGCGCTGGCACCGCACCGTGATCGCCCTGCGCCGTCGTGAGCTCCAGCTCGGCGACGCCGACCGCGGCGCGACGAGCGCGACCTACGACGAAGATGCTCGCTGGTTCGTCCTGCGGCGCAGCTACATCGTCGTCGTGTGCAACCTCGGCCCTGACCGCGCCGAGGTGCCGGTGGAGGGGACTCCGGTCGAGGTGCTGGCCTCCTCCGCACCTGGCTTCGGCTACGCGGAGGGCAGCGTCACGCTCGACGGCGAGAGCGTCGTCATCGCCCGCCTGCTCCCCCGCGCACGCTGAGCCCCCCCGCCCGCGGGCGGGGCGCCCGCTCGGTCGGCGGCGCTGGGCGTAGCCGGCTGGCGCGGTCATCGGCCGGGGCAGCCGTGGGATGGCGGGCGCGCCACCCGCGTCTCGTTGTGGCATCTACGGTTCATGCCAGGGCGGCATCTTCGGTAGATGCCCAGACGTGAGGCGGATGTCCCGAGCCCCGATGGCACGCGGCTACCGCGCGCCGGCCATCAGGGAGCGGTGCGCCGTACCGGTGGACCGTCGGAGCCCGGGCCGGTGTGGACCGCGGATGACCGGCGCAGCCCCCTCCACAGCAGCGGTGTGATCGGGCGGCCGCTCGCTGCGTCCGCGTCACGATCGCCGAATGACGGACCAGGCGCGGCTGATCAGGCAGGTCCGGCGACGAGCGCACCTGCGGCAGGCAGACCTGGCCGTCCTGCTCGGCTGCCACCAGGCCACGATCAGCAAGCTCGAGACAGGGAGCCGCACGCCGTCCGCCGACATGCTGAGCCGCTTGCTGGAGATCTGCGGAGCCGACCTCGACGGGGAGCGCCTCATGCCCTGGCGTGTGCCGCGGACGACGGCCGAGCTCCTGCGCTGGTGGAGCATCCCGGGCGGGGAGCGCTTGGAGCTCGCGCACCAGCGACTGACGTCTCAGGGGCGGTCGCTCGCCGGGCAGAGCGCCCGCGAGCTGCTCGCCACCTTGCGGCAGGTGTCCGAGCTCGCGGTGGTCGAGGGAGCCGTCGCCTGGGCGCTCTGGACCTGCGACGTTGGTGACCACCCTCGGCTCGAGCTGCTGGAGCTGCGCAGCCGGGAGCCCGAGGTGGTCCGCCGGATGCTCGGCGTCGAGCGTCAGCAGACGACCGTGGTGCGGGCGGGGGCGGCCGGGCGCACGGAGGAGGTCCGGATCGGGAGGTGGTTGCTCGACCTCTGCTGCACCGGGGTCACGGCGCGGGTCCGCGTGGCTGCGCCGGCACGCCTGCGCTGGTCCTCGCCGTCGGCCGAGCTGGTCAGGCGGGCGTGGCCGCAGCGCGGGCCAGGGCGACCGCTCGGCTGACGGCCCGGGAGTACTTCTTGCGGTAAAGGCCCGCCAGCAGCTCGGCGGGGAAGAGCTCGGACAGCGGTGTCCCGCTGGCCGCGAGAGGGACATCGCGGTCGTACAGGCGGTCGAGGAGCACGACGAGGCGCAGCGCCACGTCCTGGTCGGTGACCGGGACGACGCCGGTGATCCCGGCGAGGGTCACCCCCTCGACGAGGGCGCCGTACCGGCTGGGGTGCAGCGTCGCCAGGTGGGCGAGCAGGGACGGGAGGTCGTCGAGGGTGGCGCCCGGGCGTCCGGCGGCGGCGGTGACTGCGGCGTCGGTCAGCGCCGGACCGGCACGCGGGAGACCGCGGTGGCGGAAGTCCTCGCCGTCGACCCGCACCACGGAGAAGTGCGCGGCCAACCCGGCGATCTCGCGCAGGAAGGCATCGGCGGCGAAGCGGCCCGTACCGAGGTCGTCGGGCTGGGTGTTGCTCGTCGCCGCGAGCCGCACTCCGCCCTGGACGAGCTGCGCGAGCAACGTCGAGATGAGCACGGTGTCGCCCGGGTCGTCGAGCTCGAACTCGTCGATGCACAGCAGCCGCAGACCGGCGAGCCGCTCGACCGTGGCAGCGAAGCCGAGTGCCCCGACCAGCGAGGTCAGCTCGACGAACGTCCCATAGGCCTTGGGTGCAGGCGCCTCGTGCCACAGCGAGGCCAGCAGGTGGGTCTTGCCCGTGCCGAAGCCGCCGTCGAGGTAGACGCCCGCCGGCTCGGCGGCAGCAGCCGCGTGTCGGCGCAGCAACCCACGGCGGGCCGACGTGGTGAAGCCGCGCAGGAAGTCCTGCAGCGCAGCGACAGCAGCCGACTGTGTGGGTTGCGCGGGGTCGGGGCGGTAGCTCGCGAAGCGCACGTCGGCGAAGCGTGCCGGTGGGACGAGGGCGGCGACCAGGGCATCCGGTGGGACGACCGGTGAGCGGTCCACGAGGCGGCCGGGCACGGGCGACGAGCGTACGGCCGCCCCCGCGACGCGCTCCCTAGGGTGCGGATCATGAGGCGACTGCTACCCGGGGCGTCGGTCGAGGTCGACCTGCATGACGCCTACCGCACCGCCGCCGGGGTCGACCACCTGCGGGTGGGCTTCGTGGCCAGCGCGGACGGGTCGGCCACCGCGCAGGGGGCGTCCGGTGGCTTGTCGAGCGCGGGTGACAAGGCGGTCTTCGGCGTGCTCCGCAGCCAGTGCGACGTCGTGCTGGTCGGCGCCTCCACTGCCCGCGTCGAGGACTACGGGCCGGTGCGCCAGCACCGCGTACCCATCGCAGTCGTGACCTGGCGGCTGGACCTCGACCCGGCGGCGCGGCTCTTCGACCCAGCCGCCCCGCGACCGCTGCTGCTGACCAGCACGTCGGCGCCGGGCCAGGAGCGCTTCACCGACATCGCCGAGGTGGTGCACGTCGGGAGGGACGACGTGCCGGCGGCCGGGGTCGTCGCCGCGTTGCGCGCCCGTGGCCTGCACCGGATCCTGTGCGAGGGCGGCCCGTCCCTCTTCGGCCAGCTCGCCGCGGCTGACCTCGTGGACGAGCTGGACCTGACCGTGTCCCCTGTCCTCGCCGGCTCCGCCGGGCCGCGCATCCTCACCCACGGCGAGCTCACCATCCCGCACCGGCTCGAGCTGCTGCACGTGCTGGAGGACGACGGGTTCCTCTTCCTGCGGTACGGCCGGCAGCCTCCTCAGGACGGCTCGGACGGCTCGGACGGCTCGGCGTAGACGTCGGTGCCCTCCGCCGCCTCGTCGGCCGCCGGGTCCTCGTCGAAGGCGCTCTCGTCGAGCGGGGGCGACCCCACCTGCTCCGGCGGCGTGCCATCGGGGTTGCCGTAGTCCGTACCCATGGCGGTCTCGGGGGTGTTCGCTGCGTTGGTCATGGCCGCCCACCTACCCGAGCGGGCGCGCCTTGACGCGACGCCGCAGGTGGCCCAGCGGGCGGTCCGCCTGCAGGGCCATCCACATCAGGGGGACCTGCAACGGGAGCCGGGCCCAGGCGACCACGGCGTCGTCCGCCAGCCCCGCGTGCCGGCCGCTGCCCGCGTCGAGCGCCATCTGCACGTTGGCCGGGAAGACGAGCACGAGCAGGGTGGCGGCCGCCACGCCGGCGCCAGGGACGCGACGCACGAGGCCGACGGCGCAGGCCAGCTCGGCGACGCCGCTGAGATAGACGATCGCCCGGTGCGCGGGCAGCGCCCGCGGCACGATCGACTCGTACACCGCCGGTGAGACCAGGTGGACCACGCCGCTCACGGCGAAGATCGCCGCCAGCACGTCGGGGGCGCGGCGCCGGAGCCGGGGGAGGTCCACCGGCCGACGCTAACCCGCGGGAATGCCGCCGCCGCGACGGGGTTGGCGAGGGAGCAGGCCCGAGCCGAGGAGACACCGTGAAGGCAGTGCAGTACGCGAGCTACGGACCCCCCGAGGTCCTCACCGTCGTCGAGGTCGAGGAGCCGCATGCGGGGCCGGGCCAGATCCAGATCCAGGTGCTCGCGGCCGGCGTGAACCCGGTCGACACCAAGCTGCGCAGCGGCGCGCTGGAGCAGGTGATGCCGGTCGCGCTGCCCAAGATCCCGGGCGGCGACGCGGCCGGCACGGTCACCGAGCTGGGCGAGGGCGTCACCGGCGTCGAGCTCGGCGACGAGGTGTGGGGCTGGACGGTCACGGGCGCCACGGCGGAGCTGGCGCTGATGGAGCACTGGGCGCACCGGGTGCCGGGGCTGTCGGCGGAGGAGGCGGCGGGCTTCCCGGTGGCGGTGGAGACCGCGGTGCGGGTGCTCGACCTGCTCGGGGTGGGCCAGGGCCAGACGGTCCTCGTCAACGGCGCGGCGGGCGGGGTGGGCATCGCGGCGGTGCAGCTCGCGCAGCTGCGGGGGGCGACGGTCATCGGCACCGCCAGCGAGAGCAACCACGACTACCTGCGGAGCCTGGGCGTCACCCCGACGACCTACGGCGAGGGCATGGCCGACCGGGTCGCCGCGCTGGCGCCGCAGGGCGTTGACCGCGTCTTCGACACCGCGGGCGCCGGGATGGACGACCTCATCACGATCGGCGGCGGCCCTCAGCACATCGTGACGATCAACGACTTCACCGCGGGCGACAAGGGCGTGCGCATCTCCGCGGGCGGCCCGGACAACCAGGCGCTGCAGGCGCTCCCGCTCGTCGCAGGCCTCGTCGAGCAGGGCCGGTTCTCGATCCCGGTGGCGGCGACCTTCCCGCTCGAACGGGCCGCCGAGGCACACCGGGAGAGCGAGACGGGCCACGTACGAGGCAAGATCGTCATCTTGGTCGGCTAGCCCGGTACTGACACGACACCGGTGCCCCCGCGGGAGATCGTCACCCGCTCGCCACGTTCACGCCGACCATCGGAGGGGCATCCTGCGGGGTGAGGCATCGAGGGCGGTACCGATCTCGGTGTGCGCAGACGCCGACAGATCACAGGGAGGACGCAGTGGCTCATCGTCGGAGGGCGTTGCTGCTCGCGGTGCCGATCCTGGTGGTGGCCTCCGCGGGCGGCGTGCGCGCGGTGGACGCCATGCGCACCTGGCACCACCACACACCTGCTGTGGCCGCCCGGGTCGCGGCCGTCAGCGAGCGGCGTGCCGCCCCCACGGCGGCGCCGGTTGCCGGGCCGTCCACCGCCGTGGCGGCGTCCGTCGCGGCTCCGACGGTCACACCAACCGCCGCCGCTCCCGCGCCACCCACCGGAGGAGCCGCGGCGGGGGCACAGGACGCCGGCGCTGCCCTGGTCGTCCCGGCCGCATCCCCGGCTGCGAGCGTGACCCCGCACCGCGCCTCCGCCCGCAAGCAGAAGTCGAAGACCGCGTCCGTGACCTACACCGTCAAGGCCGGCGACAACCTGTACGTCATCGCTGCCTGGTTCCACCAGCACGGGTACGACGCTGTCTATCAGGCGAACAAGGCCGTGATCGGTAATGACCCCGCCCTCATCCACCCCGGGCAGCGCATCGTGATCGTCGGTGGGCACCTGACCCCCTGAACGGGGATCAGCCGGTCGGGCGTCAGTAGACCTCGACGTGTTGTTCGGTGCGGAAGCCCGCGCCTCGGTACGCACGCGCCGCGGCCGGGTTGGCGAGGGCGTGGGTCACCTTGAAGCGGTCGCACCCGCGCGCCGCGAGCGCGTCCAGGCCGGCGCGCAGCAAGGTGCCGGCGAGGCCGCGGCCGCTGTGCGTGTCCTCGATGCGCATGGGTTCGACGAGCCCGACGCGCGAGCGGTCGTCGGCCCGGAACATCGCGTAGCCGGCCACCGCGCCGTCGTCGGTCAGCAGCGCCAGGTCCAGCTCCGGGTCGTAGAGGGAGCAGTCGCGCAACCTTGCTTCGACGTCGGCGCCGTTGCGGCCGACCATCGGGTGCGGGCCGTCCTGGTCCGGACGTGCGACGAGCGTGCAGCCGACGGGCAGCGCCCGCGCAACGGCTCGGTCGGCGGCGTCAAGCCAGCTCACGACGTAGGTCCCGGCGGGCTCGGTGAAGCCGGCCCGGACCGCCTCGGCTGCGCTCACCGGGCTGGTCACGTCGACCTCCATCTCGATCGATGCAGCAGGGAGCTCGGCGCAGCGGTGGTGGACGAAATCCCATGCGGCGGTGAGAGTCGCGTCGCCGAGGACGTACACCCGTACCTGCCCGCCGACCACCGGGTGAACACCGCCGCGGTCACGGGGGCGTCGCCGTCGACCCAGACGACGGCGTCGGCGTTGTACGGGTGCGGATCGCGGGTGTACCACCACTGCACATCGGCCGCCTCCCACAACCCGGCGACCGGGTCGGCCAGGCGTCGCCGCTGCAGCAGCTCCGTGACGAGGGCGAGGTACTCCTGGCCCGTGGGGCGGACGGCGCGCATCCGTTGTGCCTACCGGTCGGCGCAAGCGGATTGTGCACGCGTCCCGAGAGGTGAGAGCTCACCTGAGCCGGGGGCCGAGACGACAGGATGGCCGGGTGCGCCTCCCGGTCATGCCGCCCGTCAAGCCGATGCTGGCCAAGCCGACCACGGGCGGGATCCCGACCGCGGCCGGGTTGTCGTACGAGCCGAAGTGGGATGGCTTCCGCTGCATCGTCTTCCGCGATGGCGACGAGGTGGAGCTCGGCAGCCGCAACGAGAAGCCGCTGACGCGGTACTTCCCCGAGGTCGTCGAGCTGGTGCGGGAGCTGGCGCCCGAGCGGTGCGTGCTCGACGGCGAGATCATCGTGCCCACGGGCGCGACGCTGGACTTCGAGTCGCTGCTGCAGCGCATCCACCCGGCGGCCTCGCGCGTCGCCCTGCTCGCCCAGCAGACGCCGGCGATGTTCGTGGCCTTCGACTGCCTGGCCCTCGGCGATGATGACCTGACCGCCAAGCCCTTCGCCGAGCGCCGCGCCCGTCTGGAAGCCGCTCTGCCGCAGGCGGGACCGCCGCTGTCGGTGACGCCTCTGACGCGCGACCCGGCGGAGGCGCAGCGCTGGTTCGACGTCTTCGAGGGCGCCGGCCTCGACGGCATCGTCTGCAAGCCGGCCGATCTGCCGTACCAGCCCGACAAGAGGGTGATGCAGAAGGTGAAGCACGCCCGCACGGCCGACTGCGTCGTCGCGGGCTACCGCGTGCACACGTCAGGTCCGGATGCCGTCGGGTCACTGCTGCTCGGGCTCTACCGCGGCGACGAGCTCGCCAGCATCGGCGTCGTCGGCGCGCTCCCGATGGCCCGGCGCCGGGAGCTGATGGTGGAGCTGGCCCCGCTGGTCACGACGCTCGCCGACCACCCGTGGGCGCGCGAGGAGCAGACGCGTACGCCGACCGAGGCGGCCGGCTCGCGCTGGAACCGGGGCAAGGACCTGTCCTTCGTCCCCCTGCGGCCCGAGCGCGTGCTCGAGGTCGCCTACGACCACATGGAGGGGCCGCGGCTGCGCCACACGGGCCAGTACGTGCGCTGGCGCCCCGACCGCGACCCGCGCTCCTGCACCTTCGACCAGCTGGCGGAGCCGGTGTCCTACGACCTCGCGGCCGTCCTGTCCGGCCACCCCGTCTGACCTGCCTGTGGACAACCGCTGGCGGATGTCCCCGGCGACGCTCACACTGCCCCAGTGGACGAGGAGACGCGCGCGGCCTTGACCGGGCTCACCAGCGACGTGAGCACGCTCAAGACCGACGTGAGCACGCTCAAGACCGACGTGAGCACGCTCAAGACCGACGTGAGCACGCTCAAGACCGACGTGAGCACGCTCAAGACCGACGTGAGCACGCTCAAGATGGAGATGACGGTCCTCCAGCTCGAAATGCGCGCCGGCTTCGCCGAGTCGCGGTTGGCGACTGCCGAGCTGCGGGATCACCTGGGCGGTCAGCTGGCGACCGTCATCGACGCGATCGCCGACTTCCGGCAGGAGTACCGCGAGCACCGGCATGACTAGAAGGGCGTCACCACGTCCGTCCGCGTGGTCTCGTCGTAGCGATAGCACTCGCGGCCCTGCGACCAGGCCGACAGGACACGCTCGCGAGGATCGAGCGGGTCCCCGGACCAGATGACGAGCTCGGCGTCCTTGCCCACCTCGATGCTGCCCAGGCGGTCCGCGACGCCCATCACCTTGGCCGGGTTGATGGTGATGGCCCGCAGCGCGGTGACCGGGTCGAGCCCCTCCTTCACGGCGAGCGCGGCCTGCAGCACGAGGAAGCCGATGGGTACGACGGGGTGGTCGGTGATGATGCTGAGCTCCACGCCGGCCGCCGCGAGCAGACCCGGGTTGCGCAGCGAGCGCTGGCGCAGCTCGACCTTGCTCCGCGAGGTCATCAGCGGCCCGATGAGCACCGGGACGCCGCGCTCGGCGAGCACGTCGGCGAGCAGGTGCGCCTCGGTGCCGTGGTCGACGACCAGCGGGTAGCCGAACTCCTCGGCGATGCGCAGCGCGGTCGAGATGTCGTCGGCGCGGTGGCAGTGCTGCCGCCACGGGATCTCACCGCGCAGCACCATGGCCATGGCCTCGAGGCTCAGGTCGCGCTCCGGCGCAGCACCTTCGCCGTCCCAGGCAGCGAGCTTGGCGTCGTAGTCGCGGGCCTTCGCGAAGGTCGTGCGCAGCACCGCGGCCGTACCCAGCCGGGTCGATGGCATCGCCTTCTTGTCGCTGTAGACGCGCTTGGGGTTCTCCCCCAGCGCCGACTTGAGCCCGCTCGGCGAGCGCAGCACCATCTCGTCGACGCGGCGGCCCCAGACGCGCAGCGCGACGGTCTGCCCGCCGATCGGGTTGCCCGAGCCCGGGTTGACGTTGACGGTGAGCACGCCGCCGGCGAGCGCGTCGGCGAAGCCGAGGTCGCTCGGGTTGATCGCATCGAGCGCCCGGACCTGGGGCGTCACCGGGTCGGTCATCTCGTTGGTGTCGTTGCCGGCCCAGCCCTCGCCCTCCTCGTGCGTGCCGAGGTGCGTGTGCGCGTCGAGGAAGCCGGGGAGCAGCCAGCGCCCGGTGCAGTCGACGACCTGCGCACCGGCCGGCACGTCGACGTCGCCGACCGCGGTGATCCGCCCGTGCTCCGTCAGGACGGTCGCGCCCTCCAGCGGCTCGCCCTCGACCGGGACCACACGTCCCCTTGCGTACGCGATGATCGTCATGCCCTGACGCTCCCCTGCGCGGCAGGCCGCGACGCCTGCTCTAGCGAGGCCCCCGGCCGGGTCGCGGTGTCGTCCGCGCCCGGTCGGCGTCGGCCGCCGTCTGTGCCGCCGCGGTCTTCGCGGCCGCCGCCGCCCGCTTCTCCGCCGCCGGCCCAGCGACAGAAGGCCTGGAGCGCAGCGGCTCACCCTCCATCTTCGGGAACTGCGGGGGGTACGGCGCCTCCGCCAGCCCTTGGTCCCGCTCCTGGCGCGCGACCAGCTCGAGCAGCGGCTCCAGCGGCGACACGGCGAGGTCGATGCCCGCGTGCACGTCCCCGAGCGCAGTGAAGCGCTCGCGCATCGTCCAGATGTCGAAGTCCGCGATCTCGGCCTCGGCGACCTCCGGCCAGGTGAGCGGTGCGCTGACCGTCGCCTGCGGCCGGGCCCGCACGCTGTACGCAGAGGCGATGGTCTGGTCGCGGGCCATCCGGTTGTAGTCCAGGAAGACGCGCTCGCCGCGCTCCTCCTTCCACCACTTGCTGGTCGCGATCTCCGGGCGCCGGCGCTCCACCTCCCGACCCAGCGCGAGCGCGCACCGGCGCACCTCGGTGAAGGACCAGCGTGGCTCGATCCGGACGTAGACGTGCAGCCCCTTGGAGCCGCTCGTCTTCGGCCAGCCCACCAGGCCGAGCTCGTCGAGGAGCGCCTGCACCTCGTACGCGACCGTCCGCACGTCGTCGTAGGTCGTGCCGGGCATGGGGTCGAGGTCGACGCGCAGCTCGTCGGGGCGCTCGGTGTCGGCCCGCCGGGAGGGCCACGGGTGGAAGTCCAGCGTGCCGAGGTTGGCGGCCCACGCGACGTGGGCCACGTCGACCGGGCACAGCTCGGTCGCCTGCCGCCCGGACGGGAAGTGCACGGTCGCCGTCTCGAGCCACTCGGGGCGCTTCTCCGGCACCCGCTTCTGGTAGATCGCCTCGCCCTCGGCGCCGTCCGGGTGGCGCTTGAGCACCGTCGGGCGCTCGGCGAGCGCCCGGACGATGCCGTCGGCGACCGCGAGGTAGTACTCGACCAGGTCGAGCTTGCGCCCCCGGCCGGCCGGCAGAGCGCTGAAGTACGTCTTCTCCGGGTTGGTCACCTTGACCGTGCGCTCCCCGGTGGGGGTGTCCACCTCGAGCTCGATGAAGGGGCTGGGCACTCAGAGGACCCGCACGTCGACGCCGGCCATGCCCTCGAAGCCACGGTCCTGGGTGACGACAGGCAGGCCGAGCACCCGGCCGGTGGCGCCGATGAGGGCGTCCAGAGGCTGGTAACGGCGGCCGCGTGCGCGCCCCTCCGCGCGGATCTCCGCTCCCGCGACGGCGATGTCCGCTGAGACAGGCACGACATCGAGGCTGCTGCGCGCCGCGTCGAACGTGCGTCGCCGCTCGTCCCGCAGCGCGTCGGCGGCGGACAGGACGCCCAACCAGAGCTCCTCGAGCACCACCGATGGGAGCACCCCGTCAGTCGGCAGGTCGGCCAACACCAGTCGGCCCGTCTCGTAGCCGATGAGCGCCGAGGTGTCGAGCACCGCCCTCACGTGGCGAGGTCGTCATCGTCGGTGTCCAGAGCCTCGATCTCCTCGTCGAGGGCGTCGAGGCGGGCACGCTGCTCGGCGGTGATGGCCGGCCGGCCGGCCATCATGGCGGCGAAGCGCGCGGTGCTGCCCGTGCGGCGGACCGGGACCAGCTCGGCGACCTGCTCGCCGTTGACGGTGACCGTGAACTCCTCCCCCGCGCGCACGCGAGCCAGGACCCGCGAGATGTCGTTGCGCAGCTCACGCTGCGGGATCACCGTGCTCACCCGTAGCACGCTACTGCTACGCCTGCGGGGGGAACAAGGTCTCCGTACGCACGTTGGACTGCGCATGCTGAGGCTGCCGAGGAGAGGGACCGCCGTGACGACTGCCGACCGGACGTTCGAGGTGGACAAGACCGACGATGAGTGGCGGGCTGAGCTCACGCCGCAGGCGTACGCCGTGCTGCGCCAAGCGGGCACCGAGCGCGCCTTCACCGGCGCCTACACCGACACCGAGGACCCCGGCCTCTACCGGTGCGCGGCCTGCGCCAACCCGCTCTTCCGCAGTGACACCAAGTTCCACAGCGGGAGCGGGTGGCCGAGCTTCTACGCGCCCGTCACCCCCGACGCGGTGGTGCTCGAGACCGACCGCTCGCACTTCATGGTGCGCACCGAGGCGCTGTGCGGGCGCTGCGGCGGCCACCTCGGGCACGTCTTCGACGACGGCCCCGCCCCGACCGGCCAGCGCTACTGCATGAACAGCGTGAGCCTGGACCTCGACCCGGAGGCCTGAGCCTCAGGGCAGCGCCGCGACGATCTCGGTCAGCGGCTTGCGCGAGCCGGTGAAGAAGGGCACCTCGAGCTTGGTGTGGATGCGCGCACGCGAGGCCCGGAGGTGGCGGATGCAGTCGACGATCCGCTCCAGCCGGTCCGCCTCGAAGGCCAGCAGCCACTCGTAGTCGCCGAGCCCGAAGGCGCTCACCGTGTTGGCCCGTACGTCGGGGAAGTCGCGCCCCATGATCCCGTGCTCGGCCAGCATGCCCCGGCGCTCGTACTCGGGCAGGAGGTACCACTCCAGCGAGCGCACGAAGGGGTAGACGCACACCCAACCCTTCGGGTCCTCGCGGGAGACGTACGCAGGGATGTGGCTGCGGTTGAACTCCGCCGGCCGGTGCAACCCCACGCTCGACCAGACCGGCTCGAGGTGGCGCCCCAGCTCGGTCGAGCGCAGCGCGGCGTAGGCGGCCTGCAGCGCCTCGGCGTCCGGTGCGGTCCACCAGACCATGAGGTCGGCGTCGCCGCGCAGGACACCCAGGTCGTAGCTGCCCCGGGTGTAGACGTCCTTGCCGAGCAGCGAGTCGAGCAGCCCCTGCGCCTCCTCGGCGAGAGCGCTGCGTCGCTCGGCCGGGAGCGGGCGGGCCGCCTTGAAGACGCTCCACGAGGTGTAGAGCAGCTGGTCGTTGAGCTCGCGGGCGGACGGCTTCTCGGGTGCGGGCTGCGTGGCGGGGTCAGGCGTGGCGGGGTCAGGCGTGGCGGGGTCAGGCGTGGCGGTCACGTGCTCCATCGTCGCGCAGCCACGCGTCGACCGCGCGGGCGGCGCGAGTCGCGGACGCCACGCACGCGGGTACGCCGACCCCGTCCCACGCGGCGCCGCACACCTCGAGGCCAGGGGGGAGCAGCATCCGCAACGCCCGCACCCGGTCGACGTGCCCGGGGCGGTACTGCGGCAGGGCACCACCCCAGCGGGTGACCCGCGCGTCGAGCAGACCGCCGTGCGCCCGCGCCAGCGCTGTCGCCTCGGCCGCTACCACGCCCACCAGCTCCCGGTCCGAGCGCGCCAGCGTGGCCTCCTCACCGTCACGGCCGACGCTGGCCCGCACCAGCACCGTGTCGGGGGCGGCGTCACGCATCGCCGCCCACTTGCTGCTGGACACGGTCAACCCCTTGTGCAGCAGCCCTTCCGACGGGGGCACCAGCCACCCCGAGAGGCCCGGGTCCGCCAGCCGGCCAGCCGCCGCGCGGTCGAGCGCGAGGGACACCACGGCGACCGAGGCGTAGGGCACCTGGGCCGCGAGGTCCGCCGCCGCGGAGACCACCGGCGTCAGCAGCCGGCGGGCGGCCGAGGCGGGGACCGCGAGCACCACGGCGTCGTGCGCCCCGCGCAGGGCCGCCAGGTCGCGCACCGGCTCACCGAGCCGGACGGTCACCCGCTCGGCGAGCGCCCGCGCCAGCGCGCCGACGCCGCCGTGCGGCGCACCGAAGACGGGGCTCCCTGCGCGCCTCGGCTGCCGGGCGGCCCGCGCTGCCCTGATCACCGAGCCACGGGCGGTGGCGAGCAGGGGCAGCGTGGCAGCGGCGGAGAGCTCGTCGGCCCGCCCGGCGTAGACGCCGCCCAGCAAGGGTTCGACCAGCCGGTCGGCGACGCGGTCGCCGAGCCGACGGCGCAGCAACCGGCCCAGCGCCGGGTCGGCCTCCGCGGCGCCCGCGGGCAGCAGCAGGTCGAGCGCGGCACGAGCGGTGCCCAGCAGGCCGAGCAGCTCACGGGTCGCCCTGAGCTCGGTGGGCACGCCGAGCAGCGTCCCGGCCGGCAGGGGCACCAGCGCACCGCGCTGCACGACGGCGGGCTTCGCGCCCGTCGGGTGCTGCAGCACGAGGCCGAGCTCGGC
>JAABUJ010004966.1_pt1 | contig 13623 bp, 10 predicted proteins | sample 5559131 | NCBI WGS metagenome assembly JAABUJ01 (sample SAMN10711875, study PRJNA513366) | rock metagenome | isolation source: Antarctica rocks | place: Antarctica: Victoria Land, Mt New Zealand nord | collected 2016-01-07
TCCATGCCGACCAGCCAACCTCCCGCCAGCGCCATGCGAGGTCCGGACATCGTTCTCGGCGACGCGCACGGGACGGCCTGCAACCCGCGGATCACCCAATTCGTGGAGCAGGCGTTGACCGGCCTCGGCTACACCGTGCGACGGAACGATCCCTACGCCGGCGGCTACGTCACCCGGCACTACGGCCGGCCTCGGGAGCACGTGCACGCCCTCCAGATCGAGATCGCCCGCGGTTTGTACATGGACGAGGTGACGATGGAGAAGCGGCCAGGCTTTAGCCGGTTGCAGTCGGATCTAAGGACCGTCGTCGCGACCCTTGCGCAAGCTGTCCCGCAGCTTCTATCGATCACCGCGCCTTAGGCGCGCACGCAAAAAAAGTGGCGGTGCCTTGCAGCACCGCCAAGTTTAGGGAGGAAACGTCCAAGAAAGCAGCGAGGCCTAAACCGTCGCTGCGATGCACAAGATAGGCTTGACTCGATGCGGCTGCAAGGCTTTTTTGCAGTGCAGCAATCCCAAATTCGTGATGCTTTATTGTGGAAAATTAAACCGTTTGGCAGCAACTTTCACGGCATATCGTCATCCTATGAGGCTTGTGATCGGTACCGCCACTGCACTTTTGACACTTGGCATTTCGGCCCATGCGGCCCTGCTGCCCACCTCCATTCCCCCGGAATCGGCGCTCTGCCGGTCCGCGATCCTGCTGGCCGAGCGTGCGACCCACGTTCCCGACCGGCTGTTGAACGCTATCGCAACCGTGGAAAGTGGCCGGCGCGACCCGGTCAGCGGCATGGTCTATCCATGGCCGTGGACGATCAACGTCGAGGGTGTCGGCCACCTCTACGACAGCAAGGCGGAGGCGGTCGCCGCGGTGCGCGGATACCAGGCCCAGGGCATCCGGTCGATCGACGTGGGCTGCCTGCAGGTCAACCTGATGTACCACCCCGACGCATTCACGTCGCTGGAGCAGGCCTTCGACCCGGTGTCGAATGCCGCCTACGGCGCGCGCTTCCTAACCCAACTATTCAACCAGACCAACGCTTGGCCGCGCGCGGCCGCCGCCTACCATTCCTGGACGCCGGAGCTTGGCGCGGACTACGCGCGCAAGGTGCTGACCGCGTGGGGCGTGCCGCAGCCACCGCCGGCTGCGCTGGATGCGGAAGCGATCGGAACACTGTCGCAAGCTCCTCCTCGATCCGGAACTTATGCCGCTCCCGCGGGCGGCCAAGTCGCAGTCATGATGCCCGCAGGCTCCAACGGGATCAGGGTCATGACGCTTGGGGGCAGCCCAGGAGCCGGCCAAGGCATCACCGCGACTGGCCGTGGATTGGACATGTATCGTGCGACGCCCATCTTCGCTGCTGGCCGGATCGTGCAGGTGTTCTCGCCGCGCGGCCTCCATCCATCCGGGTTCTAGCTCGTCGCCAACGGATGCTGCTTCGACTCTCGCGTCCGATGGGCTATGCGTTCCTGGCGGGATGATGACCGAGGGTGGGACGTTGAACAGGATGCGGCTTGGCTGGAGCCTGACCATCCTGCTGGCGCTTGCGGGGCCTGCGGCAAGCGCCCAGACGCCTGTGCCGCCGGACGGCGTTCCCGTGACCACAATCCCGGCGCAGCGCCGTAACGTGCCGGTATTTGCCCGCGGGATCGGCACGGTCCAGGCATTCCAGTCCGTCCTGGTCCGCTCCCGGGTGGATGGCACTATCGACCGGATTGCCTTCGTCGAAGGGCAGGAGGTGAAAGCTGGCGACCTGCTCGCGGTCATCGACCCCCGTCCCTACCAGTCCGTGCTCGACCAGGCGCTGGCCAAACGCGCCGCGGACCAGGCCCTGCTCGCCAACAGCAAGCGCGACCTCGCCCGCTACGCTGACCTCGTCCGCAGCGACTTCGCCTCCCGCCAGAGCGTCGACACCCAGATCGCCTCGGTGGCGCAGTCCACGGCCAACACCCAGGGGGACGACGCCGCCGTCGCGACGGCACGGCTCAACCTCGAGTTCTGCCAGGTCAAGGCGCCGATCGGCGGGCGCATCGGCCTGCGCCTCGTCGACACCGGCAACCTCGTTCACGCCGTTGACCAGACCGGCATCGTGTCGATCGCGCAGGTGCATCCGATCTCGCTGCTGTTCACCCTGCCGCAAGCGAGCTTGCCCGACGTGCAGGCGGCGATGCACACCGGGGCGCTGACGGTCGCGGCCTACAGCCAGGACGACCAGAAGGAGCTGAGCCGCGGCGAGCTGCTGACCGTCGACAACGCCATCGACGCCGCCACGGGCACGATCCGGATAAAGGCGGTGTTCGGGAATGCGGATGACCGGCTATGGCCCGGCCAGTTCGTCCACGCGCGTCTGCTGCTCCAAACCGAGCCGAACGTCGTCACCGTGCCGTCCGCTTCCGTGCAGCGCGGCCCGGACGGCCTGTATGTCTATGTCGTCAAGCCCGACAGCACGGCGGTGGTTCGGCCGATCGAGGTCGGTCAAGATGACGGCAGCATAGCCATCGTGAGCAGCGGCCTCGACGATGGCGAGGTGGTGGTGCTCACCGGCCAATCCCGGTTGACGAACGGGACGCGCGTGGCGGCGACCGGCAAGGCGAATGAGAGAGTGGGCGGTTAGCGCATGAGTATGTCGTCCCCCTTCATCCGCCGCCCTGTCGCCACTACCCTGATCATGGCGGCCATCCTGCTGGTGGGCATCGCGGCCTATCCGCTGCTGCCGGTGGCGCCGCTGCCACGCGTGGATTTCCCGACCATCGCCGTCACCGGGCAGCTGCCGGGCGCTAGTCCGGAGACGATGGCCTCGACGGTGGCGCAACCGCTGGAACGGCAGTTCGCGCAAATTCCGGGGGTGGCGCAGCTCACCTCCATCAGCGTGCTCGGGACCTCGCAGGTCACGGTGCAGTTCGACCTCGACCGCAACATCGACGCCGGCGCGCAGGACGTGCTGGCGGCGATCAACGCGGCCGGCGGCCAATTGCCCAAAAACCTTCCAACCCCGCCCACCTTCCGCAAGGTCAATCCGGCCGACAGCCCGATCCTGATCCTGTCGGTGCAGTCGAAAACCCTTCCGCTGATCGAGGTCGACGACTACGCCGACAACATCCTGAGCCAGCAAATCTCGCAGATCGCCGGCGTGAGCCAGGTGTCGATCGGGGGCGAGCAGAAACGCGCCGTCCGCGTGCAGGTGGACCCGGCCCGGCTCGCCGCCATGGGTATGGGCCTGGAGGACGTGCGGAACGTCCTGGCGCAGGCCACGGTCGACAGCCCGAAAGGCAGCGTGGACGGCCCGCTTCGCTCCTTCGCCGTGTACGACAACGACCAGATCACGCAGGCCTCGGCCTACGACGACGTCATCCTCGCCTACCGCAACGGCGCGGCGGTTCGCGTGCGCGACATCGGACGTGCCGTGGACGGGCCGGAAAACGCCCGGCTCGCGGCCTGGCAGAAAGGCCGCCGCGGCATCATCCTGCTCATCTTCAAGCAGCCCGGCGCCAACGTCATCGACACCGTCCAGCGCATCCGGGCCGTGCTCCCGCGCCTGCGTGCCGCCATCCCGCCGAGCGTCGAGATCGACACCGTCATGGACCGGACCTTGACCATCCAGGCGTCGGTCAAGGACGTGCAGTTCACCCTGCTGCTGTCCATCGCCCTCGTGGTCATGGTGATCTTCCTGTTCCTCCGCAACGTCTGGGCGACCATCATCCCCAGCGTCACCGTCCCGTTGGCGCTCGTCGGCACCTTCGCCGTCATGTACCTGCTCGGCTATAGCCTGGACAACCTGTCGCTGATGGCGCTCACCATCGCGGTCGGCTTCGTCGTCGACGACGCGATCGTCATGCTGGAGAACATCTACCGCTACGTGGAGGAAGGCATGGACCCGCTCGCGGCGGCCCTGCGCGGCGCCGGGGAGATCGGGTTCACCATCATTTCCATCAGCCTGTCGCTGATCGCCGTCTTCACCCCGCTGCTGCTGATGGGCGGCATCGTCGGGCGGTTGTTCCGGGAATTCGCGATGACGGTGAGCATTGCCGTGATGGTCTCCGCCCTGATGTCGCTGATGCTCACGCCGATGATGTGCTCCCGGTTCCTCAAGCACGGCCACCGGCCGCACGGACGGCTGTACCGGATCGTCGAGAGCTGCTTCGACGCGATGATCGGCTTCTACCGCCGCACCTTGGACATTGCGCTGCGGTTCCAGTTCATCACGCTGCTGGTGTTCCTCGCCACGTTCGGCCTGACCGTGTTCCTGTACGTTACGATCCCCAAGGGCTTCTTCCCGCAGCAGGATACTGGCGTCATCGTCGGCATCACCGAGGCCGCGCAGGACGTGTCGTTCACCGAAATGGCGCGACAGCAGCAGGCGATCGCGGCGATCGTCGGAGCCGACCCGGATGTCGCCTCCTACTCCTCCAGCGTCGGTGCCGGACTGGGCGGGCAGACCGGCAACAATGGACGCATCTACATCAGCCTGAAGCCCTGGGAGGAGCGGCATTCGACCGCGCAGGAGGTCATCGCCCGTCTGCGGGACAAGACGCAGTCGCTCGAAGGCGCCCAGCTGTTCATGCAGGCCGCGCAGGACATCAACATCGGCGGCCGGCTCTCGCGCACGCAGTACCAGTACACATTGCAGGATGCCGACCTGAACGAGTTGTATGCGTGGGCCCCGAAAGTGCTCGACCGGCTCAAGGCCATGGGCCTGCTGCGCGACCTTGCCACCGACCAGCAGATGGCGGGCACGACGGCCACGCTCACGATCGACCGGGACGCCGCCTCCCGCTTCGGCATCACGCCGCAGCAGATCGACGACACGGTGTACGATGCGTTCGGGCAACGCCAGGTCGCGCAGTATTTCACCCAGGTCAACTCGTACCACCTGATCCTGGAAGTGCCGCCGGACATGCAGGGCGATCTCGCGACGTTGGATAAGCTGTACCTGAAAAGCAGCAGCGGCCAGGCCGTGCCGCTGAGCACCTTCGTGACCCTGGACACGAAGCCGGTGGTGCCGCTGTCGATCTCCCACCAGAGTCAATTCCCGGCGGTGACGTTGTCGTTCAACCTGGCGCCCGGCGGCGCCCTCGGGCCGGCCGTGACGGAGATCGAGGGCGCAATGCGCTCCATGGGCACGCCGCCCACCCTGCAAGGCACCTTCCAGGGCACGGCGCAAGCGTTCCAGTCCTCGCTCAGCGGCCAGCCTTACCTGATCGTGGCGGCACTGGTCGCGGTCTACATCATCCTCGGCATCCTGTACGAGAGCTTCATCCTGCCGCTCACGATCCTGTCCACCCTGCCCTCGGCCGGCGTCGGGGCGCTGCTGATGCTGATGGCAGGAGGCTACGACCTCTCGGTGATCGCGCTGATCGGCGTGATCCTGCTGATCGGGATCGTCAAAAAGAACGGCATCATGATGGTGGATTTCGCCATCAATGCGGAGCGCCTCGAGGGACAGACGCCGTTCAACGCCATTCGCCAGGCCTGCCTGCTCCGGTTCCGCCCGATCCTGATGACCACGATGGCAGCCATGCTCGGCGGCTTGCCGCTGATGCTCGGCAGCGGCGCCGGGTCGGAATTGCGCCGTCCGCTCGGCTTCGCGATGGTCGGCGGGCTGGCGCTGAGCCAGGTGCTGACCCTGTACACGACCCCGGTCATCTATCTCTACCTCGACCGCCTGCAGCGCCGGTTTGCCCCAAGCCGCCGCTCCCGCCTGCCGGCGCTGGCCGCGAAGATGAGCGCTGCCGCGGATTAGGGTCACGCAACCTGCCCTGGCCGCAGGACGTTCGACCCGCTCATGGATGGCATGTTTCCGACATCGGTCGACGCGCTGATCGCACGCGTGGCAGCGCTCGTGCCGGCCGTGCAGGGTCGTGCCGGGCCGCTCGACAGCGACGGCGCGTTTCCAAGCGAGGATGTCGCAGCGATTGCGGCCAGCGGTGGGCTGCTTGCGCCGTTTCCGGTGGCGGCCGGAGGGCTCGGGCTGGGAACCTCGCCCGCCGGAGCGGCCGGACTGCTGGAGCTGTTGCGGTTGCTGGGACGTGGCAACCTCTCCGTCGGGCGGATTTTCGAGGCGCACGTCAACGCGGTTCGGCTGATCGTCCGCTACGGCACGGAGGCGCTCACCCGGGCGGCGGCCGACGACGCTGCGGCCGGGCACTTGTTTGCGCTCTGGGTCACGGACCCGGTTCAGGATGGGTTGCGTGCGAGCGGCGGCGTGCTGCTGGGGGGCAAGGAGTTCTGCTCGGCTGCGGGCCATGCCACCCGCGCAGTCGTGACAGCCGATGTCGGCCCCGGCGAGCCGCGGTTGATGCTCGTGGACGTGACATCGGCCGAGGTGGCGCCGCTGCCGGGCGCGCTGCTGGGCATGCGCGCCGCAACCACGGGGCGGGTGCGCCTCGATGGCCTGCACGCCGCTCCGTTCGGCGCGCCGGGCGACTACCTGCGAGAGCCGGACCTTTCGACCGGCGCATGGCGCACCTCCGCCGTGACCTTGGGCGGGCTGGAAGCGCTCGCCGCTGCGGCCCGCGCCCAACTCGTCGCCCGTGGCCGGTACGCCGACCCGCATCAGCAGGCGCGCATGGGCCAAGTCCTCATCGCCCAGGAAACCGCCCGGCTGTGGCTGCACGCCGCCGCGCTCCGTGCCGAGGACGCCGACGCCGACCCCGCGTCCGCCGTCGCCTACGTCAACCTGGCCCGGCTCGCCGTCGAGCGCGCCTGTCTCGACAGCATCGAACTCATCCAGCGCTCGCTTGGCCTGGCGGCGTTCATGCGCCCTAACCCGATCGAGCGCCTCTGCCGCGACCTCGCAACCTACCTGCGCCAGCCCGCCGCCGACATGGTGCTGACCGAGGCGGCTGCCTACGCCATGGCGACGCATGAGCCGTAAGATCGCCTCGTTGGACCCGGCGTATTTCGAGGCGCTCTACGCTGCCGACCCCGACCCGTGGCGCTTCACCACCAGCGAGTACGAGCGGCAGAAATACGCCGCCACTCTCGCTGCTTTGCCGCAACGCCGATTTCCCCGCGCGCTGGAGGTAGGTTGCTCGATCGGCATCTTGACGCGGCAACTCGCGCGGCGTTGCGACCGGTTGCTATCGATCGACGTGGCGACGGCGGCGCTGGCGCAGGCGCGCGCGAATTGCCCCGAGGCGAACGTCACCTTCGAGCAGCGGCGAGTCCCGCTCGATTGGCCCGGCGGCAAATTCGACCTGATCGTGTTCTCGGAGGTCCTCTACTATCTCGACCGCGCCGACCTGTTGTCGGCCGCGGCTCACGCAACCGCATCGTTGGCCCCGGACGGGGCGGTGCTGCTGGTTCACTTCCTCGGCTTGACGAACTATCCGCTCAGCGGCGACGACGCGGCGCAATCGTTCATTGCCGCGACCGGGCTTAACCCGGCGCTGCAACGGCGAGAGCCGGACTATCGTCTCGATCTGCTTCGGCCTCGCTGACGGCACGGTCCTGCCGCAACGCTGCACAGATCGCCGCCGCCGCCGCCATTTCGGCCGGCAGGTCCGACACAAGGACCCGGCGGCGCTGCAAATTCATGCCCGCCGCCTCGATCGCCTGCCAGCGCAATCCAAACACCGGCTGCAGCAGGATACGGTCGAGCACCTCGGTATCGAGGCCAGCCGCGTCCGCCAGCACACGGCGCGCCGCAGCGCTTGGGTCGTGGCCAACTTCACGCAGGAAACCACGCAGCGCCGCCCGGCGGGCACAATCGGCCGCTGGTTCCAGCCGGTCGTCCAGCATCGAATCCGGCCCGCTCAGGCGCCGGCGAATGGTGTCCGCCATGCCGCCGACGGCACGCCCCTCCGTACGTCCCGACACGATCACGCAGATCTCGGGAGCGTGCCGGATGCGGGCGCCGATCGACCGCAACGCCGCGATCAACGCCCGATCCTCTCCCAGCGGAAGCGCGGGCACGCCGCCACACCGGCGATAAATCTCCGCTGTCATGGCGATGCTGGCGCCGGATGCCTCGGTATGCCGCGGCAACGGGTCAGCCGGATCGAGGTCGAGATAGGCATGAATTTCGTCCAGCAAGGCATCGTACGCGCATTCCCGCGCGTCGTCCTCGTGCAGGAGAGCCGGTATCAGCGCCGCCTCGGCCGGGTCAAGTTCCACCCGGCCGCACACGACCTCGGCGCCTGCGTCCAAGGCCGCGACACTCTGCGCCGCCCAGTCCGGCGCAACCTGCCCATCGGCGTCGGTGGTCAGCAGCACATCGTGCGCCTCGGCCGACTCCGCGCAAAGCTGCATGACGAGCCGGCGCGCCTGCCCGGCATGCGCCTGATGCGGTGGCAGGATGCGCTCGTGCAACTCGACGTCGAGCCGGGAGGCAGCTTGGAAGGCGCGCACCAGATCGGCCGTTCCATCCGTGCAATTGTTCAGCAGCAGCACGACGCGATCGATCCGCGCCCCGTCCTGCCGGGCGAGCGCCTGCAGGCAGGTCGTGATCCTGTCTGCTTCGTTTCGAACGGGAATGCCGACGATCAGGCGCGCAGGTGTGGCAGTCATGCAAGCGTCGGGTCGGGCATGGAGCCACAACTGCAATCCACGCCTGCGGTTGCCGAGTCGCTCGCGTAAGGACTCCGCCCAGGCCCGGGTCAGCTAGAACAGCTTTTTGCCGCGCCCATACGGGAGTACTACATCTGCCGGATCGGCCAGGTTCAGCATCGCGCGCGCCCGCTCGTCCAGCGTATCCGGGTCTAGTCGCGTCGTGCGCAACCCGCCAACTCGCCGCTCCCAGGTTTCCCGCATGGCGTCGGCCGCGGCGAGTTCCGCTTGGGCCGTTTGCAGCATCGCCTCACGCTGCGCGTAGGCCTGCAGCCCATGGTCGCCCTGGGCGGCGTTCCAGCCGAAATATCCCGTCAAAGCCAGGAACACGAGGGGGGGTAGGGCCGATCCAGCCCGCCGCTTGATCTCAAGCCCGATCGACATCACGTCACCTCGATTGAGAGGTCCAAGCATACGATCACGCCGCCGTGTGGCCAGAAAAATTACGGCACAAGGAATGCTTTACGAGACGCTGTTGCGTCAGCGCCGCAGGATCGTGCGTCCGGCGTAGCGGGCGACCGGTCCCAATTCCGCCTCGATCCGGAGCAGCTGGTTGTACTTCGCCGTGCGGTCGCTGCGGGCGAGGCTGCCGGTCTTGATCTGCCCGCAATTGGTCGCGACTGCCAGATCGGCGATCGTCGAATCCTCGGTTTCGCCGGAGCGATGGCTCATGACGCAGTTGAACCCGGCGCGATGTGCGATCTCCACCGCGTCCAGCGTCTCGCTCAAGGTGCCGATCTGGTTCACCTTCACCAGTATGGCGTTGCCGGTGCGCGCCTCGATGCCCCGGCGCAGGCGGTCGGGGCTGGTCACGAACAGATCGTCGCCCACAAGTTGAACGCGGCCGCCCAGCTCGGCCGTGAGATGCGCCCAGCCGTCCCAGTCGTCCTCCGAGCAGCCATCCTCGATCGAGACGATCGGGTAGCGCCCAGCCAGGTCGGCGAGGTACTTGACCATCCCGGCGGAGTCGAAGGTCTTGCCCTCGCCCGCCATCACGTACTTGCCGTCATGGAAGAACTCGGTGGCCGCGCAGTCCAGCGCGAACGTCACATCCTCGCCGGGCCGGTAGCCGGCGGCCTCGCAGGCGCGGGCGATGAAGCCGAGCGCCTCGTCGGCCGATTTCAGGTTCGGCGCGAACCCGCCCTCGTCGCCGACATTGGTGCCGTGCCCGGCGGCGTGCAGCTCCTTCTTCAAGGCGGCGTAGATCTCCGACCCCATCCGCACCGCCTCGGCCAGCGTGGGCGCCGCGACCGGCTGGATCATGAATTCCTGGATGTCGATCGGATTGTCGGCGTGCTGGCCGCCGTTCACGATGTTCATCATCGGCACCGGCAGCGTACGGGCGAACACGCCGCCGACGTAGCGGTACAGCGGCAGCCCGACATCCTCCGCCGCCGCCTTCGCCACCGCCAGCGAGACGCCCAGGATCGCGTTCGCCCCTAGCCGCGACTTGTTGGCGGTGCCGTCCAGGTCGATCATCATCTCGTCGATCTTGACCTGGTTGGTCGCATCCAGCCCGCCGAGCATGTCGAAGATCTCGCCCTCGACGTTGGCGCAGGCAGTCAGCACGCCCTTGCCGCCGTAGCGCTTCTTGTCGCCGTCCCGCAGCTCCACCGCCTCGTGCGCCCCCGTGCTGGCGCCGGACGGGACCGCGACCCGGCCCATCGCGCCGCTGTCGAGCACGACGTCGACCTCGATCGCCGGGTTGCCGCGGCTGTCGAGGATTTCACGGGCGACGATATCGGCGATGGCGGACATGCGGGGTGCTCCGAAATGTTGCTCGGCGGATAGGACGGCGGCGGCCGGAAGGCAAGCTAGATCAGGGCCGCCTCGGCCTCCCGCACCACGGCTGCCAACGCGCCGTCGGCGAACGGCGAAATCAGCCCGGCGCCCGCGACCAGCGCCTGGAACGGGGCCGAGCCGCCGCGTCCGCACAGCGCGATGTAGTCGTCCAGCGCGCCCTGGTAGTCGCGGCGGGACTTCACCCAGAACTGCATCGCGCAGCACAGCGCGAGCGTGTAGTCGATGTAGTAGAACGGCGAGAGATAGATGTGCGCCTTCGCCTGCCAGCGTCCGCCGCCCGCCGGGTAGGCCACGTCCCCGTAATCGGTCCACGGCATGTAGCGCCGTTCCAGGCGCTGCCACATCGCGTGGCGCTCGGCCGGCGTCGCCTCGGGATGGGCGTACACCTCGTGCTGGAAATGGTCGACGCAGACGCCGTAGGGCAGGAACGCCAGCGAGCCGATCAGGTGCATGCGGCGGAACCGGTCGGCCGCCTCGTCGCCAACCATCAGGCCCATCTGCGGATGGGTGAGGAACTCCAGGCCCATGGAGTTGATCTCGGCCGCTTCCATCGTCGGCCACAGATAGTCGATGCCGGGCTGGTCGCGGCTCTGCCAGTTCTGGAAGGCGTGGCCCATTTCGTGGGTGAACACGCCGATGTCGTGGTGGGTGCCGGTGAAGTTGGCGAAGATGAACGGCACGCCCGCGGTCGGGAACGAGGTGCAGAAGCCGCCGCCCGCCTTGCCCGGGCGGTTCTTCAGGTCGAGGAAGCCGCCGCCGTTCATCTGCCGGAAGAACGTGCCGAGCCGGTGGTCCATCGCGTCGAACATGGTGGTCGCCTGCTCGACCATGAAGTCGTGGCCGCCCGCCGGCGCCGGGTTGCCCGCCGGGTCGATGAACGCCTCGTCCCAGAAGCGCAGCCGGTCCCAGCCGTTCGCGACCCGGCGCTCCTCCAGCAGCCGCGCAACCAGCGGCACGACGTGCTGGGCCACCTGGTCGCGGTAGCGGGCGACATCGGCGGCGTCGTAGTCGGTGCGGCGCATACGGCGGTAGCCGAGCGGGGTGTAGCTGCCGAAGCCGAGCTTGCCGGCCATGCCGTGGCGCAAGCGCACGAGTTCGTCGTAGATCGCGTCCAGCTCGGCGCCGTGGGCGGCGAAGAACGCCCAGCGCGCCTGTTCCGCCCGGTGGCGCGTGTCCCGGTCGCGATGCTCGGCGAATGGGGCCAAGCCGGCGAGGTTCATCGTTTGGCCGTCGATCTCGATGGCGGCGGCGGCCAGCAGGGCGGTGTAGCGGGCGGACAAGCGCGCCTCCTCCTCCAAATCGGCCGCAATGGCTGGGTCGAAGGTGGTCACGTCGGTTTCCCACAGCTCCAGGGCGTAGGGGCCAACCATGGATTCCAGCCCGGCGCGGTCGGGGTCGGACAGCAGGCGGCGCTTGAACGCGACCTCGAAGCCCTGCGCCACCGGAGACAGCGTGTCGGCGTATTCGCGGGCCGCCTTCGCCGCCGGGTCGGCGGTGTCCTGGGCGAACCGCAGGTGCACCAGCGCGGACCAGGTGTCGTACTCCCGGCGCAGCGTGTCCCACGCCACCAGCGCGTTGGCGCGGTCGCTGCCGTCCTCGGTGTCGAACAGCGCCAGGATGGCGTCGTAGCGCTCGCTGAGGCTGGCCTGGGTCGGGGTGTCCGCGGTGATGTCGGAGAACGAGAGGGCCATGGGTCCGCCTGGTTGCTTGGCCGGACTGCGCCGGTCGGGTTAGATGTCGGACTATGGCAACTGAATTCACGTTTGACGACGCCATCGACGCGTTCTCGTCGGCAACCGAAGCGCCCGCGCTGCCGGCCCTGCAATGGCTGCTCGACCGTTGGGCCGAGTCCGCCCCGCGCTGCCGTGCCTTGCTGGCCGCCTACGTCGACGGCAGCGACGTGTCCGAGCGCACCGAGCGGGCGCTGTTCTTCATCGTCCATGCCCTGGGCGAGCAGGGCGACATGGCCGTCTTCCCCGATCTGTGCCGCCTGGTGGACGACGCCGACCGGTCGGACCTGATCCTCGGCGACGACGCTTCGACGATCACGCTGCCGCGAATTTTGGTCAGCACCTTCGACGGCGACCCGGCGCCGTTGCAGCGCCTGGTCGAGTCGGAGACGGTTGACGACGTCATCCGCGGGGATGCGCTGCTCGTGCTGGCCTACCTGACGCGGACCCGGCGGCTCGGGGATGCCTGGATGCAGGAGTACCTGGCGGGCCTCCCCGACCGGCTGCAGCCGCAGGAGCAGCATTTCGTCTGGTTCGGCTGGGCGGAGGCGGTGGCGGCGCTTGGCTATGCCGGGTTGGCCGCGGCGGCGGAGGACCTGATGCGGCGCGGGCTGATCGACCCCAGCCTGATGACCCGCAAGGATTTCTGGCAAGATTTGCGGGACTCCCAGGCGGACCCGGACGGCACGGCGAGCGCCGCCTGGAACATGATCGGCCCGATGGGCAGCGCGGTCGCCGAACTGTCCAGTTGGGGCAAGGACTCGGATGAGGGTGTGGACATGCGGCCACAACCGGTCGTCAACCCGTTGCGTCACGTCGGCCGCAACGATCCATGCCCGTGCGGGAGCGGGCGGAAGTTCAAAAAATGCTGCTTAGGCGTGATATTTGAGACGGACCGTCAAACATAACTTCTAAGAAACGTTTGCCAAATCAGAGACCCTTAAGCTAGAAACTGCACGAAATTGTCAAAACAGACCTATCGTAACTTTCTACAATGTTTCGATAACAAATTCATATAGTATTCTGGCATCATCGCTGGGAGCTAGAAGTTGCTTATAGGCAAGGTTGCTGCTGCGCCGGCAGGGCTGTTTGGTAATAATTTTAATAATGAGTTAACGGATACTGCTAGAAACGAACTTCAATCGTCGCTCGATGGAAGTGGCAGCTACAATACCCTTGCTTCCTCGGCCGCTGTGAACAGCCCGACCCCGCACAAGACTCCGATCGAGGCCGGAGCCTACATTACGCGTGACAACTACACTTGGAACACCGCGCTTGGCGTACCGGCGACCATAAACTACGCTTTTCGCGCGACGACATCGAGCTATGCCACGGCGGGCCACAACTCGCAATCCACCTTCGCGGAATTCAACGCGACCCAAATTGATGCCGCCAACCTCATCCTGAGCCTGTGGAGCGATGTCGCAAACATAACGTTCAACCGCGTTGGAACCGGCAACAGCGGCGCTGTAGCCTACAGCGACAACGCCACCATACTTCTCGGCAACTACTCCGACCCGAGCGATGCGTCGGGCGCATTCAGCT
>JAABUJ010004967.1_pt1 | contig 13621 bp, 18 predicted proteins | sample 5559131 | NCBI WGS metagenome assembly JAABUJ01 (sample SAMN10711875, study PRJNA513366) | rock metagenome | isolation source: Antarctica rocks | place: Antarctica: Victoria Land, Mt New Zealand nord | collected 2016-01-07
GACCACCGTGCGGGAGGCGCACGCCGCGACAACACCGCCGCCAGCCCGCGCCATCGCCCAGGTCGCCTAACGAGGCTATCTCCATGATGCACCAACTGTTCATAATTCGCTTGACGGACTACTAGGGCTTTCGACCGACGCCGGCAAATACGCCGGACCGCTCCGGCTGATCGAAGAAGAGGTCATCGGGGCCGTCGGGCCGCCACAAGGGGGTATAGACGAGCCCCGGCTCGACCAACGTGAAGCCCTCGAAAAAAGCGCTGATCTCGGCGTGCGTCCGTGTGCGGATCGCGTTGGTGGTCCGGGCGTAGAGGTCGGTCATGCGTTCCCCCGCGTCGGCGGGCACGTCGAGGGTTGTTTCGTGCGTCCCATGAGAAATAGCCAGGTAGCTACCCGGCGCCATCACCGCGCGCAACCCCTGTATCAGGCTCAGCGCGTCCGCGTCGTCGACCACGAAATGGAGGAACGCGACCAACAAGACGGCCACGGGGCGGTCCATGTCGAGCAAGCGCCGCGTCTCGGGATGGTTGAGGATCGTCGCGGCCTGGCGTCCGTCGGCCTGGATGACCGTCGCGTTCGGGTTATCCGCCAGGAGGGACGCGCTGTGCGTCACCGCGACTGGATCAATGTCCACGTAGACCACGCGTGCGGCGGGATTAAGACTTTGGGCCACCTCATGGACGTTGCCTACCGTGGGGATACCGGACCCAAGGTCGAGAAACTGGTCGATCCCCTGCGCGGTCAAGAAATCGACGGCGCGACGCAGGAAAGCGCGGTTGGCCTGGGCGATGCGCGGCAAATCGGGGTAGATAGCCACGGCCGCCTCGGCGGCGTCGCGATCGGACGAGAAATTGTGGTAGCCGCCCAGATAGTAGTCGTACATGCGCGCGGCGCTCGGTATCTCATCCGGCGCCTGGAATGGTGTCGTCATCAGCGCGTTCCTCCCGTCGCTGATAGTGTAGTCATCGCAGCGACAGTTGTAAAGGCGCTCAGCCGGCGAACGGCTGCTCGCCAGCCCGATCCTTGGTGATGGCGTGGTCGATGGTGACCCCGCCGAGCGCATCTTCGATGGTCGCGCGCACCTCGGCATCGCGGATCTCGCCATCGCGCACCATACGGGCGACATCGCGTAGGAGCAGGGCGGCGACGTCGAGGGCGCGGAGGGCGCCCAAGCGCGCCCGGTCACCCTCCCGCTCGACCCGCACGAAGAGCGCCACGATCACCTGGTCGAGCACGTCGAGGGCGTCGTCCCAGGCGCGCGCCTCGTAGACGCGGGCGAAGGCGAGCAGGGTGGCGACGCGGCGGTCGGGCGGCATGCGTGCGATCGTGCCCGCCCACGCGCCTGCGGCCTGCCGGGCTAGCGCCGTGATACGGCTCGCCGGGACGTGCGCCAGGTCCAGCCCCCCGACGTCAAGGGCCTGGAACGCGCCATGCCACTTGAGCACGCCGAGGAGGCCCACGGCGTTCGCGCGCATGGGGGAGCGACCCTGTAGTCGTAGCGGCGCAGCAGCCGGGCCCTCTCGAACATACTCCTGCCGTAGTCGACGTAGATGCGCCGGACGCACTCGACGCGCATGCCCAGGGCGAGGCACGCGGCGATGATCGCGCCGGTGCTGGTCCCCCCGATGTAGTCGAAGTCGTCGGCGAGGACGAAGTCGTCGCCGCGCCCGAGCTCGCGCTGCAGCAGGCGCTTGATCTCGGCGAGCGCCTCCACCGTCACGATGCCGCGGATGCCGCCGCCGTCGAGCGCCAGCAGCGTGCGCGGCCCCCCTTTGTCGAGCTTCTCCGCGACCGTCACATGCCCTCCCGCCGCTTGAGGAAACACACCATCAATTGTCATGATAGCAGCATGCGGCGACGCCCGTCTGCTCGCGTTGTCGCGCCGCCAGGGCTCGTGACTTTTCACAGACCCTGGAGTAGAGCCGAGCCTGGATGCTTGTAGGAGCAACGTGTGCTATTGTTGTTAATGGGAGACGTAGCACATGAGTAAACCAATACCACGACACCACCTACACACGGATTCCGCAGTGGGCGAGACTGCCCTTGCGGCCGCCGGCTCTGAGCACACTCACGGCGGCGTTGCCCACCCTATACGTCATGCGCTGCGAGGCCTTAGAAAGGTCCCAGAGATAACAGTCTATTTTTGGATCATCAAATTGTTGACCACCGGGATGGGCGAGACGACGTCGGACTACCTGGTTCACCGGATCAATCCGCTGATCGCGGTCGCGTTCGGCGGCATCGGCCTGGCAGCCGCCCTGGTCCTGCAGTTCCGGGTCCGTCGCTATGTGGCCTGGATTTACTGGTTAGCCGTCGTGATGGTCGCCATCTTCGGCACAATGGCCGCCGACGCGTTACACATTGGGTTCGGTGTCCCGTATCTTGTCTCGACCGCGTTCTTCGCGGTCGCGCTGGCCGTCATCTTTGTGGCCTGGTATGCGCGCGAGAAAACCCTCTCGATCCACAGCATCGACACCCGTTCCCGCGAGTTGTTTTACTGGGCCACGGTCATGGCCACGTTTGCGCTTGGCACCGCCGCAGGGGACATGACGGCTTTCACCCTCGGGTTGGGATTCTTCTCCTCGGGCGTGCTCTTTGCCGTCGTGATCGCTGTCCCGGCCCTGGCCTACCGGCTGGTGCGTCTGAACGCGATCCTGGCCTTCTGGTTTGCCTACATCGTCACGCGGCCGCTCGGCGCATCGTTCGCCGATTGGATGGGACGACCGCACAGCTTGGGCGGCCTTGGGCTCGGGACGGGACCGGTCAGCCTGGTCTTAGCCCTGGTGATTATCGGCTTCGTCGGCTACCTGACCGTGACCCGCGCGGATAGTTAGGAGCGAACAAGAGTAGCTGGTCGTGACGTTCTCTATAGTTTAACGAGAAACGCCGTAATTCCCCCGCCTGGCGTGGGGATACAAGGCGCGTCCGCTCTAGTCGCCCCGTGCGCGCAGGACAGCCCACATGAAGCGAGGGATCGCCAGCATGCGCCGCCAGCGGCGCGGCTGTGTGACCAGGCGAAAGACCCAGTCGAGCCACAGGCGGCGCATCAGGGCGGGCGCGCGCCGCTGCACGCCGGCGAGGTAGTCGATGGCTCCGCCCACGCCGATGCTCACCGCCGCGCCGACGGCCTCTTTGTTGCGGGCGATCCAGAACTCCTGCTTGGGCGAGCCATAAGCCACGAGCACGACGTCGGGACGGTATGCGCGCACCCGCGCGACCGTCTCCGCGTCGGCCACGGAATCGGGCGAGCCTGAATACGCGTCGACCATGATGCCGGGTATCTGGTGGCGTAGGCGCCGCGCGGCTTCGTCAGCGACACCCTCGGCCGCGCCGAGCAGAAAAAGGCGATGACCCAACCGCGCGCACTGCCGCGCCAGCGGAAGCGTGATGTCGGAGCCGCCGACGCGCGCGGGGATGTGTACGTCCCGCCGCCGCGCGGCCCAAATGACGCCGACGCCGTCGGGCGTGGCCAGGTCGGAGGCGTCGAGCACGCCGGCGAAGGCGGGGTTGGCGCGCGCGCGCATCACGAACTCGGGATTGACGGTGGCGATCTGCCGCGGCTGGCCCTCGGTGACCCAGTGGGCCATCAGGTCCAACGCCTCCTGCTCCGTCACCACGTCGACGCGCACACCCAGCACGCGTACATGGTGGAAGGATGGCGCGGCGCCGGAAGGCGTTTGTGACGAGTTACTGCTCACAGATCCTCGTCATCCGTGCGCCGCTCCAGGAAGCGGCGTAGCAGCGCCTCTAGTTCGGCCAGATTGAAGGGCTTGCGCAGGACCGCGTCGGCCCCCGTCGCCCGCGCGTACTGTGGGTTCGCCGCCGTCATCAGCACGATCGGCGGAGCCTCTTCGCCGCGCGTGGCCGCCTCGGCCCGCAACGTGGCGGTGAGCGCGGCGCCGTCAAGGTGCGGCATCATCAGGTCGGTAATCACCAGCGCCGGCCACTGCTCACGCGCTAATTCAAGCGCCTGCCGCCCGTTCGTCGCGACCAACGGCGTATAGCCCGCCTGCGCGACTACCTCGGCGATCAGGGATGCAATCGACCGCTCGTCCTCCGCGATCAGCACCACGGCGAGGGTCATCGTTCGCGCGGCTGGACTACCGGCGCCGGCGCGTGCGTCGCGCTCCGCGCTCATGCCGTTTCCTCCGGCCGGGCGCGCGCCGCTTGCCCCTCCCCGTCCACTTGCCTGTTCTCCGGTTGCCTGTTCTCCGGCGTGGGGTCGAGCGTGCCCGGGACGGTCGCGCCGGAGGACAATGGCTGGAGCTGGATACCCTGGGGCGCCGCGATGCGGAACTCGTGCAGCGCGACGTCGTGCGCGGAGAAGCGCATCTTTACCACCGCGAGGGTGCGGCGCAATCGGTTGTCCACGACGACCTGCCGCAGCACGATCACATTGTCGGCCATCATCGACACGGGGTCGGCGGGGTACTCGGGGACCTCCGCCACGGTCCGCCGCGCCTCCCTGATGACAAGTGTCGTCACCCCGCGCCTGCGCAGCGCCACCACCAGCGCCGCCAGGTACTCGTTCACGCGTCGCGGGTCGCGCGCGCCCGCCGCGCGCTCCAGTTCGGCGACGCTGTCCACCACCAGCCGCCGCGCCCCCGTGCGGTCCAGTGTGGCGAGGATCTCATCGGCTACGATATCCGGGTCCAGCTCGACCGGTGGCCAGTGCAGCAGCGTGAGCCCCCCGTCCGGCTGCAAGGCCGCGCGCAGCGTCGCCCCGTCGGCGAGGACATCGGCCTTGAGCAGGAACTGCTCCTCCGTCTCGCGGAAGCCTGCGAACACGACCGATTCGCCCACTCGTAGGCCCGCCAACGCGAAGTGTAGCCCGAGAAAGGTCTTGCCGGCGCCCAAGCTACCCGTTACCAGGGTCGTCGTGGCCTGGTTGAGCCCCCCGCCGAGCAGCGTGTCGAGGTCCGGGACACCGCTGGAGACGCGGGCGGCGGACGTCGTGGCGACGGTCGTTTGCCCGGCGGTGCGCACCGTTGCCTCCAGGCGCGGGTAGACCACTGCCCCGTCGTCGTTGAGCGCCAAGCCGTGCAGCCCCGGCAGCGGCGCCGCGCCGCGCGCCTTGACCACCTCGAGCCCGCGCCGCTGGCGCACGCCGTCCAGGCTGTAGTGCAGGCCCACGATGATATCGGCCGTGGTGGCCTCGGGGAATAACGCCTGGTCGCGCGGGTCGGCTTCGCTGGTGATCAGCGTCGTCGTGCCGCGCACGCTCAACGCGCTGCCCACTTGATAGAGGAACTGCCGTGCCGCCTGCGGGTCACTGTCGGCCTCGCGTATACCCGTGAACCCGTCGAGCAGGACGAGGCCCGCGCGCTCCTCCCACGTCAGCGCGAGCAGTTCCTCGGCCGTGGACGCCAATCCGCGGGGGAGGAACTGCTCCAGGCTCAGGATGCGCACCGGGCCGCCGACGAGCGCCTCATCGAAGAAGGTGAAGGCGCGCAGGTGCGCGATCAGCTTGCTCGTGGGCTCAGAGAAAGCGGTCAGGATGAGCGCGTCGCGCCCGGCGCGCGCGGCGGCGAAGGCCATCTGGGCGGCCAGCGTCGTCTTGCCGCTGCCCGGCGGCCCCACCACCATGAGCAGGGAGCCGCGCGGTATCCCCCCGCCCAGCACCAGATCCAGTCGCGGCGCCCCGGTCGAATCGACCTGTCGAGGCGCCGGCCCGACCTCAGGCGTCGAGAGGCCCGCGTCGTCGCGCATCTCGCTCACTCTTGTCGTCTCCTTCTTTTCACAGATCCTCGAGCTCCGCGTCCTTGGGCGCGCCGAGAGGGAGGCGCACCGTGAAGGTCGAGCCCACACCCTCCGCGCTCTCGACCGTGAGGGCGCCGCCGTGCGCCTCCACGATGTGCCGCGCGCCGGCCAGGCCCATCCCCGTTCCTTCGATGCGTCCTACATTGCTCCCACGTCGGCACGACGCGAAGACGTGCGGGAGGTCGGCCGTGGGGATGCCCAGTCCGTGATCCTGGACTGCGATCACCGCCGCGTCGCCCTCCCGCGTCACGCACACCTCCACGTCCCCGCGCGCCGGGCTATACTTGAGCGCATTGGCGAGCAGGTTGTCCAGCACGCGCTCCAGGCGCGCCGCGTCGACCGTGGCGTCCAGCGCCGGCGGGGCGGCTACGACATTGACGCGATGCGCCGTGAGCCCGGCATGCTGCGCCACCACCCCGCGCGCCAGCGCCACCACGTCGGTCGGCAGCCGGTGCAGCGTCAATTCCTGGCCCAGGCGCGCACGCGTCGCGTCCGTCAGCTCGTCGATCAGGCCCAGCAGGCGCGTCGTGCCCTGGTCGATGTGCCCGATGTAGCGCGGCAGGTCGGCGTTCGCGGGGACCAGACGCGCGGCCTGCCGCTGCGCCATTTGCGTGTAGCCGCGCACGCTGGTGAGCGGCGTCTTCAGATCGTGCAAGATCGCGGAGAGGAAGCGTTCGCGTTCCTGCTTCAGCCGCCGCGCGGCGTCGCGCTCCGCGTCCGCCGCGAACGCCTGCGCCACGATACGCGCGGCCAGCGTGAGTAGGGCGATCTCGCTCGCCGGGATCGTGCGGGGCTGGCGATGCAGCGTGCTTAGCGTGCCGACCGTGGTCCCGTCCGCGCTCACGATCGGCGCCCCCGAGTACGAGCGGACGCCGAGGTCGCGCGTGGAAGGCAAGCGGGCGAACTCCGGGTCAGCCTGCGTGTCCGCGATCGCCAGGGCGGGCGCGTCGCGCGCGAGCAGCGTGCCGCAATACGTGTCGGAGAGCGGCATGGCGGAACCGGCCGGGAGGCCGAGGCCGCCCTGGTCGTGGACATAGTCGAGGTGGAGGGTACAGCCGTCGACGCGAGAGATGAAGGTGAGATCGACGCCCAAGCTCGTGGCGATGAGGGCCAGCAGGTCGGAGAGCAGGGCGTCCTCACCTATGGTGGGATAGTGTTCCTGTGCGGGACGTGGCATAGGGTGGCCCGTGCTCTTTCTGAATACGAGGGGTTGAACTGGCTCGCCTGCGCGCAGCATACCAGCCGCGCCTGGTCTAGCGCCAGCCCTCGCGTGAACGCAAGGGGGTCATGCGTTTTCACTCACATTTTTGCCGATGAGACCACTTGCGCGACGCGTTTTATCTACCGGCAGCGCAGGATGCGGCGGTCGGCGATGATCATGCCGCGCGTGAATCCACCCTCTGTCTCTACCTGGACGTCGAAGGAGGCGGACTCGGTGACGAGCGAAGGGTCGAGCGCGACGCCTAGACTCCTAATACAGGCAAACATGGTGCGAATGAGTCACGTTGTCGCGTCATGTCTCGTCGGTCTGAGGCGGAGCCTCGTTAGTATTACAACGAGAGATTAGGGGGGCGGAGGTCCTCAAGCCGCTGCAGGCGGCGCGTGCGCTGCGACCAGTAGGCCGCCAGCTTGTGGCGGCGCTGGTAGCGCAACAGCGCCACCGCCGCGCTGAGGTCGAGGCACGGCAGCGGCAGCAGCGCGCAGGAGCACACGGACTTCGGCCACACTCAAGCGCAGCGCCGGCGCGGGCGGGAGCAGGGATGCCAGATCCCGCGTCTGCGCCGTGGGCGCGGTGGCTTCCACTGTGCGGCGTAGCACCACCCACACCTCTTGCGCCGGCAAGCGGTCGCGCGCGGCGATGGTTCGGACAGCGGCACAGTCGGCCACGAGCGGCCCCTTGCTCCCCTCCAGGATACGGTAGCGCCGCCAGGCGTCGGCGGGGCGTTGCGCGGCGCTGGCGTCGACGCGCCGCTTGGGCGGGCTCTCGGGGTGGAGGCGCGCCTGCCGCGGCGCCGGCCCTTTGCGCGAGGCCGTCTGAGGTGGCACCCACGCCTGCGGCCGCGCCCGCTCCTGGCCTGTCGTGGGGTCGGTCAGTGGTCAGACCTGCGTGGCACAGGGCGCCTCGGCCAGATAGCAGAGGTCGCGCGCGTCCAGGCGCGCTAAGAACGCCGGGTCGTCGCCGCAGCCCTCGTCGCAGGTCACCCCGCGGGCGCGCAGTGTCCCACGCCGCACCGCTCGTTCCACCAGGTCCCCCGCGATCACGTGTTTGGTCTGGAACGGCGTGTCCGCGGGAATGAGGCAGGCCTGCCAACGCTCCGCGTACGCCTCGGTGAACCAGGCCGCCGGCAGATAGAGCCGCCGGTCGAGCAACGTCGCGCCTTTGCGGCTGGCGTAGCCCAGGAAGACGCCGGCTTGGCACTTATCCTTGTCCGCAGCCCCCAGCAGCCGCACGGCCACGGCTTCCACGTTCTTGCGTGGCACGTCGGCTACGAGCAACCCCCGCGGGTACACCTCTGCCCAGTCCCGCTGCTCCTGCCGCGCGAAGAGCGGCGCGAACCGCGCGTGATACGCCACCAGATCGGCCGCGATGCGCTCCAGATCGGCCGCGCGTCGGTGCATTTCCGGTGCTAACGCCCCGCTGACATCCCTGGTGTCGTGCTGCGGCCGCTCCTGGACCTGCCTGTCCCCCTCCTCGTGCCCCTCCATCCACGTACCGTGTTACCTTCAGCCTACTCCCTTTTATCTCTCGTTGTAATACTAACGAGGCTCCGCCTCAGACCGACGAGACATGACGCGACAACGTGACTCAATCGCACCATGTTTGCCTGTATTAGGAGTCTATTAGGAGTCTAGCCTAGCGCCAGAGGGTCGTGCAGGGCGCACCCTTCCACCCCCAGCAGCCGCGTGTAGCGCTCCCAGTAGAAGGCCACCATCGACCATCGACTATCGCTGGTAGTTCATCAGCAGCGCGTTAATAGCGGCTTCCTCGGCGCTCGCGCCCTCAGCCAACGGTACCAGGTTGGTAATCGTCATGCCCATGATGTTGCCCTGGAACCACCAGGCGCGTCCGTTGAAGGAACTGGTAAAGCAGCCACAGGTGCTGAACGCGGTCAGCATCAACGAGCGCAACTGGTCGAGCGTGGGCAGCCAGATGAGGCTATCGCGGTCCCCCGCGTAAGGTTCGCCACCCGTGGTGGGTTCGATGGGCGCCACGCGTAGGGCCGCCCCGTCGACGCCGACGACGATGCCCAGCCCCTCGCCGGGGGCGCGCACGACCCAGTCACCGATGCGGGGATCCCAGGATTGCCCATCGGGCACCGTCTTGAAGAAGTCGCACAGGTCCTGGTAGCGCTGGTCGCGTAGGGCTGGCCCCGGCGGCGTGGTTGGATCAAGCAAGTTTCTCTCCTGAAGCCACTATTATATGGCAGTATCTCTACCGCTATAGTAGCACGTTAGCTAGTCTCTAGCGTCCAGTCTGTTACCTTTATCTGGTATCTGGTAAACGCACTTTCCATCTTCACCTGGCTGCTTGATCAACGATGGTAACATGCCTGATCGCTCCAGGCCGCTACCGCCGGTGAGGCGTACGGCCGCTCCCGCTCCAGGCGCGCGACGCGGCGTCGCGCTCGCGCTAGAGGCGACGGGGCTGTGGTCGACCACCGGCATCTTCATCGACCCGCTGGTCAGCCTGCTGACGACCCTGGAGCCGCCCATCACGGCCGTGCTGGCGCTCGTGCTGCTTGGGCGCGCCATGAGCGCTCCGCAATGGCTCGGTACCACCCTGATCGTAGCGGGCGTGCTGCTGATACAGGGCGACGCACTACGCGTGCATGGGCGCCTGGACCCCGCGATGGGTGAGTTGATGCTGCGTTGCCCCGGCTGCGACACGCGGCCGGGCGTCAGCTACGCCTACGCGCGAGGGGAGGGCTTTTTCGACGGCGTGAAAGGCTACAAGCCCGCACTCAATCGGCTATCGCGCTGGCTGACCGCGTACTGGGCGACCCTCGCCGATGGCGCTATCCCCTGCGCGCGCTGCGGACGCCCCACCGCGTGGCGGACGGGACCCGACGCCGACGAGCCGGGGGGCGCGCACGCCGCCTGGATCGAGTGCCGGGCGTGCCGCCGTCGGACCCACTCCGCGTTGAGCGGCCTCGCGCTCGGGCGGCCCGACGCGCAGCGTTTCTGGCGGGACAACCCGCGCATCCGCTTGCTGCCCGAGCGCGCGGTCGAGGCGGCTGGACGCGACGCGCTCGTCACGGGCTTCCAGAGCGTCACAGGCGCGGCTACGCTCACCGTCGTCGCCGCGCGCGACACCTACGAGGTCATCGCCGTCCACGGCGCGTCTGAGCGATAGTCGATAGTCGATGGTCGATAGTCGTCGTATCTACTGGGAGCGCCGGCGTCAGTCCGCTGACTGTCCAGCCGGCATACAGTTGCACCCACGACGACTGCTACCGCCGACACCTCGCCCGCGAAGGCATGCCGGCTAGACAGTCAGCGGACTGACGCCGGCGCTCCCAGCAGATACGCTCCCTTCGCTAGGACCATGAACATCTTGATACTCACCAGGAGGACGCATGTCCGCAGCGCCTGCCCCTGTACCCACGCCGGGCGTGGAGAAGCCCGGCCTGCTGATCAACCGTGGCTTCGCGCTGCTGTGGGCTGGTCAGGCGGTCTCCAACCTGGGCGACTGGGTCTACAACACGACCCTCGTGCTGTGGATCGCCACGCGCCTGGCGCACGGCGAGAGTTGGGCGCCGCGTTCGCGGAGCGCATCGGCCTGACGCGCGCCTTTACGCTCTCGTTGCTGCTGACGGGGCTGGGGCATGTCGTGTACGCGCGCATGACGGGCTTCTGGCCCGCCGCCATCCTGCTGGGCGTGCTGGGCGTACCCAACGCGGCCTTCAATGTAGCGCTGGGTCCGCTGCTGTTGCGCGTCACGCCGCGCGAGTTGGTGGGCCGCGTCTCGGCGGTGTTGATGCCGGCGGTCAACCTCTCGTTGCTATCATCGGGCCTACTCGCGGGCTACCTCGACAGCACGGCGCTGCGCGGCTTCCACGCCGTGCTGCTGGGCATGGCCTGGGGGCCGCTCGACACCATCTTCGCCGTGTCCGGCCTGCTCATGATCGTGGGCGGCCTGTACGCGTGCGCTACGCTCTAGTTGATGGTTGATGGTCGATGGGAGGACGGGACGATGCGACTATTACTACTCTACGTGAGCAAGCGCTTGACATGCCTGTACCGGGCGTTACGCTTCACCATCGACCATCGACCATCGACCATCGACCATCGACTACGACGGCCGCAGCGCGCTGCTGGAGGTCGCCGCGATGGGCAGCACATGCGGGCGCACCGTGGCGTCGGTGTCGAGCAGGTAGTGGCCGTAGGCGTTGATGACGGTCGTTTGATCGATCGTGGAGAGGCGCGGCGCCCAGGAGTAGGTCAGATGATTGTGGCCGTGCAGCCAGTACGTGGGGTGGTGGCGTAGGATGAACTGATGGAACGAGTCGAAGCCGCGGTGGCAGAGGTCGCCCGCGTCGAGGCACGTATCGAGGTGCGCAGGGCACTCCGGGTGCGCGCAGGTTCGCCCTATCCCCGCCGGCGCGGGGCAATGCCCGTAGGAGGGACAGTGCACCGGCGCGGCATGTGAAATAACGATGTCGACGCCGCCGGCCCGCCACGCTTTGTAGCCCAGCTTATGTAGCTTCCATGACATCTGCCGCTCGTTGAACTGATAGCCCTCGGGGCCGTTGTTGTAGGCCATCGAGCCGGATATCCCGGCGATACGCAGGCCGCCGATGGTGACGATGCGCCCATCCAGACTTTCGCAGCCCTCCGGTGGCCGTGTACGGTAGGAGGTGTCGTGGTTGCCGGCGACATAATAGAGGGGCACGTCGAGCACCGACACGAGGAACTCCAGGTATTCGTGGTCGAGGTCGCCGCACGAGAGCACCACATCGACCCGCGAACGCCACCGCTCCGGCGAGAAATTGTCGTAGAGCAGACGTTCGGGGGTGTCGGAGATGGCGAGGATACGCATCTACGCGCGTCCCTCCTGGTGCTCGTATGACGCGACGATGGCATGATAGTCACGCCGTGTTAGGGGGAATCGCGTGATGTGGAGCGGGGACTGGGGAGTGAGCAGTGACAAGTGTTTCTAGTACCTCGCGGGGTGATTATCTATCAAAGTATACACCATTTCCCCTTTTTCATTTGCTTGAGGGCACAGTTTATGCCACCATTAAAGAAGTAGCCGTAGGTATACGACAGAAAAACGAGGCATTGAGCGCCGGAAGGTGGTATGCTACGTGCTAACCGCCCCTAGCGACTATAAAGGAGAACAGCGATGGCTGTCGAGCCTGTGCAAGCACTCGAAGAAAAGCCCCCAATCGTCTGCGATGAGCCACCGCGCACGATCGTGCCGCCGGCCTTTTATCGCGACGATGAACCGCCGGAGCCGCCGGACGGCGACCCGCACTGGCGTGAATTCCCCTCGTTCGACGGCGTGCGCTCATCATACCTGCTCGTCGCCGGCATTATTATCTGCGTGCTCATGGCCACGGCCGTCCACATGCTCATCCTGCTCGCGCCGGCGACCTATTAAAGTGACGAGCTCATACTTGACGGTGCGCCAGAGCCGCTCGGTGAAGATGTTGTCGAGCGCGCGGCCTTTGCCGTCCATGCTGATCTGAATGTCCTCTTTTCCAATATAATCCGGCTCGACGAACAACTAACGCGCCGGTACCATGACAGGTTCCCGACCTTCGGTTGGTGAAACAGCAGGAGCGTTGTCGCGCGCCTTGAGGTCGACATACAACGTCGTGGTCGCCGCCGCGGCGAGAGGTTGGACTAACAGGGCGATCAGGATACCAAGGAGTCCTTGCAACAGCGGCGTGGGGACGCCGAGCGGGTGCGCCAGCAGGGGCGCGAGGATGGCGGGCGGGACACCGATGAGCACGAGCGCCAGGACCACGACGACGACGAACAGGTTGGACGTGCGCCGCCAGCGCCCCTTGACCAGCCGCCGGCTGCGCTTGCTCGCCGCTCCCCCGCTGCTGCCCTCCAACATCACCACCTGTGGAATCAGCGCCCACGCCACCAAAAAGTAGATAAATAGTACGAGCCCAACGACAGTGGGGCAGAGCAGGAACAACACGATGAAGCGCCCTGCCGCCCACAGAAACGCGACGAGCAGCGCGCCCAGTCGCTCCAGGACCGCATGGTACGCCGCCACGACGGAAACGGCGCGCCGCTCACGGCGGCGCGCGACGACCACGGCCAGCGCAGCCGTCGTTAGCGTCCCTACAAGCGCTGAGAGCACGAACCCGACGACCGCGCGGGCTCCAATACTGGCGAAGGCCGCGATATGCTGCGCGGTGAGCGGGTGCGCGAGCGCGACGGTCGACCCCCGCGTGGACGGCAGATTCAACAGCACAGAGACGGTGAACGGCGGGATGCGCGGCGCGGTCAGGTTCAACGCGAGTGTGATGAGCTGCAGCGGTACATTGAGCAACGCGACGACGCCGATGACTAGCAGGGCGTTGGCGCGATAAAGACGCAGCGTTTCTCGGAGCAACGCGCCGGTGTCAGGCGACCGGTCATCGGCCATCCGGCCGCCGGCGTCGTGTTGGGTCGGCAGGGGCATAAATACTATACTCTTACTCTTTCAAGATCAACGCACCGTCACATTAGGCAAGAACCACACCAGTCAGTTAAGGACCAGGAATTAGTATCCGATGTCTACGCGGCGTCCGCTGTTGGCCGACTGCACGATGGCGTCGGCCACGACCGAGGCGCGGTAGCCGTCCTCAAAGTCGGCCCCCTCGGGGCCGACCGGACGGCCCGTGGTGACGCAGTCGAA
>JAABUJ010004968.1_pt1 | contig 13613 bp, 8 predicted proteins | sample 5559131 | NCBI WGS metagenome assembly JAABUJ01 (sample SAMN10711875, study PRJNA513366) | rock metagenome | isolation source: Antarctica rocks | place: Antarctica: Victoria Land, Mt New Zealand nord | collected 2016-01-07
CGGTCAGCAGCGCGTAGTAGGGCGGCGCGACGATGACCGCGCCCGGATGCGCCCGCTCCCGCGTCAGCGCGACGACACGCGCGACCTCGCCGCTGTTGCCCCACGCCAGCGCCGCGCGATCGGCTCCTACGATGGACACGACCGATAGGAGCACCACGGCGGGGAGCGCGAGTGCGGCCGGCCTTGTTGCACGCCGGCGCCACGCCCATAGCGCGCCGTGGGCGGCGAGCAGGGCCACGGCCGGCTCGGCCAGCTGGAAGACCGGACCGGCCGTCCCTTCTTTGAGCGTCGCCAGCAGCACGGCCGCCGACCCCACGAGCAGCCACGGGGCATAGTCCGAGCGCGCTGACGCGGCGGGCGTCAGAATGCGACGCCGGGCGTATTGGCCGATGGCCGCGCCCGCCAGCGCCACGAGCACGATCCCGCCCTCGGACGCCGCGACGTAGGCCACGGCGGCCACAAACCACGCGGGGTTGAACGGCGACCCATCCTGCCCCAGGAAGGCGTCGCGCGGGCCGATCGACCCCGCGTAAATGACGAGCGCGCCGCCCAGCAGGACGAGGCCGCCCATCAGCCCTTGCAGATACGGCGCGAGCAAACGCCGGCGCCGCAATATAAGGTAAAGCAGCGTGACGGCGAGCAGCGGCACGTAGAGATCTTTAGTGAAGAGCGCCAATGCCGCGAGCAGCCCACTCGCGCGGGCCGTCCGGCGGGTATCGTACGAGAGCGCCAGCGCCGCGAGCAAGGCAACGAGGGTCAGCGGCGGGTTGACGTCAAAGGAGCGGTCCCACACCAACCCGATCGGCAGGAGCGCATAGAGGAGCGCGGCCAGCGCGGCCAGCGCGGCGGCCGGCTTACTGTCGAACAGGCGCCGGCTCAGTAGATAGACGAGCGCCGTGGCAAGAACGCGCATCGCCGCGCTCAATAGGCGGATGCCCTGTAGCGGCGCGCCGAGCTTGAAGGCGGCCGCGCCAAGCAGATAGACCACGGGCGGCTGCGTGCCCATGACATCGCGGTAGAGGGTGGCGCCCTGCGCCACGCGGCGCGCCGCGTACAGGTAGTAGCCGTCGCCGTTGTCGATGTAGCTTGTCGCCCCGCGCGCGTACGCCCACGCCGTCGCGCCAAGCATGACCAGCGCCGCCCCGAGTAACACCCGGTGGGCGTAGACGCCCGCGACCGAGGCCACGCGCCCGCAGCGCATGTCGCGCATAGGCGCCGCCCTGATATCAGCCGACAACATGAAACGCGCCATCACCCCTCTAGCGACGCATGAGTGGGCCAATATTTGTAACACGCGGCCTGCGACTAAAGTCGCATGGCAAACCACGAGCACTAAAGTGCTTGGGCGCGCATAGACCACCGCGACTTCAGTCGCCGCTTGTTTGCCATGCGACTTCAGTCGCAGGTCCACGGCGCTCACCATCACAAAAATCAGCCGGGTCTGCGACACATGTCCAGCAGGCTCCCTAGACGGAGCGGCGCCGTAGGGTTACGATAGCGCCAAAAGGGCCAGGGGCCAATAGCCAAAACGGTTGATCGTCGCCCTGACATGACACCGAGCGCTCCATCACCTCGCTGGCCTGAAGAGGGGCAGGGCGCGTCCCGCGCACTACGGACCGGGCAACCATGGCCGGCCCAACGCCGCGAAGACGCGCCGCCGGAAGGGCGCGTCGGTGATCGGCCTGTACAGGCGCGGCAGCGCGATCGCCGGGTCTGCCGAGGGTGTGTCGCGCCAGTAGCGGAAAAAGCGCCGCTCGTGCGCGTCGAGTTCAGTCGTCTCGCCCGCGAGATAGGCGTCGAGCACGACGCGCTCGGCCCCGCAGAACGAGTACGCGCCAAAGGTGTTGGCGCCCCGGAACAGTATGGCGTCGTCGACGACCGCGTCGACCAACAACGTGCTGTGGATGTCGGCGAAGAATACGTCGTAGCTTGTGCCAGCCACCTTCGCGCGCGCGTCGCCCGCGATCACGGTGATCTTGCGCATCTCGGGACGGCCCGCGAAGGCGCGCAGAAACCACGCGATCATGTCGGGGTCGCTCTCGTAGACATCGACCGCCGAGACCACGCGCTTGGCGGCGGCGCGCAGGGCGTAGTAACCCAGCCCAAGCCCGGCCGTCCCCACGCGGCCCCGTGCACGGGCGATGGGGACAGCCAACGCCTGCACGATCATCCAGGTCAGGCTCATGCTCAACCGCCCCTCGACGTAGAGAACGGGGACCTCAGGCGTCTCCTGGCGCATGTTGACGTTGAGGTAGTCGTCCAGGATCTCGCCCCCTGGACCGCCGAGGCGCGCGCGGCGCACCGCGACCGGCCCGACGTCGGCCTCGGCGGGCGACCCATAGAACCACAGCTCGCGCATGAGGTAGTCGTGTGTGAAGGGGTTTCTGTTCACCCGCCTATATCCGGCAGATGCGTTTCCTTGAGCGACGTAAGGTCCGCGCGCAGGCTCTCTTCCAGCGCCCGCTTGCGCGCGGACGGCAGGAAGCTGTGCCGCGCGCCATTAAGCAGAATCTCATCGGCCGCGGCCGCGTCCAGGCCGAACGGATCGGCGAGCAGCGCGGCCTCGTCGTCGATCGTGGTATTGAACAGGGGCGGGTCGTCGGAATTAATGGTGAGCGTGACGCCGGCCGCGCGCAGCTGTGGTAGGGGGTGGGCGGCCAGGCTGGGGTAGACGCCGAGCCGCACGTTGCTCGTCGGGCAGACCTCCAGCGGGATACCGTGCGCGACGAGGTAGGCCACGAGCGCGGGGTCTTCGATCGCGCGCACGCCGTGCCCGATGCGCTCCGCGTCCAGCGCGCGCAACGCGTCCCACACGCTCTCCGGCCCCTTGGTCTCGCCCGCGTGTATGGTACTGTGCAGGCCAGCCGCCCGCGCGCGCTCGAAATACGGCGCGAAGCGCTCAGACGGATAGCTGCCTTCGATGCCGGCCAGTCCCAACGCCACCACGCCGTCGCTCTGGCCCTCGATCGCCACGGCCACGGTATAGTCCGCGTAGGCGTGGTGGCGCTCCTCGGGGGACACATCGCGCACGATGTCGAAGACCCAGGCGAGCTCCACGCCGAAGTCCTGGCGCGCCCTTTCCCGGCCACGCGTCAGGCCGCCAAAATAAGCCTCGTGCGGCACGCCGAAGCCATGGTGCGTCCCCGGCGTGAATGTTACCTCGGCGTAGCGCACGTTCTGGCGCGCCAACTCGGCCCCGAGCTCGTAGGCGATCAGCTCGTAGTCCTCGGCCGTCTTGAGGCATTGCGTAATCGTGATGTAGATCTCGACGAAATGCGCGAAATCGCGGTAGGTGAACCAATCGCGCAGGCCAGCCACGGTGTCGGCGGGCAAAGGCACGCCGTTGCGCGCGGCCAAAGTTAGCAGCGTGGCGGGCTGGATCGACCCCTCCAGGTGTACGTGCAGTTCCGCCTTGGGGGCCGCGCGCAGGTAACTCTCAAGTGACAAGTAAAACTCCTTGATCCCCCTCACCCCCAACCCCTCTCCCTCAAGGGGCGAGGGGAGAAGCCCGTGATGTGACAGGCGGCTCCCCTCTCCCGCGTCAGGGAGAGGGGTTGGGGGTGAGGGGTAACGCTATGCCATTCACCTATTCTACACACCTGGCGCTTCGGCAGGGGCGACAGCAGGCGCCACAGTAGGAGCGGGCGTTCGATTGATCAGCGCGATGCCGGCGGCCACCGCCGCCAGGCCCAGCAGGTCGCGGGGGCCGACCGGCTCACCGAGCAGGAGCGCGGCCAGACCCAGCCCAAAGATAGGGGTCAGGAAGTAGTAAGCGCTGGCCACGCTGGCTTCGCCGCGCTCCAGTAACCAGAACCATAACAGCGACGCGCCGATGCTGATGACCACGACGAGGTAGACGAACGACCACGCCAGTGGCGCGTCGACGCGCACACGCTCAGGGTGCTCGACAAGGGCGGCCGGCAGCGCGAGGACGAGACCAGCCGCCGCGAGCTGTACGGCGTTGACGACGAGCGGGTGCTCGCGCGGCGGCCGCCACTTGTACAGCAAGGTCGCGCCGACGAGGCAGACGACCCCCGCGCTCGCCAGCGCGATGCCCGCGGGCGTGTCGGCGCCACCGCGCACGTCGAGCCGCGCGCCTATCACAAATATGACGCCGCCGAAACCGAGCGCCAGCCCCAGCAGCCGCCAACGCGTCAGGCGCTCACCAAGCAGGCGCGGAGCCAGCAGCGTCAGTAACAAGGGGTTGGTCGCCGCGATAATCGTGGCCATGCCCGCCGAGAGGTGGCGCAACGCCTCGTACGACAAGCCCAGGTAGAGACCGGAGTTGAGCAACCCGAAGAGCGCGAGCCGCGTCCAGTCACGGCGGCCACGCGGCGGGGACAGCCCACGCGCCCGCGCCAACAGCGCCAGCAACGCCGCCGCGACGAGGAAGCGCGCCGCCAACAGCGTCAGCGGTGGACTGTGCGTCACTCCTACTTTGGTGGCGATGAAAGCCGAACTCCACAGCAGGATATAGAGGAGCGCCACGCCCGTCACCACCGCGCCGCGCCCGCCGCGCAACGGAACCACGGCCCCTAGCCGCGCCGTTCCTCCTCGTCCCATGAACTCCCTCCCTATTAATGCGCTGACCATCCACCCCACGCCTATACGTGTCGCGAATAGGGTGGCCGCTCCTCTCAGTATCGCTGATAGCGCCTCCTTGCCATACCGTATGGCTTTCGGCATGCGCCAGGCGTGCCACGGTCCAATCGCGCCGGCAAACAAATCCGTCAGGCAAAAAGGCAAAACCATGTAAGCTGAAACATAGCGCCACGCGTGTACACTATGAACGTCACGCCAGGCATGTGAGACATGCCTGGCATGTGAGACATAGCAGTAGGGATAATATATCGCCGTGGACAATCAACAAAGTGTAGAACAGTATCGCCCCCTCCTCCTCTCGCTAGCCTATCGCCTGATCGGCAGCGCGAGTGAGTCCGAGGACCTCGTACAAGAAACGTATGTCGAGTACCTGCTTGAGGCGACTGAGGCCCCCGACGAAACGCCTCCGACAAGCGCCTCTCTAAGCGCGATCCTGACGCGCCTGTGCCTGGACTACCTGGCGTCGGATCAGGTCCGGCAGCAGCACTACGAAGGTCCCTGGTTGCCCGAGCCGGTGCTGACGGAGGGTGACGCGCTGCCGCCACTGGACACCCCCGTGCAACGCGCATCGATCTCGCTGCCCTCTCTCGTGTTGCTTGACACGCTGGAGCCGGAGGAGCGCGCGGCCTACCTGCTGCGCGACGTGTTCGGGTACGGCGACGGCGACGCCGCGCGTATGCTCGACAGCGACGTCACGGACTATCGCCATATCTACGAGCGCGCCGTCGCGCACATCGAGGTGGGCCGGCCACATTTCGAGTACGCGCCAGAGGCGCAACGCCGCGTCATCGAACGCGTGGTCCTAGCCACGCACGGCGACGACCTCGACGACTTGAAGGAGTTGCTGGCGCCCGATGTGACAGCCTGGACCGATGGCGGCGGGCAAGTGGCGGCCGCGTCGCGTCCGGTCAAGGGCCGCGACGCCGTGGCCCGCTACCTGTCCGGCTTCATGCGCAAAGCAGCCACGACCCTCACGACGACCTACGCCGAGGTCAATAGCGCGCCCGCCCTGGTCTCCAGCCACGAGGGAGCGCTGGCGCACGTCATCGCCTTCGACGTGGCGGACGACACGGTACGCGGCGTCTATCTGCTGCTCAACCCCGACAAACTGGCCTTCATCGAGCGCCAGCTGCGCGAGGCGCGCTAACCCAATAGCGATGGCTACGTAGCCCGCGAGTAGAGACGGCTAGCTCTCCTCTAGCTCAGTATCCGCTGGCGGCTCAGGCCCGGCTTGCGTACGCTTTGACTCTTCGGCCTGCTCCTCCTGTCGCCAAACGCGCTTGATGTATTCAAAAACGGCCAAAACCGTCGTCGCGAATGCGCCGATAACAAGGCTAATCAGGAGGCTGTTAGGATCGAATCCAGACAGCATTTGTGGCGTAAACGTGCTGCCGTTTCTGACAAACGCGGTGACGACCGAGAGAGTGGGGGTAGGCGACGAGACCGAAGGCGATGCCGACACCAAATGAAGCGAGACCGTCTTGAATGACGGTCTCGGCGGTGAAGGGGCGCTTCCGACGGAAGCGCGTGGCGAGGGCGATAACAAAGAGGAGGTCGTCGAGATGAGTGTGACGATGACGATCATGTTACCGTGACGCCGGCGCCTCTTCGTCCACTTAGCGCCTGATGACTCCGTTGCGCGCATCGACGCGGCGGTCGAACACCTCACCCGCGACGCCTCCTATGATGAGTCCCGCCGCCGCCGCGATCGGGCCGGCGACCGCGCCGGCCAAAAGCGCGCCGCCAACGGCCGATGAGGTAAGCTCGAACGAGCCATATGGCGCCCTGGTTCTATCCATACCTCTCACGACCCTCCCTCCTTCGAACTCTCATAACCCTCTTCATTCTATTATACGGCCAGATGGACGGGCGCGTTATGCGAGCAAGTACCACCCATCGCCCTTTGTCGTGTCTTTCCCGACGTGCGTCACCTGTCCCCACGCCAACCACGGCAAGAAAGGGGCAAGGTCGCCGGCGAAAGTTGTCCGGCCAACCAGGCCCCCAATCGGCGTAGAACGCCGCGTACGGCCGCTGTAGCTCTCCACGTCCAACCAACGCGTCTCGTCCCGTGTCATGCGTACGGCACCGGTGGCCTCGATGAGTTCCGTGAACGGCAGCGCCAGCCCCGCCCCCGTCGTGGACAGGGCCAGCCCGTCGATCCAGCGCAGCAAGCGGCGCGCCAGTAGTTGAAACGTGAGCGTATGCGCCAGCGCGCCAGCGTCGATCAGCCGCAACGGCGACAGCAACTCCAGCGTCACCGTATCCGGCGACAGCCGCGCCGCGTACGCCAACGCGGAGTCGTGCGTCACCAGCAGTTCGTGCGCGGCGGGGTCAGCGCCAGCGCGCGGTAGGATACGACGCCGTAGGCCGCGCAACGGGTCGACGGCCCGGACCTCACGCACGTCGAAGAGACCGGGCGCGACGCCGCGCTCACCGATACCACGCGCGGCCATGCGTACGACCCCATCCAGCAGGAGCGGGAGCAGGCGCGCGGGGTCGCCGAACACGGTCAGCCCGAACTCGAAGGGCTCGCCAGGCGGCACGAGACCGCGACGCAGCGCCGGCTCGACCGTGAAAGGACGTGACCGCATGGCCGCCATGTCAGGTCGCCCCGCCCCGTCGTCACCCGTGGTGACAAGGGGACAGATCGGGCAAGCATCAAAGAGTTGGGTGGACCCGCAGGCCACGCCGCCCCGCACGGGACAAAACAGGTCCAGCAGCGCCCGCAGCAGCGCGCCGCGCACGACCGGCCCGCTCACCGGCGGCAAGACCACCTCCGTGCGCGCCGTGCAGAGCAGTCGCAGCGACTGGGCCGTCAGCGCCGTCATAGGGCGCCGCCGTGAGAGATACAAGAATTCATCGTTATAGCCTCAATGCCGCCGGTAGACGTCGATGCCATCGCGCAGCGCATAGAGATAGACGTACCACGGCGCATCGCCGTGGTACGCGAGCGTAAACTCCGTGACCACCACGACATCAAACCACAGGGCGGGTCTGGGGAGGAGCGCGAGGCTTATGCGCGTTTCCGCCTTCGCCGTGTCGGTCCCATCGGGCACGACGATTAGCAGGTCGATATCGCTGTCGGGCCGATGCGTACCTCGTGCGCGCGACCCGAACAGCACTATCCTGTTAGGCCGGACCTCCCGCGCGATGACGTCGACCATCCAGCGCATGATGTCCAGCGCGTCGGCGTCACTCACTATCACCTCCCGCATTACGGGCAGCGTGGCCGTCACCGGCCGCGCTGCCGTGACATCCTCCTTCTCCATCGCTCACTCCCTCCAGTGCGCGCCTCGCACACATTAGCAACTCGCGCTCCGGCGCCACCCTCCGGGGCCCTCGGCGTTCAGCCCGACCGCGGATCGCACCGCCCGCGCTCCGCAGTCTGATTGTACCAACGACGCCGCAGTGGCTGTCAGGGCTCGTGAATTATCCGTGAGGCCACGGCTCCCGGCATTTTGTAGGGGCGTATGGCATACGCCCATGGCCTCGAACGCACGGGCGTATCGCCATACAGCCCTGTCCGATTAAAATATGGCGCGTTGATCGGGGCGTAGGGGCGTATCGCTATACGCCCCTACAACCCCTATCCGCACAACGCATTTTAATCGGACAGGGCTGTATGGCTACACGCCTGGCGTCCGCAGGCGCGCGGCTCATGCGGACAACGTTGTATCGCCCCCTACCACCGAGCAACGGCCACACTTTCGCGCGGCGCGCCGTATCTACTGGGAGCGCCGGCTTCCAGCCGGCAGACGGTCGCGGCCATCCTGTGCGCCACCAGCGATGCGCTCGCCCTCAAACGCTTGCCGGTTGGAAGCCATCGCTCTCAGTGAATACGCGACGTCAGCGCGACAAAGGGGCGCGCCAACCCTTCGATCAGGATGGCTGCGCCCGCCGCGCGCTGGTATGCGTCCGCGTCGGTCTCGCGCCGATTCTTGGCGAGGTAGCGCAATAGGAGCGCCGGCGACGCGGGTGATCTGGCCGCACACCGGCCGGCCATGCTGACCCTTCAGGGTCCGTGCCCTGCCATGGTCCGTTAGGGCCAGGCCCACGCTGCTCACCATCACCATCGTGGGGCGCACCCCCGCGCTGAAAGTCACCTTGCCCTCGGGGCCACTTGATGATAGCGTTTAAGGTGAACGCGAAGAGCAGCGAACGGGCGAGGAGAAACAGTGATGATGCGTGACCAGGGGCAGGAGAGGGAGACGGATTTCGCCGGCGCCGTGCGCGCGGCGGTGGAGCATATGCGCGAGGTTAGCGGCGCCGATATCGTGGCGCTCTACCCGTATGACGAGGACACCGATACCTTTTATGCGCCCGTCGCCATTGGACTTGCCGACAATGACCTCGTGCGCGCCCTCCCCGATCTCGCCGACCAACTGCGCCGCTTCCGCGCCGACCAGGCGGAGGGTAAGGTCCCCGACGACCTACAGCCGGCCCAATACGGCTCCAGCGCCTGGCTCGTGGCGACCCACCGCCCCCTCGTCACCGCTGACGCGACCCACGACGCCGACTCGTCGTTCGTGCGCCGCAACAAGATCTATGCCATCGTCGGGCTGCCGCTCCTCGCCAGCGGCCGCGTCATTGGGCTGCTCTACCTCAATTATGTCGACCATGACGACGCCGATGGGCACAGCCGTATCGACGTCACCGCGGCGGAGCACGTCTCGCGGGTCGAAGAGGCCGCCTCGGAGGCCGCGCTCGCCATAGACGCGGCGCGCCGCGCCGAGGAGTCGGCCATTCTGCAAGCCCTCTCCGGTCTCGTCGGGCACTTCTCGGCCCTGCCGCTCACGGTGAATGACGAGGGCGGGGTGACGCTGCGCCTGGAGGCGGCGCTGCACCGCGTGCTGCTGGCGGCCGGCCTCGACGCCGCCGCCCTCTATGATGGCGACTCCGGCGACGCCACGCTCACCCTCGTCGCCACCTACGGTTGCCCCACGCTCGCACAGGCGGTCCGCGCGATCCCCGACCTGGACGCCGAGGCGATCGTGGCCGACGCCGCCATCGCGGACGCCCTCGACGCCGACGATCTGCACCCGCTGATCGCGCTGACTCCACGCGGGCAGGGCCACCAGGGCGTCCTGCTACTAGCAGACGGCGATCCTCTGGCGCTGCAACGGGGCATTCCTACGCGCTACACACTGTTGCAGACCGCGGCCGACCTGCTAGGGACGGCCCTGGATAAAGGCCATCTCGTGGAGCAGCTCGACGAGTCGAATCGCACGCTGGGCGCCGTGACGCGCCTCTCCAACCGTCTGCTGCAGCCCGGCGCGTCGCAGGAAAAGGCCATGAGTACCGCCGTCGCGTCACTGACCGACCCCAACCTACCCCAACTCAACTTCGAGTTCGCGGCCGTCTACCAGCTTGAGCTAATGCCGGAAGGAGGGCTACAAGTCGCGGCCTGCGCCGGCGCCACGACCTCGTCGAATATCGACGCCACGCCCGATGCGACAGGGAACGGCGCCGGCGCGCGGCGCGTGCCGCGCTGGGTGCAAACGACCCGGCGCGCCCTCGATCCGCACGACGTGGTGTCTTACGTGGCGATGCGCCGACGCGCCGTCGTCGTGGCCGCGCGCAACGCGCCCGACGACGACCTGTTTGTGAACGGTTACCCCGAGGACCGCCTGGAACGCCTACAGATCGCCCTGCTGCACCGCGATGGCTCCAGCGATGGGGCCGTCCGTGCGGCGCGGCTGCGCGGACACGCTGACCGCGCGCCCACGCGTACCGCCGACGCGGACGACACGGGCGCGGCCTATCGCGTTACCGACGAGTTCACGCTCGACGCCGACCTCTTCGCCGGCTACGACCACGCCTCGCTCGTGCGCGTGTTCGTGCCCTTTGGCTCGGACGCCACAGGAGAGCGCGCGGCCGGCGTGCTCGAAGCGGGGTTCCACATCTCACACCAGAACCGCCTCGAACGCGTGGAGATCGAGGCGCTGCGCGCCAGCGCCGCGACCGTCGCCGCCGCGCTGGAGAACGCCCGCCTCTACGAGGAGGCGACCAAGCGCGCCCGCCAATTGGAGATCGTCAGCGAGGTGAGCCGCGCCATCGCCGTGTCGATTGATCTCGAGCAGACGCTCGGCCTCGTCGCGCGCAACATGGCACGCGCCGTGGACGCGTCGGTCTGCCTCATCGCCCTCTTAGAAGAAGACGGTTCAGCTTGGTACGGCGCGGCCTCCTCCGACTCCGAGGATATCTGGCGGCAACGCCGCGTGGAGCATCCTGAGAAGTCGATCGTCTTCGAAGTAGCCGAGCGCAAACGCTCCATGGTCGTGGAAGACGCGCTTGACCATGAACTCGTGTCCGCGCATTTCGCGCGGGTCCTGGGCATCCGCTCTTTGCTGGTGCTGCCCCTGGTCGCCGACGAGGGCGACGCCATCGGCGCGGTGCTGCTGGGCCAGCGTGATCGGCAGCGACTCTTCACCGCCGAGGAGGTCGACCGCACGTCCGGGCTGGTCGGTCAGGCCGCCGCCGCGATCTACAACGCGCGCATCCACGCCCTCGAAGAGGAGGAGCAGCACATCCAGAAGGATGTCGTGCTCGTCGGCTTCGGCCAATGGGGCCAGAAGGCCTACCAGCACCTGCTGCTGCTCAAAAACTTTTTCAATTTCCGCACCCATATCGTGGAGCATGACCGGCCGGGCCGGCGCGAGAAAATGGAGCAGGCGGTGCAGGGCGTGCTCGCCAACGGCGACCTGTTCTACTGGGACACCCCGGCGGCGCCCGCGCGCGACGCGCTGACGCTGGAGTTGGAGCCCAGCTGCTACGTCATCACCTACATCGCCACCCCGGCCGAGACGCACCTGCCCGTGCTCAAGAGCTACTACCCGCTCTCCAACGTCGTGCTGATCGAGAAGCCGCTGGGCGCGCCGCCCGACGAGTACCGCGCCTTCCTCGACCGCACCGACGGCTCGGTGCAGATCGTGGCCGCCGACCACTACTGGTTCAAGACGGAGGTGCGCCTGCTGCAACTGCTGCTGACTGAGGAGCGCAACCTGCGTTCTTTCCTGGAAGACATCGAGGAGGTCGAGATCGAGATCCTGGAGGAGCAGCCGCCGACCGGCTCGGGCGCGCAGATCGGCATGATCGCCGACCTCATCCCCCACGCCTTCGCCGTCCTCTCGCTCTTGACACCGCTCGACCGGCTTACGCTGGCCGCGCACCGCCCGCTGCAGGTGGCGCGCTACCAGCCGCTGCACTCCGACCACGAGACGTACGCGCGCCTCGTCGGGACCTTCGAACACCGCGGACGGCAGGTACGCGTGACCATCGACGTGGGCAAGGGTGTGGTCAACGCCAAGTCGATCAAGCTCAGCGGTGAGCGCCGCATGGGCGGACGCCGCCCCTTCTACAAGTTCGACTTCACCAAGGGCGAGGCCATCGACGGGACACAGAGCGCCCTGCGCGCGGCCACGCGCCCGATCCGCCAGCCCGGCGTGCCGGACAACGCGCACCTCTCCATGCTGCGCCACGTCATCGAGAAGAAACACCCCGCCGTGGGCATCCTCTCTATCCGCGAGGCGTTGCGCGCCAACGCGCGCATCCAGCAACTCGAACACACGGCCGCCGACCTCATCGCATCCGGGCAGTGGACGCCCTACGAGCAGGGTCAGCGCCCGCCCTTCCCCGACGAAGACCCCGTGCAGATCGCCGAAACGCGCGCCGCGCGCGAGGAGGCGCGGGTCGGACGATGAATGAATACCAGTGGTGGCAAACCGGGGCCATCTATCAGATCTACCCGCGCAGTTTCATGGACAGCAACGGCGACAGCGTGGGCGACCTCGCCGGCGTCACCCAGAAGCTCAACTACCTGACGTGGCTTGGCGTCGACGCGGTGTGGCTCTCGCCGATCTACCCGTCGCCGATGGCCGACTTTGGCTACGACGTGGCCGATTACACCGGCGTCCACCCCCTCTTCGGGACACTGGCCGATTTCGACCGCCTGCTGGCCGAGGCGCACGGCCGCGGCCTCAAGCTCATCCTCGACTTTGTGCCCAACCACACGTCCGACGAGCATCCCTGGTTCGTGGCGTCGCGCTCCAGCCGCGACAACCCCAAACGCGACTGGTATATCTGGCGTGACCCCGCGCTGGACGGCGGTCCGCCCAACAACTGGCTGGGCATGTTCGGCGGCGACGCCTGGGTCTACGACGAGACGACGGAACAATACTACCTGCACCTTTTCGATAAGAAGCAACCCGACCTCAATTGGCGCAACCCGGAGGTCCGCGCGGCCATGTACGACGCGCTGCGCTTCTGGCTCGACCGCGGCGTCGATGGCTTCCGCGTCGACGTGATCTGGCTCATGGTCAAGGACGCGCTCTTCCGCGACAACCCCGCTAACCCCGACTGGCGTCCCGGCGACTCGCCGGGGAACCGCCAGATCAAACTGTACGTCGAAGACCGGCCGGAGGTACACGAGGTCGTCCGCGAGATGCGCGCGACGCTCGACAGCTACGGCCTGGGCGAACGCGTGCTGATTGGCGAGATCTACCTGCCGCTGCCCCGCCTGATGACCTACTATGGCGCGGACGGCCGCCTCGACGAGTGCCACTTGCCCTTCAACTTCAGCTTGCTGGAAATGCCCTGGGATGCGCGCGCTGTGCGGCAGACGATTGAGGAGTACGAGGCGGAACTGCCTCATGGAGCATGGCCCAATTGGGTGCTCGGCAACCACGACAAGACCCGCATCGCCAGCCGCGTTGGCCCGGCCCAGGCGCGCGTCGCGCAGATGCTGCTACTGACCCTGCGCGGGACGCCCACCTGCTACTACGGCGACGAGTTGGGTGTGCGCGACGTCCCGATCCCGCACGAGTTGGCCCACGACCCGCAGGAGAGGCTCTCGCCCGGTCAAGGCCGCGACCCCGAGCGCACACCGATGCAGTGGGATGCAAGCCCTCATGCCGGCTTCTCGACCGCACAGCCGTGGCTGCCCGTGGCCGCTGACTATCGCGACGTCAACGTCGCCGCCGAGCGGGACGATCCCCATGCGATGCTCACGCTGG
>JAABUJ010004971.1_pt1 | contig 13608 bp, 14 predicted proteins | sample 5559131 | NCBI WGS metagenome assembly JAABUJ01 (sample SAMN10711875, study PRJNA513366) | rock metagenome | isolation source: Antarctica rocks | place: Antarctica: Victoria Land, Mt New Zealand nord | collected 2016-01-07
CAGGGCAGGGCGGGGGGGAGGCAGGGGCAGGGCAGGGGGGAGGCAGGGTCAGGGGGGAGGCAGGGTCAGTAGAGGCAGCGGTGAGCAGCTGCTGCTCGGCGACCCAGGCGTCGATGTCGGACCAGGTGTCTTGCAGCCAGGCTTGCACGGCGGGCTCTTCGGTGGGCACCTCGGCGGGGGGTACGCGCCACCAGACCAGGTGCAGGGGCGCCCGCAGGGGGAGGGCGGCCCAGACCGCCGCGGCGCTGGTGAGCTCGTCGTGCCCGGTGTGGGTGACCACCGCGACCAGGGCGTCAGGGGCACCGCGCAGGGCGGCTGCCGCGCCGGCCGAGCGGGGAGGCAGCACGTGCGTCTCGGCGGAGGCTCGGCGGGCCAGCTCGGTGAGCCCACGCTGGCGCAGCCGGCGCACGACCCGCAGGTGGCGGCGCGGGGTCCAGTCGGCGCCCTCCGGGTAGAGCAGCAGCGCGCCGTGCTCGCCCAAGCCCCTGGCCAGCAGCTCGATCGCGGCCACCGCCTCGCCGCGCGCGGGGACGCCCTGCGGCGCCGGGCTGGCGATGAAGCCGGCACCCAGCCGGGTGAGCAGCACGTCGATCGCCGGGTCGAGGCGCAGCGTCTCCTTGAGCACCACCCGCGGGCGGCGGTGCCAGCGCGCGACGAGCAGGTGCACCAGCACGAAGGACGCCCCCGGCCCCGCGTGCCGAGCGAGCACCACGACCGGCTGCGGGCCAGCGAGGGCGGCCGTGTCCTCCGGGTGGCGCGCCGGCTCCTCGACGACCAGCCGCAGCCCGAAGACCGGTCCGGCCACGGCGATCAACGTGCCCAGGAAGCCGCGCAGCAGGGCCGCGTCGCCGCGCTGGGACCACCCGCGTCGGCTCTGCAGACCCCCGAGCGTGGCGACCCACAAGACCAGGCACCCCAGCAAGGTGATCGTCTCGCCGAGCAGGTAGACGGTGGCGAAGGTGACCACCCGCACTGCCCGCCACCGTGGTCGGGCCCCGCGTGCGAGGCTGACCACGCCGATCACCCCACTGACCAGCGCGGTGACCGGCAGCGCCACCAGCGCGATCCCGGCGAGCACCGGCATCAGCGGCGCGAGGAGGCACCGGCGCACCAGCAGCGGCGGGACGGTGGGCACGGCTCAGTCTCGCGCCGCGGGCTCGGCCGCGAGGTCCGGCCCGGGCGTGGCACCGCCACCGGCCTCCTCACGCAGGTACGCGGCGCTGGCCCGGTGGGCGCGCTCGATCCGCTCGGCGACGGCGCTCGTGTCGCGGTAGCGCAGCTGGGCCAGCGGTGCCGAGTCCTCACCGGTCGGCAGCACGTGCGCCCGGACGTGCGCGGGCAAGGCGGCCATCTCCTCCACGTAGCGCGAGCGCCGGGCGATCTCGAAGGCGACCATGCCGACCTCCCACGGCCACCGCGGCACCGTCAGCTCACGCTCGATCCGCCCCACCTGCAGCACGTAGATCTCGGTGGCGCCGAGCTCGACCGCGCGCCCGACCGGGATGCTGTCGACCAGCCCACCGTCGAGGAAGTGCTCGTCGCCGATGCGCAGCGGCGGCAGCAGCCCGGGCACCGAGGCGGAGGCGAGCACGGCCTCGGTGATCGGACCGGCGGTGAACCAGTGCGCGCTGGCCCGCTCGAGGCTGGCGGCGACGCACTGGAAGGGGACCTGCAGCTCCTCGATCAGGCCGACCGGAGCGTGGGCCTCGACCAGCCGGCGCAGCGCCGTGTGGTCGTGCAGATGGGTACGGGTGCGGGCCGCCGTCACCACCTGCCCGACCAGTGAGCCGCCGAAGACGGCGTCGGTCCCCAGCGCGGACCACATCTCCCGCAGCCGGGTGACCGTCCCTGCCGTGGGGTCGCTCGCGATCACCGCACCGTTGATCGCTCCGACGGAGGAGCCGACCACGAGGTCGGGCCGGACGCCCGCCTCGACCAGCGCCTGCAGCATCCCGACTTCGTAGGCCCCCAGCAGGCCGCCGCCACCGAGGACGAAGGCGGTCCGGGGGGCAGGCGCGGCGCTCACCCGCACAGCATGGCCGGTCGGCTGCCCGCCGGCGCGGCAGTAGCGCCACCGCGACCGCGGCGACCTCGCCGTCGCGCGGACCACGGGAAGGTCGACACCGCAACGGCTGCAGACCAGCACAGGCTGCACACCAGCACCGGCTGCGGACCAGCACCGGCTGCGGACCAGCACCGGCTGCAGACCAACGGTCCCGTGCCGCCGACCGGCCACGCTCCGCTTCGGGCGCGGTCTCGTCACGCGGGCTGGCCACCTACCCTCGTCGGATGCGTGCCGCTCCCGTCCTGCCGCTCACCGCCCTCGTGCTCGCCCTGGGCCCGGTCGCCGCCGGAGCGGCTCCCGCCACGCCGCAGCGCCCGGTCAGCCGGCCGAGCCTCGCCAGCCTGACCGTCGCCGGACACCTCCCGGACGGGTACGGCGTGACCCGCCTGCGGACGCTGCGCGCCCCGGCCAGTGACACGACCACCTGCACGAGCATCACCCTCGCTCCGAAGGGGAGCAGCGTGGCCGAGGCCGGGCTGACCGAGCTGGCGAAGCGGGCCACCGGACGGCGGGCCGAGGAGGTGCTGGTGCGGCTGTCGTCGTCCGCGCAGGCGCGCAAGATCTACGACGCCTTCGTCGCCAGGGCGCGCGCCTGCCGGACCTACGCCGAGACGGACGGTTCGCACACCACGTTGACGACCAGTCGAGGCCCCTTCTCGGGCAGCACCCGCTCGGAGCTGATCAGCCAGCGCGGCAAGGGCTTCGAGGTCCACGAGATCATCTCGACGCAGGGCAGGTACGTCTTCGTCGTCAACGGGCTGGCCGGCAGCGGCACCAGCGTGCGCGGCCTCACCAAGGCCGAGGTCACGGCCTTCGCCCGCGACGCCAAGACGGCTCTGGGGGGGCAGCGCTAGGCGGTGCCGAAGCCGGCGCGCAGGTGCTGGCCGGCCTGCCGCACGGCGGCTGCGCCCTTCTCGACCACGCGCGCGGTGCGCGGGGGCGTCAGGGGCGGTTCGTCACGCCCGGCTCTGCCCAGCGACGGCGGCCACACACGGCCAGCGGTGGTTGCCGGGCGGCCGCGCTCAGGCGGCGCCCAGCCCCGCCTTGGCGCGCTCGGCGGCCACGTCGCTGCGCACCATCATGGCGATGAGCTCATCGAAGCCCACCGTCGGCGCCCAGCTCAGCACCTCGCGGGCCTGGGTGGGGTCCCCGATCAGCTGGTCCACCTCCGCGGGGCGCAGGTAGCGCGGGTCCTGCGCGACGTACGGGGCCCAGCTGGTGATGCCGACCGCGGCGAAGGCGAGGTCGAGCAGGTCCCCGATGGAGTGGGTGACGCCGGTCGCGACGACGTAGTCACCGGGCTCGTCCTGCTGGAGCATCCGCCACATCGCGTCGACGTAGTCACCGGCGAAGCCCCAGTCGCGCCGGGCGTCGAGGTTGCCCAGGGCCAGCTCGGACTGCAGCCCGAGGCTGATGCGGGCGACCGCTTTGGTGATCTTGCGGGTGACGAACTCCTCGCCCCGGCGCGGGCTCTCGTGGTTGAACAGGATGCCCGAGCACGCGTAGATCCCGTACGACTCGCGGTAGTTGACGGTCGAGTAGTGCCCGAAGGTCTTGGCCACGCCGTACGGCGAACGCGGGTGGAAGGGCGTGCTCTCCCGCTGTGGCGTCTCGCGCACCTTGCCGAACATCTCCGAGCTGGACGCCTGGTAGAAGCGGACCCGTCCGAGGTCGCCGGAGGCGTGGATGCGCAGCGCCTCCAGCACCCGCAGCACGCCCATGCCGGTGATCTCGCTGGTCAGCTCGGCCTGCTTCCAGCTCGCCCACACGAAGCTCATCGCGGCCAGGTTGTAGACCTCGTCGGGCTGGGCCACCTCGAAGGCGCCGATCAGGCTGGAGAGGTCGGTGAGGTCGCCGTTCAGGAGCTGCACCTGCGGCACGAGCTGCTCCACCGTCGCGACCTTGGGGTTGTTCTGCCCGCGGACGAGGCCGTAGACCTCGTACCCCTTGGCGATCAGCAGCTCAGCGAGGTAGAGGCCGTCCTGCCCGGTGATCCCGGTGATGAGCGCGCGCGGCATGCCGCGACGCTACCGAGACCTCCGCGTCAGTCCGGGAGGGGTACGACCGCGACTGGGCGGGTGGCCCGCCCCGCCATGCGGCGCAGCTCGTCCAGGCGCTGGGCGGCCTCGCTCGGGCGCATCCCGGCGGGGACCTCCTCACCGACGAGGGCGGCGAGCGTGAGCAGCTCGGCGACCTGGGCGGGGGTCGCGTACCCGGTCTGGGTGGGCTCGACGGTCGCCTCGGGAGCCTCCTCCCACCCGCCTCGCTGGGCCGGGCCGGCGGCGCGCAGCGCGTCAGCTTCGGTGTCGGTGAACAGGCGCGAGCGGGTGAGGAAGCGCACGCCCTCCGGGGCCTCGAGGCTGAAGCCGCTGCCCCGGCCCGGGACGACATCGATGGTCAGCTCCGTGTGCGACCAGTACTCGAACTGCGCCCCGCCGATGTAGGCCGGCACGCGCGCATCCCCTCCGGCGTCGAGGACGCCGAGCAGCACGTCTCGGTCACCGACGATGAAGTCGTTGCGCGGGTAGCACATCGGGGCCGACCCGTCGCAGCAGCCACCCGACTGGTGCAGCAGCAGCGGGCCGTGCTGGGCCGTGAGCCGGGCGAGCACGGCCAGGGCCGCCGGGGTGGCGCGCACACGCTCCACCCCGACGGCCGTGGACGTCGGCGGCATCAGAAGAAGCCCATCGCCTTGGGGGAGTAGCTGACCAGGAGGTTCTTGGTCTGCTGGTAGTGGTCGAGCATCATCGCGTGGTTCTCGCGGCCGATGCCCGACTGCTTGTAGCCACCGAAGGCCGCACCCGCGGGGTAGAGGTGGTAGCAGTTGGTCCAGACCCGGCCGGCCTGGATGTCGCGCCCCGCGCGGTAGGCCTGCGTGCCATCACGGGTCCACACGCCGGCGCCGAGGCCGTAGAGGGTGTCGTTGGCCTGGCGGATGGCGTCGTCGTACCCGTCGAAGCTGGCGACCGAGACGACCGGGCCGAAGATCTCCTCCTGGAAGATGCGCATGTCGTTGGTGCCGGAGAAGATCGTCGGCTGCACGTAGTAGCCGGTCGCCAGGTCACCGCCGAGGTCGGCGCGCTCGCCACCGGTGACGACGCGGGCACCCTCCTGCTTGCCGATGTCGATGTAGGACATGATCTTCTCAAGCTGGTCGTTGCTGGCCTGCGCGCCGATCATGGTCTCGGTGTCGAGCGGGTCGCCCTGGCGGATCGCCTTGATGCGGATGGCGGCGAGCTCCAGGAACTCTCCGTGGATGCGCTGGTCGATGAGCGCCCGGCTGGGGCAGGTGCAGATCTCACCCTGGTTGAGGGAGAACATCGCGAAGCCCTCGAGCGCCTTGTCCTGGAAGTCGTCGTTGTCGGCCATGACGTCGGCGAAGAAGACGTTGGGGCTCTTGCCACCGAGCTCCAGCGTCACCGGGATGAGGTTCTGGCTGGCGTACTGCATGATCAGCCGGCCGGTGGTGGTCTCGCCGGTGAAGGCGACCTTGGCGATGCGGTTGCTCGAGGCCAGCGGCTTGCCGGCCTCGACGCCGAACCCCTGCACGATGTTGAGGACACCGGCGGGGAGCAGGTCCGCGACGAGGTCGTACCAGACGTTGATCGAGGCAGGCGTCTGCTCGGCCGGCTTGAGCACGACCGCGTTGCCCGCGGCCAGGGCCGGCGCGAGCTTCCAGACGGCCATGAGGATCGGGAAGTTCCACGGGATGATCTGGGCGACGACGCCCAGCGGCTCCTTGAAGTGGTAGGCCACGGTGTCCTCGTCGATCTGGGTGAGGTGACCCTCATGGGCGCGCAGCACGCCGGCGAAGTACCGGAAGTGGTCGATGGCCAGCGGGATGTCGGCGGCCATCGTCTCCCGGACGGGCTTGCCGTTGTCCCAGGTCTCCGCGACCGCGAGGACCTCGAGGTTGGCCTCCATCCGGTCCGCGATCTTGTTGAGGATGATGGCGCGCTCGGTGTAGGAGGTCTTACCCCACGCGGGGGCGGCCGCGTGCGCGGCGTCCAGCGCGAGCTCGACGTCCTCGGCGGTGCTCCTGGCGACCTCGCAGAAGGTCTGGCCGGTGACCGGGGACGGGTTGTCGAAGTACTGCCCCTTGACCGGGGCGACGCGCGCGCCACCGATGACGTTGTCGATGCGGGTGTCGAAGGTGACGGGGGAGCCGGGCGTACCGGGACGGGCGAAGACGGGCATCGTTGCCTCCTGCTGGGTCGGCGGGTGCGGGTGACGGGTGTGCCTGCAGACGCGGCACGCTAGGTATGCCGAGGTTGCAACGCCGTTGCAGCGCGGTGACCCAGGTCACGTGCAGGTGTGCCGGTCGGTGGGGCAGGATGTGAGCCGGATCACCGTGAGGGGGTGGGGCGTGCACGGAGCCGTCGCTGCCAGCCGCGCCCGCTGCGCCGCCAGAGGCCTCGACCCGGAGGCCGACGCGCCGACCGGTCTCAGCGCCGACGCCCTCGAGCAGGAGCGCGCCCGGCACCCGCTCGCGCCGCTGCTCCCCGTGGTCCGCCGGCTGCTCGTGGACGCGGCGGTGGAAGAGGACCTCGTGGTCGCCGTCACGGACGCCGCCGGCTGCCTGCTGTGGGTCGAGGGCCACCCGGGTACGAGGCGGCGGGCCGAGCGCATCCACTTCGAGGGCGGCGCCCGGTGGGACGAGGCCTCGGCCGGCACCAACGCCCCCGCCCTCGCCCTCGCGCTGGACGCCGGGGTGCGGGTGCACGCGGCCGAGCACTGGGCCAGGCCGGTGCAGCCCTTCAGCTGCAGCGCAGCGCCGGTGCACGACCCGCGCACCGGCGTGCTGCTCGGCGCGCTCGACGTGACGGGTGACGGGCGGGCGGCCACGGCCACGGCGCTCGCGCTCGTCCGGGCCACCGCGCTGGCGGTCGAGGGCGAGCTCCTCGTACGGGCCCAGCGGCTGCCGGCGGGCCGGCCGGTGCTGCGCCTGCTGGGCGCGCAGCCGCCGACGCTGGTCGCCGGCGGTGCGGCGACACGGCTCTCGCTGCGCCACGCAGAGCTGCTCCTGCTGCTCGCCGAGCACCCGGAGGGGCTCTGGGCCGATGCGCTCGCGGGCCTGCTCAGCGGGCGTGACCTCGACCCGGTGACCGTGCGCGCCGAGCTGTCCCGGCTGCGTCGGGCCCTGCCGGCCGGCCTGCTCGACGCCAAGCCCTACCGGCTGTGCCAGTCGCCTGACTCCGACGTCAGCGAGGTGCGGCGGCTGCTCGACGCCGGCCGGGTCGCCGACGCGCTCGATGCGTACGCGGGGCCGCTGCTGCCCCGCTCCGACGCGCCGGGGGTCGTCCGCCTGCGCGAGGAGCTGGCCGCCGAAGTGCGGGCCGCGGTCCTCGACGCCGGTGAGCTCGCGCTGGTGCTGCGCTGGCTGGGGACGCCCGACGGCGCGGACGACCTGCCGGCCTGGCAGGCGGTCGCGGCGGGGGAACCTGTCGGGGTGCAGCGGGCGCGGGGAGCGGCCCGGGCTCGGTTGCTCGACGGTCGGCTGGGTGCTGGTGCGCCCGCCGTGCGGCCGGGCACGCTGCGGGGGTGACCCGCGCCGAGCCAGCCTCCCCCGCCCCCGACGGCAGCCTGGACGATGCCGCCGAGGTCGATGCCGCTGAGGTCGATGCCGCCGAGGACGACCCCACCACCCGGATGGAGAGCACCGACGAGGCGCTCGCGCGGCGCAGCCCAGCGAAGCCGCGGGATGACACCGACACCGGGGAGCAGGGGCAGTCCGACAGCACGCACGGTGGCGCGGTGGGCGCCGGGGTCGAGCCCGACGACGCGGTGGAGGGCGCCGCCGCGCTGGCGGAGGCCCGCCGCGACGCCTGAGCAGGTCAGCCGACGTCGAGCACGAGCTTGCCGGTGACGCCGCGGCCGGCGAGCCGTTGCAGCGCGTCCTCGACCTCGGCCAGCGGGAGCACCGTGTCGATCGGCATGCGCATCGCACCGGTGGCCAGCGCGTCGAGCACCAGCGGGAGCAGGCGGGCGCGCTCGTCGTCGGCGAGCACCATGCCGCTGTAGCCGAGCACGGTCAGGCCGCGTCGGTAGACCTGCTGCCAGTCCAGCGTGACCTCGGCGCCGGCGCTGGTGCCGTAGACGACGTACCGACCGTGTGCGGCGAGCAGGCCGATGGCCGCGGGCGCGAGGCCACCGCCGAGCGGGTCCACGACCACGGTGGGGGTGAGCGAGCCGACCGCCGCCGCCAGCCCTTCCGCGTCCACGGTCACCACGTCGTCCGCCCCGGCGGCACGCACCGCCTCGGCCTTGGCCGCCGTGCCGATCTGGCCGACGACGCGGGCGCCGAGCCCGTGGGCCAGGCTCACGATCGGCAGGCCCACGCCACCGCCAGCGCCGAGGACGAGCACGGTGTCGGCATCGGTGACGCGGGCGCGCTCGACCACGGTCGACCACGCGGTGAGCCCGGCGACACCGCAGCAGGCCGCCTCCCGCAGCCCCAGCCCGTCAGGGACCGCTATGACCGCCTGCCGGGGCGCGACGACCGCGCCCGCCCACGCGCCGTCGCGCTGGCTGCCGATGCCCCCACCGGCCACCGCCACCCGCGCGCCGTCGAGCGTGCCGGCGCCCTCGTTGCCGAGCGTGCGCGGCAGGGGCACGTCGGCGGCGACGCGACCGAGCGCGGCGTACCGCTCGACGGGGTTGACCCCGGCGAAGGCCAGCCGCACCAGCACCTCGCCGGCACCCGGCTCGGCCAGCGGTACCTGCTCGACCCGTAGCGCCTGGCCGTGCTCGTGCAGGCGGGCGGCGGTCGTGCTGGTGCTGGGCGGCTTCGTCACCTGGGGCTCGTGCCCGCAACCGGGCCGTGTGCCACCTGCGCGGCGGCTGCACCCTGCCTCAGCAGGCCCGCATCGCAGGTGGTCGAGCGATGAGGCTCACGGCCGATGTGACCTCAGGGGCCGGGCTCGCCGGGTTCGGGCAGCATCGCTCGGACGCGGGCGACCGCGTCCCGCACCGCCTCGACCGAGCCTCCTGCCGCCCCGGCGGCCAGACCGACGAGGAAGCTGGTCAGCGGGGCAGCGGGGCGGGCGACCTGGTGCGCCACATCGCGGGTGAGCTCGAGCAGCAGGTCGCGCAGACCGCCGTCGTCGCCGCCGACCGCCACGGTGCCGAGCTCGGCACCGACCTGACCGAGCCACGCGTCGAGCGTCACTCGGGGTCGCCGACTGCCCGCTCGCGCCCTGCCGCGACGGCCTGCACGTCCACTGGATGCACGGCTGCGACTGTGTCACCCGCCAAGGCGCGGGCCTGGGCGAGCTGCTCCGGGGTGTCGATGTCCCACCAGGGCGGCGGGTCGCCCTCGAGCGGTACGCGTGCCGCGGTCAGCCGGGTGAGCACATCGCGCAGGCGGGCACCGGACGGCTCGGCGGGCAACGCAGCCCGCAGGGCACCGAGCCGCCACACCGACAGCAGCGGCTGGTCTCGACCTGCACCATCAACAGCCACCGCACCGTCGACCGCCGCCGCACCGTCGATCACCCTGCGCCGCAGCTCTTCGAGCGCTGAAGTGGTGACGAAGGGCAGGTCGCCGGCGAGCAGCCACACCAGCGTGGCGGCCGGCGCACCGAGGGCGCCGAGTGCGGCGACGCCCGCGCCGAGACCGGCGACGGGGCCGCCGCCAGGCGGCTGCTCTCGGACGGCCGTCGCGCGGGGCTCACCCCGGTCAGGCCCCACGAGGAGGACGGGTGAGGCGCCGGCCTCCCGTACCGCGGTGACGATCCTGGACACGACACGCCGGCCGCCGACGTCGAGGTGGCACTTGTCGACACCGCAGAGGCGGCGCGCTGCACCGCCGGTGAGCACGATCGCGGCCCCGGGCACGCGGTCATCTTCCGGCAAGGGCAGGCTGGAGGGGTGGGCAGGCGGACGGCACGGCGACCGGTGGTGCGGGTACGGGTGGCGCCGGAGGGCGTGGAGGTGGTGCGCCGCCCTGACACGCTCAGCGTGGAGGAGCCGCTGGAGATACGCGTCGGAGGCCGCAGCCTCGCGGTGACGATGCGCACGCCCGGGGACGACATGGACCTCGCCGCCGGCTTCCTCGTCAGCGAGGGGGTGGTCAGCCGGGCCACCGACCTGGTGACGATGCGCTACTGCGCCGGGGCGACGGACGACGGCGCAAACACCTACAACCTGCTCGACCTGCAGCTGGCTCCCGATGTGCCGCAGCCAGATCCGAGCGTCGAGCGGGCGTTCTACACCACGAGCTCCTGCGGTCTGTGCGGCAAGGCGAGCATCGACGCGGTGCGCACGGTCTCGTCGTACGAGGTGCGGGACGACCCGGTGGTGGTCGAGCCCGCGTGGCTGACCGGGCTGCCGGATGCCCTGCGCGCCGCTCAGCGCGACTTCGCGAGCACCGGTGGGCTGCACGCCGCCGCGCTGGCCGACGTGCGTACGGGCGCGCTGCTCGTCGCCCGGGAGGACGTCGGGCGGCACAACGCGGTCGACAAGGTCGTCGGCTGGGCCCTGCGCGAGGGGCGGCTGCCGTTGCGCGGCACGGTGCTGATGGTGTCCGGCCGTGCCTCCTTCGAGCTGGTGCAGAAGGCGATGATGGCCGGGATCCCCTGCCTCGCAGCCGTCTCGGCTCCCTCCTCGTTGGCCGTCGACCTGGCGGCCGAGGTAGGCATGACGTTGGTGGGGTTCCTGCGCGGGCCGACGATGGTGGTCTACGCCGGCGCAGGGCGCATCACCGGCGTGAGCACCGACCTGATGACGGCGGGCAGGTCGACGGAGGCCCTGGTCGCGCGGTCGACGTAGACGTGGACGAAGCGCGCCACCGCCGCCGGGTCGTCGCGTCCCTGCGTGAAGACGGCCAGGCCGTAGGTGATGCTGCTGCGCCCCAGGCGCTCCACCCGTAGGCCGACGTCGACGGTCTCCGGGAAGGACAGCGGGCGGAGGTATCGGCAGCCCGTCTCCACGACCAGGCCGATGGCGGGCAGCGCGCTCGTGTCGACGCCGGTGGCGCGCATCAGCCAGCCGTTGACCACCGTGTCGAACCACGCGTAGTAGGCGACGTTGTTGACGTGGCCGTACTGGTCGTTGTCGGCCCACCGCGTCGGCACCGCCATCGTCACCGGGTAGGTCGCTCGCTCGTCCGCCATGGGTGCAGCATCGTGGCCGTGAAGACCCGAGCCACGCTGCTGCGCGCGACCGGCGCCCACCGCCCGTACTCCGAGAGCCGCCCGCTCGAGCTGGTCGAGCTCGACCTCGACGGCCCGCGGGAGAACGAGCTGCTCGTGCAGGTCGGTGCCGCCGGGGTGTGCCACTCGGACCTGTCCGTGGTCGACGGCAGCCGGGTGCGCCCGCTGCCGATGGCGCTCGGCCACGAGGCCGCCGGCACGGTGCTCGAGGTGGGGCCGGGGGTGCACGACGTCGCGGTCGGGGACATGGTCGTCCTCGTCTTCATCCCCAGCTGCGGTCGCTGCGCCGAGTGCCAGGCCGGCCGACCGGCGCTGTGCCCGCTGGGCGCGGCGAGTAACGGCGCGGGCCTGCTGCGCGGGGGTGGCTCACGGCTGTCGCTGGACGGCGAGCCGGTCCACCACCACCTCGGCGTCTCCGCCTTCAGCGACCTCGCGGTGGTCGACCGGGGCAGCGCGGTCGTGGTGCACGACGTACCCGTCGAGGTGGCGGCGCTCTTCGGCTGCGCGGTCCTCACCGGGGTCGGCGCGCTGCACACCACGGTGACCGTGCGGCCGGGGGAGTCGGTCGCTGTGTGGGGCCTCGGCGGCGTCGGGCTGGCGGCGGTGATGGGGGCGGTGGTCGCCGGCGCGAACCCGGTCGTGGCGATCGACCCCGTACCCGCCAAACGCGCGCTCGCCCTCGAGCTGGGCGCCACCCACGCGCTGGACGTCGATGTGGACGTGCGGGATGTCGTGGGGGGCGGCGTCGACGTGGCGGTCGAGGCGGTGGGCCGCTCCGCCACGCTCGCGACCGCCTTCGCGGCGACCGCCAGGGGAGGTACGACGGTCTCGGTCGGCCTGCCCGCGCCCGGTGCGGTGCTCCAGCTGCCGGCGCTGCAGCTGGTGGCCGAGGCCCGCACGCTGGTGGGTTCCTACATGGGATCGGCTGTGCCGCAGCGGGACATCCCGGCGCTGGTCGGGTTGTGGCGGGCCGGCCGGCTGCCGGTCGAGCGGCTGCGGACCGCAACCGTAGGGCTCGCGGACGTCAACGCGGCCTTCGAGGCGCTCGCCGACGGGAGCGCGGTGCGGACCGTGCTGGTGCCCTGAGCTCAGGGGCTGCCGAGCGCCTCGACCTGCTGCTTGATCCGACGGCCCGACTCCTCGACCTGGCCGCGGACGACCCCCTCGAACCCCTTGCCGAGCGCCCGCCCGACGATCCCGCCGGGCAGCGTCACGTCGAGGTCGAAGCGCACGCTGGTGCCGCCGTCTCGTTCGGTTAGGGTCCAGCCGCCCTGCTGCGCGAGCCCGGACTGCGGTCGCCAGCCGATGATGCGGTCCTGCTCCCAGCGGTCGATGACGAGCGTGCCACCGACCGTCTTGGGGCCGAGCGCGATCTCGGCCCGGAAGACAGCGCCGAGGCCGTGGCTCTGCTCGCCGACCGGCTCCCACGAGCGCAGCCCCACGACGAAGCGGGTGGCGTTGCGGTGGTCGTCGAGGTAGGCGAAGGTCGTGGCGACAGGGGCCTCGACCTGGACCACGGTGTGTACGGCGACCATGTCCTGCACCCAACCAGACGCGCCGAGGTCAGCTCGTCCCCTCGCCGGCGAGGAGCGCGGGTAGCACGGCGACCACCTCGTCGCTCGGGATGACGAAGCCGATGCCCTGCACCGTCGCGTCGGTGGCGTCGGAGCTGGCGGCGACGGCGGTGTCGATGCCCAGCACGTGTCCCGAGCTGTCGATGAGCGGGCCACCGCTGTTGCCGGGGTTGATCGCGGCGTCGGTCTGCAGCAAACCGCTCAGCGCGGCGTCCTGGCCGCTCGCCGGCAGCGACCGGTCGAGCGCGGAGACGATGCCCTCGGTGACGGTCGGGGCGCCGCCGTACCCCTCCGCGTTGCCGACGGCCAGCACGCTGTCGCCGACCTGCGCGGTGGAGGACTTCGCGAAGGTGGCCGGGGTGAGGCCGGAGACGCCCGAGAGGTGGACCACGGCGAGGTCCTTCGTCGCGTCGATGCCGACGATCGTGGCTGCGTGCTTCGTCCCGTCGGACAGCGTGGCGGTGATGTCGGTCGCCCCGTTGACGACGTGGGCGTTGGTCACCACGTCACCCGTCGCGCTGGTGATGACGCCGGTGCCCGCGGCCGAGCCGCTGACCTGACGGAAGCCGCGGCCCTCGCTGATCGTGTCGTTGATGATGACGACCGAGGGGGAGATGGTGGCGATGGCGGCGCGGACGCTGCCGCTGGTGACGGCCGCCGGCTGCGAGCTCGCGACGACGCCGGCCGGCGCTGCGGTAGCGCCGCCGGAGCCGCCGCCCCGCACGAGGGCTGCCGTGCCAGCGCCGGTGCCGCCGGCGAGCAGGGCGGCCAGGGCGACGGTCGCCCCGGTGCGCCGTCGGGTGCGGCTGACGGGTCG
>JAABUJ010004972.1_pt1 | contig 13606 bp, 7 predicted proteins | sample 5559131 | NCBI WGS metagenome assembly JAABUJ01 (sample SAMN10711875, study PRJNA513366) | rock metagenome | isolation source: Antarctica rocks | place: Antarctica: Victoria Land, Mt New Zealand nord | collected 2016-01-07
CTAGCAGAGACTCCAAGCGTGAATACAGGTTCTTCGTCGATTCCCTTAGGACCTGTGTAGCTATGCCTCGAGGGTTTTAGACGTGAAGACATGACTTTGACCCTGATCGATGGAAGTGCGTTGGGTGGTATCAGCACATGAGGGTACGCGTCTGACAGGAGCCCTTTGTAGACGCCCTCCGGCCGCCAATCTTCAGGGAATTCTCGCCTTGTTGGCTTCGGATGAGCTTCTGAATCAACATTGGGAGAACTGGGTTGAGTGGGCGGAGGCCGAAAAGGAGGAGGATTGAGTAGGGGAAGGCTAGGCGGAGGAGTGCTCTTGGCTGCACGAATAGCTTGGGAGGTGGGGCTTGCAGGTGGTGAGTTCGCTTGCGGAGGGCTTGCAGGTGGTTTGACCGCCACAAGTGGTTCGGGTTGAAGTTCTGGATCCTGTGACATGGGCGATGATATCGACGAAGGAGTGTGTGGAGGCAATGGTATAGGTTGCCGCGGAGCCCTTGGCGACAAAGGAATAGAGTGGGTTGGCGCTCTTGGTGACAACGGTAGCCCATTTCGTGCAGAGTTTGGAGCGGAGAGAATGGATGCTGTCTTGAGATCTCGAGGTAATCTCGGAGTTGGAGGGTTGATCGGGCGATCACCAGGTCGTGGACTTGATGGCAGACCTGGACTCAGCGGGGCGGACATAATAATCTTTCCTTCGGAGCTGGAACGCCGCTGTTGTTTTATGGGATGACTGAGGACACCAGCCAATGATTTCGGTGGTGAAAGGAAAGAGTGTTCGCCGCCAGATGTTGGGTGAGGTGACAGACCCTTTATGCCTATAGGCATGGGATTTTGCTCTGACTCAATTGGTATTACAGCTGTCTTGGGCGGCGGCGCAGATCCCGAGGGAGTTTTGGAGCCCTTTTCCTTCTTTGATTGACTGCGTTCTAGCTGTTGCTTGACAGCTGCAACCTCCCGCTCGTTATCGTCGTCTTCCCTAGTCTTCTTCCTTCCCCTCTCGAATGTAGGGAGTTCGTCAACCAAGATATTCTCGTCATAATCTGAATCCGAATGATCTGCGGGACCAAAGTCTGAAGGGTTTGAGGCGTCTGGTTTGGGCTTATGTAGGTCTAATGGAGCAGGTGGGAGCTTGCGGAAAGGAAGTGACGACTGGTCGGCTGCACTGATTGGGGTCGACTCTGTCAAGGCGAACGCTGGCCCTCCTACCGACTTCTGCAGATTGTTGGATCGTTTAGCCGTGAAACTACTTGGTGACACAACAGCATTTGCATTTTGAGGAGACTCCTGTAGTAGAACATTTGGCCTGGGCCCCCTCAGATCACTCGTCTTCAAAGGAGGCACCGCCTTTCCAAAGCCGAAGATGGGCGAATGTTTCTTGTCCGCTGGGACTTGCTCGGCTGATTCAGTAATTGCAGCAGCGTCAGAGTCTTCCCGAGGTTTCGTAGCCCTAGGAGGATGCATCATATTGTGAAGACCGGACTCTGCGGTCAACGCTTCACTCGTCGCTGGCTCGTGCATAATGTTCCCTTGAATATCCGGACGATCACGAGATTTAGTCGTCTCAGGAAAACTGCCAGCACCGATTGGAACTGACGTTGGCCCCTGTGCCGGTTTATCAGGTAGGGGAGGCACTTGAGTCCAGTTTTCTCTTAACTTCTTCCGATACCGCTCTTTATCTTTCAATGCTCTTTCCAGATCTTGATTGAGGCCAAGGACCAACGCTCGTTGTTTATCTACCAACTTCCACAACTGCGCATTTTGGGCGGCTACATGCTGCTTCTCCTTCAATAGATGGTGTACGACTGCTTCCGCTGATCCAGCCGCATTGATTAGACTTGATATATCAGGTGTAGTCGGTCTACCGGAATCTTGCGAAGACTTGTGAGAATTTGAAGTTGCCGTCGAGATAGTCGAGATCGCCGAGTCGATGGAAGATGTGCGAGGGAATGATCGAGCGTCTGGCCGCATGGTGGTATCGCTGAAGTTGGTGGAGGCCGTGGATAAAGGGGAATGTGGAGGGGAGATGTCCGCAGACTTGCCCTGAGGCAAGGGTGAGGAGACGTTGCGAAGCTGACTGTACGACTGCGTCTTCGGTGATGCCGGAGTGACGGCTTTTCGATCTCCACGTTCGTGGATCGACCCCGCTACATCACCGGTGGCCGCAGCTTCGGAAGCCAACAGCTCATCTAATCTGTCTCGAGGTGATTTTGGCGATGATGGGTCGGCAGTAAAATTGAGGCGGGGTGAACGAGGAGAATGTGAGTACTGCGAGCCACTGGCAGTTCTCAGCGTCGTCGGTGATCTGGGACTGTGAGGGCTGTGAGGACGATTTTGCAGTTGTCCAATTACGGAGGAAGTAGGCGTCTCGCTGGCTTGTAGAGGGCTCGGTGTGGGTTTGCGGTGCGTCAGGCGTCCATCAACGGGTCGAGAGAATTGAGGCGAAGATCGATGTTGTGGAAGGAAGTCGCGCGTGTTCCCACTGCCCAGTCGCTGGGGCTCTGGCATTGTCTGTCTCTCCATGGCCAGACGCCCTTCGCCCTAGCCCTTCCAACGTCAATCAGGCACCGCCCAATGAGGGGATCGGTTGGCGCTGCTAATCTGAAGGACACATATGTAGGATGGTTATCGTTGCGCATACAGTCTGGAACGAAAGCTGCCTCGCTGCCTCGCTGCAATGACGAAGGCGCCCTTGGCCAGGGTGATATGGGGTGGAGGAGTCTCGAGGGTATGCGCTCTAAAAGCCGGCGCGCCCTGCGAAGGAAGCTCAGGTTTCGAAGGACAAACGGTTTGAGGTGCTGTGCAGATCAATCAGCGCTTTGAGAACATCTTGCCAAACGCCGTGGGTGGAGAGGCGAATGCTTCCACCTTGGGGCAGCCTGGGGCATACAGTGGTGAGAGAGTTGAGTGAGAGGTGGGAGCCGGATGCACTCCGCAAAAGTTATCAAGTGACCAGAGCACTTGCATGTTTACTACTTACTTTAGCACTCACCACCCTTGTACTGCTTCGGTAAAGTATGGGGGTGGACGTAGCTAACAAAGAGGCCCTTAGCGCCAGCGAGCAGGGGGTTTTAATTCGACTTACGACTTGACAAGAGGACTATGCACGCACGGTTTCAAGCTTGGCAACTGGCGCAATAGCGTTGTTTTAGCTGCAGATTGAATGTCTGCTCTTGGTCTAGGAGTACCTTCAATGCTTGAGACAAAGTACATTTGGTAAGACGAAGGTCAATGCCCGTACGGGGGTCTCAACTTAATTTCAAGGTGAAGTCGAGATGCATCTACAAAGATAGAAGCACGAAGATGGGCGTGGCCGTTATACCGGCTGTTGATGTTACTACCTGCTATAAGCCAGGGTAGAGGACTCTCTCAGGCCGGCCTTGGGCTGTGTGTCTGCCTATCGTCCAAGTAGTAGAGGATGACAAGTTGACTTGAGTGATTGATGACACTTGTTCAAAGTGGGTCGCATTCTTCTCCACTCGCCCTCGGGTCTGCTGACACTCATTACTTTACTTTGCTTCATCACACACGATGATACAAGCCGCAATAAAAGCATGACCAGTCAGCGACGCTCTGCGACGAAGCTTCGGGCATCCGATGATCAAGCGGTGAAGAAAAGGGTGGAGGTCGAATCGGAAGATGGGTGGCTCCTGAGCAGCTGATTGGGAGCCAGACCGGTTGGATGGTGGGCAGTAAAATTGATAGTCGCCAACCCCTGAACAATCGCTCCGTCGTTCCTGCATGATCTCCGAGAATCGCTTCCTTTTTAGCTCTGTCACCAACGCCTGGAGAGTTGAGACGACTCCGAATCCTAAAAGCATCTCGAGGCGATCGCACCTGGGAGATGGTAGTGATAAGAAGTCGATGCGTAATCTTGCTATTGGAAACGGGGCCTTGGAAACATTTAGCGATCGATGAGCTGCGTCTCATTAGCAGAGTCAGCCTCCAGTTCCAAGCCGGTTGCGCTCGGTCGTTGGAATGGAACCTCGATGTGTCTGAGTCGAGGAGACGAAGCGACCATCTGCCCATGCCATGGGACTGCACAAGTATCCAGCAGATAGTTATATTTACGCTGTACATATACTTAGCCGCACTTAAGTTTTCGATTTTCACATGCAAAACTCATACTTCTTCAAACATCGCTTTACCCTTCACCTAAAGTAGTGTACACTCTCTTATTGTCAAGTACAAGCCTGCTATTGGGCAGAGCGGATCTGGAGCATTTCACACTTCCTCGAACGCTTGGGAAAGGACATGGGAACGACAATAAGTACATCAGCTCCTCAAAATATTATCCTGGACTTTACTAGAACATTACGGATTGGCAAATGATCGATGTCAATCAGCCATGGGAGCTCGAGGAGACGCATGAAATGTAGGTTGTAATTATCATCACTGTTTCATTAAATTATACATAGTAATCGACTCCCTGCCGTATCAGGCTATCCACGCTATGCTCTCATCTCCGAGACTCCATGACTGATGCCCAGTATGGTACAATCTAAGATCAATCCCTACTACCACCTTTATTCAATCGTAATCTTCTTCTCTGCCCTCACCGCTTTAGGCACGATGACTGATAGGATGCCATTCTTCAAGCTGGCCTTGACGGCCTCTTGATCGACCCGCCCGGGGAAGCTGAACCGCCTCTCAAAAGTACCAGTGGAGCGCTCACTGACCCAGTACTTGTAATTTGGCTCGGCAGGCTTCGTTGTCACGGCTTGAGTGTCTGCTGCTTGCGACGCGTTGGCGGCAACGGGGTACGTTGTAGCAGAGGCTTCAGCGCCCTCAGCCGACGCGCCGGCATCGACATAATCGTCGTCGACAGTGGCCTTGTGGTAAGAGGAGGTTGACTTTTCGGAAGCATCGTCGGCAACAACAGGTTCTGAAGACGCTTGTTCATCGACGGCCTTGGTTTCTTCGTTGGTCCGTGTAGTGTGATGCTCACTCTTGCCCCGGATGACAAGAGTGTTTGCGTCTACGAACTCAATGTCGATATCTCTCTGTTCAATGCCAGGAAGTTCGCCGTGGAGTTCGTATGCAGACCCAACTTCACGAACGTCGAAACGTGGAACGAATGATCGATGCTGAGGTCGTGGTTGGAGGAAAGGATCCGTAGCGTCTAGTAGCCGGAAGAAAGGCGCGAAGTCGCTAGAGGGAAATCTGGGAAACAAGCTGGTCATGGCGCGGACTGGAACAGGGTTGATAGGTCGGCAGACTGCGCGGAGAAGGCAGGATGTTGTTCGGTAGCAAGCCATCTGTGGAAGGAATTTGGTAGAGGTGGTTCGCTCAGATATAAGCTTGTTTGTCTGTGAAGAAGTTGATATTGCTTTATTGGAGTGCGGTCGATGATGTTTCTAAGAGATGATGGGAGAATAAAAGCAGTACGTAGGAAGGTATTTATACCCAAGTTCGAGACATCAGAGTCATCTGGAGCTTTCCCTGGCTTAGCAATACGAAGGCATTGATAATAGAATGGTACCGCCTCCCCGCTTCCAGAGCTTTCTTGCTGGCTGTGGTTAGTTCGAGAATCTACGGCGGCCTTCTTTGAACTTCGATGTCTAACTTCGAGAGGCCCAGGATTGCGCAATGGAACTACTTGTATCCGATCGAAACGAATGAAAATGATGTAAGGAATGTCCTACCGTTTCAATGAGCAGAACTTGAGGCCAGCAGCGAGCGATCCCATCTCCCAGCTAGTATCGAGAGTACTTTGCTTGCTGTGAGCTCGGATTTGACCTGTAGCTTGCGCGTTGAAAGTCGTACATTGGCCATAGCTGTGCGCCGCCTCTTGAACGAGTAGAAGCACATATGGGTCGAGAGGGTCAGACAACCGCTCCACGTGTTGAGAGTCGAGGACCTCTTCGCGTCGCCACGCGTTCGCTTGGCCCTGTGCTTAAGCCGGATCTCGGGCCGATTCTCTGCCAAGCACCGATTGGAAGATCACAAAAAGTGAGCTCAAGCTCTGGTCAGTGAATTGGCTCTCTTCAAACTTCGCCCTCCTACACTCGGCCTTCTGCTCTAATTACTTTTCGCTCTTCATGCGACCTCTATTCTACACTTGGGTACCCATCCATCCGACATGGGAACCGTTCGGTTGAAAGTGAAAGTTCTGCCTTGGCAGGATCCCGCCTCAACACCGCAGAGCGCGTTTTCGCGTCGAGACGATATCAAGACTTGGATCGAGCCGTGCAATGATGATCTTACGGTTTCGGCGCTTCATGCGAGGATACTCGAGAGCTTTGCGGACCTTCATGGGGGGAAAGGGTGAGCCTACACTGCTCTCTTCGCCAGCAATCCAACGCTATATGCTAACGAGTGCGATAGGGAATTGAATATCAAATGGCTCGAAGACGATGACGGCAACGTTCTACGTGGCCACCTTAGAGTCGGAGATACATTCAAAGAGTCCCGCGACATCTCCGACAGGACAGTCAAGGTTGTCCGGCTACCGCCAACGGAAAGGGACTTGGGCAATCCAGGAAGGTTCTCATCAATTGCGCCCGAATCTTCTGCCAGGCCAAACAAGCGCGCATTAGTTCTGCATGCGCAAAGCGTCCGTAACAGTTTGCGCGACCTCGTTAATGCAGAGGACTGGTCGGCTAGAGGGCCTCGGGACAACCAGGAGAGGGCGGCCAAGCGGCAAAGAACGGAGGATGTAAGGCTCCGGGGAGCATTCGATTATGATCGACCGTTGCTATCTAGCGAAGGCCCCGAGGAAGACGTATACCAAAGATCCAGCCAGACAGCCAGGCGAGGCTCCCCAGTCCATCAGGTTGACGACTCTCAGCGATCACCGGGCATGAAACGTTGGTGGAATCTTCAATCCTGCAACTGAGCTAACATGTCATAGAGTGCAATCCGTATGACACCCCCACATCCCTTTCCGTGTACAGTCCTCTGAACGCGGTCTCCTCCAGTCAAACGGGCGTCATCGCAGTCCCTGACTCGCCGGATCGGAGAACGGCAGCACACAAAAATAGCGAAAGTACGTCTGGTAATCATGAAATTTACAAAGCCAAGTCGGAGTCACCCGAATTGTCTGCGTCAGTTCTTGAATTTCCATCTTCGAGCGCACCAAGCCGTACCAATGACACGGCCATACAAGCACAGAGTCTAGATGATCCTATCATTATTTCCTCTCTGGCCAACTCCTCAGACCCTCACAGATCCAACGCAGGAGCACCTGCTAAACAGATTTCGGCTACCGCGCCGTCGTCCGACTTACAAGAACGAGCGGTGCCAACGGATGTACTTAGCCGGTCCCCATTCCTCAATCACCCTTCGTCCCAGGTAGTACCGAGAGAAAAGGCCTTGAATTTTAGTGGCTTACGACAGCGAACGCCAAACCATGCTGACAGCATTGAGCCGGAAGCAGTGCGCGCACAAGCACCGCTGGATTATGAAAGCAAAAAACGACCTGCACCGGCATGTTCACCTATCAAAGTAAGGGTATCAGGAAAAGTCGTGTCGTCTTTGCAACCTGGCGGCCCCATCACTGGCGCTACCTACGGAGAGTCTCTGCTCCCAGGTATCCAGCGGGAATTATCATTTGGGCCAGAGATCTTGATCGGAAGCGGTACTAGATCTCCTATTTCCAGCGAACAGCAATCACCTACAGACCATCATCTTGTAGTAGAGGAAGTTCCTTCTGGAGCATCTCTTTCAGAAGTTGTAGAGCATCAAGCAACTCCAGAATTAGGGGATGACATTTGTACAAGTACCCAATCTGCGGATGAAGATGTCATTACAAAAGGCTCGAAGTCCGACAGAGTCTGTTCGCCAGAACATGTAGGACCCGTGGCCGTCGATCAGCAATCCGTTGATGAGGAAGCTTACAATGAGTCGGGAGCACCAAAGGCGGATGAGCAGCGTTCAATGTCCTTGATGGCAGGTATGCCCAATTTTCCAAGCGTACCAATGAGGGTTCTTCAACTACGAGAAAGTACAGAGGATAATCGAGGTGGAACTCCGTCTTCTCAGGAGTCAGTCGTGAGTCAAGTTCGGGACCAGCTGAATCCAGGGTACAAAACTCGGAGTGCGCCGAGGAATGGTGCCGAGATAATCAGCATTGAAGAAACCGAAGATGAAGCTTCTGCAATTCAGCCGAGGCCTATGAATGAGAAGGTGGTACAGAAGCCCGATATTTGGGCTATACCATCAGACACCGATGAGAAGCTAAAGTCAAAACCGAATGGAAAAAGGAACCATACTCCTAGTTGGGGCGTTACCCCTAGAAAATCAGTAGATCGTAAGATTGCACGTTCGCATACCGAAGAGCGACAGCGCGAGTCAACTCAAAGTGTGAAGGAGAAGCCTACCGACCTTGAAATAGTCGCTGAAAAGGAAAGGCAAGAACGAGAGAAGAAAGACAAGGCGAAAGCCAGGAGAAAAGAACGAGCAGCTGAGAAAAAAGCTGAGGAAGCTAAATGGGCTGAAGAGCTCAAAGCCAACGATGCAAAGCCTCCCAAAAATGATCAAGAACGACGTGAGAGTTCGAAACTAGCCGTCGTGCAGCGGAATGCGGTAGCAAAGAATACAATGAGAGGAAAGACACCCAGTACCAATACCGCCGGAGACAGTGAAGTGAAGAAAGCCAAATCAGCCAAATCAGCCAAATCAACTGGTGTGGCAACGTCGGAAGGCCACGTTGACAAGAGGAAGAAAACTTCTACTGATACTGTACCATCATTGGATAAGGAGCGTAAGGCAAAGGATGCCGCCAAACGAGCCGTGCCCGATGGTGAAGCTTCAGAAGCCCAGAAAGCGAAACAAGCCAAGGTCTCCATGGTCAAAGAATCGCAGCAGTTGTGGGCCGAGAGAAAGGCTATCCAAGAGGCCGAGATGGCGGCACGAGAAGCCGAAGCCATCGCTCAGGCACAGAGAAGCGTCAAGGTGCCTTCGAAAAAGCCAGCGACTCAGAAGACTGGCCAAACCATCGCAGAGCCTGGCCTAACTAGTGAAACAGGACGGAACCTTCAAGATCCCTCAGAAGTCTCACGCCGGACATCTGCCACCCCAAACAATCGCCAAGATGCAGTTCCGAAGAGAAGATCCATGACCCCATTATTCCCATCGACCACCATGAAGCCAGTCAAAAGCGCATTGCGAAGTAGCGAGATTAGCGTCCGCCGCTCGGTATCTTTCAACGATCAAGCGGTTGCCCTCAATAGCCCTCCTCTGAAGACAGTACAGGCCGTCAGGCCGCTACGAGACTCTGACATGTCAGCTAGTGCCCGGGCGGCTGCAAAGAAGGGCAGTGCTCAACAGCTCGAGCCTCACTCATCACCTTCCGATAGGGCTTCGAAGAAGCGCGAGAGTGACATTTCGGCGAGACCTAAGCTTCGCGGACCAAGCTCATCGAAGTCGGCGACCCCATTGACCGATGCCAGCTCAAAATCTAAGGTCCAGACCAAGCTTAACGTGACCAGAGATGTGAAGCTGAAGGGTCGTGGAATCGACGCACCGCGTCCACCAAACCCCGTCACTCTAGCTGAAAACGAAGAGATCATCATATCCTCGGACAGTGAGCGATCAGCATCCACCTTCTACTCTGACGAAGAAGATCGGACGAGACCGGCCAAAGCCGGGCCTAGCAGCAAGAAGAAGCTAAGCTCATCAATGAACTTAGATGGAGGCATTACGCCTAGCAGAGCCACCACCAGCCGGAGTAATTCTGGTTCGACAATCAACATCGTCCACAAAGAAGAAAATGTATCCCCAATAACAGCGATTTCAACCAAGGCTGCTTCCGACAGAGATCCGCGAGAGATGTCAACAACTCGCTCGCCCGCACAGTATATATCGCGTGCAAGTTCTGCTCACTCTCAGTCTGGCTCCAGCATAGAATCTAGAACGGTTTCCGAAGATGGGTTTGAATCAGAGATTGAGTCGCAAAACGGCTCTGAATCCGACTCTGGATCTGATGACGATACTCAAGCCTCGAACGAGTTGCCTTCAGCACCAAGGGACAAACCAGGGAGCGACAGGAACAGCATCCAACCGAGCCACAGTAAAGATTCAGACATCCAACAACCAGGCAAAAGCCCTCAGAGCCGAGCGGCGAGCGCCGAGGGTTCAGTCACATCATCAGAAAGTGGGAGCGAGGAGGAAGACGAAGATCTAGCCAACCAGATGGAGCAACAACTGCAGAGGGACTGTCGTCAAACGACGGAGCCTCCCCAAAGCAGGAAACAGCCGGCACTGCCGCTGGCCAAGCCTGCTGCCCGCAAAGCCGCCCCTGCTCAACCAGCGGCGGGTGGACCGTCCCAGACTCGCTTCCCAAGCTTGAGCGGTCTCAGAAGCAGAGCGCCCAAAAACACCGCAAACACTGCAGCCGCTCGAGGACCAGCCTCTATCGCAATCTCCAATGGTACGAAGCAAGGGGCGACTCAGTCTTCCCAAATACGAAGTCAAACCAGCATGTCCGAAAGTGACGAAAGCAGCAGCAGCTCCGACGATAGTGATGAAATTACAACAGCCTCTCAGCAACATCAAGATGCCAAGCGACCTTCTAGCACCATGAAGGGCATTGGCAGGATCATCAGGCGTACGTTTATGTTCTGATGTCCAAACCCCAGGCTGATGGCGACTGACCTTGCTAGTCTCCAAGAAGCTTCCTAGCTAATACCCTGCGGTCCATACGTCGCGGCTTTCGATTTTCTCCGGTGGTGGTGGTCTGCATGAATTAGGAGTTTCGGGAGGGAGCAGGTAGTTCGCTATGTACCGACCAGGCACTGGGTCAGTATGAGCCACAGGTGCCAAAAATATGGGGCGTAGGTATCGTCGGCCCAATGTTTCTTCTGGGGATGATTCTTCCACCAGCGTTCGATGTTGTAGCTGGAAGCGAATGACATGTGATTTTCATTCCCACAATGGTTTGCATGTATCTCAGATATCCTTCAGGCTAGCGAGCACCATATCCGGGTAGGCCTGAATACCATGTTATATCTGTTCTTTGAAGAAAGTCACGGTGGTGCCATGCCCCATTCCAATATCTGGGTTTTTGGATTGATCACCCGAAGCTGTGTCTTTGTTGGTCATCTTCATACCATCCTTCTTGTTTCGATCGTGCTCGCCGTCGTTGGTCCTCCTCAGATGCCCTAGCCAGTTTTTGATCGCCTTGAAAGCCACCGTTGTGGTAGTCCATGAAATCGTTAGATCTCTACCCTACCCCTTTATTCCGGATCGATTATAGAGACAAGCAGAATAGCATGCCAAACACACAAAGTCCCTGTCTGCGTGATAACTGTGAGGGCCGATAACAGCACGGAAACTGCCGAGTTGGAACATCACATATTTCTCAAAGCAATCCTGGCGTATATCAGTACATTACGGAAGTTCAGAAGCGATAGTAAAGATCGGATCCTCTGGAAAACGACTCTTCTCAAATTACACTCTGCTATCTGAGGCCTTGTTCTGTTGCCCTCCCCGCAAAGTCCACATTTCCACGTTTGTATGCCCTAAGTCATGCCATACTCACCCCGGAAAGAAAACACCCCTGATGTGTAAATCACCCAACGCCATGCTCGTGGTATCTCTGAGACATCAACACATAAAACCATACACGCGTAACCGAAAAACCCTACATCTGCAAGTTCATATAATCACCACAATCTCCCCCCTCTCATTCTTCTTCAACCGCAGACTCTTCCACAGCTCCTTCTCCTCTTCCGCCTTCCCCAGGCCGAGGTTCTGCTCTTCCCTCTCTCGATGATACCGCTTCAGCGCCTTATTCATACTGCACCCCGTCTCACTCTCCGGACCCTTCGTCACGAATGAGAGGAACAGCTCCGCGCGCGTGCGATAGACGACTAGCTGCTGTGAATCATTTTGCTGTTCCAAGGGATGATGGTACTCGATAGCTTTGAGCTTCCGCTTGGGGCGGTGCTCGGAGTGATCGCGCTCCCCGTTGCTGTGGTGGTGTGAGGAGCGATGGTGTTTCCTTGGGCGCGACTCATCGGATGTGCGGCGCGAGGAGGAGGCGGCTTTACGGACTTTGACAAGGGCGGTGCTGCCGTTGCGGCCGCGCTCCTTGGCGATGATGGTCTTGGAGCGTTTGACGGGGCTGAGGGAGCCGGGCTCGTTGCCGGAGTATTCGGGGGATGGAGGGAATTTGGATTTCGAGAGGAGGCGGTTGAGGCCGCCGGTGAGGCCCGAATGGAGGGTGAGGGGTGGGGCGTCGGTCATTGCTTCGTCGCGCTCTTGGCTGCGGCGGATGGCGTTGATGTCGAGTTCTTCGACGTGGTGGCGCTTGCGCTTCTTGTCTGTGGAGCGGTGGTCGCGGCCGTCGAGTTCATAGATGGTGTCTCTGCTGCCGTTGTGAAGAGTCTTTGGGGCGGGGGTTTGGTATTCAATCTGCTTCGGTTTCGAAGCGATGGGTATGGGGTCTGCGCCGTAGGAGTATCCATTCTCTTCGTACGCCTGGTCGTATTCGTGATCGCCTTCTACCTCGCCAGCTGATTGAGGTCCAGCCTCGAACACCGATGGCGCATCGGCTCTGATTGACATCTGTTCTCTTGATCCTCCAAGGGAAACCTTGGAGGTATTCGGAGTTTCCTCAGTGACAAGGAAATCGAAGACATTCACGGGCTCAGCAGGGCGAGAGGGGACGGCGGAAGGAGGGCTTGGTGCTTCTGGAGGTGCATCGACAATTGCAAGGGCAGTGCCCCCTCCGGCGTCTGCGTCTGGTGCATCTTCAACGTAGGCTTTCCTCGGGACGAGAGCAGAAGAGCCCGATATCTTCACGGACTTCTTTGATTGTTTTGCAGGCTTCTCCTTGTAGAGCGCTCCTTGGTACTTTTGCGCTTCAGAGATGCATGACTGAATCCTATTGTCAGTCCTGGGCTGGAGAACGAACTCGTGGGGTCACGAAAAAAGTTATAGAGTTTCGGAGCCAACATACGGTATGCGATCGATAGTCCGTGCCCCGAAAATGCGTCATGCAATCAATGCACGTATACGAAGCGCCTCGGCATTGGCCGCGGTGAGGATCGAGTTTCTTCTTCGTCAAGACGTCGCCGCAAGCCTAGAGGGTTGGGGCTTCATATCAGCATCTATCTGTATTGATACCCAATCGGATTGAAAGCGCAAAAGAGTACCTCGCAAGAAAAGGACACCATCTCTGCGCTTGACAGCACAGCACAGGCTTGACCGGTCAAGGAAAGATGGGCAAGCAATGGGTGAAGCAGCAGAAAGGCGGTGAGCTGTTAAAAGGCCATCGGGAGCTGAAACGTAGAGAAGGGGTCGCCCGTGGATTGGTCGTTACATTACTCGTCCTTACTTTGGGATGGTTTATTGACGCCGGTTGTGGCACGCGCTTGGCACGCGGATAGGGGCTAAAACACTAGTGCATCAACCGAATGGGCAACCACACTCTGCCTCCGTCTGCTTTGGCTCATCCCTATCGCAAGAAGATGCTTGAATACATTGGTCCTAGGGAACAATAGTGCCTCTTCGCAAAATCCGGAAAGCCGTCCACTCCCAAAGTCGTAGATGGCTTCCATGATCTGTCTTTCCAAAGGGGTATCCACCCCAACAAGCGCCATACATGCTCAGCAGGCTGGTAGAATTTGAACATCTCTTGAGTCTTAATAGCAGCCCCAGAT
>JAABUJ010004973.1_pt1 | contig 13605 bp, 14 predicted proteins | sample 5559131 | NCBI WGS metagenome assembly JAABUJ01 (sample SAMN10711875, study PRJNA513366) | rock metagenome | isolation source: Antarctica rocks | place: Antarctica: Victoria Land, Mt New Zealand nord | collected 2016-01-07
TGCGCGACACCACCGTGGCACCTTGCACTGCAACAACCACAGCTCGACCAGTGACTCTATTAGCTCTGAAAGGCAAGCCTTCCAGGTTCCCAGCCTGCACCACGGGGAGGAAGAGTCTTTGCAGGCCGATGATAAATAAAGGGGGGTGGGCCCGTGTCATTTGCTTACCTTAGTCATCAAACCTCCCCGCCTGATTCCCAGTGCATACCTTATAACCGTTGGATCCTCGTAAACACCATTGGATGAGCTTTAGAGCTCTGTTGATCTTCGCTGTGGACTGCATGGTGACATGGATTTGGTCGCCGTTGAGGCTCAAAATGGTCGCGTTCGTGTTGTTGCTCTTCGGACTATAAGTGGTGTCTGGTCCGTTTGTTATTCTTCTTTCTTTCGTTCTTTCTCTCTCTCGTCATGATGGTTGGTTGATATGAAGACGTTCGTTGATTCAAGATGATTTGTACAATCAATCTTATGGTCGCTCTGAGCTATGCTACTTTCTCTTTCCTCGTCGCTGGGTTAGCTGTGTGAGCCGCAGCCCCTTCCCCTCTCCATCTCTTAGGACCTAAGGTACTCTTGAATACGTGCTGAGAGAAGCAGTGGACAAGCGCCTGATCAACAGTATGAGCCAAACTACAAGCGTCAAAGCAACGGAAATAGTGCTACGGCCCTCAAAGACTATGAGTATGTTGTCGTGGGCTCGGGTCCCGGAGGCGCGAAGCTGGCGACGACAATGGAGCAGACCTAAATCAACAAGTTCCAGCGTTGAACTTGAAGTCAACCGAAGATATAGCTCAGCGATGGGACTACTATGTCAACCACTACCCGGATAGTGCGCAGCAGCAGAAGGATTCCAAACTGACTTGGACGACACCAAGCGGAGGGTTGTATGTTGGGCTTGACCCACCCTCCGGCTCAACGCAGAAGGGTATCTACTATCCCCGCGCGGGCACTCTCGAAGGTTGTGGGTCACACAACGCTCTCATAACAATCTATCCGCATGAGAGCGACTGGTCGAACATTGCTAGCATCACCGGCGACGACTCTTGGACTCCAGGGAATATGCGCAAGTACTTCGAACGCCTGGAGCGGTGTGAATATCTCCCGAACGGTGTCCTAGGTCATGGTTTCGATGGTTGGCTAGGAGTCGGCCTCACCGATCTGCGGCTTGTCGCCAAAGACCTAAAGGTCGTCTCCATGGTCCAAGCCGCCGCTACCGCGATGGGAAAAGGCATTCTTGGCTTGCTTACCACCGTGACTGGTTTGGCGGAGGTGCTGATCCGCGACATCAATGCCGACACTCCTGGCCGCGATGCCGCCGAAGGTCTTTACCAAGTCCCCATCGCGGTCTCTGACTACAAACGAAACGGTCCTCGTGAATTCGTGCTTGCGACTTCTAATGCCGTCAACGCCGACGGCTCGAAACAGTATCAGCTCGATGTTCGTCTCAATTGCCTTGTCACTCGCGTTCGATTCGCAACCGACCAAGTTACTGGAAAACAAGCCCAAATCCATTGGCGTGGATTTCCTCGACGGCAGAAGCCTGTATCGAGCTGATCCTCGTTCTAGTGCAAATAGCGGAGGCGCTCCTGGAAGCGTCAATGCTTCTCGCGAAGTCATCCTCGCAGCCGGGGCGTTCAACACACCGCAGCTTTTGAAGCTCAGTGGAGTTGGCCCCAAAACTGAATTAGAGAAGATACAAATCCCGGTGGTGGTAGACCTTCCCGGTGTTGGCACCAACCTTCAAGACTGGTATGAGACGGGCACCGTGGCCGAAGCCGACAGCGACTTCGCCCTTACCGCAGACTGCACGTTCAATAAGCCTGGCGTCCCAGACCCATGCCTGAGCCAATATCAAAACAACCCACTCGACCGTGGTGTCTATGCGTCGGGCGGTCTCGCTCTTTCGATAGTCAAGAGATCCGCCGTCGCGGACGGCAATCCAGATCTAATCATCCTCGGAGCGCCTGCTTACTTCAAGGGCTACTTTCCAGGCTACTCCGACTTTGCCGTGCGGGACGCGCGACACTGGGTCTGGTTCACTCTCAAGGCTCACAGCAGGAACAACGCCGGAACCGTCACGCTGAAATCGGCCGATCCACGCGACACACCGCAGATCAACTTCAACTCCTTCAGCGCCGGGAACACCGCGGGGGGCGCCGACCAGCTCGACCTGCAGGCAGCAGCTGAGGGAATCGCCCTGGCGCGAAAGATGTACGCGGATCTGATCCCGCTTGGGGGTTCGTTTACCGAGGTCTGGCCGGGGCCGAATGTCAGCTCGACGGAAGAGGTCAAGGATTTCATCCGGAACGAGGCCTGGGGTCATCATGCGTCGTGCTCGTCTCCTACCGGTGCCGACGGTGATCCCAATGCCGTTCTTGACTCCCACTTTCGCGTGCGGGGTGTGACCAATCTTCGAGTCGTGGATGCTTCGGCTTTCCCTGCCATACCGGGGTTCTTCGTGGCGGTTCCGATATACATGTTGAGCGAGAAGGCTGCGGATGTCATCCTCGAGGACAACTTGAGGGGTTGAGGAATGTTGCTGTTGTCTGGATCTCTCGTGTGGTAGTAAAGCTTGGATTTAATAAGAGCTTAGATGTTCAGTATGGTAATGGCCGCCGATTCGCCGAGTCATATGACCGGGGTGCAGGCATGTTTTGGAGTCATAGCAGGGGCCAGGGCCACATTGCCTACGGCGACGAGGCCGATGGCATGCTAATGGAGAAATTGGGCATGGTGCTTAGGGATGTCTTGGCAGAATGTCGTCTTCTATGGAGAAGTCCGTACACGCACGACACGTCGAAATCAGCTCATATTATCAAATTTCAGCTCAGTGCGAGTTTTTGTTTCTTAGTTGGTTATATTTGTCACGGTTTATCCACACCGTTCAAATCAGTCAGTGCAGTCCCCGTCGGCTATACACAGCTGCGACTTCCGTCACCACACATATGCAAGCGGCAACGATTCTATTACTTTAACAAATCCTACCACTTTCGCCGGTCTATTACTATTGGGACAACAACGACAACAGTCATTCCAATGAAGCAAGCCAAACCGTCTAATTGAAAGGACCTGCATGATATTATGAGGCGATTCATCATACAAGTTGATCTAGTACCTTGCCTAACCTAAACAAGAAAAGAGACAGAGTGGCGTCGCTTGCAGGACATGTCAAACGCGCATTAGAAGGATATTTTCTTTGATTTCATTCGTCGTGTGTGCTTTAACGTGAGGTACCCGCAACTCAATCGGGGAATTTGAGATTGAGTTTGATATCATGACAATCACCCGGATCCCCGCACAGAGATCCTTACCTCCTTGAAACACCAGAACAAACCAGTGACGCAAAGAAGGGGGAATGCATCAGGCCATACTGACGGGTAGAAGTCGTCATGACCTGAACTGACGACACACTGACACGTTTAGTCCCCACGTGGGTCCTTGTCACAGTGAATCAGAGGGTGGGGTAGCCAACATATAAGCAGCAGCTGCCCCTCTACAACCGCCCCTTTCTTCAATCCAATCCACCAATCTGCAGACCATCCATTTTATCAACTCTACCATATACACACCATAATCATACCAAGAATCTATCAATCCGTTCCAAACCAACCTCCACAATGCCTCAATACAAGTCCGGTCAAACCGTCCGCTACAAGCCCGTCGGCGGTCTGTCCCCCTTCCTTCTCATCCTCGCTTACCTCTCTCCCCCCATCCCGCCAAGAGCAACCACAGAACTAACCAAGATCCTCCCATCCAGGCCCAGACTCAAACACCTCCGAGAGCACCGGCGTCATCAAGTCCGTAGCCACCGAGCCATCCAATATGGCTGACCGGAACGTCAATGCGTCTGAGGAGGAACCTACCTACGAGGTACGTTGCTTATTTGCGCCTCTCCGTGACATGGATCTTTGACACAGGCTTGCTGACTTGGGCCATGTAGATCGAGAATTCCAACACTGGGAAGACGTCGCCGATTAAGGAGAGCAATATCCTTGGGACGGCTTAGATGGTGGGAGTTTGTGGGTTCGCAGGGGAAGGACCGGGTGGCTCGGTGTTGGCTGGGGCGGGATGGTTGATCGATGAGTGGGATGAGAGCTTCTTGTTGCTCCGGTCTGTATTTGGCTGGCTTTGCTTGTCTCGGTCGATACAGTAGTCGGTCAATATAAAAGTCTTTGCATCAACTTCGACTCCGTGTAATGATGCGTAGAAGCACGTTGTAGAGAAGTTCATGCAGAGTTGGTGGACTTCCGGTTGACCTTCGACGTTGTAGCCTATGTGAGTTATGATGTTGGTTTGTTCGCTATTATGAATAAGTAGATGTCTAGATCCGTCACTGAGTCTCTTCACTTCAGCTGATTCTTTCCACCGGGTGATAAGGTAGTTTTAGCATCAGCTCTTCTTACATTCAAGCATAGCGTAACTGCTCGCAGCTACCTAAGAAAGGTCAATATGTTCAATTGGAGTTGCCAAGCTTGCTGTGGCCGGAGAAGTTTTTATCATTGCGGATGAAAGAGAGCGGAAATGAAAATAGAGTTCACCCCTGATTGATGTGCGGAAAGGCCCGCGCTCTGAGGTGGACGGGATAATTCCGCTCCTACACCTGCGGAGCGAAGGCGGGGTGGTTTGCATACCTCGACAACTTCCGCAATACAGCGAACCAAATTCACCACTGATTGAGAAGCACTAACTGCAGAACGATGTGAAGTTGCTCCGCGTCAGGCCATGTTTCCCTTTAAGCGCTTGAAGAAAAGGAGCAATTCTCAGCCCGAGAGAGAGAGCTCGACCAAACTTCCACTGACGGAGAGGAACATCGATTTTCTGAACCAGCAAGAGCAGGATGCCGGTCACGAGATTCAACGTCCCAGAGAAGTACAGATATCAGAATGGCTTCGGCTCCTACCACGAGTATGTCTCCGCGCATCTTCCATTAGAGATTAAATTACGTCAAGCTCACGGTCACGCTAGGTCTGAAGCCATCGAAGGGGCCCTTCCTGTGGGCGCCAACTCGCCGCAGAAAGCACCCTATGGTCTCTACATCGAGAAGCTGTCTGGTACAGCCTTCACGGCACCTCGTCATGAGAATCAACAGACATGGCTCTACCGCATCCTGCCCGCTGCCGCTCACGCGGCCTTTGAACCCCGAGAATCAGCCACGTACAATACTAATCCGGAAAGCAAGAGGTTACATCAGATCCCTAATCAGCTACGATGGGATCCTTTCGATCTAGACGAATCGGTGGACTGGGTACATTCTCTTCATCTAGTTGCTGGCGCGGGTGACCCTACGATGAAGTCCGGCATCGGGATCTTCATCTTCGCCGCTGGTAAATCCATGGATCCGCACGAAGCGTTCTACTCAGCCGACGGCGACTTCCTTATTGTATTGCAACATGGTGTGCTTGACATCCAAACGGAGCTCGGACATATTCTGGTGCGACCCAACGAGATTGCAGTTATCCCGCGGGGCATTCGCTACCGCGTGGATCTTCCCCACGGTCCCGTGCGAGGCTACATCCTCGAGCTCTACCAAGGCCACTTCCAGCTGCCCGAGCTCGGACCAATTGGATCCAACTGCTTGGCCAATGCGCGGGACTTCCAAGCGCCCGTGGCGGCCTTTGACGAAGACACGGACACGACATGGCACGTGCTGTCCAAATTCAACGGCCACCTCTTCGCAGCCAAGCAGACGCACGCGCCCTTCGACGTCGTCGCCTGGCACGGACTCTACTACCCGTACAAGTACGACCTCGGCCGCTTCTCCACCATCGGCAGCGTGTCATTCGATCACCCCGACCCCAGCATCTTCACCGTCCTCACCGCGCCCTCGGACCACCCCGGCACGGCCATCGCCGACTTCGTCATCTTCCCTCCCCGCTGGCTCGTGCAGGAAGACACCTTCCGCCCCCCTTGGTACCACCGCAACACCATGTCCGAGTTCATGGGCCTCATCCACGGCCAGTACGACGCCAAGACCGGCGGCGGCTTCCAGCCCGCCGGAGCGTCGCTGCACAACGTCATGTCGGCGCACGGGCCGGATAGCATGACTTTCGAGAAGGCTAGCAACGCGGAACTGATACCGATGAAGGTCGGTGAGGGCAGCATGGCCTTTATGTTCGAGAGTTGTCTGATGGTTGGCGTTACGGATTGGGGGCTGAAGAGTTGTCAGAAGGTGCAGGAGGGGTATAATGCGGAGAGCTGGGAGGGGTTGAAGGTGCATTTCATGCGGCCGGAGAGGGGAGGGCGTCGGAGGCAGCATCTTGTCAGTGACGGGGACGGGAATGGGACCGATGGGAGGCCGGACTTGGGTAGTTGGGTTGGGGAGAGCTGAGGTGGCTTTGGATGGATCACATGTTAGGGACGCGGTCTGTTTCTGGCTGGATGTAAGAGGCGTTCTTGATTAACAATGGATTGGCTGAAGTCGTTTGGTGCCCAGGAATTGACGATAGTTCTGCTTCAAAGATGAAGGCGGATCCAGGTTTAAAATTGAAGCTCAACAGTTTTGACCGGAAGACGTTGAGCCCGTCCTTGGAAAACGTTGCGGAACGAGGGGCACTGATGATGTGGCCCGATTGAAGGTACAGGTACGAATAATGTGGGATTCGGAGACAGGAGCCTTGCCAATTGATTTCGCTGCTTGATACTTAAGGGAGCAGAGGAAGATGGAAGATAAGAAAGTGCATCAATAATTGATCCGGAGTAAGACAAGGCGCATGTTATAGAGGAGAGGATGAACCCGTAGGTATACCTTAATTTTCGCTTATATCGAACAGCCAATAATAAGCGAGCAATGACCCCATGTGGCTCTTCATCTTCACCTTCATCTTCACCTTCACCTTTACCTTCACCCTTACCTCCCGCCCTCTCCCTATCCTCCCAGCCTATCACTCTGAGCACGAGCGTGAGCATGAGCCCGAGCACGCGACACCGTTGTCTGGTCTTGGAAGATGAGAACGTGCGGGTGGGACCGGTAGTACAGATTGAGGGGAATGGAGCGTGATAATCCTGAGAGTGATATTGATGCTGATAGGGATACCTTGATAACTTAACTTTATATCATGGTGGCGGCGCAATTGTTCTTGCTTCACGTGCTTCTCCTTCTCCCGTCTCACCTTCCCTTACTTTAGCTTTCTCTTCCTCTTCCTCTTCCTACCTTACTCTTCTTGCGAGACAACATGTCAGATAAAGAAACGGTTCTGATCCATCCCCATATTATCTTGTGCTTCAATTTATACGTTTCCATTCATCTGCTTGACCACGCAAGCAGAATCTAACCTGATCTTGCACAACTTGACCACCTATAACAACCAGACAATCACAGTCATAGTCACAGTCACAGCACACCACAGCACACCACAGAGATAGGTACAATGCCTCGACCAGGTCTACCACCCACCCCAGCTTCCTCAACCGACATATCTGGCAAAAATCACTCCCATCTCTCTTCGCTCGAGACTTCTTTCACCCTCCCACCACCTGCCATCACCGGTACCGATCTCCCACGCTCCTCCAGCGCTTCGACGGCGAAATCCTCTTCCGAGTCATCCTTTCACCCTGTAACGCCCACCTCTCCTCTCTCGGCCGACATCGAACCTCGTCTACGCCCTTCAGTGACACAGAAGCCCAGCAGTACGGCGGATGATTTCTCGTTACCACCTCCGCCGACGCGGTCACGGAAAATCACCCAATGGAAACCGAAGAGGCAGCGACAGGATCAAGTAGCATTGGAAGATACGCCGGATACAGCAAGGACCTTGCCGAAAGGCAAAGCGGCGAAGAACACGGTGCCGTCTTCCCCTGGAATGACCAACAAGAAGAAGCAGCCAAGCTCGACAAGCGTGGCGGGCCGCAAAATAGCTAGGAAGACTGCCCACAGCCTGATCGAGAGGAGGCGGAGGTCGAAGATGAACGAAGAGTTTGGAGTCCTCAAAGACATGATTCCTGCATGTAAGGATCAAGAAATGCATAAGCTGGCCATTCTGCAGGTATGCTACCCTCCAATGTTTCACCTCCGCCGCGGGAAACTAAAATCCAGCAACGATAGGCAAGCATTGACTACCTCCGCTACCTCGAACAATGTGTATCCAACCTCAGAGCTGCCACCAATAACACCTTCCATCCGATCACCACCACCCACCCATCAGCCCCAACGCCAACACCCGGCCATCCCCCATCCGCATCAGCGTCCGCGTCTGGGTCACAGCCCGAAGATGAAGATGACAATGATCACGACCAGGAGATGCCAGACTCCGCCAATCCATCTCCCTTGCGGACCCAGCTCACCAAACAACACGGAACTCCGGACCAACATCTGCAGTACTCGCTCCCCGCCACCTCGCCAGCAGCGACAAACACCACCTCTCCCGCCCTTACCCCACACACGGATCCGTCCTACTCGAATCCCTACAACTACACCTTCCACTCAGCACTGCCCTCGCCTGCTTTCATGCCTCAGACCCATCATCAGCCCTACATCTCGTACTCCGCATCGGAATCGGCATCGACGTCTCCGAACCTCGGCCCGCAACTCCATCCTCAAAGCCGCGAAACGATGAACGTCGATATCGATCACGAAGCTACGGCCGCGTGTCTGCTGATGTTGAATACTGATCGGAGGGGTATCGGTGCGGGTAGCCTTGCAGGATTGGGTGGGAACGGGAGAGTGGGGAGTAGGATGGGTGGACAGGGGGTTAGGGGGAGGGGGATGAGTGTTATGGATCTTTTGAGTTCGTAAGGTAGATCCTTGGCGTTTGGAGGTGTTGTTGGTCCATACGTCGATGGGGAATATAGTTATGTTGCCAAGTGCATGAACTCTTGTTTGTTGAATGATTGAAGCTAGGCGTTCGGGGCTGTACAATCGAATGGATTCGGGTGGTCCTTCAATATCGAGTAGAGAAGGAAGAAACTTCGTCGCCTGGAGCTTGGTGAACGCTTCCCGAAGCGGAGACCCTACCTACCAAATGGCTAGGGTCATATATGTCAAGTGATAAATGATTGCATTCTAATCGGCCCCCCAGGCCTGACTATCTACCTGTATACCTGGGAAACCAATACCTTCACCTAGATAGGCGAGGTGCTCAGCCCAACCGCGCAATCGTGCAGAAAGTGGATACAAATAGGCCTTATGGTCACTCAGACGGCTGGCCTGCTGACTGGCTCAAAATGTCAAATGGCTCGGATGGTCCTGGTGACCGTGACAGTCTATCCATCTCCAAAAAGACATGTGTCTCCGAGTGTGAATTCCCGGTGAATCCCCTTGTCTGCTCTGTCCATCTTTCTCTGCCTGGTTGTCCTTCCCTCTCGCGGACTTCCACCCCCATCATCTGCCTCAGTTGCTTTCCCTTTTCTCTTCATTGGAGCACAGCGGATGCTTATGGGCTATGGACTACTGGTGGCGATGAGGCTATAGCTCAAGAGCCTGGGAAACGTAGCCGTCTTGGAACGACTCGTTGGTGCTACCAAATCAAGAGATGTCGACAGCTTGGTTTCTTCTGCGGGGTATCAGCCCAGCGCATAAGTGAGAAGTCTTGGCGACAGCAAGGTCATGACGACAGCCTAGAAGCTAGAGGCGAAAGCCTGTAACACCGAGCAAGGACGCAGAAGCAAACCACCTAACAGTCTGGCTAGGTACACAGCAGAAATGCTTCTCAGTTGCTTTCCCTTTTATCTTCATCAAAGTTTTCCTTTCGCATCTCCATGTCCAGAGGTATTCTCCCGTCCCCGACTGTCCTGATCTCTTCTGCCTCCTAGGGACGTCCGTTGGCTGTTAGGTGAGTTGTGGTTGACTCAGTGGCGTTGACTTTCTTTGATGATCCACCCGGGGCGATTGTTAGGTGACATGATTGTCGCCATGCTTATGAAGCTGGCTCGTGAACTCAGTCAGCTTTACCGGAGATTCGCATGAGTCCGATGGAGAGGAGGAGTGTTTTGTCTTTGACGGTCGAGTTGGCGGCAGTTAGTAAACGAGGCTGCCATGAGACTGGTGTCTAAGGGAGTAGTCGTTTGAATGTTCTCCCTCCTTGTTCTATGTGTTCTTATTGTTCTATCTCTGTTGCAATTGGCAGTTTCGAACCCAGGAATGTGTATATGAGCATCGGTTGAGGATACCTAGCCCCGGGAAATTCTTGTCGGATAGGCTTTGCACTTTCATTCATAGGCTAGTGCCAACTCTAGGGCTCAGCCCAGCAACAACACTGCTTGAACTCTTGGAGCTTCCTCGGTTTCTGATATGGTTTTGTCCACGACTGAGGTAGGTGTCGCTTCAAGATGGGATGTATCTCCCAACTGCAAGAGGGCAATGAAGAAGGAACCCATGCTATGCTGAAAGTCAACGGAGTGACATGAGAAAACCCCCAATGCATTTTCCAGCTGTCAGAGCGTTCGTGGGAAGGCTATTTCTCAAATGGCCTTGGTCTTCTTTCCAAACGTACTGAGACCAAGGCGGGACACATGATGTCCAAGAGCTTGTATGAATGGAAGGTCAAGATGGCATAATATCATGGCTAAGGTGACTCCAGATCGCTCAAGGAATGCTGAGAATGCAGTTCAGATGATGTAGATGCTCCTCAAGAGTTTGACTGAACACTATAATGTCATCAACACATGCTAGAACCAACTTCCACAGACATTCTGCGAGTACCTCTTCATCTGGTGTTGAAAGAAGCCAGGGAAATTCACTATTTTCATAGTGAACACAGTTAAACATTTCTCGCCCTCGGTGGGGAGTAACAAAGGCGGGTTTCCACTGGTCTTCCTCATGGGTAAGTTGTTGAAAGATACCACGAGTGATGTCCATTCCAGGAGATATTTGGGATCATCCATCATCCTTTAAGACTTTGCGCATATATCTCATCAGGACTTCTCTGGGCTTATTATCCCTAAGCCGAAAAAAGAAAGCCCACTTTTCATTGGTCAGATCATTTGTTCATTTCACCTAGTCCTCAGCTGATCGATTTAGAATCTTTCTCTTCTGAAAATATGCACCTTCCATGCATGCCTGCGATTCATCATCTGACTGCCGTTTTCGAAAGGGCTCATACCTCACACCTTGCACAGGAGAACAGCGGACTTGCTGATCAGCTGTGTTTTAGCATTCAGTTCTATACAGAACTCATATCTTTTGTCTGTCCATCTTGTGAAGGCGCTTTCTGCTTAGGTGGTACACCCTGATGCTAGCATTATCCGATCATCAGGAGTGGTGGCGGCTTTAGTGATGCAGAATATACTTGTCCAGCATGTAGACCAGCAAGACCAGCCAGGGCACTGCTGACGTAGCCAGCTGCTCAGCTTGGAACCATGGGCTCAATTTGAGGGAAACGAGACGCATGGCTCTTATTCTGCCTCCGTCCTTCGCACGAGTAAGGCCTACATTCAGGCGGTTCCCTTGTCTTACAGATCCAGGCCTGTTCGTAACGACGAAGTAAAATATGACCACCGAAGCCTCGCCTCCCTGGAATCCATCAATAGTCCGGATCTGTACGTCTCGCAGATCCTTCTTAGTGTCTCGTCTCATGTTGTGTACAGCGATCTGGTAAAGGATTGTATTGAGACTTGTATGGGATAAGTACGGAACGACTCCGGGCAGTCAAGTCAGGGCAGTCTATTCTAACCTATCGGGGTTAAGATTTTCTTAGCTGCATGAAAGGTGTTCACTACGGTACCTAAGGTAGAGTCAGACGGACATAACTGCTAGTAGGGGTTGCTTACTGCTAGTCTCGCCCTCACTGTCACTCTCAGCCTCGCTGACACCCTCACTGTCACCCTCACTGTCGTCCTCACTGACTCCCTTACTTACACCCTCACTGACACCCTCAGCCTCACTGTCACCCTCACTGTTGCCCTCACTGTCTGTCATCACCTCATTGTCTCTGCAAGGGCGACAGCGAGAGTCTCAGTGAGGGTGGCAGTGAGGGTGTCAGTGAGGCTGAGGGTGTCAGTGAGGGTGAGGGCAACAGCGAGGGTGGCAGTATCTGCAAGGGTTGTCTCCACAGCTAGTAAGGGTTCCCTACTAGCAGTCACATCTGCCTGATTCTAGTTGACGCCCCCAATGCAGCTAATAAAATCTAGCCGAAATAGGTTAAAATTGACTGCCCCGACTTGACTGCCCGGAGTCATTCCGGGATAAGTATGCCCGGTTTAGCCCCTTTTCATGGGGCTAGACCGGACACCTTTCTTGCCTTTGGAGGTGTCATCGTCTTGGCCTTTCTGGTGGTTTCTGTACGACCCACTGTGATGGGAGAGCGTTTTGATTTTGCAGGTCAAACGTCTGAGTCGCTTCCCACATACGTTGCGCCGCTGCGATTTCGGCTGGGCTTGACCCACTGCGAGTGACATCGGAGCTCAGGCTGACGATAGCTTCTATGTTTGCACAGAGTCGGTGCAGCCGCTGTAATGGCGGTTGAGGATCTTACCGCGCTTGGGCTTGAACTTCGAGGAGGCTTTTGGGTCTTCAATGATCTCTACCTCAGAGGATGTCTCCCCTGTATAGGTCAGTACATGGCTCTTCAGGTATGATTCAAGTACTTACTGAACCTCACAATGGCCTTTTCATCTCCAAACTTGCAACGCTCCTTATCGCCAGAGTATATGCAATTTGCGCAGGCCTCTTCACATAATCCTCTTATCACTATACTCCCCATGAAAAGGTCCGGCGGGCTGGGGCAGCTTCCAGCAAAATTAGCACATGGCTGCACCGACATGTGTGATATCGCCGACAGAGTAGACCAGCGTCACTTCCGCGTAGAGGTGGGAGAACAATTTGCACTGCGGCATCTTTGACCGGATTAGATGCCCTAGCTTCTTCAGTCGGTTGAGTTCTTTAACTTCAGGGTCGAGGCATAGTCCCGACCGGCGGGGAGCGGAACGTCTCCGATTTTCGTGGCGGGGGCGGGGACGGCATCACGCCGACGACGGAGCGACAACGAATCGGCCGACGAAGGGGGCCTAGCCGACTCCCCACTTCCCATAATAATTTACTATTCATATCGGTGTGAACAAAACACTCACAAAAGCTACACCGGTCTCCCTGATTACCCCAATAACAATTGGTACATGCTCCGGAGAGCAGAGACCGGCTGCGGGCCTTTGTACGGACAGATCTCGAAAACGTGCCGGGCTCCCGAGCGCAATGATCGCACGCGACCGGTTCGACTTCGCCGCGAATGTGTGCCGCCGCCGCTTAGCATAGAGAAACGTAGCAATGATCGCCACCAATTAGTCGAGGTAATGTACCCAGCTTTGCAGTGTAGCTGCACTTTTGGGAGGGTTCGTGGTCCAAGCGTGTGAGAGGTGTGAGGACGGTCCTCTGATATTATATGGTAGGCTAGGGGTCATCTCATTATCCGTCATCTGTAGTAGTTCCGCTGAAGCATACAGAACAATATCCATCTTATCTCTGCCTCGACGCAATCTTCTTTTCATTCTTTGGCTGACTCAGTTGTAGCCTCCTCCGCTTTAGTATTTCCATCCTAGATATACATCGCTGGAGTGCTACGTCGGCACTGTATACCAAAGAATTATGGCAGGAACAAAGCGAAAAGATGCGCCAAGAACCAGTAGATCCAGCAATCATAATGCAGCCAAAAAGCCGAAAATCGAGTCTAAGCCGGTGAA
>JAABUJ010004974.1_pt1 | contig 13605 bp, 12 predicted proteins | sample 5559131 | NCBI WGS metagenome assembly JAABUJ01 (sample SAMN10711875, study PRJNA513366) | rock metagenome | isolation source: Antarctica rocks | place: Antarctica: Victoria Land, Mt New Zealand nord | collected 2016-01-07
GACCATCGCGACCGCGGCGCCGGAGGTCGCCGCTTCCACCGTCTGAGACAATTCACTCACAGGACCGCCGCCGCGAAGTTCCACGACGGACGGGACAACCCCCGATCTGGCCCCGCGACGAACACGCGCTCGTCCTCAACATGGCTCGTCGACAATTGGGGCCTGTGTCGTGGGCCAACGCGTTCGAGAGGCTGCTGACGGCGCGTGGAGTTACCCGACGAAGGGGACCCAAGCGCGGAGTTTCGGCAACGGTTGCCGAAATAGCCGCCGAACTCGGCGTCTCGGAACGAACGGCCCGACACCGCCTTCAAGTAGCGAGCGAGCTCGCGCCGCACCCCGACTTGGCGGCTCGCCTCGATCGCGGACAGGTAACCGCTGCGACCGCGATCCATCAGGCCCGTCGCCGCGAGCGCGCCGAGCTCCCCACCCCTCCAATGCCGGTAGGCGAGTGGCCGACAATTGTCGCCGACCCGCCCTGGCGCTTCACCAACTCCGAGATGCCGTGCTCAGCCGAAAACCACTACGCGACCATGAGCGTCGAAGCGCTCGGCGCTCTCGCTATGCCAGCACCGGCGAACGCTCATCTCTACCTCTGGGCTACCAACTCGACCCTACAGTCCGCCTTTGAACTAGTCGCTGACTGGGGCTACGAATACAAGACGCTGCTCACCTGGTCGAAGCCCCAAATGGGTCTCGGCACCTGGTTCCGCAACACGACCGAGCACGTCCTCTTCGCCGTCCGCGGCACGCTGCCACTGCGCCGAAACGACTTGCGAACCTGGTTTGAAGCTCCTCGCACCAAGCATTCGGTGAAGCCGGAGTTGTTCTACGAGCTCGTTGCCCAGGCCAGTCCCGGGCCCTACCTCGACCTCTTCGCCCGTCGCTCGCGACCCGGATGGGACGCTTGGGGCAACGAAGTGGCCTGACGCGAGGACTGGCGCTTATCGGGTGGGCAGCGCCACTAGGAGGGTCTAGCGAAACGGCTAGCGAAACTCGGGCACAAACGGCGAGGCGAAATCACCGTGCTTGAAGCGCTGGGGTCGTATCCGCCGCGACCGCCATCGGCGCAGCGGCATCGACGCCTGACCCACGGCGAGACAGCCGAATGGGCGCTACCAGGCTCGAACTGGAGAGCGCCTGGTTGTAAGGCGTGAGCAACGATCAACGCTTTCCCTGCAAACACGCGGGTTTGCTGCGACTTCAGCAAATGTCGTGACATCGGATGTCCGTGGATGTGCGCGGATGTCGGCGGATATGGGCAGCAAAACGCGGCTGCTGCCCAATGGAAACGTTCAGCGCCAGGCCGCCCAGCTTGAGCGTGCGAGGCCGTCATGTGCAGAACCGTTGAGGGCCCGGCGTCCTGCTAGGCCCTCAACGTTCTTTCTTCCCCTCCGCTTAGGTCGGTCTGCGCGGTTAGGCGTGCTAGCCAGTGCCACCGTCGTTGCTGGCGGCCTCACGCTTGGGGGGACCGTAACTTTTTGTTGCTGCGGGGCTCTTCTTGTCTAGCGGCTCGCTCTCTGGCCAACCTTTGGGGATGCGGGGTGTTTGCCGATAAGAAGAAGTCGGTCTTCGTCACAGCGATGTCGCCTTTGATTTGGCGGCTGGGGAGGTTGTTATGAGCAGGATTCGTGGTTGGGCAGTTGGAGCGGGCGCGTTGGGCGCGCTTGCTTTCGGTGGGGCGGGTATCGCTGATGCTCATGGGCAGCATCACCGTTCCCACAAGGCGAAGGCCAAGGACGTGCGTGTTGATCGCCGGGACCGTCACGTCGATGCGGCTGATCGCTCGAAGGACAAGGCTGATAAGCACAGCGACAGCGTTGATCGCCAGCAGGATCAGGTCAACCCGCCGAGCGCAGCGGAGCAGCAGCAGGAAGCCGCCGATGCTCAGAGCGAGTCGGCTGACGCGAGCAACGAGGCCACTGACAACAGCAACGAGGCGGCCGACGCGAACAGCGAGGCGGCGGACGATTCGGCTCAGGGCGACTCGCAGGACGCCGCCCAGGAGCAGAACCAGGCCGCGGAGGACCAGTCCTCCGCATCCGCCGAGGATCAGCAGGCCAACGAGGACCAGAACAAGGCCGCTGAGGACAGCACGATGGAGCAGGACAGCAGCGCCACTACCGGCGACTAGACCGGGCAACCGGGGTTCCCGCGGCGAAGTGGGCCGCGGGGACACCTGCCCGCTCTAACCTCCCCCTCAGCGAAGATGCGAACGCCTTCCCCCCGTTGCTCTGAGAGCCGTGTTCACCCTGGCGCCGCGCGGCGTGGGGATTCAGAGGTCTGCGGCGCCCGGCGCCGCACGCGCCCCGGTTCACGGGAGCTGGTGCCCCGGGCTGTGTTGGAGCGGGAGTTCGCCGCGGTGCTTGAGGAGGCTCTGATCGACGGCTTTGCTCAGCGACTCCTACGGTCAGTACGAGTGGTGGTGACGGCGATGACGCCGTTGCGAGTCGCACGGTGGGCGGCGAGCGAGCCTGGGGAGAGCCGCACCCCTGTGCATGGCAACCTAGTGCCGGGTCTTTGTGGAGCGGCCCCGCTGAGAGAACGGATCTGCCGATGACGGCTCACCGCCAGTCAAGGGGTTTGGGTGTTCGTCCGCTGCTCTCCTCGGTGTTTCTGCGCGCGCAGAGCGACGAGCGCTTGAGCGCGTTGGCGAGGGGCGGCAATCGGCACGCGTTCGCGGTGATCTTTGAGCGCTACGCGAGCGAGCTGCGCGCCCACGCCGCCCGTGTGGTGCGCCCGGATCGCGCTGAGGATGTGGTGCAGCAGGCGATGCTCAGCTCCTGGTCGGCGCTTCTCGACGGCGCCGAGGTGCGTGAGGTGCGGGCGTGGCTTCATCGCATCGTGCACAACGCGGCGCTGAGCACGATCACAAAGCGCGGCTATGACGAGGTTGAGATTCCCGAGTCAACCGCGGCGCCCACACTGACCGAAGAGCTGGCTGCCGGGCGCCTCTCGGTCGCTGAAGCGCTGGCCGCGCTCGCGCGGCTACCCGAGAGCCAGCGCGCGGCGCTCACCCTGACCGCTGTCGAAGGCCACAGCGGCAGTCATGCCGCTCAAGCGATGGGCCTGAGCGAAAACGCGTTTCGCCAACTCGTGTATCGCGCGCGCTCAAGCGTGCGCTCGGCGATCAGCACCATCACCCCGCTACCGCTACTCAACTGGGCTGAAGGCGGAGCGGGAGCACCGGAAGCGGTCGGGATTGGCCTCGGCAGCCTCGCAACCACCGCCAAAATCGCCGCCGCCGTCATCGCAGTGACCGGCGCGAGCATCGAACTTACCGCCCGACCCCACACCCAGCACCACAGCAGCGCCACCCACGCGCAAAACACCACTCTCCAGCCCGGGCGTGCTCGCCACGCGCAAGACCACGCGAGCGTCCTGGTCCCCCGCGCTGGCGCACGCGAGAGCCGCCATCCGCAGCTGCGGCGGCTCCGGCTCGCCGCGGGCCAGCAACCCGCCGCGAGCAGCCACCCCGAACACCCTCAGGTTGCAAGCCACCAGGGCAACCAAGGAAACGGCGCGAGACGGCTCTCAAACCGCCCAGGAAGCGACAGCACCCCGAGCCCTCGGCCCCGGGCCTCACAGCAGTCATCATCCAGCAACGGAACCCACAGCCGAACTAGCGACAGCGGAGAGCAAACACAACCGAGTGGGGCCCCCACCCCACAGGACAACGGGACGCCCGACAACGGCGATCAAGCGAGCGGCGCCCCCACCTCCCAAGACACTGCAACGCCCGACAACACCGTCGGACCTTGAACTGCGGTATGCCGGGCCGCGTCGGACGCTCGCCTAGGCGAGTGTCTGACGGCGTCTGGCACTGGCTCATGTGTGGGCGGTCTTTGCCCGATAGCTGGTGGAGCAGCGCGCCGCCGAGAAAGCGGTCGGTCGGCTCGTTGCGGAGGAGCACGGAGGGGCAGAGCCAGACCCCGGTCCGTGGGTCTATGTCATCCGACGCGCGGACGGGTCATTGGTGGTGCGTGCCAACGCCGACGAGCAGGCGGAGGCGACGAGCGACGAGGAGGGAGCGCAGCCGCTTCACGGCGAAGCGAGCGAGGAGGAGCGAGGAGGTGAAGCGGCGCAGGCGGCGAGCCTGGCGCTGGCTGCGTGATGCCGACCTTCTACGGAAAATACGAAACGCCCGCCACCATCGCCAAGCAGCGCCAGCTCTGGCTTGAACTGGTTAAGGCCAGCCTCCCGCCCGCTGACCTGCCCGGTTACACGCGAGCGCTTCAAAGCCTCTTCATCCGCTTCCTCGACAAACGAACCGCGCCAAGCCACGACGAGATACTGGCCGTGACTGGCGAGCTACTCGACGAGCTGCGAGACGCGGCCCTTGACGAAGAGGGCCGCTACACAGACGACGGGCGCTACCTCACCGCCGCCCGGCATCTGCAACGCGCCCAACGCCTACTCCACAACGAAACGAGAGATGCCCTGTAGCCACCTCTACAGTCAGTCAAGGTATGCCGAGGGTGACGGGGCGGTCGAGGGGGGTTCATCGGGGTCTGTCGTTAGGTCAACCGTTAGACAGCTCGGGTAACCAGGGCCCCGAAAGGACGATTGTCCTGCAAATCGGGTACTTGGAGCGGCAGGGGTCTGGTGGCCCATCCGGTCTTCAAAACCGGCAGGGCGTCGCAACCCGGCGCTTGGAAGGTTCGACTCCTTCGCCGCTTCGTAGTGGGGAGAACGGGGCGTGAGCAGCAACTTCGGGCAGCGCTGCCACGGAGCCGCCCGCCGCCTGGTCGACCGCTCAAGACCGCCCGAAGCCGCTCGAGACGGGCACGGACCATCGCAAGACCATCGCGCGAGCCCTACCGGGTCCGTTCGGAGCATCGGAGGTGCCCTCAGGCCCGGGTTTCGTCTCGTTGCCGCGGGCCGGAGGCCGCCCCGTGTCGCGATCGAGATCACCCGCGCTCTGTGACGGCTCACTCATCGCGTTGCGGGGGCTCCGCACCCTGGGTGGGTTCGAGCAAGAGGTTGTCCCGTTCGCCGTGGAACTTCGCGGTGGCGATCCGGTGATCAGTGAGCGGCTGCGAGCGTAGCGGCCGGCTCGGTCTTGGTTGTGGTGTCGTTGGATGGGGTGCTCGAGCGGCTCGTTGTGGCGCGCGCGGCGGCGATGTCGCGTTCGACGGCGAGGGCGAGCGCGGCGAGGTGCTTGTAGCCGATGATCTTGCGGAACTGGCGCTCGGCTTCGAGCATCTCGGCGGCCGTCCAGCGCAGGCACATGTCGCCGTTCTGCCAGCGCTTGACGTTGCGGCTGGTCGCTCGGCAGATACCGATCATCGACTCGATCGGGTTCGTCGAGGACAACGTTTTGTGCAGCTGCTGATGGACGCCGAGGCGCTGCAGCGTGACCGTCTCCTCGAGGCCCTCGCGCAGCGACGTGGCCGCGCCGGGGTGGGAGTGCGCGAGCTCGCCGGCGAGCGCTTGCAGCCGGTCGATCGCCGCGCGGTGGTCGCTGAGCTTCCACGCCGCACGCATCTTGCGCTTGACGCCAGCGCGGTCGCGTTCGGGAAGGTGATCGAGGACGTTGCGCTCCTTGTGACGGATGCAGCGCTGGACGGGGACGTGGCCGAAGACCGCATCGACGGCGGCTCGGAGCGCCTTGCCGCCGTCCAGGACGACGAGCACGCCCTGGTCGTAGTCCAGGCCGCGGCCTGCGAGGTCGGCGAGCAGCTCGACGCAGACGCGCTTGTTTTCCGTCGAGCCGTCCCACAGCCCGAGCGGGACCTTGACGCCATCGGTCGTCACGCTGAGCGCGACGACGCAGCAGCGGCCCTTGAGCTCCAGGCCGTCAAGCATCAGCGCGGCCAGGCGGACGTCGGCCAGCGACCGGGACATGAGCGCCTTGAGCTGCTCGCCGGTCCGGCCGACGAACTCGCGGCTGGCAGCACTCTTGGAGGCCGAGCGCTCCGCGTCGAGGACATCCTGGCCTACCGGCTCACGCGTGCGCGCGAAGCGTCGCGTCGAGACCCCGGCCCGCATCTGCTCCAGCACCACCTTCGTCAGCGGATCGCGGTCGGCGAAGTGCGCGTAGGTCGTCATCGTCACCTCCCCGGTGCCGTCGGCGGCGCGCACCCGCGGACGCTCGACCGCGACGCGCCGCCCGCCGAGCGTGACCTGGCCGGCCTCGCTGCCGTGGAGGACGGCCGCGCGGGCTGGGTCGTGACGGCCCTTCGGGCCGACCACGTCCTCGACCTCCTCGGCCATCAGCTCCGTGAGCACCCCGAGCCCGACACCAACGCTCAACGCCAGCAACCCTTCCTTCGCGGCCCCGGCCAGCTCACCGAGCGCCTCCTGCACGCGCTCAGGCAGCGCGTCGAACTTCGTCTCGCCGATCACGTCGGCCGTCTCGTCTACGTTCCTCATGCGGTTCTCCTGTCCTCGATGGATGACTTCGCACTCGCCACGCTCCCAGCAGGAGCAGACGAGGCGGGAGAACCGCCACCTCAAGTTCTACGAGCTACGGGACAACCTCGGATCGACGCTCGTGAACGCTTCTCTCGACGAGGTCAAGGCGAACCTGCAGGCGGTGGACGTCGCGCCGGACCGCCTGGAGTACGTGGTGGACAAGGTGGAGGACACGATCCCGGCGCGCCCCCGAGCAGATCTCGCTGCTGCGCCTCGACACCGACTGGTACGAGTCGACACGGCACGAGCTCGAGCATCTCTATCCGAGGCTGTCGCCGGGATGCGTGTTCATCGTCGACGACTACGGTCGTTGGGCCGGCGCCCGCGAGGCCGTCGACGAGTTCCTCGCACGCCTGCCTTCCGCGCCTCTTCTCACCCGCATCGACTAACACCGGGCGCCTTGCCGTGAAGCCGCGCTAGCCTCCGCCGCCGGCCCGCGATCCGCCGTGCGACGCGCGAACCTGCTCTAAGACATGTCTGCCACACAAAGCGCCGCCGGAGAGCTCCGGGAACCCGGCGTCATCAGCGTCGTCACGCCCATGCTCGACGAGGAGGCGGTCGCGCGCACCTTCTACGACCGGGTGGCGGGCGCGCTCGAGGGCCTCGACTGGGAGCTCGTGATCGTCGACGACGGCACCACCGACGGCACGGCCGCTCTGCTCAAGACACGGGGCCCCGGCTCGAGCGGATCCTGAGCGAGATGCGCGGCGAGAGCCGCGCGCGCCTGGCTCGCCTAGATGGGCAGCCGGCGAAACAGGGCGCGCGGCAGCAGCCGCAGCGCCAGCATCACCCAGCGCAGCGGCGCGGGCGCCCAGATCGTCCCGGCGCGTCGCCGCAGGCCCTTGGCGACGTCCGCCGCCACAGTCTCGGGCCTGGTCGATAACGGCGCGGCCTTCAGTCCCGCAGTCATCTTCGTGTGCACGAAGCCCGGCCGGACGATCAGGACGTCGACGCCCGTGCCGGCCAGGGAGTCGCCGAGCCCCTGCGCGAACCCGTCGAGTCCGGCCTTGGACGCGCCGTAGACGAAGTTCGACTTGCGCACTCGCTCGCCCGCCACCGAGGAGAGCACGACGAGCGTGCCGTGCCCTTGGCGCTGTAGCTGCTCGGAGGCCAGGATCAGGAGCGAGGCAGGACCGACGAAGTTCGTATCGAGCACCTCCACCGTCGCCTGCGACTCGCAGCGCGCACGCTCCTCGTCGCCCAGGATGCCGAGCGCCATGACGACGACGTCCACGTCCTGCTCGCCCGCGAAGGCATCGCGGATCACCGCGGGGTGCGCGTCGGTCCGGGTGGCCTCGAGCGCCATCACGTCGACGCGGGTCGCACCGCGTGTGCGCAGCTCCTCGGCGGCTTGTCGCATCCCGCTCTCGTTCCGGCCCGCCAGGATCACCGTCTGCGCACGATCGTCGACGAGCGCGCGAGCGATCGCCAGCCCGATCTCCGAGGTTCCACCCAGTACGAGGACGCTCTGTACCGATCCGGTTCCGTCGCGCACGCCGGCCAGCTTACGCGGCGAGGAGAGGAAGCCGGCGCGTGAAGTCTGAGCGCATCAGCCCCTCGGGATCGAGTCGCCGCTGGATCTCGCGCCACTCACCCAGCCGGGGATACATGGCCTCCAGCAGATCCGGCCGCAGGCGCGCGTCCTTCGCGAAGTAGATGCGACCGCCCACCGAGGCGACCAGCTCGTCCATCCCGTCGAGCAGCGCTCGGAGTCCGGGCACGCCGGCGGGGATGTCGAGCGTCAAGGTCCAGCCCGGCATCGGGAACGACAGCAGGCCCTCCTGCTCACCGAAGCGCTTGAGCACAGCCAGAAAGGAGGCGGTCCCCGCCGAGCTCAGGCGCACGAGCATGGCGCGCAGCACGTCTTCGGCCCCGAACGGCACAACGGCCTGGTACTGCAGGAACCCACGGGGGCCGTACAGCTTGTTCCACGAGCGCACGCCGTCCAGGGGATGAAAGAACGCGGCGAGCGGCTCGATCGCCCCGCGCTCGTCGCGCGGCGCCTTCCGGTACCAGAGCTCGTTGAAGGCCATGCCCGAGGCCCGGTTGAGCAGTCCCGGCGGTGTCCACGGCGTGGTCAGCCGCGCGCGCGGCGAGTAGGCCAGAGGGTCGGCGCGGTCGTCCGCGTCGAGGTCATGGAGCGTGGCGTGGTCGCCGCGCGTGAGCACGCCACGCCCGAGGCTCGCACCCCGCGAGAGGCAGTCGACCCACGCCACCGAGTAGCGGTACTCGTCGTCGCGGCTCTCCATCCGCTCGAGCAGGTCGTCGAGTCCGCACGCGCGCTCGGTGTCGACGCGGATCTGGCTCGTCTCGATCGGAATGAGCTCGACCTTGGCGCGGGTGATGATCCCGGTCAGGCCCATTCCGCCCGCGGTCGCAGCAAACACGTCGGGCGCGCCTACGCGGTCGACCTCCAGACGCTCGCCCGCCGGCGTCTGCAGCGTGAACGACCCCACGTGCATGGCAAAGGACCCGTCGCGATGGTGGTTCTTCCCGTGGATGTCGGAGGCGATCGCGCCGCCGACCGTCACCTCGCGAGTACCGGGGCTCACCGGCACGAACCAGCCGAGCGGAACGAGGAGGCGCAACAGCCTGTCGAGGCTCGCGCCGGCTCCGACGGTGACGGTCCCCCGCTCGAGGTCGATCGCCTCGACGCGATCCAGACCGGTCATGTCGAGCACACGGCCGCCCGCATTCTGGGCACAGTCCCCGTAGCTGCGGCCGAGGCCGCGCGCGATCATCCCGCGACCATCCCCCTCGGCGAGCATCCGCGCGACATCCTCCGAGTCGGAGGGACGCGCCACGCCGGCGCGGGTGGGCGCTGTCCGCCCCCACCCGGTCAGCAGCCGCGACTCGGCGGCCCGCTCAGAGATAGACGCCAAGGACAAGGAGCAGCACGAAGGACAGGCCGAGTAGCTGAAGCTGCCGGTCGCCTAGGACGATCTCCTCGGGCTCTTCGCCGTGGCCCTGGTCTATCAGCAGGCCGTAGCGCATGATCGCCAGGACGACGGGAACGACGGACAGAGTGGTCCAGGTCGAGGCGGGGTGGCCCCCGTGCCCCTCGAACGCCCACAGGCAGAAGGCGAGGATCGTCACGCCGCCGGCGATGGTGATGATCTGCGTGAGGTAGCCCTTGGTGTAGACGCCCAGCGTCGCGCGGGTGCGAGCCGCCTCGGGCCCCAGAGCGACAAGCTCGGCGTAACGCTTGCCCGCCACCATGTAGAGAGGCCCGAAGGCGCTAACGATCGCGAACCACCGTGAGATGGGGAGATCGCTGGCCAGCCCGCCCGCCACGGCACGGATGAAGAACCCCGAGGCAACGATCGCGATGTCGAACACGGGCACGTGCTTGAGCCGGAACGTGTAGGCGGCCGTGAGCGCCACGTAGGCCGCGACGATTGCGCCGAGCTTCCACTGCACGACGAAGGCGAGCGCGATGCCCGCCACGAGGCACGCCGCCCCCACGAGCACCGCCAGGCGAACGGGTACGAGACCGGCCGCGATGGGACGGTGGCGTTTCGCCGGGTGGTTGCGATCGGCCTCGACATCGCTGGCGTCGTTGAGGAAGTAGGTACCGCTCGAGACGAGGCAGAAGGCGACGAACGCGGCCGCGGTCCGCAGCAGCACGTCGCCGTGGCCGATTACGCCCGCCGCGGCGGGCGCCGCGGCGACCAGCACGTTCTTGGTCCACTGCCGCGGGCGGGCTGTGCGCCAGAGCGCCGGCGCGAGGGAGGCGCGCGCCGCCTCGGGCGCGGTGTCAGCACGTGCCAATGGCCGGCGCCTGACGGGCTGGGCGCGCCTTCTCTGCGTCTCCGACCGGGGACTCATCGCGGGAGCGGCGACAGCGTCACGTGGCCGGGGATCGGGACCTTGAAGACGGTCGAGTGCGAGGTTACGGGCCAGATGTCAGGGCCGCTCGCAGGTCCGGGTGCGTAGCGGAGCAGGTACTTCGGATGAAGCGGCTTCTGACCGCGGTCCAGCCACACGTAGTTCGCCTTGAACAGCAGCTTCGTCAGCAACCCGGAGTTGTGGATGCGGTCATCGATCAGCGGGATCACCTGGCGGCGGTCGGAGAACTGCTCGACGAGGTCGCAATCGCAGAAGAAGGCAAGGGTGCCGATCTCCCCGTTGTTCTGCACGGTGGCGTTGCTGACGCGCTTGCGCAGAGCGATACCCACTCGCGCGTACTCCGCGGCGGAGGCGAAGTTGGTCGTTATCGCCGGCGTGCGCCACGGGACCCCCTGCTTGAGGTCGCGGGCGAGGCTCGCCACCGCTCCCAGCCCGACGATGACGAGCACCGTAGCGGGGGCCCCGACGCGGAGCGAGGCGTGCTCGCGCGCCCGCGTGAGCCAGACGCTGGCGGCGATGACGAGGAACATCGAGAGCGACACCACCGGCGGTACGTAGTACCAGTGATAGGCAGGAACGGCGAGTACCGCGAACGCGAGGGCATACGCGACGCCTCCCGCTCCCAGCGCGGCCACCGGCCCGATCGCAGGCAGGCGCTGAGCCCCTTCCCAGCGCACCGATGTCCGCGCCACCAGCCAGACGATCAACGCCACCAGGCCGGCCAGAGCCGGGAGGAACACGATGGCGATCAGGTTCATGTGCCGGGTGAAGTAGAAGGCGGGGCCATCGACGAACCCGAAATCCTGTCTCTGCGCGGTCTTGATGACGAGCGTGTCGGGGACCGCCGACCCGAAGAAGACCCAGCTGAAAAAGAACCAGGGGCCGGCAATGACGACCGCGACGACAACGCTGCGCCGCCAGCAGCGCCGCACCGAAGGCGTCGCCACGGCCATGACCAGCACGAACACTATGAGGTCCAGGCGACAGAGCACCATGAGTCCCGCGACGACTCCGAACCAGACCGGTCGTTCCTCCAGTGCCATCGCCAGGGCCACGATCAGGAGCGTCGGGATGAGAAGCACCTCGAGTCCCACCGAGGAGAGCAGGATCGGGTTGAAGAGCACCGCCGCGACACCGAGCGGCGCGACCCACAGGGGCAGCCTCAACACGCGAACGATCCTGACCCAGCCCCACGCCATGATCATCGCCAGCGCGACCGACATGGCGCCCAGCGCGAGCACGGGATGGACCCCCCCGCCGACCCTGGTGACGGCGGTCAACGCACCGAGCACCCCCACGTTCAGCGGGGAGGTCGCGGTGTTGGTGAACTCCAGCGGGACTACACCCCAGTGCAGATGCAACGCCAGGTTCTTGGCGTACGCGAGCGTGATGTAGGAGTCATCGATCAGACTCGTGCGGACCAGGCAGAAGAGCCCGAACATCGCGAGCCCGCTGGCGGCGATGAAGACGGCCTCGCCCGGTCCCAGACGCGGCCTCACACGCCGCAGGGCAAGCATGGGACGAGTGTAGTCCGGGTCGGGCCACGCAAACCTAGTGCTGGCAGCCGGCGACGCGCCTACGGGCGGCGCCGCAGCCACCCCACGGGGTGGTGCGTGAGCAGGAAGCGCTCGTTGCGTTCCATGTCGTGCTCGAATTCCGGATGGCGCGCCAGGAAGTCCCTGTTCGCCGGGAGCGGCGCGTGTCGCGGAACATCCATACCTCGTCGATCGCCCCGTCCTGGCTGAGCAGCCAACTGCCCTTGGTTACGAGGGGGGCATAGGGGCTTGGGGAACAACGGAACGAAAAGTCACGCTAAGGCTGGCGGATCGGACATCGCCCTCTCGGGGCGCAGGGATCGCGGTCGCGGGGGTGGGTCCATGTCGGGGGCCGCGGCAGCGGGCGGCGGAGGGTGGTCGAGTATCTCGCGCAATGTCGCCCGGTACCGGGCGAATGCGGTGCGCCCGGACTCGCTGAGCGCGAGCCACGTGCGCGGGCGCTTCCCCACATAACCCTTAGTTGTCCATGTCGAGACGTGTGGTCCACGAGCCGCCACCGGCTTGCGTGCCGATGGACTACTCGGCCGGCACTGCGGGTGCACGCCCATGAGCAGCTCCCCTACCGCCTGCTTGGCCAGGGAACTGCTCCGCCACGGCCGGCTAGCTCGAGCTCGTCGAGGAGGTCGGGGAGCGACGGCGGCGAATCGCGACGGAGCTCCATGCTGGACTGGTGGCTGATCCATGCCTCTCGGCCTCCTCGCCCGACCCGCTCTCTCGCCTTCGTCGCCTTTGCGCCGGCGTCGCGGCAGGCTACGCGGATGAGCGATCGTGCCCAGGCCGCAGGGGGTCCTTCTCAGGATCGCCTGTTGCCGTTGATCGCCGCCGAGCGTGCCCTACGCGCCATCGTGCTCATCACCGTCGGCGTCGTCCTGACGTCTCATGTGCACACCGATTGGGGCAAGACGGTGACCGACGCGGCCCGGCACTTGGGCTTTGATCCCAGCCGCAACGGTATTCAGCGATTGAGCGGCAAAGCGCACGCCCTGAGCCCGCACAAGCTCATGGTCTACGGGCTCATCGCGATCGCCTACGGAGTCCTCGAAGCGGCAGAGGGATATGGCCTGTTTCGCCGCAAGCGGTGGGGCGAGTACCTCACGATCATCGCCACCTCATTGCTGTTCATCCCCGAGATCTCCGAACTGACCAAGAAGCCGACCCCGCTCAAGATCCTCGCCCTGATCCTCAACGCGATCATCGTCGCCCACCTCGCCTACCGCCTGCGCCGGCGCGGCGGATAGGACGTCTTGGCGTGGCCGACCGACCCCCGGGTCGAGTCCCCATGGCGCTACGTGCGGGTTGGGCGGCGCGGTTTCAGTTCCCGTTCGGCCAGACACGCGATGTGCGCCGGATCCGGTTTCCAGATATCCGCTGGTGAAGCGATCGTGGCGGCGCGGCCCAGACGGAGCGTCTCGCAGGACTACGATTGAGCGGCAGTCGTGGCGTTCGAGCAGCCAATGCTCAATCGATGCCCTTGATCGAGCGCTGCTCGCCGCCTCCGTTGCCAGCCTCACGCCGCTGAGTCTCACGCCGCACCATGCCAGCGCCCAGTACACCTCACGCGCATCGATCCACGCTCCGGCTTAGCTGAGGATGTTGACGGCGCGGGAGATGACGAGTCCGACGGTGACGAGCGAGGCGAGGCCTTGGATGCCCATGAGGGCTTTGGCGGTTTGGGTGAGGGGCATGGTGTCGGTGGGACTAAACGCGGTCGCGTTGGTGAGTGAGACGTAGAGGTAGTCGACGAACCCGGGCCTCCAGCCCTCCGGTGCGAGCCCGGGCTCGCTCA
>JAABUJ010004978.1_pt1 | contig 13599 bp, 15 predicted proteins | sample 5559131 | NCBI WGS metagenome assembly JAABUJ01 (sample SAMN10711875, study PRJNA513366) | rock metagenome | isolation source: Antarctica rocks | place: Antarctica: Victoria Land, Mt New Zealand nord | collected 2016-01-07
ATTGCCTACATCCATTGCCGGTGTTGCTTCGCGCTATGGCCACCGCCGGAGTCGAACTTAGAAGCTTCACAATCGGGATGATGCCCGGCTTTGCGGCCTGTGGCTCACAGACCGCATCGCTTCTAACTCGAGATGGAAGCTGGTCTCACAAATCATCACGGCGTCCAGAGAGCATCGATCCGAAAACCCTAGCCAAAACGTTCCAAGATGATGACATATGCCCCTGGCATATGTTTAACCACCTACGCAAATTCAAAATCCAAGAAATTGAAACGGACGAAGAAGACATAAAGGCAACACACTATCTGGGTGTTGCCACGAGCCAGCTCCTGGAAATGGCAAGTGGACTTTAGAGTGTTACAATTGGACGGCTCGGTTCTCTCGATGACCCCCAGACACCGAATTTGTTCGTACACAAATTGTTCAAAGGCTCCCCCAGGTCCCGTCTTCGCCACCTGGACTTGAGCGATCTGAAAGCCAAACATCAATCTCTAGTGCGCTTCATTCGCTCACAAGCTCCTGTCCTTGAATTGATTTTCCTGCGATACATCGAACTTGTGGATGGGACATGGTCGAGCGCCCTGACCAAATTGAGGACTACCAGATTTCCAGCTCTGAGAAGATTCGAACTTCATGGATGCAGTGACCCAGGATTCCACGGAGACCAGGAAAAGTCAACCTTTGTCACAGACTACATTCTTCGTAAGACTGATGACACTCCGTGGGTATGGAAATAACATGACTATCCATCTGCAAGCCGGCGTATGAGGCATTAGATTCACGTTACCTGGCTCGTATTTTCCTATCTTATGTATAGATCTCTGTATTACTCGATCAAATCACAGCTGCTGAGCCTCCCCTGTTTTGGGGATTCTCTCCCGGCACTTTTCGCAAAGCATACCGTCACTTCAGACAACGGCTCTTAGATTCAGTTGACCAGGGCGCGTGCAGATATTGTACGCAGACGCATACTCGTCAGGTACAAAGCTGAGCGCATTCTAGCTATCTAGTTCAGCAGACGGTTGAGCGCCATGTTGTCCACCGTCCACCGCGTTTTCCACGTACGATCGCTGCAAGCCCAGCATATGCTATTTCTACACTAACCATGCCAGCTGGAAGGACGACCTTCCCTATCCGACATTTTCCTAGCGCTACCCTGTAGGAATCTTATTCGTTGTCCCCAGAAACGTGGCTTGGAGCATGTATGACTACATTCCCCCTTCTGCCATCGTTGGAAGCCCCCTAGCACATATGCAGTTCCAACTCGTTCTGCTAGTGAATTATCTACATAACACAAACCGCACATCGATCAAGCCAGGACTAGCCGGTCTAATGGTGGCGCCTACCTTAGTAGACTACAGCTCTTTACCAGATATACTCTGCAACACCTTCCATGTGCAAAAGCTGCGCACCAAAATACCATCGATCTTCACGAGCCTAGGCCCAGTCCACTGAATTCTCCGTTCGCCAATTTTGTAGTTCTACGATTCAAGAATAATTCTCTGCACCTATCCTCCCCAACCTTCAACACTATTTTTCAGAATCTCCTGTATACGATAGGCATCCCGAGAATACAAGCGCAACATTCAACATGAACGCCACCATCAACACATCTTTGTACGGTACGTTATTGAAAAGAAACGTCGCTCCAAATTTGACCAGAGCTGGGCCTCGTCTCACGTCGATTCCTATGTCAACAGCATTATCGTCTCATGTCAAATTCTCCTCCCTTAAAGTCCGGCAAGGTAACCTACTCCCCAATCTCCATGGCCATCCACCCAAGTCGCTATTCCCAACTCCAACTCTACAAACGTGCACAAGCATCAGAGAAGCGTACTTATCTGCTTTGCTGTCCAAAAGACGATGTTTATGTCTGGCGATCTCACTCTGAGCGTTATTGATCCCGCACTTTGTTCCAAAGATCGATGTACTGTAATTTATTGTATAGAGCACCAACCACCCCCCAAATATAGTCTCAGGATTGAGCAGTATAGGAGCTGGGTATGTTTCAGTGTCAGATTAATGGGGAATTTTTTCGGACCCAGCAACCTACAGAATTTAGGCCACATGAACGCTTATCAAATTTCCGCACTCGCAAACTCCTCTGCGCTAGTACTGCTTATCGAGATGGCCGACCCGTCAAGCCTTTTGCATGTTGTTTTCGGCGTTGTCCTCTTGAACGCCTTGATGGAGATCACCATGTTGATTAGTCAATGGCAAGCAGTGTATCTGGTTCTTCGCTTAAAAGTGCATTGCGTAGGACAGACCTATACCAGGCAGAGAATTGCCGCACCTGAAACCAGGTTTCTCTCCGCTCTTTGCGATCGTTTCTACGCATCTGTATGAAGTTAATTCCAATATCTCCGGCAGTTTTGTCCAATCAAGCAAGTTTGGGCTGTCACGTGCCATCTCTGCCAGCCTTTGGAGGAGGGCACTGATGGTCCCATCCCCAACTATTGGAGTTTGATGTTTAGGCTGGAGAAAGGCTCGGTCAGACGAGGTCACCGCAACGGTGCAGAAAGATTTTCTGTTTGCGGCACCACATGTGAGCAATGAAAGATAAGACAAGCCTTCGTGGTGAGTGTGTCGCTTTCTTCGGAAGACTTAGGCTAAGTGTAATTCGCAAATAGGTATCATTCATGTTCGGGGCCTCTAAGGTAGTTGATCACCTGCGATTATCTTGGCAACGAAGCCAGCATTTTTTCTGCCATAATTCTGATTTAGCCTCAAATGTGACTGCCTTCTTATTTCCACTCAAAGTGCTCATTCCAACCAAGGGCGACACCGGCACTCGAAGTAGCAGCAATCAAAATGCTCCCATCTGAACCATTAGTACCAGAAGACGAAGACAACCACTCCTCTACTTTCCAAACGAAGTGCTGCGCGAAGTCCGAGGCGATACTGGGGTCAGCTTAGTCTTGAGTCGCGTAGCCTAAACGCTGAACTAGCTGTCGCGAAAATATCGGCACCATTATGTCTGTTCGTCTCTCCATAAACTTGACAACGAATTGTAAGGTGGGTCAGAGACCGACGAGGGGGTCATTGGATTTAGAGCGGAAAAAGAACATTCTGGAGCCACAGGTCGTTATGACAACGCTTCGACAAAGCTGCAAGTGCTGCAACCCTACAATCCTTATCACTATTATGCTGCAAGAAAAGAGAGCAGAGGATCAGCAAAGATGTGAATTCCGGGAATGGAAAGTACAGGATACTTCAAGCGACACAAAAGTACCAACATGCGCATGAACATAAAGCGACATGTGGGCGTGATGTATTCATTGCGACACACTGCTATGCTTCTGATGTAGCCAACCGCTTGGTGGGCTGGGTGCAGGCACCTACAGGATGCACTCTTGATGGGAGTAAGTCAGGCTAGATGCCTCACAATTAGCACGGGGATGGCTGCGCCGTACTCGATGTCTCTCTACCATAGATATTAAAGAATGATCAGAAGAGTAATTCTTGAATAATTTTACAAAACATTTTTGCGATCTGATCCTGCGCACTCTTTCTGGGGTTGGCAAATTTCCGTAGAGCGCGAGTTCCAAGCGGGCCTTCTCTTGCTACTTGTGTGGATATCGTTCACCAGTAGTTATGAAAATTTTCCAGATATTGTGGGACTCCTCAGCTGGGGATTAACATCCAGATATGGTCAGCGAAAGTCCCCGGGCCTGCAATTCTGTAGTGGTCAGGAAATTGTATTGACTGGGGTACTCTATTCCCAGTCAGCCGGTGTCAGCCGGCCCCCCTGATATCACCTTGTCATCCGACGGCCATCTCGCTGAAACCTCTTTCGGGTCGAAATTCGGACCATAATTATTTCAACCTAAAGCAACCCAGCGCTGCAATCGTGGTATCTGATCTGGATTGCGATGGCTTTGGACCTTTACAGCTTGATCAAGCTTTCTAGGTGCAATCGTCGCATTGAATGGCGACATGAGTCTCCCTACCGGTGTCCTCGACATGGCTTGATTTGCAGCTTGTAACGGGTCGAACAGCGTGCTTTGATTTACATCCATCTCGTAGGTGTCCGTCAGTTCATCAACCCGTTGATTTCCGGCTCTTCTATGGCTATCGAGGACCTGGTATCTCAAACCTCAGAGCTACAGCCCTTTTAGTTACTAGCCTCCACACTCCTTCTCCATCGACGTTACAAACACGAGCATTATCCGAAGGTACAATAAACACTAAAACACACCTCTAGTACAACACTGACTTGGCCTCCGTGGCATATTTCCCTCCCCGATACTGTTACACTTGACAGACTCACCCGCACCTTCCTGACTCCTTGCAAATCTCTCAGCTTTTGTTCCTAGATTCACCTGTTACGGTAGCAACAATAGTCATAATTACTGAACCTGGGGGTCGGTCGGTATACTTAGTGTTCTCTACTAATTGATGGATCACGGGATGGGGAATTATACAGGACATATCATACAAGCGGACGAGTCAGACATCTACAGAGTGGTCCATGAGAAGAATAGCACTTGCGAAGAACAGCACTTGAAAAGTACAACTTTAAGGCGTATAGCGAGTCTCGCTACGCTATATGGACAAGGCGTACCTTAGTACTCCTTCTGCTATCGTCTCGATTGCGTGATACGTGGGGGGAGTGAGATGGTAGAGTTCTGGTGGCATTGAGATGGTGCGATACCCGGTGGGGTCATGCGTCTGAGTTACGTAGAGCGGAATGGTATGTTTGGATTTGTAATATTGAAAGGAGATTGATGTAATTGGGAAGCTTGAAGTTTGGTTATAGGGGTTTCTGCTGAGTGGTGGTGGGTGGGTTGGAAGTTATTTCTATCGAGGATTTTGAAGTAGATCTTTTGCTGAGCTATGACAACGCTCGGGCGGCGAGGGTGCACGAGGATGAGTAATATGCGAGACAGGGTGTTAGGAAGCTGGGCCCATAGACGGTCAGTGTAGGAGACACTACTCAGATATCTCAAGAATTGGTAAATTGAGGAAGCTCGGCAAGAAGATCTAATTCGCTTGACTTCGGCGATGATATTACTCTAATACTCATCCATAGGGAGTGTTGTTCTATGAGCAAGCGAAGGACTATGCTCAATGAATGCTTGCAAGTGATCAAAGAGGGTGAAGAGGGCAATGAAGTATCTCATCCAATACCTCAGACCCCGGACCCCCCAGTTCGGCATCTCAAGGTAGCCCCATGAACAAGCTCAGAAGCGCAGGATAGTTCGGCGTACCGAGGCCAGTCACTGTATGAACAAATCAGTACACTACACATAAAAGAAAGCTGAACAGGAACGCCACTCACCAGGATCCCAGCCCTTGGCGACAGCAAAGCCAGATGTGCCGCAGCCGGGGTTGTTGCCGACAGTAATATCATGAAGGGTACTCGGGTTAGCATACTGCAAATCATCCCAGTCAGCGACTGCCTTTCGTTCGCAGCTAGATGATGTCGTATAACGTACCAAAGTCGGGTTGACAAACCCCACGGTCTTCTTTCCCGCTGCGATCCTCTCCTCGTTGATCCTGTTTAGCACGGCCGCAAACACCGGCGCGGAAGCCGAGGTTCCTCCTATCAGTGTGGGAGCACCCTTGTTGAAGATCAGTACGTTATCGCCTACAGCCGAGATGTCAGGGTAACCGCGGCCAATGCGATTGTAGATCCCGCCGTTTGCTCCAACACCAGTGTTGTTGGTAGCAGAGTAATACGGATACGGCGGGTTGGACGTGGCGAAATATGTCGCTACCGCGTCCTTCTGGTAAGCTGGGATGGGGTAGATGTTGGAAAAACCACCGCCAGACGGGAAACGTGTGACGGCGACTTCTTGATCTTGCGTCGCGCTGGCATTTGGAGGTAGGAATGTGGCTCCAGCAACGGTTATGTATGGGCAGGTGGCTGGGAAGTCGGGCGAGAAGATGGTGCCTGCGGGGCCGAGACAGCCGTCTGGATTATCGTCCCCGGGTGGACCAGCCACGCCAGAGTCGCCGGATGCGACGACGATGGAGACGCCTTGCATGCCGAGCTTCATGTACTCGTTGCATTGGCGTTCCTGGTAGGAAGCGGGCAGGTCTGCTTCTTGACCACCGTAGGATATGGAAATCACGTTCGTGGGCTTGTAAACTCCGCATTGCAGGCTTCCCTTGTAACCGCCTGGGTTGGGGTCAGGGTAGGGGGGGTCGAGCGGGCTGTTGCCAGTTTCGCCGAAGGCAGAGTAGGAGCAATAGGAGCCATCAATGGCGTCGAGGAAGTTGTTTAGAAAGCCTTGAAAGACGTAGTTTGCTTCGTAGACGTCATCGTCGGTCTGGAAAAGAATGGAGTTCTGGGGATAGATAATGGGATAAGATATCTGAAAGTCGAGATCAGACTCTGCGCCTGCTGCGGTCACTGGGGCAGGGGCGGTGGCCCCGTCAATGCCTTCAAGTTTCGGGTGCGTGCCTTGAGGAATGTTGCTAGATGTGGGTCAGTTGCTGGACGCTGGAAGGGTAGTAATTATGAGCAAACGTACGGCGCAAGGGTGAGGAAGAACTCGTCGAGGTCGGTCTGACTGTACATGTCGCCAAGATCCTCGAATATTCCCAATTCGTTACCAGCGGCTGCTTTGGTGGGCCTTGTGATGTTGTAGAAGGCTGGTACCAGATCAGCCAGGTCAAAATGTAAACACGTCAGAGCTCACTTCGAATGCAGAACGGAAGCACCGCAACATTGCAGACTGCTGACAGTGGCATCTTTAGGATATTGGCAAGAGAATCTGGCATTGGTTTCTTCTTCGGTAGGAGAATTGGGTGGTTTGTGGCTGTGACGCCAAAGGTGCGCTTCTCGATCTCGTTGCGATCAGATTTCGACCTGGATCTCGAAGGTGTCAAGAGCTTCAGGCCGGGGGTAATATAATCGACATGCTCCTGCACGTGAGCCGGGACGCGGTATCTGGACTCGTAGGTAAGTGACCGACTTTGAACATAAATATTCATCAGTGGTCTGTACTCACTCGTCACATCCAATGTTCGTTTTCCCGGACTGTTTATGTTCGTAATGATAATACTCTGCATGCAGAACGCCTTCGATCTCGGCCGCCTTGGCATCGAATTGTAGCCATTGCTTGTTGGTAGATTGGGAGACCCGGTGTGGCTCTACGCCAGCAGCTTCGAGCCAGGCACGGACACCGTCCACAGTGTTGCTGGAAGGTGCGAATATCTCATGAACCTCCGCGGCCGTGTAGTGCTGTCCATATTTGGGGGACAGAGGGTTTGATCTAAACGGATATCAGACTTCGTGCGGGACAAGACGAATGCATTGAAATTTTGCAGAAGCCACGGAGAGGAATCAAAGGGGCTTCAGCTGGTTTTCTGTAATGCGATATAGCTGTGGAGATGGAATGCAACAGTCTATGGCATGATACCGATTGAAGCCGTACAAAACATGTAGCGATTATTGCTTGTCAAGTAGTGATTTAGACATGCTATGATGAATAGAGAAAATGAACGTGTAAAACGAAGAGCGCGCGCACAAGAGACACATCACGTACACCTCGTCAAGCAACTTCGAACCTATCTCAAGATTATTCTGGCGCAAGCCGATACGGACTGGCAGAATGATAGTAGGATCGACCCTCGAGCGCTTGACCCAGGCCCGAGGGGCACTCTCGCGTTTCTCGTGAAGCACGTGTGTGATGGGAGCAGGCGCTGCAACAGCGAAGGCTGCGGCCACAGCCAAGACAAGCAATGAGAGAAGCTGCATGTTTGTGAATTGTGCACCTTCGGATTACTGCTCGATGCGGAGGCCATCGCGCTCTTACTTATAAGTAACAAGAGGTAACAGGAATGCAAATGACTCTCCCCACCTGCCTGATCAAGGCGCGATGTGTGAGCATTACCGTCATTGAAAGGAGAGGCAGTGCGATAAACATCGAGCAAGCTCTGATCTTACGCCTGGACAGAGTTCCATGCAGCTGGACCCGGTACAGAGCTAGTGCAAAATACAGCAGCAACCTACTCCACTTGGTGGAGTATTACTGCAGAGCGATGTTACTCATATGATTGATTGTGGTAGTTGTCCTTTCCCATTCTGGCAGGTGCTGAGTCTAAACCTCGATATCTGCGTCATATCATCTGCAATGTCTGTCCCCGCGGCAGCATTGCGTGTGCACCCAGCATGAGAGAGCATAGCTACCGGAAATGCTCGTGCAACAGCTCGCGCACATCCCAGCATAATGCATGCATACATAAGACTCGTTCTCGGGGCCCCGCTTAGTAGTCGTGAGTACAAGTCTGCTCATTCGATTACGATCAAATGGCTCCTACTGTACCCGTGAAAGTAGATGAGCAGCTTTTCGAGTCTCTACCTTGCACATCGATGGTAGCTTTCGAGCTGTAAGCTGAGATGAAGACAAGTCAGTAGATGTAGCTTATAAGCTAGCTAAAAGCTAGATCGTAGCTTGACGCCCGCGACTTCTCTGCCGGCGCAGCCCGCAATCCGCCCGTCGGCCGCCAAGGCGTCTGACTCTCGTTCATGGCCCAGTGAGTTTTGAGGCCTTCCTTAGTGGCAAGCAAGCATATTGGCTCTCCAGTAATACAACGAGCCCTCTGATCCATGCGCTCGATACAATTCCATCTGATGACGAGATCGATGTGGGGACAATAAACCCGCTACGCTTGCAGCATGCTCCTCGAGTACGAGAGTTCGGTGAGGAGGGGAAAAGTCAATAAAGCAGCCAGGAGGTTGCCTACCTCATCATGGAGCTCTCGTTGGCAGGCACCGTAAAGGACTTGGATCTTGCGCAATGTAATCTGCGTCAGAGCTGGCTGCCAGTGCGGCAGAATTCGCTGCCATGGAATAAGTTCCAACTCACGACTCCCACATCCTGTCGGAGAGGCCGACCTCGCTTCAGGCCTTCGAATCGTGGCTGTCTCCCCGATACTCTTTCTGCTCCGCTGCGCTGGTGTTTCCATCCCGTCTGAATTATAATATGTCGCCTGTCATCCTGACTAGTCTGGGATGTTTTTCGCACCCGGATGGCCTTCATCGATTAAACACTCGGCCTCTTGTATCGCACACATGGCCTGACCGACAAGCTTGACGTCGCGAATCCTTGATCACTCACGTCAGAAAGGTGGATTAGCTCATGATATTGTTGAGTCTGGTCTTTGAGGAACGAGTATAGCCTAGTGTTCGTCAGTTTTCTCTCCCCACAGGTTGCTGAAGGACGGCGAAGCCCACCATCCAGCGACTGCAGTTCTAGAGGATCCTCCACAGGCCCTCGTCCGTTTTTATCAGCTAGGACTGCCACGCTATGCTCAATCCCACTTTAAAGCTATTTGAGTGGGCTTGTGCAGCTCGTGAAAAAGTCAGAGGCGGAGAGTCAGACAGTAGCCTGGTAAGCTTTGAGCATGCTGTTCCCCGCAGGACAGATGCTCAGGATGTAATTACATCTTCCACGCCGGGCTTTTCCCATTGGAGATCTCGACGTATAATCTTCGCCCGCGCATCTGCAGCACTTTTTGCCATTCTGGTACCCTTTCCGCCACTCAAGTTGATTCGACTGCGTTCTCCAGAGCGCTCTCCGCAATCTAAGAGCAATCGACGAACGACTGCCCATGCCTCAATTGAAAAGCGATCTCGTCTTAGACTTCTGTGTAGTGGTCCTTCATCGATCGTCGCTATGCCTCTCCTTCGCTGAAGGGTGTCCCATTCCGTATTCCTAGACAGCTTTGCTATTCTCAACCCCTGGCACTCTTGATGTGCCGAGAACACCTAGCTGCATGACCCAGTACGAGTTCAAGCGAGCAGCCATGGTGAGTATGTCGCCTCCCGAGTATGCTCCCAAGCGTGCTGCCCTTGCGAGCAAGAAATGTTGAACTCTTTCCCTTGCCCACTGATGTGCCATCCGCCAGCGGGGTTTATAACTTTCATCGCAGAGACTATAGGACATTGCTGTTGTTGTTCCACTAATATTCGCACCCGACTTTACAGCTTCCATTCCGAATAAGAGGTACGCATCCTTGGCGCTGGTCCTCCATCGTGGTGACGCGCGAACCGGCGCTTGTCGGTTTCGGAAAGGTGGACAGGGAAGAGTCGTCGGATGCCGAGAAGGTTGTTACGTTGGATGATGAGATGGGCAGGTAGTTGTGAGGACTGAATCCGATGGACTGGACTGAGAGACGGGGAGTTCAAAGCTCTCTCGACAAGACAGACATGATTGATATTTCTGACTTGGCGCTAACTTCTTGAGGAGCTGTGGTCATAACGGGGTGACAATGCTTCAAAATTCGGTAGTACCATCAGTATCCATACTTCAAAGAACAACAAGCTTTGGAAAATGCCGCATCTATCGCTCCGCATTTGTGGGAGGTGCGTATAGTCCATGTCCTCAATTTAGAGCGCTTATAATGAGGTGATGACACTCGTGCTCGCGCTGCACATTCAGCATCAGCCCAATTAGTCTAACACTGCGAGAAGACGGGACGAACATCGAATTATCCAGGTCCCAAGGCATTTACCTTCGCTCTCCTCCGATTACATGAAATTGAGGTGCGCGACGACGAGTGCGTCAGGATACTGACAAGGATAGCAGGGCAACAGTCTCCACTGTCCGATGAGGACGTCGGCCCCAGCTGTTGACGATCTACCAATGATGTACGATGTATAATCTCTCCATATATGCGCTCCACGATGTGGGGCTGGCAGTTCACTGGCTGCTGAACCTGCTGTAGCCGCTATCCGAAACCCGAACGAGGCTAACATACCTCCACCTCAGGTAGAGATCCTTGAAGATCGAACTTTGATCTATTTACCTAGTGCTGACAATCGAGGCAGGCCATGGCACAGTATGATCATGTATCTATACTGTCATACTTTCAAGAGTACTTTTCATGCCATCCTTTTCTCGGTTTGTCCCTCTTCTGGGCGAGTCCTGCCCGATACACTTTCGTTCTTGTATGCATTCCCGTACTTCCTTCATTACATAAGAGGCGAGCTCTCTGGCCGAGGTGCGGCCATGCCTTCATTGTCGAACGTGGATGACTGGAGAGGCTACAGATCTTGCTAGTATAGTCCCGGTTCATAATTGGTAGGCTAGTACAGCGAGATCTAAGCGCGAGGCGTGGGGATCTAAGTCCGCCGGGTCATTCCGAGTACAAGAGTCTTTGGTCTCTCCTCCACCGACCTTTTGTTATCCTGCAGAACGTCACGTCCGTAAACTTTATCTGTTGGGTCTTAGAAATACAGATTTTTCTCGAATCAAGGCCACCGTAGAAAGTACGAGTCACGTATTACAAAGCTCATCCGCGCTCTATCCAATTCATCAACGATGTTACTCACCACTCTTATTGGCCTGACTATAATGTCCATCCTACCTCTGGCATGCTCCTTCCCCTTCAAATCAGTCTTACGATCCATGCCTCTGAAAGTTGATACTATTGGAAGCACATGGTGCAGCGTCGACACCAGCAAGGCATCAGTCGTGCCCTTTGCGCAAGATCCTGGCTGGAAAGCAACCATGTCAGAGTGCCTGAGCCGACTCAACGCCCAAGATTGGAACGGCACCGAATGCGTGCCCGCAAGCAGCAACGGCACGCCGCTGGGACCGACCTTTGGCTTCTGGAAAGCCCAAGCACGATACGACATCCCGGACCAGATGTTCGCCGATGCTTGCTACGCGCAGTGCACCCCGTGTCTCCAGTCTGGCATCGACGCTCTATATGCGGTTACGACTCGTTGTACGTTCAGAAACTACCCCTGGGGTCCGGAATACAGTTGTGGCTGCGATATGGGCTTTGACTATGGGACTTGAGCCGATGCGTGGGAAATGGCTCTTACACATGGCCGGACATACACTGATTTGACTCCGAGGGCTGCGTTTGGACATACAAATCTCATTTGAAACCATCAAGTACATGTTCGTCGAAGGCTGTTTTCCGGTTGTGGTCACCTGGCCTCTGTGGGCGCTTTCCATAGTTTCTGGCCTTGTGGGCAAGCCAACGTCTCTGGTCTCGCCCCAAATTGCGTCCATATGGCAACCGAGCCCTTGAAGTGTCTTTTGCATGGTGTTCGGTATGTCTATTCGTGACAAGGAAAACCGTCTAGAGCCGTCCTAGTCAAGCCATTGAACTCAGATTCTGCTCGGCCGTTGATACGCCGAGTTTGAAAGAAAGCCATGCTCAGCTGGTTGCTGTCAGGTTCCCAATGGCAGGCCCGTTCAATAGTCCTCCAGCAATGTCGATGACCACGATGTCGCTTTCTACAGCCCCCATTCCGGTCCTGACCAGCTGATTGCCACCCCTAGCCACCCAGCCGCTACTACCCCAAGCCACCTGCTGAATTGCTTTTGCTCGTACACCATCCGGCAGCGTCACCGTAACTCTCCCAGTGATCTCCCCTGCCACATTGACAACGCTGACCAAAATTCTCTCACCCACAACCCACGCCGCCACATCCACACTCCCACTTGGCGCTCCCTCCGTCTGAAGTATCCTGCCGTTTGCCCACAACCAAAACCCTGCACCAATGCCCGTCACGATCTTCGCAAACCTACTCGTCACATCCGCCAACGCACCCGAAGTGGGCCAGGTCCACATGACCACTCCTTTAGCGCCGTGATTGATACTGAGCAGTGTCATTGCAACAAGCTCTTCGGCAGTAGGTTCGCGCTTCCAGAGTTGGGCGTTCCCGAAGGCTTGAGGCACGGCCCAGAGCGGCTTCTGCGCGAGACCATGCTGGGTTTGGTAGTTGCGGTAGTCGTCGAAACGGGCGGGGACGTTGAGGAGGGAGGAGGGGGAGGTGGCGTAGCAGTTGTCGCAGCCGCAGTCGCCGTAGGTGGTGTTGCAGGGGGTGCTTTGTTTGTAGTCAGCCAATGCTCCAAGAGAGGTTGAATATGTAATTGGTTGTTCGGATGAGAGATTAGGAGCATTCACTGGTATTCCTCAGAGTAGTCAAGCCTGTTGCCGATTGGATATGGATCCCCAAGGATGATGTCGGCGCCGGAGCTGTACTCTTGGAAATGGAAGTTCTGGCAGTTGAGGCATAGGGAGACTGGATGATAGCCGTCCAAGGTGTTGATTAGATCGTAAGCCATTTTGGTACCACTACGGGGATCGGTGTAACCATCTGCAAGCGATCAGCTGGGATAAAATTCCCTCTTGCTGAGGTCGCTAAGCGGCTGGATGGATCAGCATACCTGGTTCATCAGCGGTGTACCATAGCAGCAAGTTCTTATGTCTCTGAACCCTCTCTACCATAATCCGAATGTTCTTCGGCACCTGGTAAGACCAGCGCATGTCCAACATGATCCATAGGCCAATCCTATTAGCCTCATCCAGCCATGCATCAAGCTCAGGAAGTTCGTATCCGAGCCCCCCTGCAGGCACAATGTGGAGCACGTTGTAGCCTAAGTCGACGAACTTCTGCATATTGCTTGAACTCTCACGGAGCCAAGGGCCGGCTAGATAGAAAGAATAGGGAAAGATGGTCGTCCATTCTGACGGCCTGGTCCTAGCGAGGATTCCCCCGTAAAGGCTGTCAATCCTAGACACACTGGTTGAGGTATCTGGTTCTGGTAGCCGACTTAGCTTGGTGTTGGCTTGGAATATCTGGCCATTGGTTCGTTTAGCTGTTATGGAGATATCGTAAGGACG
>JAABUJ010004981.1_pt1 | contig 13593 bp, 15 predicted proteins | sample 5559131 | NCBI WGS metagenome assembly JAABUJ01 (sample SAMN10711875, study PRJNA513366) | rock metagenome | isolation source: Antarctica rocks | place: Antarctica: Victoria Land, Mt New Zealand nord | collected 2016-01-07
GAGTTGTTTGTGGGGGGGGGGGGGGTGTGGGGGTGGGGGGTCGAGGGGAGGCTCGGAGTCGGAGGGGTAGGAGATGTGGTGGCTGTGGTGGGGTTTGTGAGTTTGGAGGGATTTGGAGGTGGAGCGCTGGGGGACGGAGGGGTTTGAGGGGTTTCGGGATTTGCGAGTGGTCATTGTGCGAACAGTGGGAGGGTGGGGTTGTGGGTGGGGAAGGTCTCGATCAAGAGGGTGTGTTCGTGAAAGCGTGATCGTACTTGAAGCATGGAGCTGTGAGCTTCTGGTGGTTTATGCACCCCGGAGGTTGGTGGCTTGGCGGACTTTAGGGCCGGTAAGAGCGCGCTTGCCGGGTCATCCGCAGCGGATGACATGTCACGGGTAATGGGACTACAGTGTCCTTGAATTACTCGAGCTTGAGGTATTCCCACACTACTGATGGGCAAGGAACACTCTCGAGTCAGCCTAATCTTCATGAATTTGTTCCGAAGCTCGGGTTTCATGTACAGAGTAAGAGATGTGGTAAAGTCGCCTTGCTTCGAAGAAACCAAATGTTACCTTTAAATCAAGACAAAGTGCCAGGTATAAGCGTTGTATACATATTACGTGAAGAAGACGTGCTTGGTTTCGCAAGCGCAGTTGATTGTGAAGTGGCAATTAGATTGCGCAATCGCAGAAAAGTTGCGAGCAAGTAACAGCCAACAGTATAGATTACAGCTTTTACGCCAGTCCAATCCAGGATTCCAGAATCGCAAAGATTCCATCACGACAAAGCCCAGGCTAGATGCTATGGGCTCGGCGCTATAGAACAGACACGAAGTCTTTTTTCGATCAGGTGCACGGGGCAGGTTTGTCGACATTAGGGCTCCCCGGGAGGGAAGGCTTGGGTTCGTAGCGGGGCAGGTTTGTCGGCATACAGGGCTCCCTGGTTGAAGGGGGGGCTTCGGTTCGCAGGTGAGCAGTTTTGTCGTAGCGGGGCAGGTTTATCCGACATCCAGGGCTCTCCCAGGGGGAGACTCCTCGGGGGGTGGACGCTTCGATATCGGTGAAGGCCAGGAACAGGTTGGGTCGACGCAGTGGGATTTGACGGCCACGGGACCGGCGAACGAATGTTTGTATTCCGAGAGTTGAGGTGCAAACCGTAGATTTGCGACTTGCTTCTTGGGTTGTTGTGGACTTTTGCCTTGCTCCATTCCGAATGATCTTGAAACCAAGTGTTGAATGTCAATGTTGCTTCAGACTTACTAAAAAAGTCTGTTGGTGCCTTCGAAAAAGAAAGCTATCGCCAATCGAAGCACCGTCTAGGCGAATAGTACCAAAATACGTAGCGAGTCGATAGGCTCGCAACCGACTTAAAGCATTACTTTCCGGGTGCCAACACTATCTAGCCTGATAAAGACCGCGACTCGCAACGGTGGAAGCGTCGAAGCGTTGAAGTCCATTAAATCGAGACAATATTGAACCTTCAGTCGAAAGATAAAGACCTACTTGAAGGTGCTTTGGCTCGAAGCTGGGGGTAATCGCAATGGTAGTACATGGATGGCTATGGATTCTTCTAAACTCCATGGCTCTCGAATGCTTATAACATTCATCTACGAACCCCTATCATACACACACAGTATCGTCGCCATGCCCCTCTACACCCACTGGAGAACTCCTTCCCGTGCTCCTGGCCCGGAATGCCACCATCGATCAAGGCAAAATGACACGCAGAAACGGAAAGAGCGCAGCAAAGAGGCCCCAAAGTCCACGGTAGCATCCACTGGTACAACAACGCGAGCGGCATATCAAGGTGTAGACAGATCGCCGATCCCCCAGCTGCACATATTGTTCTGGTTTGACGGTGGAGTACTAGTTGCGCTACCGTAGTCCCAGCTCGCTGCGCAAAAACAATTGTCAGCCCATGTATCCGTGGCATTTGTACAAACATTGGACTTACGGTCGATTTCCTTCCATGAGTGCATGTCGCCCGCCCGCGGAAGTCTCCACCAATCGTCGGATCTATACTCTACGCTTTCCTTGCCTATCGGAGACGAGATTAGTGTCTGGTCGCAGTTCTCATCTAACCTTTGGCCACGTGAAAGCGTGAAAATGTACCTGCGTTGACCAGGATACTGGTATCCGCACGATCGTATGCAGAGTGCGAGTAGAAACCGACGTAGACCTTAGGGTGTCGAAGGTTCTTCCCGGCGTCGTTGTTGGTCACATCCGAGGTACCAGGGACGTCAACGTCGACAGTGATGAGATCGCTATATTTGAACCAGTCGTGGTTTTCGTGATGACCGTATTGGGCACCCTGGCCTGGAAGTTAGATCTTGATAACCGACATCAAGAGAGAACCGGCAGGGTCGCACAAGGCGATGGGCTGTTTTTGAAACAATCACGGGTAGGGCATAGTGAGGTTACTTACAGCTCTATACCACCAATCGTCTCCGTTCGCTGCGGGGTCTCTGGCGAAAACGACTGTAATACCTTCCCAATCGTGCTTATGCCCGGCCTCCAGGTTACCATCATGGCTGAAGATGTTTTCAGCGCATATACTGGGTAAACCAAAAGGAGGGAACTGACACATAGTATAGATCGTAATTCACTTTCCAGACGGGATCGCACCAAGCTGCGCTCACGTAGACGGGGAAATCGTTGCCAAGGGTCATCTCGCCATTGTAGTCTCCGGGGTTGGTACAATCGGCGCCTGGATTATAGCTCGCTGTTCCTTGAGGTCCATCTGTTCCAGGGTTCGGCTGAACTGGATTCGATCCAATCACAACTGCACTTTCCGGATAACATGGGTCCTGTTGCCACGTTAGTCACTGGATCTTGGCGTGTTCGTGCTCTTTTACGGCAAAGCGTGAATGAGTCAACGTGCATAGCATGAGCTGGTGGGATGCCACTCGAGGGACGATGGACTGATTGACCAGTGACGGACCAACGCTAAAGCGGCAAAACGTCTAACGATATAGTGATCGTATCCGGAGAATCCAGAGGAAGCAACATGGGAAAGGTCCTGCTGGAGTGGGTTTCCTTAGACTTACATCGGATGAGTCGGTTCTTGAGTATAGAAACACCGGAGCAGCCTCAACCCCAGGGGACCCAGATACAAATCCGATGTCATCGAAGGCCGCGAATTGACTTCCGTGAAAGCTATTTGGGCCCACTCCCGAGGGTCGATCCGGGATAACGGGTAAGTCCCTCCGCAGGCGTTGTAGGCGGCTAGGATTTGGGGAGGAGAAAGGGATGGCGGCTGTTGAGGACAACAGTATGGCGATAGGAAAACCGATTTGGATGAAGCTTTTCATGGCGTTTTATCTTTTGAAAGGTCGTTGTATGGGAAGATTACTTGTAAGAGTCCTGCTCGACAGAAAAAGAAAAGATCTGGTAGATGGATATGGTTTTGCAGAAGAGATATGGTCTCTTAGAAAGTCGAAAGGAGAGGCTAATGTCATATCTTTATAGTATAGATCGTAAGACAAGAAACACGGCATGCGAGCTTCCCCTGTAGAGAAGGAATATAACAAGAGGATTCTCATTCAGGATCCAGGGCTCTGTGGCCCCCTAGATTGAGGCGCGGCCATTTCCTGCGGTCGCAGCCGCGGCACCCGTGTAGTAGGGATCATGTGGAGGCGTGGTAGGTCTTCCTACAGGAACTACTATGCGCATGCTGACTTGGGTCTCTGTGCAAATGATGCGCATTAGAGCCTCGATCAAGTAGAGCGTTCAGCGCTTGAAACTCGGCTTCGCCCCCACAAACAACGTGCTTTAGTCTTGAAAGAGTCCAACTTCACGGGGCTACTCGCCAAACATCGTTGGTACTGTGCCTCCCTTCCATTGTAACAGGACTATACCATTACTACCTTGAGGCAAAGTTTTCAGTTCTTGGTCTCAGAATTGTCATCGCCCCACTTGCCTTGGAATAAAGTTGGCATCGAGTATTGACTCAGACCCAAAAAACCGCATTCTGGCTTCCTTCGAAATCTATAACAATATTGAAAGAGTATAATCGAAGCAATAGCCAAAGTCAAAAGGCGAATCCAAGAAAAGGAAATCATTAGTTGCTGTCTCCCAGGATGCGCTGTCTCCCAGAATGCCATCAAGAAGAGAGAAGTTATGACATTTGAGACCAGCCACAAATGACAGCAGTATACGAGCAAGAGATTGAATCCTTTACGTGCCACAAGCCGTTGCGAGCTTCGCCCACCGAAAGTCTCGCCCCTTCCAACATATTCCAAAATCCACTGCTCACTTATGACTTTGAGCAACAAGACGCGCACAGTACAGAAAGCCGATCCTTCCCGGGCCAGAATCTAGCCAATGTGTTTTCGAACAGTATGTAGATGGCAATGAGGCTGAAACAATGTTTCTTGGCAACGTGCACACAAAGGGTTCGATATGACCAGGGCGCTTAGAATGATACTAATCTATCGCAAGCGCCTGAGAGCGATTGGCTGCCGCGCCTGTTGCCAAGCGCGCTAAGCTGGAAATGATGCAACGTTCGTTTCAACTTGGTTGCGTAACGCTGCGGAGATGTAGACACCGCCTTGTGGCTGCAATCGAAGGATCGTTGCTTTTACTTCGGCGATCACACAGCGTGATGGTGGTGTGGAAGTGGGACAATGCCTCTCTTAGGGTCCCGCTCACGTTAGATACATAATGGCAGCTGTTCGCTCAAGTCGTAGGTTTTTCAGATCCTTTATATCATCATTGCACACTTACTTTGGAAAAACCACGATCGCCATCAAATTTCTTTGTTCTTTAAACTTGTCCTCGACTGATAAGCAATCTCAACTGACTCACGACTCAACGCTTTCCCCATTTTAGCCGGCCTTCAGACCAAGACCATTCAGCTTTTGTTGACCGATCATTAGGGATTCAACCATGTACCCTCAACGCAACGACACAATCTGGAAAGGGTCTCTGAAGTTCGTTCCTACCGTCGTGGCTGCCATCCTCGTCCTGTCTACCGCAACCCTGGGTCTCAGTGCAGCCTATGGCAAACAACTCGCCGATGCTCCTCTCAGACCGGAAAAGGTCCAATACCAAGGCGCCCATCGGTGGTCCAATACGTGAGCTACTGCTGCCTTCTGAAAACCTCCCTGCATGATGGTAGTGCATGTGCGAATCTTCTTACTAACCAGCACCTTTCATTCCACAGGTTTTTTGTCTTCTACTCCGCAACTACGCCAGTCCTCACCATTATCCACGCAGCTCTAGATCTCATCCTCTATTTGATGGCGCTACTTCACCCTGTCTACGCCCTAATCGGATCAGTCATATTTGTTTGTGGCTGGGCAATTCAGGTAGCATTCTGGGCTCAGTGCGATATTCCAGCCAGCCTTGAGATTGGAACTTCATATCCTCGCTATCAAGACAACATCCAGAGAGATGGAAAGGGAAGTTTAGTAGGGATCTCGGCGACCCTTGCCCAAGCGAAAGTGGCATTCGCGTTTGTTACTTTCTTCGTGTAAGTCGGACTGCCTAGCACCAATCACCAGCTTCATGGAGCGTAACAGCGCTCTTGTTGGGAGATTGCTGACTCTGGATGCAGCTATATCGCATACATGTCCTTCGCAGCCGCCGCAGTCCACAAGAAACGAACAAATCAAAAAGCTGTGGCCTATCCTGGCATAGGTAAGACGTTGAGCTCTGAAGGATACGAGGTGGACAACGCCTAGCTTCATTCGAAGTGCACGATACTGAGGGCATGTCTGATGGCTAGAAGAGAGGCGTTGATGGTTATAAGGCAGGTTTAAAAAGTCCGAGCACCGATGCATACCCTGGAGGAGTCGGTGATCAAACGCTCGTTAATGGAGACATAGAAGACTTGAAAACTTATCAGATTCCCACCTTCCCTTTAGAGTAGCATATGCACTTGCCACTGTAGAGGCCACTGTCCGGCATAGACGAACACACTAAGCTTCGATTCAACCGAATAAGACTGCGAGGTTTGTCCGTTACCCCACTGACTGTTGATCGTCGTGACTAGCTTTTCCAATCTCAATCCTTAACACTCTTACTTTGCTCTCGGCTAATTGCACCTACTGATCTACGGACCTCCACCACATAGTCACGCCATCGCCACGATGGCCTTCTACACCGTGGTTCTACTCTATGAGTATGCCGTGCTCTGCTTTCTGGCTGTCGCCAGAACATGGGCTCTCCTTCACGGAGGAACACAGGCAGACATGGCCCTCATTGCTACAGGTGTATTCCATGCCCAAGGATTGTTACTTGCCCTTGTCGTGGGCGCTCTTGTGGCAAGGATCATCCAGTATGCTTTCGGTCCACAAAATGTTCCCCTGGTATACGAGTTTATTGGCGGAGTGGGAGATGTTGCTTTTCCCGACAACGACGATGATCTTTGGAAGTCGGAGCAAGTGCATCCAAAGGCGCTGCAACAAGTAAGTGGCACCAGACGATATGTCATGCTGCTGAACGCTTCCAGACAAGGTACTCACTTCCGACCACAGGAATGCTCCTCACTCTTTGCAATATTGCCGGCCGAAGTGCGCCAAATGGTTTATAGGTGGCTACTCGTTGCCTCTGAGTTCGACAACCCTAGTCAGCTCGTTAATGAGAAAATGCGATCTCTCATTGTACCTGCATCACATCCACGCCTCATTATCTTGAGCATTGATGCTACAGCTCTGCGTACATGCCGTAGGATCTACGAAGAGGCACTCCCCATACTTTACGGCGACAACACATATAAGTTCTCGACCGCGAGTTCTCTCGAGACATTCAAAGGCGAAGGTTTGATCCGTACAGCGTGTAAGGATTCTCTCTGTCGAAACAGTGCTGTACAATAAGTAACGAATAGTGACTGATGTTGTTGGTATAGCTGTTGTGGAGGATTCCTACACATTTCTCTATTCGTTCAACTTCCAACCCACTCCTCATGGTCGATTCCAGCTCCTTCGGAAGCTGCACCTGGTTTTCTCACTGGAGGATCACACGGGAACCCTTGATGGTCAGAGATGTCAGCTTCTCTGTGCATGGACACCCTTTTTCACGGAAAACAAATACACGGATAAAGCTTTCTACATCAAGTTTCCTGCGCTCGAGGACCTGACTCTCGACTTTTCTGACTGGGAACTCCAGGATGGAGAGGGCGTTATGGTAAGTCGAGATATGAGTTTTCCTTCCCCATGCAGCTTCCAACGCCATCGAAGACAGTGCCTTATGAGCGTCTTCTCGCCACCACTTGCCACTGGTCTGTGATGTTCGGGCAGGCGAAGGCGTGCCGGTCTTCTATTCACATCTCGAACACTTGAAGCCAACGAAATACTTCAAGTATCTTTCGTACCGCTGATATCGTTGTACTCGCTGACATGCCCAGACCACGCCTCTCATTCATCGATTTAGCCACTATCGACAACTCAGGAAGCTCAAAGTGATTGGGTTACCTTGCCAAAAGTCGGTCAAGCGGTTGAAAGAAGGGCTCCTAGAAGAAGGCGGTACTTTGACTATGGTGGCTGTGGTGTTATAGGGTCTGAGCGATCTCGTCGAGAACGTCATAGATGACTGTCGATTGCTGATGTCAGCAATCTAGGTGCAAATCAAAGCGTACCACAAGAGAGGCCATTCAACAGCCGCGGCAGGTGCAGTCAAATTGATAAAGGGGCAATGTTCGTCTATTCGTGAGTCTTCAAGGCATCCCACTCGCCTGCAAGACATGGTACACCTAGTCGTGTAGCCTCTGTGGAAGTTCCCTTGACAAGTTGACTATGGACTGACCGACCAGGCATGACCCGTAACAGATGTGTAAAGATTTTGCTTGACCAGAGAACTATGGTGGGAGACAACAAAAGGAGTGACAGGGTGGCTGCCTAAACCAGCCTCAAAGGAGTGCATTGTGCCGATCACATTAATCTAGGACAATCCTGTGAAGTACAGAATTGGTTTCCAGGACCATGCAGTTGATGCTCGGCTTCTCGCATCACATGATTGCCCGATGTTTACGCGTCAACACATCGGCACGCTAGAAAGAAGTTTCTTTATCATGCAAGCTCTCAAGCGTCCGCGATCCTGGCAGCTTTTTCACAGATCTTTGAGTCCGACCGCTGCACACACATGCCCTCCTGCGGATCTCTTACGGCATCTTCGCCATGGGCCTTTGTGGAGTCATTTTCCCTGGAGTGATTGACTGTGTCAGCTTTGGACTTGTGGGCACGGTGGGACTCGTTGTTCTGGGCGAGATATTCCTTGCCCCAATGATATATCTCGCGCCCGAAGTGGCACCTCAGGTTATGCTAACTTCTTGGGCCTTGATGGTTATCCTGGCCTGCGCCGTTGCTGTAGATCCTCTACTTAATTCTGTCATTACTCAAGTGGTTCGCTTGCTCGACTGGACGCGGGAAGAGCTTGATGCCGGTCGCACAGATTGGACTGGCCATCGAGAAGCAGATGTGGAGCCCAAGGACGTTGATATTGACAGTACCATCGATCCCCAATACAATCACTCCAGCGTCCACAGAGCATCAGAAACGAAACTTTGCAGATCTCACATCCTCGGGCTATCAACGGCCCCGACAACAGCTATTCTATATCATGATTTGGACCGGTCTACTATTCGAGTGACTTACGACTCCACTCCCGTCAAGCCTCCCAAAGCTCACATATCCAAAAAGAGGTCATCATCCGGCCTAATGGACCCGACCGAGGATCTTTATGTAAGCAAGGATACATGTGAAACACCTATTTACCCAGAATTTGATTACAATCCTTTCAAGGACGAGGACAATCCGCTCGCTACCGAGCAGGAAACGGTGGAACTACAGATACCAGCACAAGAAGTGAAGTGCAAGGAACCAAGAGAGGTAACCCATCCATCTCATGCGCTGACGTACTGTGCTATCATCAGGACCTTTGTACAACATGCTGACATCATTAAAGCAGACAGCATGTTTCTTATTCAGCAGATGGCCCTTAGAGATCCGAAGACTTGTCTACCACGAGTTGATGGTGGTCAGCTTCATCAATCACCCAGATCGTCTCGTTGACGACCGCCTAACCACTTTGGTTACTTCGAAGGCACAGAGGGCGTTGTATAAGCTGGGTATTGACACTACAGTGCTTCGTACCTGCCGCCAGATATACATTGAAGCACTGCCGATGCTCTACGGAGACAACAAATTCGTCTTCTTCTCTGCTTCAGCGCTCGATCTGTTCCGCGACAAGGGTCTCGTTGGTATCCCACGTAAGTATTCACTCCTTGTGCTACGATGTACACGCACTAAAGCACACATTCAACTCAGATGAGAAATGCGACATCATCAACGTCCCCTCGTTCAATTTAGGATAAAACCTATAAGGTTGGCTACTGCTAATACGTAGATTGACCCTAGTCCTCACTGATGTGAGAAATGATCGATGGGGCCCTCTTCGTCCTAGCATTATCCATATTTGGTCGGAATTTCTTCACGAGAGTCGGTTTGAGAGGCGGACTATGCGTCCTTTTGTTGACTTCCCCGCTCTGGACGATCTCACCCTGGATTTTACGGCCTGGGCTCTAGATAGCGAGGAAGAGATAGTGGTAAGTAATCCGACTGCTTTACCTTGACTATACTTAATTTATTACTAGGTCCGCCCATTCGTTGAACGATTGAGGCCCAAAGATGGCCTTAGGAGATTGTGCATCAAAGGTGTATCACATCAGGTTAGTCTGAACCAACTTCGAGTCAGACTTCTGAGACCGGGTGGACATTTTGCCGTCGATTGATGGGACTTATGATTTCTCGAAGTCACGTTAGGCGGGCAGTAGCCTCCAGTCTCAGAAAACATCCACTGTGAGAGCGTCACAACGGTGAAAGGTGAATCAAAGGAGAAAGATTTTACTTGTCATCTGCATTTTCGAACAGACTCAGGCGTTCGATGATAGGTACTGCTGTGTGGTTAATAGTGAGCAATCTCATCAGATACACCGCAGTGTCAAACTCATGGGAGAATTTGTGCAACTGGTGACGAACCTAATGTAAATGTATGGGTCATCAACATGCATCACAAAGGCTAACAGCTCCGGGAATGAATCATTAATCTTACAGATTACGCACTTTTTGTTATTCAGACTTCGTGGCCAGGACTGAAAATACATCTCCACTCTGCAGAACTCGTTACTTCAAACGCCCCAAATCCTGGTCTACGAAGAGCTCAAGATATACTAATACTGTGCTTGTTCTATCGAGAAGACCATCGTAGCCTTAAAAGAAGTTACATATCTGCTAGCCATCCGGACATGGACATATTATGGACCCTCAGCATCTGCGAAGCCGTTACTTTACCCGCTATTTGTGCAGTCTTGAAAAGCATCGCGAAGCAAGAGGAGCAGTCTCTGCCAAGATGGGGTCAGCTTCTGCGTGGTGTCTTCCTCAGTCAGATCGCCGCGTTTGCCGTCGTCGGCTTCTTGTCTATTCATGAGCGAGCATTGTTGCTGCTGTGCGTAGCAATAGGTTCCTGGGTGGTCACGAGCTTAGTTCTTCGCCATCCTAGATTTGACCGACACGGTTTTCCACACCCCGAAGCGTCCCACCAAGTCAACCTGTACGTCGAGCAGGAACATCAATCGCAATCCTCAGGTGCGATCGACTGGGTGAGCAATTTCCCATGGACACATGGCTAAGCCAAGCTACTTTTCCAGAGCTGATTATCGCGTAGCAAGAACAGTGCGCATTCTTCAATGATTTTCTCCAAGAAGTCCGAGATATTATATACCGCCATTTACTAAAACAGAGACCAATGATCGTTGAACCAGATCGTCTCGTGGAGTTAAGAAATACATCTATCGTCCTCCCAGTCCCGCGCCCGCGTACGAGCCTTGATGCTACAATTCTTCGCACATGCCGACGGATATACAGAGAAGCTTTACCAATCTTGTATAGCGAGAACTGGTTCTGTTTCGACAATGCAGCCGCCATCAAGACTTTCAGCGTGCGAGGTTTAGAGCACGAGAAATGTGAGTATCCCACCGTCCATTTTAACATGGCTTCATATCGATTTACTGACCGCAGCCATCCGTTCAGCGTGGCCAGACGCCGCCGAAGTATCGAATTCTGCTCGCAAACCCTATGTGCGCAATCGGCTCTCTATGATACGACACCTAAATCTTGAGTTTGGACCGCTACGCACAGGAGATATTCGGCAGCCTTTCTCTCCGAGAGCCCGTCCGGAGATTTTGGAGAGCTGGAGATCCTTCATCCACCCGGAACCCGACTCCAAGTCACACAAGAACACGCCAGCGGACTTTCCCGCGTTGCGGGATCTGTATCTGGACTTCTCGTGGCTGCGATTGGATGCTAGTGAAGTAATCTTCGTAGGCTACCCTCAATCACTCACTATCCAGTAAACTGATGGGTTGCAGGTGCAGCCATTTATCCGGAAGTTCAAGAAGGGGAGAGGGCTTGATAAGCTGTGGGTCAAGGGTTTGGAACATGAGGCGAACCGTGACGCATTCGCGAACGGACTTGTAAGAGAGGGGGGCGTCTTCATAGAGATCACCCAATCGGGCCATCCACGCAAAGTGCTGAGGTAGCAGCTGAGCGTAAGGTGGGTTCGGGCCGTGCAAAGTACAAGAATGTTCAGCAGGAATTGGAGTCAGTACCAGTTGGATTTCCTATCTCTGCGACTCAAGATTTCGAATATCTTACAGTATCCGACCCGAAATAGAGCTATAATATGTAGCTGCATGGAAACCGCCTATTGCCCTCCACGAAGTCTCATTTTTGCGAGTTTCAAGCTGACAAAAACACCCACAAGGGCTTTTTGGTTTTCGGTTCCGATCATTGCAAAGCTCTCTCAATCTGCCATGATACCACCTCTACATGAGCAGCATGACAGAATCAGCCCAATAAGCTATGTCACTGCTACTTGTCTTCATACTCAGAAAAGAGCTACATGTGTATACACATGAGATGTTTGGGCCATTGACCACCTCGCCACACCTCCGTCGCTGCTTCTAGGCGTATGGCGGAGACCTTGGGTGAAATACTGCTGTTGGAAGGATCATTAGACTGCTACGAGACTAACTGACACTTCTCTGACTAGGCGGCAGGAGCAATCGAAGTGCTTGAGCAGGCCAAAGAAGACGAATGCGATGAGTAAGAAATGAGGTGGACGTTCACCATACTTTACTGAATAGTCTAATCAAGATCCGCCACCACTTGCATACCCTCCAGCCTCCAAACCAAACCCACTATCCCATTGTCCCAATCCCTTATACCACTCCACCAAGTCCAAAACAAGCTCTGAGCGTACCTTACGCTCCATGGCATTCACCTCCCTACCCAGCAGCCAGCTACGGTCCAGATTCTCCGCCTCAGCAATCAACTTCTCAATAGATTTTCGGATCACCAATCGACCAAAAACATCGTCTTTGAAGCGACCGGCTTCCTTTGCGTCATCGTGATTAAGTTCCGCAGATATTCGCTCACCGAAGCTAACAAGGGCTTTTCTCGCGCGAGTAGAAGAGATCACGCATTTTGTGTAGTGTCTGAATGCTGACTCTAACTTGGTCATATCCGAAGTAATATCTGACTTAGGCGTTTCTGGTCGAGTGCTTAGAGGTCTTCTTTGCGCTCTCATCCCCTCGAAGATATCTTTAAGGTTATCACGAGGACCTATTCGTCTATGGGGCGCTTTGATAGCTGTGGAATGCGCTCTGTGTTTTCCGCCACGGACCCTCTGAATACTGGTCTCTTCTTTACCGGTTTCCACGTTGAGTAGCGAGCTCCCTCCAATGTCGATACCGAAAACATCGTCCGAATCATCCTCTTCGCAATTTCTCGCCCCTGCAGTCTGTCGGTCGGGCTTAGACCTGGTAGGTCGAGGATGCGGCATCAAGCCCGACCTGAGTCCGCGCCTTGGCCACTTGAGTATCAGCTGATGCGCTCATGAGCCTCCGATCTCCAGGAGTCGTTATGTTCTGACGTATGCTTTCGCTGCCCCGAGCTCTCTGGGGGTTGCGATCCAACGCGTGCTGACGTGGGTAGTGTGATAGATAGAGACTCGGACCGTTTGCTATGGAGTCTCTCGATGTTCGTTTGATCGAATATCAACGGCTGTTGTGGATTGCGGTTTGGCTTTGGAATCCATGGCTACTTGCGATTCACAGGTCTGGATCATTGAATGAGGGGGGTGAAGGATGTATGAAAGCAAACTTCATCGATGGAGCCTGGCAAGGTCGTTATAAATTCGACTAGGATTGGAGTTTGGGTGACATACTAGCAATCGATAATAGTACGTGTCGCGGTGGTGTTAGGAACACATACCAGGTGTGGTATACCTGTGGTACCACTGTGAGCTAGCAATGGACACGCATTTTACTCAGCACTAGAAACCAAGTTGAGCTCATCCTCAGTACCTAACCGACACGTTTACGAGTCCACGTCTTTGAATCAGTAGGCAGATCTGTAGAACAGAAGACTGTTGGTCTATTTGATTCGTTCCGGTGTCCTTGCCGCGTAACTGAAATCGAAGAGCTATTGATATTCCTAAATATTTACGGGTTTAAGCACAGCTCCAAACGTCCCACGGCCTTCGATGATACAAGGCTTGCATGCCAGATGACTCTACTCCTCCCACTCAAAATATTTCTGCACCCCTCTGCTCTCC
>JAABUJ010004983.1_pt1 | contig 13591 bp, 10 predicted proteins | sample 5559131 | NCBI WGS metagenome assembly JAABUJ01 (sample SAMN10711875, study PRJNA513366) | rock metagenome | isolation source: Antarctica rocks | place: Antarctica: Victoria Land, Mt New Zealand nord | collected 2016-01-07
ATTTCAGTTGGGCGCTGCAGCAGATGCAAGTCGTCAAGAGCGAGGAGGCAGCAGGCTGTGCTCGCCTGGGCGGAGGGGATGGCGACCCGCGGAGGACCGGACGCCGACGCCTATGCCGCCCCTGCCCGCAGCTTCGATCCGCGCGAGCCCGGCGAGCTGTGCGACCGGACGGCGGTGGACAACTCCACGCTGTCGCACATGCTGCGGCGGTTTGAGCAAGGCGCCCTCATCGTGCGCGAGCGCGCCAAGGACGACGAGCGCCCGGTCACCTTGCACCTGACCCGGAAGGGCAGGAAGTCGGGCAGTTCTGCCCTGCCCCTGGCGCAGAACCCTTCCCGCATTCGGCCACTCAACCTTGGGATCATCGAGGGATGGACGGCCCTCATCCGTTTCCGACGCATAATCAACCGCCGCCTGGTAGCCAGGCCAGGGTTCTTCCCCTAGAATCGGCAGCGCGTTCCCTCCGTCTTGGCTGTCCCGTCCATGCTGTTCCTCGCTACTGAACTCGCCTCGCTGCTCAGCACTGTTCGCCGGCCCGGCGACTTCTTCGCCGCCGGCGCGATCGAGCTTCTGGCCCCGTCGCTGGAGGTTGAGGGGGTCGGACCCGTCGCGTCGCCGTTGCTGCCCGAGCAGGCCAAGCGGATCATCGGCGTGGCCGAAGCCGCACCCTATGGCCGCGGCGAGCAGACAGTCGTCGACCCAGCGGTGCGGCGCTGCTGGCAGATCGGCCCGGATCGGGTGCGCCTCGGCGGGCGCCGTTGGGCAACGACGCTGGACCGTATCGTGGCGCGGGTCACTGAAGACCTCGGGATCAGCGACCCGGTCACGGCCGAGTTCTACAAGTTGCTGGTCTACGAACCCGGCAGCTTCTTCGTCGGCCACCGCGACACCGAGAAGGCGCCGGGCATGTTCGCAACCCTCCTGGTCGTGCTGCCATCGACCTTCGAGGGCGGCGAGCTGCTCGTGCGCCACCAGGGCCGCGAGGCGCGCCTTGCCCTGCGCTGCGACGAGCCAGCCGAGGCGGCGTTCGCCGCCTTCTATGCCGACTGCGTGCACGAGGTCTTGCCCATCACTGCGGGATATCGCCTGACCCTGGCCTACAACCTGGTGCGGGTCGGCAAGGGCCGCCCGCCCAAACCGCCCGACTACGCGGAACAGCAAGACAGCATCGCGGCGCTGCTGCAGAGCTGGCGCGACAGCAAGACACAACCCGATGCCGACCTGCCGGAGAAGCTGGTCTACCTGCTCGACCATGCCTACACGCCGGCTGAACTCGGGTTTCCCGCGCTGAAAGGTGCCGACGCGGCTGCCGCCGGCGTGCTCACGGCCGCCGCGCGGCAAGCGCATTGCGACCTGCATTTGGCGTTGCTGACCGTCGAGGAGAGCGGTGCCGCGGAGTATGCGGACAACTATCGCCCACGACGGGGCCGATGGGATCACGGAGAGGACGCATTCGAGGCCGGCGAGGTTTCCGATCGGTCCGTAGAACTCTCCGAGTGGCGGCGGCTTGACGGCGAGGAGGCCGCGCTCGGCACCGTGCCGGTGGAGGAGGACGAATTTTCGCCGCCTGATGCGTGCGACGACCTCACGCCGGACGAGGAACACTTCCACGAAGCGACTGGCAACGAGGGCGCCTCCTTCGAGCGCACCTATAAGCGGGCAGCCCTGGTGCTTTGGCCGAGCGAGCGGCTGTTTGCGGTCCTGAGCCAGGCCGGGCTGCCGGTGACCCTGCCGTATCTCGACGACCTGGCCCGGCGCTGGGCCGAGAGCGGCGGGAACCAGCGGTCGCCGTTTTGGCGCGAGGCGCACGACCTCGCCGGGCACATGCTCGCGCAGTGGCCAGAGCAGGGCGGATACCCGCGGCACAGGACGCCGAGCGACGCCGCCCGCATGCTCGTGTCGCTGACGCGGCTGGACGATACAGCCGCGATCGAGGGCTGCCTGACAGAGGTCATCGCCGAAGGCTGCTTCGAGAAGGGCGACAACGACGCCATCATCGGCGCCCTGGGCCGCCTCTCTCCGACGCGGCGCTCGTCGCTGATCGGGCGCGTCGTTGCCGGCCGGGCTGCCGTCTCATTCGGGGCCTGCGCCAATCTGCTGGCCCGGGCCGCCGCCGAATGGCCGGACCACCGCACGCCTGACCTGGTGCGCGCGGCCACCCGGCTGATCGAGGCGCTCCCGGGCGATCCGGCGCACGCCGTTCCACGCTTGTCGTGGCAGGACAGTCCCAAGGTGGACGCCAGCGTCGTGGTCGACCTCCTGACGGCCCTTTGCGCAATCGACGAGGCATTGGCCAGGCGGGCTGCGGATCATCTGCTCGCCTGGCCGAAAACCTACGGGCTGGATGCCGCCCTCGTCCCGGCGACCCGGACGTTGCTGGACACGGCTGCGCCGTCCTGCGCCGCCGCAATGGGGAAACTGCGGACCGCCACCCTGGCGCATTTGCGCGCCAGGGTGGCGGAGCCGCTCGCCCCGCCGGCGGACTGGACCCGGCGGGCGGATTTTTCGTGCCGTTGTCCCCGCTGCAGCGAACTGGCGCGCTTTCTCGCCGATCCCGAGCGCAGAACCTGGGTGTTCAAAGCTGCCGAAGCCGACCGGCGCCACGTCGAGGACACGATCAAGGGCGCCCGCTGCGATGTGGACGTCACTACGGACCGCCGTGGCCGGCCCTATAGCCTGGTCTGCACCAAGAACCAGGCCAGCTATGAACGCCGGGCGAAGCAACGCGCCGAAGATGTCGGGAACCTGGCACGGCTGGCGAAATGACCATCGTCTGGTTGGCACCAGACACAGCACGTTTGAGTATTGCAACCCGTTTGCTAAAACGCCGGTGGTGAAGCCAAAGGGCAGGATCGAGATCGACCAGGTTCACGTTGTGGCGGGGCGAAAGGGCCACCTGCCGCCGGCAAACCAACCGGGGCACGGCGCGGCACTTGCAACCCCTCTGATCGGAATGACAGAAAGGACGGCACTGGGACAAGTGGCGACTGCAAACGGGACGGCGGCGCCGACCGAGACGCTGTCCGGGTTGGTGGAGCGCGTGACCTACCACAACGCTGAGAACGGCTTTTGCGTGCTGCGGGTCAAGGCGCGCGGGCAGCGGGACCTGGTGGCCGTGGTTGGGCACGCGGCTGCGATCAACGCCGGCGAGTTCATCAGCGCGACGGGGCTGTGGACCACCGACCGCGAGCACGGCCTGCAGTTCAAGGCGACGCAGGTCACGACGACGCAGCCGACCACGCTGGAGGGCATCGAGAAGTACTTGGGGTCCGGCATGATCCGCGGCATCGGCCCCGCCTACGCCCGCGCCCTGGTGCGCGCGTTCGGCGACCAGGTGTTCGACCTGATCGAGCAGGAGCCGGCGCGGCTGCGCGAGGTGGGGGGCATCGGCGCGAAGCGGGCGGCGCGCATCGTCGCCGGCTGGTCCGAGCAGAAGGCGATCCGCGAGATCATGCTGTTCCTGCACGCCAATGGCGTCGGCACGTCGCGGGCGGTGCGCATCTTCAAGACCTACGGCCAGCAGGCGATCGCGCTCATCACCGAGAACCCCTACCGGCTGGCACGCGACATACGCGGCATCGGCTTCCGCACCGCGGACCAAGTGGCGGCCAAGCTCGGCATCGAGAGGACGGCGATGATCCGGGTGCGGGCCGGGCTGTCGTTCGGCTTGGCCGAGGCGACGGGGCAGGGCCACTGCGGCCTGCCGGTGGCCGAGCTGACCCGAAGCACGTCCGAGCTGATCGAGGTGGAGGCCGGGCTGATCGAGACGGCGCTTGGGCTGGAGCTGCGTGACGGCGAGCTGGTGGCCGACACGGTGGACGGCGAGGCTTGCGTGTTCCTGGCCGGGCTCTACCGCTCGGAGCAGGCAATTGCCAAGCAACTGCGGTTGCTGTCCGAGGGTCGCCCGCCTTGGCCGGTGATCGACGTGGAGCGCGCGATTCCTTGGGTGGAGGGCAAAACGGGGCTGGCGCTGGCGCCGAGCCAGATGGAGGCGCTGCGGCTCGCCGTCGCCGCCAAGGCGCTGGTGATCACCGGAGGACCCGGCGTGGGCAAGACGACGCTGGTGAACTCGATCCTGAAGGTGCTCGGCGCCAAGGGCGTCGCCGTGGCGCTGTGCGCGCCCACCGGCCGGGCCGCCAAGCGCCTGGCGGAGAGCACGGGCCTGGAGGCCCGCACCATCCACCGCCTGCTGGAGGCCGACCCGAAGACCGGCGGCTTCAAGCGCGGCGAGGCGCACCCGCTCGACTGCGCCCTGCTGGTGGTGGACGAGTGCAGCATGGTGGACGTGCCGCTGATGCGCAGCCTGCTGCAGGCGCTGCCGGACCAGGCGGCGCTGCTGCTGGTGGGCGACGTGGACCAACTGCCGAGCGTGGGGCCGGGCCAGGTGCTGGCGGACGTGATCGGCTCGGGCGCCATCCCGGTGATCCGGCTCACAGAGGTGTTCCGCCAGGCGGCTGCGAGCCGGATCATCACCAACGCGCACCGCATCAACCGCGGCGAGCTGCCGGAGCTGACGGCCCCCGAGGGTTCGGACTTCTTCTTCGTGCCGGCCGACGAGCCGGAGGACGCGGCGCGCAAGCTGCTGGCCGTGGTGCGCGACCGGGTGCCGGCGCGGTTCGGCCTCGACCCGGTGCGCGACGTGCAGGTGCTGTGCCCGATGAACCGGGGCAGCCTGGGCGCCCGCACGCTCAACATCGAGCTGCAACGGGCGCTGAACCCGCCAGGCGCCGACCGGGTGGAGCGGTTCGGCTGGACGTTCTGCCCCGGCGACAAGGTGATGCAGGTCACGAACGACTACGAGCGCGACGTGTTCAACGGCGACCTCGGCATCGTTGCCGGCATCGACGGCGAGGAGGGGGCGCTGACCGTCAGCTTCGAGGGGCGTGAGGTGGAATACGGTTTTGGCGAGCTGGACGAGCTGGTGCTGGCCTACGCGGCGGCGATCCACAAGGCGCAGGGGTCCGAGTACCCGGTCGTGGTGATCCCGCTCGCAACGCAGCACTACGCCATGCTGGCGCGCAACCTGCTGTATACCGGCGTGACCCGCGGCAAGCGGCTGGTGGTCATCGTGGGGCAGCGCAAGGCGCTGGCGATGGCGGTCCGCAACGGCGGAGCGCGGCGGCGCTGGTCCAAGCTGCGCGAGTGGCTGCTGCCAGGCACCCACGGAAGGATGGCCGAACGCCGAACAATGCTGGCACATGCGGTGGAGAACGTGTAGAGAACGAACTCCGACCCATGCAGGCGCCGCCGCGATCGATGTCCATCGCCGACCAGTTCGTCATCACGGAAAAGAGCAGCCAGGCGCGCGATGTGCGGGCGGCGGTGGGCGGGCGCTACGGTCCGGTCCTGCCGGCCGAGGGCCACCTCATCGACCTGCTCGAGCCCGAGGACGTCGTGCCGGCCTGGAAGCGTTGGACCGCGACCCTGCTGCGGCCAGACGGGCTGTATGGCACCCGGCCGGCGACGGGCGGCAACAAGGCTCCCAAACTCCAGGCCATCCGCGACGCGCTGCGCACGGCCCGGCGGGTGTGGCTTGCGACCGACTGCGACCGCGAGGGCCAGCTGATCGGCCAGGAGATCCTGGAGCACTTCGGCTACAGGGGCGAGGTGCAGCGGGTCATGTTCACCGCCCAGGACCCGCAGACCATACGCGACGCGTTCACCCGGGCGAGGCCGAACGGGGAGTATGCCCGCCTGTATGCCGCTGCCGTCGCCCGGCGTCAGGCCGACCAGATCTACAACCTGTCGCTCACCCGCACCGCGACCGTCACCCTGTCTGGCGGTGCGCGCACGGTGATCGGGGTGGGGCGGGTGAAGACGCCGACGCTGGCCATCGTCTGCCGGCGCGAGCTGGAGATCAGGCACTTCGTCGCGCAGGCCTACTTCGAGGTGGTCGCGACGGCGGCGGTCGAGGCGGGCCAACTGCGGCTGCGGCATGCGCCGGAGCCGCGCCTGCTCAAGCGCGCGGACGCCGATGCGGTCGCTGGCCTGGCGCAGGGCTTCGCCGGGCCGCTCGCGGTCAAAATGGAGGACAAGCGCCAAGGACCGCCGCGGCTGCACGACCTGCCCGGCCTGCAGCGGCTGTGCGGCTCGCGCTTCGGCTGGTCGGCGGCCAAGACGCTGGAGGTGGCGCAGGAGCTGTATGACGGCCAGGGCAAGAATGTGATCACCTACCCCCGCGCCGAGACGCGCTACTTGCCCGAGAGCCTGATCCCGGACGCGCCCGGGATCGTCGCCGCCTTGCGGGCCGGCCAGAGCTTCGGCCAGATCCCGATGCCCGAGCAGCTGGTCGTCCGCCGGGGCGCGGGCGGCACGTTCCATGACAAGGGCCCGGCCGGCGTCAGCCACCATGCCGTCATCCCGAACGCCAACACGGTGGGCGACCTCAAGGCGATCTGGCCGCGGCTGTCGGGCGACGAGCGACGCTTGTTCGACGTGGTGGCCCGCTCCTATCTGGCGGCACTCATGCCCGACTATCGCTATCGGCAGACGACGGCGACGCTGGACGTGCACGGCCACGCGTTCCTGGCGTCGGGACGGCAGCCCATTGAGGCCGGCTGGCGTGCCGCCTTCCCGGACTGGCGGCCGGCCGAGGAGCGCGGCGAGGATGCGCAGCCCTTGCCGGTGCTGCGCCATGGCGAGACGGCGCGTGTGACGGAGGCGGCGGTCGAGGACAAGGAAACCCGCCCGCCGCCGCGCTATAACGAAGGCACCCTGGTCGAGGCGATGCAGAACGCGTGGCGGTTCGTCGCGGACGGGCCGTTGCGGGACCGCCTGCGCGAGGCCAAGGGCATCGGCACGCCGGCCACCCGGGCCGAGGTGATCCGCGGCCTGAAGGCGCAGGACCTTCTCAACCTGGACGGCAAGCACGTCGTGCCGAGCGAGCGCGGGCTTGCTCTGTTCAGCGTGCTCGAACGGGCTGACCCGGCGCTGGTGGATCCCGGGGTCACCGCCCAGCTCGATCTGCTGCTGGACGACGTGCTGGTCGGCACCCAAGAGATGACCGGCACGGTCGACGCGGTCTGCGCGCAGGCGCTGCGCATCATCGGCCGGCTCTCGAACGGGGCGGGCGCGCCGGCGCTGCCGCCCATGGGCGGTGCAGCCTTTCCGAGCGAGACGGCGCGGGGCAAGGCGGGCAGGGGAGGGCGTCATCTCAGGGACGGAAAGCCAGGAAAACAGCCCATAAGGGCAGGAGCACCGCACCCGCTGACCCCCAAATGGCTGAGAAGGCGACCACAACTAAGCCGCTTCTGCCCGGAGCAGACCTCGCTTGTCGCTCGGAGGCTGCCAGCACGCCGCTGCGCATTCCATTCGGCAACAAGGAAGCCGCGCAGCAGCTCGGGGCGCGCTATCGTGCTGGTGGCTGGTATGCCCCGCCGGGCGTCGAGCTTGACCCATTTCGCCAGCGTGGCTGGATGTGACGGTCAGCGTGACAGGTGCTGACCGGCTATCGGCTGCGGCGTCCGTCCAAGCCGGCAGCCTGGTCGCGGATCAGAGCCGCGATGGTCTGCGCTGCATTGGCTTGACAGCGTCGCCCTGCTGTATGGCCTGCGGCGGATGTGCTCCGAACCTACCCTTCGGCAACGTGCTCCTGCCATTACTCGTCCGGAGGCGCCCGGATCCGCAGGCAGTTCACCCGTAGTCCAATCCCGCTAGGAGACCCGATGCTCGCTGAGGTTCGAGGAACGACGATCTACTTCGACGTCGAAGGCGCCGGCCTGGTGCCGGAAGGTCCCACGATGCGTGAGCGCCCGGTGGCCATGGTGATCCATGGCGGCCCCGGCGGCGACCACACTGGGTTCAAGCCCGCCATGTCGCCGCTCACTGACGTCGTGCAGCTGATCTACTTCGATCATCGCGGGCAGGGCCGGTCCGGACGCGGCAACCCGGCACGCTACACGTTGGACGAGAACGTCGAGGACATGGAGGCGCTGCGCCGGCACCTGGGGCTGGGTCCGGTCGTCAGCATCGGAACTAGCTACGGCGGCATGGTCGCGATGGCCCACGCGGCACGCCATCCGAATGCGGTCAGCAAGCTGATCCTGATCGTCACGGCGGCCCATGGCGGGTTCATGCCGCGGGCGGAGCAGTTCATCCGCAGCCACGGCACGGCCGAACAGCAGCGCGCCTGCGAACGCCTGTGGTCCGGCACGTTCGAGACGGCGGACCAGATGGCCGAGTATTATGCGGCCATGGGACCGCTTTACAGCCGCCGCTACGTTCCGGCGGCGGCCGAGGCTGTGCGCGGCCGGGCGACCTACTCGCCGGAGCCGCTGAACCGGGCGTTCGGGCCAGGTGGCGTGCTGCGGTCGTTCGACCTGCGAGCCGAGATCGCTGGCATCGCCGTACCCACGCTGGTCCTGGCCGGCCGGCTTGACTGGATCTGCCCGCCGGAGTTCTCGAAGGAGATCCATCGCCTGATCCCCGGCTCGCGGCTGCAAATCTTCGAGGACAGCAGCCACTCCATCCGCGCTGACGAGCCGGACGCGCTGAACGCCGCCATTCGGGACTTCATCACTGGCTAGCCGCTCGCCATCGCACCGCGCCATCACGGGTGACAAGCAGTCGACGAATACGATGGAGGATCACTGGAGCGTTTGCAGAGGTGCCAGAACAATCCGGCTTAAAAGGCACCCGTCCAACGTCGTTCCGCTGTATGGCGCATCGGGGCATTTCTATCGTGAACCAGGGCACCTGGCCGACCTGGAAGACATCCCGATTGGAGATTCTGGCGATCTCAGGCACGCGACACAGAACGCACGCGCCTTGTCGGACCGCCCGTCTACGCGCGATAAGCGCGGTTATCGCGCGTGGGGCATTTAGTTGGGTTGCCATCGCGCGCGGCAGCGCCGAGGCTGGCCAGATGGCCAGGCCCTCCGCCGACCTGCCTCGGCTGGCTCGCCCGGCCGCGCACCTCACCCATCTGGGGTTGGGTGAGGATACGCGCGAGAATCACCCACAAGCCGAGGCAGGGGGCGTGGTTCAAAAAGTGCCATTCCCAGGTAACACCGGAAATCGATAGAGAGCTGATGGTAAAGGGATTTCTCGTTTTGGGTGTTACCCTGATTTGAACCACGCCGAACTTCTTATGTGCAGTCCCTGCCAATCATCTTGCCAATCATCTTGGGCGTCTCAGGTAGCTCGGCGGGCGTTCGCTGCGGCGCTGCCCCACTTTCCAAAACTGTGGCGGCTCAAGGCTGGGTCCGCTCCGGTCGAGGGCACCACGGGGCGCGAGGACCAGCACCGTGTCGCCATGCACGAGGGTGACTGAGCCGGCAGCGATGTCCGCGACGTTCCATGTTCCCGTGAGGACCTCGCCGGTTCGCAGGACGGCCGGCGGGCGGGACGATGCTTCTTGGAAGATCGCCACGGAGCGGCCCGGCGCGACCACGACCCCGGCCAGCCGCGGCAAGGCCGTGGCTGGCTCCCGGCCCTGCGCAGGCGCCGACACTGGCGGCCTTCGCCCAGGCTCGAACAGTGGCTTGGCAAGCAGGAGCGCAATGCGATCGGGAGGCGTTCCTGATGCTTTGATGCTGTTGGCGACCGCATTGGCTTCAAGCGGAATTTGCAGAGTCGTTTTCAGTGCCACAGCGTCGGGTTGCTCAACACTGCTTGTCAAGGGCGGCACAACAAACATGAACATTAAAGCAAAAAGAGGGCATTCCCGCACATTAGAGCAAAAATTGCATCTCGCAAATCACTGCGGCATGGCTACGTAGGCCAGAGTTCCCTCGGTCTTTGGTGCGTTGCTTGCGAGAAGGTAGGAATTTGTACAAGCTTTTGACCGTTTGTGTACTCTTGGCGCCTACAATGCTGCCAACAGAGGCCCGGGCAGACCTGGCTGCCGGCGCTCCGTGCCCCCGGCCAGAACCTGGCAGCGATGTCCAACCGCCTTCAAACCTGTTCAGCGCAGCCGGCGCCTTGAAGGTTGACATGGACTACCTGACCGACCTCGACCCGCAGTCCCGCACCTTGTTCTGCCTTCGCACCACGGAGGGGGACCAATCGCCCACGCTGCATTTGCAGCCCGGCGACACCTTGGACTTGACCCTCAGCAACCGGGTTCCCGCATTGCCGCCCGGCTCTCCAAGCGAGGTGATCTCAGACCCTTCCAGTGGGCGTGGTTCAAATCAGGGTAACACCCAAAACGAGAAATCCCTTTACCATCAGCTCTCTATCGATTTCCGGTGTTACCTGGGAATGGCACTTTTTGAACCACGCCAGAAGTTCTGAGTTGAACCGGGATAAAGTATAATGACCGAGCCGTAGTCAGCGGCGCTCAGCACCTGCATGGCTCATCAGCTTCCACGAAATCGCCAGGCCAGATTGAGCCACCTGGACAATTTCATGCGTGACCCCTGGAACAATCCCGCCCATGGCTCCTATCCTGCCAGCAACGGAGGAGACAAAGCCGGCTCCGCCCGTTGCAGCGCTGGTGTCACAGGGCCGCGGCAAGTCTGGGCGGCAAGCACGGCTGGCGGCGTCCAACCCGCCAGCTCTTGCAGGCGTTCGCGCTGCATCAGCACCGCCATGCCGTTCCGTACGTCCAGCAGGCGGTCGCGGCGCAGTTGCTGGAGGGTGCGGTTGACGTGGACGACGCTGAAGCCGAGCACGTCGGCGAGTGCATGCTGCGTCAGGGGCATGGCAAAGCGGTCGTCCTGTGCCAAGCCTACGCGGCTCAGGCGCCCGTGCAGCTCCAGCATCAGGTGGGCAAACCGCCCGCCTGCGGTCTGCCAGCCGAGGCGCACGATCTGGTCGCCCAAAAGCATGGCCTCCAAGTGCGCCATGACGCGCACGGCGTGGGCCCGGCCGGGATGGGCCGGCCCGGCCATGGCGGTCCATTTGATGACGCCCGAAACCTAAACCGACCACGGTTCAAGCCGGGCCCGCGACCAGCGACATGATACAGCATTGCTGCACGGTGAACCGTTTTCCAGGAAGCCATAGTAGGTCTACAGCAGCGTCCCCATCCACCCGACAAGGACAGCGAGCGCTTCACCTAACGCCTGCTCATCCGTTCTGCCTGACCGGGCTCGCACGTGAAAGGAATGGTCGCCATCCTCGGCCAGCGAGAGTGTCGCCCCCTGACCGAGCTCCTCGGCAAGCGGAACAAGGAGCCGCAGGTCCGCCAATGCATCGCGGGTTCCCTGCAGGAACAGCATGGGAACGCGAACATCAAACAAGTGCTGGGCACGATCGGCCGATGGTTTTCCTGCGGGATGGAGAGGAAAGCCGAGAAAGGCGAGGCCGCGAACATCCGGCAGCGGAGCTTCTGCTTGCGCTTGCGACGTCATGCGCGCCCCGAACGACTTGCCGCCGGCGAACAGCGGAAGCGCCGGCGTGAGCCGTGCCGCCGCGGCGACGGCCGCACGCACCGTGGCGTGCGCGAGACTGGGAGCATCGGGCCGCCTCGAACCGCGCTCCATGGAGGGGAACTGGAAGCGCAACGTCGCGACGTTGCGTGCGCCCAGCCCGTCTGCGACGGCTGCCATGAAAGCGTGCGTAATCCCGGCACCCGCGCCATGCGCCAGCACGTAGCACGCACGGGCCTGCCGCGGGACCTGCAGCAGGCCCGAGACGGCGAGCGCGTCGTCGACGGCGATCGTCACCGCTTGCGGCGCCACTCGGCACATCATGCCACCTCCTGCACTGGCGGGGCGCGTGACAGGCTCACGACCATTTCCTTTCGCGCCACCTACCAGCGCTCGCTGCAGTCTTGGGCGTGGTTCAGATCCGGGTTACACGCGAAACGTGGAATCCCTTGGTTGGCGCGGCTCTGGCCACTTTCGGTGTAACCCATAAACCGCCCGTTTTGAACCACGCCTGGTGAACGCTGCCCAGGCTGACGGGCACGCCCAGCACGTCGCGCAGGAACTCGACGACGCCGCGATACGAGCTGCGGCAGATTAACGTCAGCCCAACGATCACCTGACGCAACCAGGCCTTGTCACCGCCAACTCGAACAGCACCTCGTCGTCCGGCGTGGCAGACAAGAAAGCGCCGTCCAACGCCGCGACAGCTTTGTGCGTCTGCTGGTAGATGAACTTACGGCTCACCCCGTGCCGGGCCGCCAAGTCGCTGACCGTCCCCGAACCGGCCAACGCCTGAATGGCCAGGTCCTTGTGGTCACTCCCGGGCAGCCTCGCTGCTGCGCCAACACCTCGATCCACACTCGCACCACCGCTGAAAGCGTGAGGGTGCCATCATCCGCCCTGGCAGCGCCAACCCAGCTTCACCGTGTGACCTGGCTTTGAACCCCGCCGTGCCAGCCGACATTGCGGCATGGGTGGAGACGCTGGCCGCGTTCCACCAGGCGCGTCCATCGCCGCAGGCCGGGAAGAGGCTACCTGCAGCGGCGCGCGATCAAGCGCGGTCGGCTTCCGGCACTAAACCGCGACCTCAACCGACAGCATCTCCGGGTTGAACCCGACGCTAAGTGAGCCATCGTCCTGCCGGTCGATCAGACCGAGACCAAGCAGGGCCTGCACGTCCTCATGCACGCGGCGGTAGCCTCGGCCAAGACCGGTCGCAATGGCGTTGATGCTCTTTGGATGGTGGTCCGCCACAAAGGCCAGCACGTCGAAGCGATTGCCGTTGAGCATGGTAAACATCGTCTTCGCGTCGGCGAAGTTGATGCGGGTATCAACTTCGACCGGCTCGCCAGCCTTCGCACGACGGACGTTCTCGAACAGCCTCCGGTTTGCGGTCTCGACGGTCTCTCCGACCGTAATCACCAGCTTGCTCATCTCTCAGGTCTCCCGTGTCACGTCCGCCTCGAAGTCGGCGATCAACCGCTCGATGCTGACGAAGTTATACGGCGCCTCGACGCCGTGGTGGTGATGGTGGTCCCCCTTGCCACGCTCGTTGTCGTATCCGACGACGCGCACGTCATTGCGGATCAGAACAAGGCGGTATTTGAAGTCGTGTTCGGACGGCGGAACCGGCGAAGGTACGAACCAGATCACACGTTCGACGATCTCACCCGTCTGTAGTATCCGCTTGCTCTTCTCGACGAGGGTCGCCTTGCTCATGAGAAGACTATGCCCGATCCGGCATACTATGTCAAGTGCGGCATATGACTAAAAGCGCCGAATTGTCCCGGAGCTGATCGGCCGGGTCATCTTGTCACCTGGCTGAAACACACAGCCTCGCGGGCCGCCGCCACTCGGGATTGAAGTCAATGATGATAAGCTGGGGACTGCCTGGAGATTGGGGGTGTCAGGCCGCAATCGCTACTTGCGAGCATAGATCGTTAGCAGGGCGTGGTTCAAAACGGGCGGTTTATGGGTTACACCGAAAGTGGCCAGAGCCGCGCCAACCAAGGGATTCCACGTTTCGCGTGTAACCCGGATCTGAACCACGCCCGTAATCGACCCAGACACCACCCTGATCTGCGGAGCGGACGCAGTTCTCGACCCAGCGCACGCCTTCAACCTCCGCCCTGATGTCGGGATAGCGCAGGGACGCGGCGTTGGTGCACTCGGCGTGTCTGGGATAGTAGGATGCTCTTCTTTCTCTGGTTCGAGCTCCCTGATGCCGCACAAGCACAACGCCGATCGCCGTCACCACATCCCGAAGATGTCGTTCAAGG
>JAABUJ010004984.1_pt1 | contig 13587 bp, 16 predicted proteins | sample 5559131 | NCBI WGS metagenome assembly JAABUJ01 (sample SAMN10711875, study PRJNA513366) | rock metagenome | isolation source: Antarctica rocks | place: Antarctica: Victoria Land, Mt New Zealand nord | collected 2016-01-07
GAGGCGGACGGCCTCGGCCTTGAAGGCGGGGGGATAGGGTGCATGAGGACTCGGCATCGGGACACCTCCTTGGATTCGCACAGATGCAAATCATCGAGTGTCCACCGAACCGACGCAACTCCAACCGAGCGATCGGCATCACGTCAAACTGGCGCTGATTTCGCTACCTGTATAGCACTGGCAACACGACACACTTCCCCACCATCACTCCTTGACAGATGAATGGTAGTCGTCTAATCTAACGATGTACGGAAAGCAGACAGTAGTTCGGTTTGACGCCATACATGCGAGAGGATCACCAACGATGATGCAGCAAATGTTCCGTCAACCTCGTCACCTATTCGCGCGCACGACGGAGATAAACCGCCCACTCGCGCTGACGATACTGGCGATGTTTCTGGCCTTTGGCGCCGCGCTCGTCGGGCTGATCGTCGATCCACGCGTCACTACCGGCGCACCCGCCTGGCTCAAGCCAGCAAAGTTCGCCATCTCGATCAGCATCTACGCCGCGACGTTCATCTGGCTGCTCAGCTTTGTGCAGGGCCACCCGCGTATCGTCCGGCTCGTCGCGTGGGTCACCGCAACGGGATTGCTGATTGAGATGGCATTGATTGCGATGCAAGTCATCCGGGGTACAACGAGCCATTTCAACATCAGCACGCAGTTCGATACCGCCGTTTGGGGAATCATGGCCGCTTCCGTTGCGGGCGTCTGGACCGCAAACCTGATCCTCGGCATCGTCCTTCTGCGGCAGCGGTTCGCGGACGCCGCGTTCGCCTGGGCGTTGCGGCTCGGTGTCTTCATCAGCCTGATGGGGATGGGCGTCGCCTTCTTCATGACGACGCCGACGAGCGCGCAACTGACGGCGGCAAAGGCGGGCGGCGGGATGTCCATTGCCGGAGCGCACGCGGTCGGCGTGGCTGACGGCGGGCCGGGCTTGCCAATTGTCGGCTGGAGCACGGTCGGCGGCGATCTGCGGGTGCCGCACTTCGTCGGCCTCCACGGGTTGCAACTGCTGCCGCTGCTCGGCTGGCTGCTCGTCCGGTATGGCATGCGCCTGCGCCCGGCAACGCGGACAGCGTTGGTCTGGATCGCGGGCCTCGGCTATCTCGGATTGGTCGGCCTTCTGACCTGGCAGGCATTGCGCGGCCAATCTGTCGTCGCGCCGGACGTCCGCACGCTGATCGCCGCCGGTTCCCTGCTCACCGCTGTCGTCGGCGCGGTGCTCATCGTCCTACTCCGCGTGCCCGGTCGCTATGACGAACATATACATGCCGATGATGCCACACCCGCATATCTCACGCGGTAACAGGCGTGCGGCGTTACCCCGCAGCGTTCGGGACGAGAAGGCAGGAGTCAGTACGATGACAACAACGGCGGGGGCGAAGGGGCGACGGGCGCGGTATGGCGAGGAGATGCGGCAGGACATCCTGCAAGCGGCACGCGAGATCATCGCGGAGGAGGGCGCGGGCGCGCTCTCCATTCGGGGCATCGCCCGGCGCATCGGCTACAGCGCCCCCGCTCTCTATGAATACTATGCCGGTAAGGAAGCGATCGCCGAAGCGCTGTTTATTGAAGGCTTCCGCAAACTCGCCGAAGCAATGGAGCAGATCGAACAGACGGAGGCCGATCCACTCGCCCGCCTCCGCGATCTCGGCATTGCCTACCGTCAGTTCGCGATCGCGCACCCCCAGGAATACAGCCTGATGTTCAGCCGTCCGATCCCGGAGTTTCAACCTTCGCATGCAGACCTCAACATCGCGACAACGGCCTTCGCGCCACTCCAGCACGCCTTTGCGGAAGGCATCGCAGCAGGCGTGATCCGCCCGATGGATGCGCGAGCAGGTGCGACCGCTTCCTGGGCCTTCATGCATGGCCTCGTTTCCCTCGAACTGGCGGGGATGGGCGGCCCGCCACCGGAGCATTCGCTCCCGCCGGAGACGGTCGTCCCCGGCCACTTCCCCTCGCTGTACGAAACCGCGCTCGACCTCTTTGGCGACGCAATTCGCGTTCGATGATGACGAAGAACGAAGGACGAAGGAGGAAAGGATGATTGCAATGACGACACGGCGAGAGAAGGATGCACGCCTCGCACCACTTGAGGATGGTATCGCGGCACGATGGGCGAGGATTGGCGCGGTCGCGATCGGCGCGGCGGCGATGGGCGCGATGTCCGTCGGTGCGCTGGCGATTGGCGCGCTGGCGATCCGCACGCTCGCCATCAAGAACGGGAAAATCGGACGCCTCGTGATCGGCGACTTGGAAGTCCACCGCTTGCGCGTCCACGAACTGATCGTTGACGCGCAGCCAATGCTACGGAGGGAGTTATCCAATGAATAAAGTAAAGCCGGGCCGCTACACTGCGAACATCGAGGGGCCGTTTGTCGTCTTCATGATCGGGATGCGCGTCAATCGCTTCTTCGCCTTCCGGAAATGGGACCGACTGCGATGGCGATGAATCCGATGCTGCGCACGCTCTCTCAGCACTCGGAGAAGGGCTTTCTCGGCATGCAGACGTTTCTCAACTGGCGCGGCGTCACGGTCCTGCAATACTGGCGCTCCTTCGACGATCTCGAACGATTCGCACGCAGTAAGGAGGAGCCGCACCTGAGCGCGTGGCGGCGCTTCAACAAGGCGGTCGGCACGGATGGAAGCGTCGGTATTTGGCACGAAACGTATCAAGTCGCGTCGGGGCAATACGAGGCAGTGTATAACAACATGCCCATCTACGGCCTCGCGAACGCCACCGATCACCTACCGGCGACGGGGCGCAAGGAGACCGCACGCCGCCGCATGGGTGGCGAGAGCGAACCCGCCGTCCCCACGCCGGCATAGGAATATCAGCCTTTGTACGGCGAGCGGGTCGTGATGCGTCGCGTTCACTGGAATGGCGCGGGGTCGAAACCCATCCACTCGACCCCCGGCACCGCGCCAAATCGTCGCGCCATCACTTCCAATGCCTGCGGATTGTCGTCCACCAGCATGAAGCGCCGCCCCAGAGCGAGGGCGGCCGCGCCCGTCGTGCCGCTACCCGCGAAACAGTCCAGTACGAGATCGCCGGGGTTGGACGATGCGGCGATCACCCGTGTGAGGATGCCGACGGGCTTCTGCGTCGGGTATCCAAGCCGCTCTTTACTATTCGTCGGCACGATCGTATGCCACCAGGTGTCAGTCGGCAGTTTGCCGCGCGCCGCTTTCTCCGGCCCGACGAGCGATGGTGCCATGTACGGGATGCGTTCGACCGCTTCCGCGTTGAAGGTGTACCGCTTCGGGTTCTTGACATAGACGAGAATCGTATCGTGTTTCGGCGGCCACTTCTTCTTCGTGCGGCCCCCGTAGTCGTAGGCCCAGATCACCTCATTGAGGAAACAGCGCCGCCCGAAGATGCAATCGAGCAGCACCTTGCAGTAGTGCGCCTCGCGGTAATCAATGTGGAAATAGAGGGTGCCATCGGGCGCGAGTACCCGGTGCGCCTCGACGAGACGTGGCTCCAGAAAGGCGAGGTAGTCATCGAAGAGATCGGCATAGGCGCGCGTGCCGATTTTTACCGTCGTGTAGCGTGCGCCCTGAAAGCCGCTCCGGTCGCCATCGGCGGAACGCGCCGTCGTGATCCGCGTGTAGCCCTGTGTCTTGCCCGTATTGAAGGGTGGATCGAGATAGATGAGCGGCACGGAGCAGTCCGGCATCGCTTGGAGAACCGGCAAGTTATCACCAAAGACGATACGACTCGTCATCATCCGCCCCTTATATCAATGCGGGAACGCGCTGCGTTGTACGGTACTACATCCGGCGATGGGTTGTCGCAGAGAACCAACGAGGGATGTTTAAAAAACCTCAGGTTGACGAAATACGTCATGAAATGGTATGATTCGGGCACACAACGATGTGTACGGACACGCGCAACTGTTGCACCGTAAAGGGCGCTCACCAGCATGGACCGACAGCACGGCAGCACGCGCCGCACCATTATTGAATCGCTCAAACGGCAGGACGGTCTGACCGCAAACGAACTTGCCGGGATGCTCGCGATCACGAGCATGGCGGTGCGCAAGCACCTGACGCAGTTGGAAGCGGAAGAACTGATCACGTCCACCGTCGAGCGGCGTCCGGTCGGTCGCCCCGTCAATCATTTTCACCTGACCGAAGCAGCGGAACGGCTCTTTCCGAACACCTCGGACCGACTGACCGTCGAGTTGCTCACCGATCTGCGCATCCTCAGCGGCGAAGAAACGGTGGATCGTCTCTTTGAGCGGCGCACCGACCGGCTGGCGGAGGAATTGAGCGCGGCGATGGTGGGGCAGACGCTCGAAGCGCGCCTCGAAACGCTGAAAACGCACCTCGACAAGAACGGCTACCTCGCCGCGTGGGAGAAGACGCCGGAAGGCGATTACCTCCTCAAGGAGTTTCACTGCGCGGTGAGCAGCGTCGCGATTACCTTCACGCAACCCTGCGTCTCCGAACTCGACCTCTTCCGGCGGCTCCTACCCGGCGTCTCCGTCACCCGCGAGCACCACATGACGGACGGCGAGCACTTGTGCTGCTACCGCATCCGTGTCGGCGAACCGGCCGCTGCCGTTTCGTAATCAGCCCGCATGCAGCGGTTGCACGCCGCACAACTGCTCGACGGGCTGGCCGATGATTGCCTCGACTTCGGCCATTAAGGCGCGGATTTTCGCTTCAGTGCGGAGGATCAGTGCATAGCGCGCGGCGTTGGATCGCGCGCGATACCGCTCGCGCAGCGATCCGCGAGGCAGATAACGCTATCGTAATGCGTGAGACCGTCCGCAATCGTGACGGCTTTCTCCTCCCACGTCTGCGGACGATAATCGGCGGGCGACCACCCGACGGAAACCGCTTCCTCGGTGTTCAGGCCACCACTGCTATGAACAACACAGAATTGGGCGAGCAGCGGCTGCCCGATCGCGCGGAGTAGTTGATACCCTTCCCAGCAGTGCATGATGCCATCGTGCGTCACGTCGCGCCCGATATCGTGCAGAAGGCCGCCGGTCCGTGCCAATGCTGGGTCAACGTCTACCCCGGCGGCGACTAGCGCGTCGGCGATCTGCCCCGCGAGCCGCGCCACAGTCATGCTGTGCGCGCCCCATGTCTCGTCGAGCGGGATATATTCTTCGAGAAAATCCCGCGCTTCTTCCTCTGACAAGACTGTTTGTGTCGCCAATTGAGCAAACCTTTCGTACGCTCGTCGCGTCGGAAGCAGTGTACACTATCGCTATGCGATTACTGCCCGCCGTACCCGCCGCACTGTCACCCCCGCAGACGCCCCCGTGGGACCGGCAACTGCTCACCGGCCATCGGGGCGCGGCCGCCTACGCGCGGGAGAATAGCCTCGCGTCCTTTCTGCTCGCCATCGAGATGGGCGCGGACATCCTCGAATGCGATGTGCGGATGACGCGCGATCGCGTCCTCGTCCTCGCGCATGATGGCATCGTTGGGCGCGGGCGGGCAGTCGCGCGGATCGCGTGGGAGACGGAAGCCGATCTGCGGGCGCGCGTGCCGGATCTCCTCTCGTTCGCCGATCTGCTCGGCGTCGTGCAGGCACACGGCGTCCTCCTCAATGTGGACCTCAAAGTCCCGGAGGCAGAAGTCGCACTCGTCGGCATATTGACCGCGCACGATCTCCTGCACCGAACGGTTGTCACCTCGCGCGCATCATATCAGTTGCGGCGGTTGCGCGCCCTCGCCCCGGCGCTCAGACTTGGATTATCGAAGGGGTCGAGTCCGCCGCGCGGCCCGCAAGGCGCGCCGGAATGGGCGGCGCTCGTTGGGCAGCGCCCGCTCCTGCCGCGCACGCTGCCCAACATCCTCCATCGCGCCCGCGCCGATGCGGCATACCTGCACCATCGCCTCATCACCTCACCGCTCGTCGCCGCGCTGCACTATGCCGGGTTCGGCCTCTATGCCTGGACGGTGGATAGGCCGGAGGACGCCGAACGACTGATTGGCTGGGGCGTAGATGGCATTACGACCAACCGGCCCGACCGTATCTGCCCGCTCATTCGCGAAGGTGCAAACGAAATCCATCAGATAAAGGAAGGGACGCATGACCGTCACAATTCTCGCTGAAGAAGATGTCTGGATCATTCCGCCCCGATCGCCGAAGGAATCGGCCTACCGTATCGTCCGGCGTGCGGAGGATCGCTGGGTCACGCAAGCAACGACAGCGGAGCGGTACAGCGAAGGAGGCGATTGGTTCTCGCCGTTCGCGTCCGTCTTCACGGCGGAGGAAGCCTGCACCGCCCTCATTCGGCGCATGGCGACGCAGATCAAGGACCGCGCCTACCTCGATGAAGTCGCGCGGGAGATCACTGGCTTGACGGGCGCACCCCCACCGGGGCAATGAGCAATGAAACGGGCACTATTCACTCAGTGCTCGTTGCTTCATTCCTTCCGGAAGCGTCTCATAGGCGGTCGTTCGACAGGAAAGGGAAAGGAGCCCTATTCTCTGCATAGGCTTACCAACCGATGCAAGGAAAGAGGCTCCCGTGGAAATCACGATACCACACCCGCTCGTCCTGCCCGATGAACCGCTCTCCCTCGATGCGATGGAGACGGCGGTGCAAGCCTGGGCGCTCCGCCTCGCGCAAGCCGCCCTTGCCGAAGCCTGGCATGTGCAGGCGGCGTTACGCCCTGCGGTCTGCCCGACGTGCCGGAGCACGCGGGTGCGCCGCGCCGGGGAAAAGCCCCGCCGCATCGAGACGCGCTTTGGTCCGGTCTGGCTGCGACGGGCACGGGTGCGCTGCAACGGATGTGGGCGGCATTTCCAACCCGATGATCGCGCCCTCGCGGTGGCGCTCGGTGGCGGGCATTGCACAACCGCGCTGCGCGCGTTGGCGGCGCAATGTGGGGCGAGTTGGCCGTATCGGCAGGCGGCGCGGGTGCTCGGCATGGTACGCGGCACTCCGCTGGCACCGGTAACGGTGCGCCGGATCGTGGCACAGGCGGGCACGGCGGTCACGTGCCAGTACGAGGCCGAGGCGACCGCCGCCTGTCGACCACCCGCCACGGCACCGCCGCCCATCTGTGAGCCAGCCGCGCTTGCGGTCGTCCTCGATGGCGCGTGGATTCACAGTCACGACAATGCCCACGGCATGGAGATCAAAGTCGGCGTCGTGCATACCGGCAGTGAAGCATGTGGCGCGATGCGGACGCGATTGATGCAACGACGCTATGTGGCGACCGCCCACGGGATCACCCCGTTCGGCCCCCTCGTCACGGCGGGGATCGACCACGTCGGTGGCTTCGCTGCGACGCGACAAACCCTGTTGGGTGATGGGGCGGCATGGATTTGGCGACTGGGCGGGGAACTGCTGCCCGCCGCGACCCAGGTGCTGGATCGCTGGCATCTGCGCGATGCGCGGCGGCGAGCGACGCGGGCAGCAATCCCCGATAAAACGACCCGGCAGCCATGGAGTGTCCTGCTGGAGGACGCCTTGGACTGCGGCAATGTGCCGACCGCGCTCAGGGTCATCGCAGCGATGCAGCACCAGTATCCGCACCAAGCGCTGGCGGAGTTTGCGCGCTACCTGCACACGCACGCGGGACGGATTCCGAACTACGCGGCGAGACAAGCGACGGGAGAGGCGATTGGCAGCGGGGCAGGAGAGAAAGGCGTGGATGTCGTCGTCAATCGGCGGCTAAAAGGACGCCGGGACATGCGCTGGTGGCGGGTGCGGGCGGATGGCATCGTCGCGTTGCGGCTGGCCCTGCTCACTGATGAGTGGGACCAACGCCTCGCCGCTGCTCTCGCTGCCTGACGCTACCGACTATGAGACGCTTCCTAAAAAGGATGTCATCTTCCGAAAGCGGGTGCATGCCGTCCATCGGGGTTTTCTCCACTCACCTAACTATGACGTATGACGCCAAAAACGGCCGACGGGTTTCACCGAAAGGGGCCGGGTTACGCGAAACCCGGCAACGTGACATAACGCGGCGCGTATGCGAGAATGCTCCCGCGAATAGTTCGAGGTGTGGGGAGAAGAGAACAAATGGGGAAACTGCCGCATGGTCATCGCGCCGCGATCCGCGTAGCGAGCCTGCTGATTGCCAGTCTCTGCTGCGCGCCGCTCATCGCCTTCGCTGCGACGCCGACGCCACCGGGGGGGAAGCCGGGACAAGTACAACCCGGCACGCCACCGGGTGGCGTGCCGGGGCAGCAATTCTTTGCCGGACCTTCCGGGGTGCGTGTCGGACTGACCAACCCGCAGCAGGTAATGACGCTTGCCATCTCCCTCAAGGTGCAGGATCAGCATGCGCTTGACACCTTTCTGCATGATCTCTACGACCCAACCTCGCCGCAATTCCACCATTATCTGACGCCCACCGACTTCTCGAAGCGGTTCATCGCCAGTGGGCGTCAGACGGTCGTGGACTTCTTCAAGAATGCGAAGTTCTCCGCCACAGATCACGGCATGGGCTCGATTATCAATGCGACCGGCACGGTGCAGCAGGTCCAGACCGCGCTCAAGGTGACGATCTCGGACTATCAGGATGGCGCGGGCGGCATCTCTGCCGCCGCCGATGTCGCCCCGACGCTGCCAGTAAGCGTCAGCCCATCCATCCAGGCAATCGCCGGGTTGGACAACATCATCCAGATGAAGACGCACATGGCGCCCGCGCCCGCACCGACGGAAGGCAGCGCTCCCGCCGCCTCAACAACCGGCGCGAGCGGCTGCGATGCCGCGCTGAATGTCTCCTCCACCTTCGGCGCGTATACCCCAAACCAACTTCAGACGGCTTATAACTTTACATCCTTCACGCAGCGCGGAGAGCAGGGGCAGGGGCAGATCATCGGCCTGATGGAAGTGGACGATTATAAAGACGCCAACATCGCGGCCTACCAGAGTTGCTTCGGCACGAATGTCCCGGTCTCGCGCGTTCCGGTGGACGGCGGCACGCATCCCGGCATCTTCGAGGAGGAAGTCGAACTCGATATGGATGTCTATCTCGGCATGTTGCCGAAACTCCAGCAGTTACTGGTCTACGAGTCGGACATCCGCATCACGGCGATCCTTGATTCCCTGCAAGCGATGGCGAACGACAACCTCGCCTCAGTCGTCAGCATCAGCTTCGGCGGCTGCGAGCAGAACCGGAATGTCACTACCTTTCTGATGCCGGAGAATACGATCTTTGAGCAGATGGCGGCACAGGGGCAAAGCGTCTTCGCCGCCTCGGGCGATAGCGGCTCGCGCGATTGCCTCCTCCATCACACGCCGAACGCGAGCGCCCTCGCTGTGGACGATCCCGCCAGCCAGCCGTACGTCACCAGCGTCGGCGGTACGAAACTGACGATTGACCCGACGACGAATGCCTACAGCAGCGAGACCGTCTGGAATGGCTTCAGCACGGGCAGTGGCGCGGGCGGCGGCGGGTTGAGCAGCGTCTGGCCGATGCAGGAGTACCAAGCCGGGCCGGGTGTCGAGAATGCGTACAGCAATGGCAAGCGGCAAGTGCCGGATGTCGCCGCGAACGCCGATCCGAAGAGCGGCTTCATCATCTACACTACCGACCCGCAGAGTTGCGCGCGCGTCACCGGCGCTGCCGGCCCATCCTGCTTCATAGCGACGGGTAGGACGAGCGTCGCCGCACCGATGTGGGCCGCCGCAGCGACGCTGACCAATCAGCCACCTCCTGAAGGCGGGCTATCCGCGCATGGGCTTCGCCAACCCGATCATCTACCGGCTCTTCAACAGCAATCCCGCCGTTTTTCACGACATCACGACCGGCCACAACTGCTTCGATGCCTTGTGCGACGCCACGACGGATGCCCGCTACCCTGCGACGCCCGGCTATGATCTGGCAACCGGCGTTGGCACCTTCGATGCGTTCGCATTCTCGGACGCCGTGCTCACCAGCCTGCCACACATCACCGGCACGAACCCGACAAGCGGCACACTGTCGGGAGGAACCACGGTGACGTTTACCGGCGCGAACTTCCAACCGGGCGCGACGGTCTCCGTCGGTGGTCTCCCGGCAACGAATGTGCGCGTCGTGGATAGCGCGACGATCACTGCCATCACGCCACCGCACGCGGCGGGCGCGGCGGACATCCAGATCGTCACCGGCGGCATCGTCTTCAATCTCCCCGGCGCATACTCATACTCCGCGCAGTCCCTGCCGCTCTCGCCCGCCCCCGCGACGCCGACACCGACATCCACGCCGCAGACGGCACCGTCAACACCCACGAGTTCACCGGCGACATCCGCCCCAGTACCGTCAACACGGAAGTTCACCGTGGCGAACACCGATGGCGATAGTGTCAATGTGCGCGACAAGCCGGATATAAGTACCGGAAAGATCGTCACGAGCGTCACGGAGGGGACCAAGGTGCTCGTGACTGGCCCCGCCGTGACGAGCGGTGGAAATACGTGGTATCCCGTCCAGATTGGCGACACATCCGGCTTCATGCGCGCGGATTACCTTGCACCTGTTACTGGCTGAACGACGGCGCCATCAGATTGGCGCATTGAGAAACCTTCTCGGGAACGAAACGCCTGGGAAAGACTCAGCACAGAGATTACAGAGAAACACGAGAGTAAATCTCTTCTCTCATTTCTCTGGCCGCCGCTTCTTCTTTCAATGCGTCATCCAGCGCCATCCAAAGCCACAGATCATCTCGAAGTTCTCCCGTGTGTCTACTGTGCTTCCGTCGTGTATGTGTCCCCTATGACGCATACGATGGCGATGCCGGTGCGGGTGTTTGAGCGGCGGGCGGTGAGAGAGGCGATTACCTACGCGCAAACCGGCGGAATTGCCTTGCATTTCTTCCGCTGGTCGCATCCGCACTTCGGCACCGGCGAGTATTGCCACATCCTTTCCAGCGACCGCGATCTGTTGATCGAGTTCGGCGCGGCATACGGCTTCCCGCCCCACCTGCTGCAACCGCCGCGCCGGGGCCGAGGCGTCTGGCATTACGATGCCTTTGGCTGGCGCGCCATTGCCCTCCGCCATCTCGCTAGCAAACTCGCCGGCGACGAGGATGTAAACCACGAAGACACGAAGGACACGAAGACGGGAAGAGAATGAAGAGGAATTTCGCGGCGACCCCACGGAGGATGTGACTTCTTATTGAGAGCGGCGTATATTTTCTTTTCTTCGTGATCCCTTCGTGTCTTCGTGGTTCTAAGTTTTCTGTCTGAGAGGAGGATGGGATGCCTGCGACGGATATTCGGCGACGGGTGGAGATTGGGGCGGAAACGCTGATGCAGTTGGAGAATGTCGGGACGGCGACGCTCTCCGCCCTGCTGATGCGGCGGGGGATACGCTCGGTCTTTTTGGCGGAGGTGCTGCCGCTCAACCCGCACAAGCACATGGTCGGGCGGGCGTTCACGCTGCGCTACATCCCCGCGCGGGAAGATATGCCCGGCGGCGAGGGGCTGGATGATCTGACGAATCTCCAGCGCCAGGGTGTCGAGACGGTCGGGCCAGGCGAGGTCTTCGTCATTGACGCCCACGGCAACACGGATGCGGGCTGCCTCGGCGACATTCTTGCCGCCCGCATCTTCAAGCGGGGCGCAACGGGCATCGTCACCGATGGCGCGTTCCGCGACACGCCGACAATCCGCGATCTCGGCCAGCCCGTCTATGCACGCGGCATGCATCCTGCCGTCAGTACGACGCGGCATTTCGCGGCGGATATCCAGATACCGATTGCGTGCGGAGGCGTGATGGTCTGCCCCGGCGATCTACTCGTCGGCGATGGCGAGGGTGTGATCGTCGTGCCGCAGGCGATGGCGGCGGACGTGGCGACGGAAGCGATGGACTACGAGTCGAAAGAGATCTTCATCCGCGAGCTGATTGACAGCGGCCGCAGCATTAAAGGCGTCTATCCCCCGGACGCAGAGACCCTCTCCGCCTACGAGCAGTGGAAACTCAAGCAGTAGCGGGGAAGGAGGTAGTAGAGAGCAGTCAGAACGGAATCAGACCCTTTCTGACTGCTCTCTACTGTCTCGCGACTACTGACTATTCCCCATTGACGCGCTGGTATGGCTACCGTACGATAACGGTAATGTTATCGGGAACGTTACCGAAAGGCGAATGCTGACTATGCGCGTGACAATTCGCGATGTTGCCCAGTGTGCTGGAGTATCGAACAATACGGTTTCTCGCGTGCTCAATGACCGCCCGGATGTCAGCCCGGTAACGCGCGCCCGCGTCCGGCAGGTGATGGAGGAGTTAGGCTACCGCCCGAATAGTCTCGCGCGCTCGCTGCTGCGGCACGAATCGCGTGGAGTTGACCCGGTTTGGTGGACACCCGAAGATTGGGGAGAACCCAAGGAGGTGTCCCGATGGTACGCACGACCCCGTTTATCCGCCCGAGTTCAAAATCGAAGCCGTCCAACTCGTTCACCAGGGGGAGCGATCCCTCTCACGCATAGCGAGCGATCTCGGTGTTTCCGAGCAGACCTTACGCAACTGGGTCAAGAGGATCGAGATTGAGAGCGGTGTACGCGCCGGATTGACGACCGAGGAGCGCGACGAACTGCGCCGTCTGCGCCGTGAGAACCGGATTCTCACGCAGGAACGAGACATCCTAAAAAAAGCGGCTGCCTTCTTCGCGCGGGAGAGCAACCCGATCCGCTAGCGGCGTTCGGGTTCATCGAGGCGGAGAAGGCGCACTATCCGATCACGATGCTCTGTCGGATGTTGGGTGTGTCGCGCAGTGGCTACTATGCGTGGCGGGTGCGCCCGCCTGCGGCGCGAACCGAGGCGGATGCACAGCTCGGTGGGATCATCCGAGCGGTGCATGCCGCGAGTCGCGGCACCTATGGGACGCCCCGGATTCATGCCGAGTTGCGTGCCTGCGGCGTGCGGTGCGGTCGCAAACGGATAGCGCGGTTATTACGCATTGCCGGATTACACGGCTGCCATCGTCGGAAGGGGACGATCACGACGCGCCGGGGCGCGGAGGCCACTCCCACGCTTGACCGAGTGCAACGGGATTTCACCGCCGCCGCGCCGAATCGGCTCTGGGTGGCGGACATTACCTACATCCCGACGTGGATGGGCTTCCTCTATTTGGCCGTCGTCCTCGATGTCTTCAGTCGGCGAATCGTTGGCTGGGCAATGGCCGACGGGAGCCCTCTGGGCAGCATGCGGGCCGAGCTTGTCGTGGATGCGCTCGACATGGCGATTGCTCGCCGGAGGCCGGAGGCGGGCGTGATCCATCATTCCGATCATGGCAGCCAATACACGAGTCTCACCTTTGGGCAACGGCTCCACGACGCGGGCATTCTTGCCTCACGCGGGAGTCAGGGTGACTGTTATGACAACGCGCTGATGGAGAGTTTCTTCGCGACCTTGGAATGCGAACTGCTCGACGGACGCGCGTTTCCGACGCACCGGATGGCCCGCACGGCGCTCTTCGAGTTTCTCGAAGGGTTCTACAACACGCAGCGCCGCCACTCGGCGCTCAACTATCTCTCACCGAGCGATTATGAAAGGGGGCGTATTGCCTCATGGATAAATCTTACTCCTGCAGGGTCGTTGCCTCACCAATGTTTCTTACTCTGGCTAGCCGCCAGAGCGCGTCCTGTCCCGCCTCGATCTCCCGCCGGATTGCCGCCGGAT
>JAABUJ010004985.1_pt1 | contig 13586 bp, 17 predicted proteins | sample 5559131 | NCBI WGS metagenome assembly JAABUJ01 (sample SAMN10711875, study PRJNA513366) | rock metagenome | isolation source: Antarctica rocks | place: Antarctica: Victoria Land, Mt New Zealand nord | collected 2016-01-07
TACGGTCGGGCGACGATAACCGGCCCCACCCTCGGAGACCGAGGGGGCGTGGCGCACGCACCGCCGCATGCGCGGGGCGGTCGGGTTGGGTGTAACGCCGCGTTACACCCCCGGCGGCGGGCCGGCCCGAGGGAACGATCCCCGGGCGTTTGTCGGTCGGGCGTCGCCGGTGCACCGCCACCCGCGCCGGGTAGTCGGGCTGCGTGTAACGCGGCGTTACACCCCCGGCCCTGCCTTCCCCCCCATGGGTGACATGCACCCACGACCACCCCCGGGCGGCTGTAACGCCGCGTTACACCCCCGGCGGAGCACCCCGGGCCATGTCCCTCCCCCCTGGGGCGACTTCACCGCTGACCGCCTTGGCGTGGCTGTAACGCGGCGTTACAGCCATGCCAGGGCCGAGGGGCGGGGGTCCCGATGGTCCCGCCGTCGGCGTTGCCGATCGGCGACCGAGCGGGGCCGAGTCGGGCCGGTCTGGGCGGCTGTAACGCCGCGTTACACCGCAGGAGGCACTGTAGATTTCTTCTGAAACGGGGTCTTCGGCCGGTTTGGTGAACCGGTAACCGTCCGACCGTGCGACAATCGCCCCTCCCCGAGTCGCCAACGTGGGAGGAGTACCGCCATGCGCATCGCCACTCGCGTTCCCGACCCCGCCGCCGTGACGCTGGAACGGATCGTGGCCGATGGGGCGAGCGTGACGCTTGTCGTGCGGGCCCAGCGTGCCAGGGTACCCTGTCCCTGCTGCGAGCATATTGCCACGCGCGTCCACAGCCGCTACACCCGCCAACCCGGCGACCTGCCCTGGCAAGGGCTGGCGGTGCGCCTCCTGCTGTGCACCCGCCGCTGGTTCTACGACAATCCGCACTGCGCGCGCCGCATCTTCGGGGTGGCCGTCGGCGGCGCGCCGGGCGCGCGCCTGTTGCATGAGCTCGGCATCGCGGTGAGCGGTGCTGCCGACGACCGCGCCGACGCGCGCGCTGGGCGTGGATGACTAGCGCCTCCGCCGGGGGCATACCTATGACGATCCTCGTCGATCGCGAGGCCCATCGCCCGGTCGAGCTGCTCCCCGACCGCTCCGCCGCGAGCCTAGCGGCCTGGCTCGCGGCACACCCCGGGGTCGAAATCATCTGCCGCGACCGCGGCGGAGGCACTGTCAATTAAAGTCGAGTTGGGTCGTTTGCTGGTGCGCGAAGGCGTGGTGGGGCAGGGGGCGCTCGCCGCTCAGGCCATGGCCGGGGTGCCGGTGACCACCCGCCAGGTGGCGAAGCGTTGGTCGCGCGTCTGGCGGTAGTCGGGGGCACGCAGGCGGTGGCGGCGCGGGCGAAAGTGGGCCGCGATCGGGCCGTACGCGGCGAGGAAGCGCTGGGCGTGCCCGGGGCGCTTGAACCGGCGCATCCGCCGCTCCCGCTCCCGGGTGGGCTGGTGCGCGTGCTCCGCCCGATTGTTCAGCCCTGTGTGCCGCCGATGCGCCACGCCGGGGAGGACGTCCCGCGCGGCCGCGCTGTCGCTCGCGAGCTTGTCGGTGATCAGCACGCGCGGCACGTCGGCGAGGCCCGTGAGCAGCCGTCGGGAGAACGTCCGTGCCGCCTGCGTGTTGCGCCGACTTTGGACCAGGATAGCGCGCACGTGCCCGTCCTGAGCGACGGCGCGCCACAGGTAGTGCTGCGTCCCGTTGCTCGGGATGAACACCGCGTCACGATGCCACGTGTCGCCTGGCCGGGGTCGTCGGCGGCGTAACCCATGCGCATAGACCTGGCCGAACTTCCGACACCACTGACGCACCGTCTCATACGTGACGATGACGCCACGCTCGGCCAGCAACTCCGCCACGTCGCGGTCGCGCAGGGCGAACCGAAAGTACCGCCACACGGCATGGCCGATGATCGCGGGCGGGAAACGCTGGCGTTTGTAGCACGGCGGCGTAGGACAGGCATTCATGCACCGAGTAGCGCACGCCTCCCCCCCACAAGGCTCACCACTTAACCTGACAATCCCCCTGGCCGGCCTCCTCGTCGGCCCGCTCGCCGACCACTTCGGCCACCGCCGCGTCATCCTGCTTGGCCTGGGGCTGCTCGGCCTGAGCGCCGCGATCATGGGCCTCGCCCCGGCCTACCCGGCCCTGCTCGTCGGCGCGCTGGTGGTCGGGGCGGGAGCGCCGATCCTGGCGGTCGCGTTCGCCGTGGCCGCCGCGCGCTACGCCGGGGAGGCGCGGCGTGCGGCGCTCAGTCGCGTCCAGGCGGTGCAGACCGCGGGGTCGATCCTCGGGGCGCCCCTCCTGACGGCGGTCGCCGCCGCGACGCTCTGGCGCGGCGCCTACGTCGTGGTGCTGGCGGCCTACCTCCTCGCCGGCGTGCTGGTCGCCCGCCACCTCGCGCGCGACCCCCGCCCTGTCGGCCGCTTCACGCCCCGCACGGTCCTGGCGGCCTACCGCCCGCTCCTCGGCGACCGCGGGATGCTGGCGCTCTACGGCGCCTCGACGCTGCGCGCCCTCGGCTGGGTCGGCCCCGTCACCTACCTGGGGGCCTTCTACGCGGAGCGGCACGGCCTCGCCCTGGGCCAGATCGGCCTGGCCTACATGATCGCCAGCGTCGGGATGCTCGCCGGCAACCTCGCGGCCGGGCGCTGGCTCGGGCGGGTCGACCTGCGGCGCGCCTTCGCCGCCACGACCGCGCTCCTCGCCCTGTGCTGGGCCGCCGTCTTCGCCCTGTCCCTCGCCACGCCGCAGGTCGTCGCCCTCGCCACGGTCGCGGCCTTCGCGTCGGGGATCGGTTGGATCGCCCTGACGACGCTGCTGACGGCGGAGACGTCGGCGGGACCGGGGACGACGCTGACCCTCAACGGCTCGGCCTTCGCCCTCGGCGCCGCATTAGGGAGCGCGGCGGGGGGGCTGCTGATCAGCCTCGGCGGCTACGCGCTCCTCGGCATCGCCCTGCCGCTGGCCACCCTGATCGCGGCGCTGCTCGTCTGGCGGCCGCGCCTGCGCCTCCGGACGCTCCCGGAACAGGGCGAACCCGCCGTGCTCGCCCTCGCGGCGGACGATGGCGAGCGGCAACTGGGCTAGCGACGCGAAAGCGGGCGCTCCCCAGTACCACCCACCCCGAACACACGCTCAGGAGGGACATCATGGAGCACACCGGCACCCCCGATCCCCGGCCCGTCCTCCGCGTCGACTACGGCCCCCTGGGCGCGCTGCCCCCGCTGGCCGAGCGGTGGGCCTATCGGCTGCTGCTGGCGCGGCAGCCGGGGTATCGCCGCCGCGTCGATCTGCGCGGCCGCTGTTGGGAGCGGCTCGTGGGCGCCTTCATCTTCGTCGATGCCGCCGCGGCGGACGCGGCCCTGGCGGACCCGGCGCGCGCCGCGTTCGTGGCGGCCCACCCCGCGTGCCGGGACACGACCGTCGCGCTCCTGGCGGAGGCGGCCGACAGCCATCGCGGCGTCCTCGCGGTCCTGCTGTGCCCGGCGGGCGACTCCGCGACCGCCGGGGAGGACTGGCGGCGCGAGCGACTGGTGCGCAACGATTCGCTCCGCCGATCGGACGGGTCACCGTACCGTTCGAGACGGTCCAACGGACGTGGATGCTGCGCGCGGAAAGGAGTTCATTATGGTCGCGACGACCGGTTGGCGCGTCGTCCTGTTCACCGTCGGGCCGATCTTCCCACCGCTGGTCGAGGGGATCCTGCGGGAGTGCGGCCACCGCCTCATCGGCCTCGTCACCGCGCCCGAGGGGCGGCAGACGCCCCATGTAACGCTCATCGGCGCTTCGGTTTAGTCATCCTCGTCGAGCGTGATCAGGTCGATCAGGGCCTCGTGCCAGTCGTCGGCGGTCCCGATCACGGCCTCGACGCCGACGCCGACGCCGGTGCCGAGGGCGACGCCGAGACAGGCCAGGGCGGCCAGGGCGGCCAGGGCGGCCAGGACAGCCAGGATGACGATCAGCCCCATCGGTCCCCCCTCGCGACGCGCGACCGGTCCGACCTGGATCGGCACCGAGGCAGCATAGCACCGTCCGCTATACGGTGACACGGACACGCATCCACCCCGGCCGCCAGGCCGAGCACACACGTCGGCGACGGCGAGGAGGATCGTGATGGCCCCAGCCCACGACCCTGCGACCAAACCTCGCCGCATGATGTCGGAAACAGAGCGATCCTTCGCGCGGCAAGAAATCTCACTCATGGGTCAGCGATCATAAGACGAGGGTTGGCAGGATCGTGCGTGTAGCACCAGGCCGCTGGCCGGGCATGCCTCCTCACGCACGTTTTCTCCTTCCCGACAGTTGGTATTTTCGAACGCCCCTTTCCCCGTACCTATGCCGCCAGAACCCAGCCAGGCCGCCAATGTTCGGACTCCAAACGGTACGCCACGCCCCGGTTTGGGTCTCCGCTCCAAACGGAGGATACACGCGACCCGATTGCGCTGTTTGGAGTACCCCCAACAAGGCTTTTCAGATCGTTTCGAAATCTCCGCAGTCCACCGAGAAGGGCTGATGCGACCAGTAGCGTATGCGTTTATTCCGCTCGTAATCGTGATCGATCTCCGTGGCATACCGCCAGGGATCCTGCCCCGCCGGCGTTGCCAGGAACACGTCCAGGTCGATATAGCACAGGTCGTAGCGCGGGTTGGCGCGGTTGGCGTAGGCGGTAATGTGGCGCCGCAAGACCGTTGCCCGCTGCTTCCGCTCGTGTGAGGGGAAGTGGTGCGCTCAGCTCCGCGAGTACGAGACACTGTACCGGGCACACCTCGCCTCATGATGTGCCACGCCGACGTGTAGTCGGCGTGGCAGCAAAACCCCGCACCTGGGGACGCCCCTGTGCCGGCTCCCGTCGGCATCCGTCACGTTGCGTTGCGGCACAGGGGGGTCATGCCGCTCGACGGTCGTCGTGGTGCAGCCCGCCCAGCACGGGGATGGCCACGATGGGCGCGGTCGCACGTGGTGGTGGCACCGGGCCACTGGGGACGGCCTGCCCGAGCCCCTGGTGTGGACGCGCCGTGTTGAAGTAGGTCGCGTACTCGCGGAGGATGCGACGCAGGTGCCCCGCGCCCAAGGCGAGGACATGGTCCAAGCACTCGCGCCGCACGCTGCCGAGGAAGCGCGCGCCGGTGGCGTTCGCCCGCGGGGCCCGCACGGGCAGGCGCAGCACGCCGCTCCCGCTGCCCGCCGCGACGCGGGCGAACGCCGGACCGTACTTGCGGTCGTTGTCGCGGATGCGGTAGCGGGGGCGCTGGCCGAATGGCGTGGCCTCGCGCAGCTGCTGCGCCACCCAGGCGTCGGTCGGGCGGCGTGTAACGCCGACATGCACCACGCGGCGGGACCCGAGCGCCACGAGGAAGAACGCGAACAGCGGGCGGAACAGCAGGTCGGTCACCGGGAGGAAGTCGCAGGCCCAGGTCTCGTGGCCGTGGCTCCGCAGGAACGTCGCCCACGTCTGCCCGCCTCCCCCGGGCTGCGGCCGGCGCGCCGCGCGCATGTGGCGTTGAACGGTGCGCTTGCCCACGCTGATGCCCAATGTGAGGAGTGCTCCGCGGATCCGCTCGGCACCCCACCGCCGCTTCTCCGCCGCCAGACGCTGGATCGTCGCGACCGTCTCCGCCGGCACCTGCGGGCGCTGCGACGCGCCGCGCGACCTGGCGCGCCAGACCAGGCGGAAGCCCTGGCGATGCCCGCGCAGTAGGGTCTCCGGCTGCACGATGAGGAGCGCGGCGCGCCACCCACGGGTCAGGCGCGCCAGGCGGACGAGGCGGAGGCGGTCGGCGGGGGTGCGCACGGGCCGCGTGACCTGGCGACCGCGGACCACGCGCTGCTGGCGCAGGAAGGCGTTCTCGACGACCAAGGCGGCCTTCGTCCTGGACAGATCGCCGGCGGCGCTCCCGATGAGCGGTCCCGTCGCAGGCCTAGTCCACGCGAGGAGGCGACGGTGGACCGCGCGCAGGGCGGGCTGCGCCTGTCGCCGGATCGACGCCCAGATGGTCATGAGCATGCGTTACTCCCCGCGCCTACGTCGCGGCAGCGTCGCCGTGGCCCGCGCTCACGTCGGGGCGCCGGCATCATCGCGCATGGGGAAGGGCGCAGCATCCGGTACGGACAACCACGGCAGGGCGATTGCAAAGTCAGCATATGCGCATACGGGTACGGAGCACTTGCCGTGCGGTGGCGCGGTGGTGCACAACAGTATGGCCCGACGCACCGTTTTCGGGCGTCAGCCGCGCCGCAAGGAGCGAGCGGTGCGACTTTGCAATCGCCCTGACAACCACGGGAGCCGGGACAGGCACAGCTGGCGATCTTCGCGTTCATCGAAGTGTGGTACCACCGTCGGCGACGCCATTCCACCCTCGGCTATCGCAGCCCGCTCGCGCATGAGGAGGTGTACCGCCAAACAGCCGCCGCCTAACGCTGACCTGTCCGGACAACCGGAGCAAGTCCATGTAGGCGGCTTTCCCGCCCGCGGACTACTATGGAGCCGCCGTTGCCGTCGGGGTCGCCCCCCATAGGCAATCCCCGACTTCCTGCTCGTTCGACGTTAGCGCGAGGTCGGTGTCCCGTTCGTGCCCTTGCATGGGGTCATGCCCCATCGTCCCACCACCGGAGGACTTCGGTTGCGTCAGGTACTCGTTGCCCCTGGACCGGGGCACCTCTGTGGTGGGGTCGCGCTCATGCGCGGTAGCGACGGCCCGGAGACAGCCACTGGGTACTGGGATTCAAGCGATCTCGCTTTCACCGTGTCGCACCGGTCTGCGGGTCCCACTACGCGACGCGCCTTCGCGCTTCCCCGCTTTCCCCGCCATGCTCTGTTGCCCTGCGGCTTTCGTCTCCGGGTAAGGCGGGTGACCGAGAGGTGTCTTTCCTCCGAACCTCCCCTGCATTGTGCAGGAATCTAACGAGCCACATTCGGGCGCACGTCCAGGCTCCGGTCGTCCCACGGTGGCGGTGGCCAGTCTGAGAAACGCGGTCGGTGCCGCTGCCAGGACAGCGACCTCACCGCCACCGAGGAACATCCCTAATATACGGGCCAGGACAGGGCGCCGTTAGTCTCCTCATTCTACGGTAGCAGACGCTAGGTTCGGCCGGCCACGCCGCCCGGGTCGGGCCTCCTCCGCGACCGTCGGTTCCGCCGACACAGGATCTGATACCTCCGCGACCGTCGGCTCAAGACCGTCCAGATACTGGATCAACTCCCCGTCGGTCGTGTAGCGGATCAATTTGCACTTGGGATAGCGATCCCGCAACCGCAGTTCTAGCAGATCCCTGCGCCATCGGTTCCCCGCCAACATGATGCTGTCCAGGATGCGCTGATCCGGCACCGCCACGATGGCCCCCTCCGCATCGTCGGACACACCGATCATCACCGCATTGAATGCGTCACCGAGAGACGATAACCGTCCGATCGTACCCCCAGCCTTTCCGATCTCGAACTTGCTCGTCGTGTTGATGAGCCGCCGCAATTTCAACTGCTCCTCCACCGTTGTACCCAGCAGCGCGAATCGGCGCTCGGTGGCCGCGCACCGCTCCTGGTCCTGCGCCACCCGCTCCGCCTCCGCAACGGCGCGCGCGGCCCGCTCCGCCTCGACAGCGGCAACGCGGTCGGCGCGAATCTCCGGCCCCTCCCAACTCGGGGGGGGAGCCCAGTCCTCCTCGATCATGCAGCGTAATTGCCCACCGTGGTGGTTCGGATCGCCCGGTTTGCAATCGCCGCGGTGGTCGAATATCGCGATCTGGCGCGCCACCCGCGCGGCCGGGTAGTGCGCTACCAGCCGCTTCGCGACCGTCCCGGTCACCTCGCGCTCGACCAACTGATCGATCAGGGCCGCGAGCGTAACAACAACGTCGCCACCCTGTTCGTCCGGGGGCGTGGCCGGTTGTTGATGGGTGGTCTCGTGGGTGGTCTCGTGGGTGGTCTCGTGTAGTGATGTGGTCATTTTGACCATGCGTGGTGGTTGGGATGACCGCCCCACATAGTCAGCACCACCCGACCTCTGGTCAGGATGACTATCCCCCCCGCCACCCACGCCCCCTTTCGCGCGCGGGCGATCGTCGCGCCTCAGCGATATAGGATGCATCGCGTCTGCACATTTGCACGCCACGAACGCGTCGAAAGCCGCGTAATCGATGGTGTACCACGTGGTGTGGTTGCTCGCACTAGGCGCGTATTGGCCCGTCAGCAACAAGCCACGCTGCTTGAGTGCCTCGATCGCCCGACGGAACGTGGATTTCGACAGAAACGGGAACTGCTTAAGCCACTGCTCGTCGGTGTTGTATACCCAATAGCGCCCGTCGCGGAGGTTGTTCGAGCGCGACAACCAGTAGTGGATTTGCTGCAGGATGACGGCCTGGACGTCACTATGCAGGTACCGGGCGAGCCCTGGCAACAGCAGCAGCGGGGACTCGGCGACCAGGAGTTTCCCCCGTTCGCGCGGATGCGCGGCGCCACTGCGTGTCGTTTGCTGCGCGGGCGCGGCGGGCGCGGCGGGCGCGGCGGGCGCCGACCCCCCCGGGACCGGTTGTCCCGACCCGTCCCCCGCGCGCGCAGGATCGTTGGTCGAGGCGCTGGTGTGCTGTATGATGCGGCGGGCGATAGCGCGCAACGCGTTAAACATGGGCGGTCCTCATGCCTGGTGCATCCGCGCAGCCGAGACGGGGTCGACGAGCGACCGATCCGGCTCGTCGCCAGCGGCCCCCACGCCCACCCCGAGCGCCTGCCGGCGTGGCCGACGGCGGCACCGCTGGCGGGTGTGGGCGCGGACCCAGCGCGGGGCGGGGCCGAATTGCGCATGAGGAGGGCCGGTGGGAATGCGGTCGGCGCGCGATCATCGCGCGCGCCGGATGGGCGGGCTGCGGGCGCACGGCCGGCGCGCCCACGATCGGGGCGGGGCGGGGTCTCAAGGCGGCATGATCGGGGACATGATCATACGCCGACGGCGAGTAAAACATAGACGCGACCTCTCGCCCGATCCGTTGGTCTGTCTCTGTCGCAGCGCCTTAATACGTGCGCGTGAGAGAGGCCGCGAATCGGGAGAAACGTCGCGTAAGTGCGCGGGTTACATTACAGCAGCTATCGGGGGGCATCCCCTGCAACTGCGACGGTATGGTAGCAGCTATACGTACGCGCCGTCAAGGCTTTGTCAGCCACAGGTCATTTGCCCGCAAGATGACGTAAAACTCGCCCAAGATCGCGATAACGCGCAGATCGGCGGGTACCCCCAGCATGCTGATCGCCCCGCATCCGACGCGCGGGCACTCCACCTGCTCCGATAGCGAGATGCTCCGTGTCCCTACCACAATGCGCCCGTTCTTGATCGCCTCCGTCTGCTCGGCGTTGCGCTGGTGCGCCCTTCCCGAGAATTCATCCTCGAGGCTATATTGCCGGTGAATGAACGAGTCGATGGTCTCGCCGCCAGAATGTCTACGTCGGCCCGCACGCCGAGGTTCCGGGAGATTGTAACGTCCCCCGGGCTCCGCTAGATCCCGAATGATCCACACCTTACTGCGGCGCTGCCGATACTCGCGCCCCGTCCCTGGCACCTCAACTGAGATCGTGTCGACACCGGAGGGGTCAACATGGCAGAACTCTTCGACCGGCCCCTCGTTTTCGAAGTCGTGATCGCTCTCGATGTCGTGATCGCTCTGGATGTGCGCATGGAGATCCTCCCTGTAGCGGGCGTGAACGTGCTGGAGCGAAATTTTCCGCTCAGAGAGGGGCGGGGTCTGACCAAGGCGCTCGCTGCACATCGGGCAAACCAGGCGCCAATGGCCGCGCCCTGGTCCGTCTCCTTTCCATCTGGCCAGCGGCGGCGGTGGCGGGACTTTCTCGACCACTCCCGTTCCTCCTTATTGCTCGCCCGCAATTGGTAGCCCGAAACGATATGACGAGGCGGAAACGATTCGCCCCGAATAGTATGCTGTGGTGAGTGCCGGGTGACTAGTCCGGTGCCGGGGGAATGCACGGCCAGCGCGGGTTCACGGGCGCCACGCCCCGCGTCGGGTCCGGGTCAGTCGTCGTCGAACAGCGCCAGCACGATCATGTCGTCGACGGTCTCGTCCCCGCGGCGGTTGAAGGACGACCGGTCGTCCCCCGCCCCCGCCCACCCGGAGCGCCACCGCCCGCGGGCCCCCAGCACGCCCACCACGCCGAGCAGGCACAGAGCGATCCCCACCACCAGTAGACCACCCATCGCGCCCCTCCTCATCTCGCCGCGCCACCCGGCGCCGGTCGCGGGGGGAGCATAGCCGCGTCGGGCGCGACCCGGCCAGCACAGGGAGCAATTCACCGCCCGCTATCCCGGCGGCCAGATGGTCGGCGCGAGCCCGTCGCCCGCCCCCGCGCCCTCCGTGTCGCCGCTCCCGGCGCCGTACCATCGCCGGTCGCGGACAATTTCCAGGTGACGTCGTCGGTGTCGAACACCAGCCCGACGCAGAACAGCCGGGTCACCGTCACCGCGCGACTCACCAACAACGGACAGGGCGTGGCGGGGCGACGCTGAACGCGACGTGGCAGTACAAGACGAGCACCCCTGGCTGCACCGGCGGCCCGAGCGGCGGGGATGGCACCGTGTCCTGCACGCGCGACATCAGGTACTGTCAAGTTAGTTGCTGCCATATGCTCAATCATATACGAAGACGCACTGAGGGTGGAAGACGGCCCTCGTCAGGCCAGGGCCGGGGCACCCGTGATTGCCCGCCAGGTGGCGAAGCGCTGGTCACGGGTTTCGCGGTAGGCGACGGCGGTGAGGCGGTGGCGACGCGGGCGGAAGTGGGCAGCGCTGGGGCCGTAGGCGGCGAGGAAGCGCTGGGCAGGGCCGGGGCTTTTGCAGCGCCGCATCCGCCGCTCCCGCTCGCGCGTGGGCTGGTGGGAATGCTCGGCGCGGTTATGCAAGCGCTTGTGCTGGCGATGCTCGACGCGCGGGAGGATCGCACGCTTGGCCGCCCCGTAGCTGGCGAGTTTGTCGCTGATCAGCACCCGTGGCACAGACGCGAGCCCCTTCAGGAGTGTGCGCAGGAACTTCATGGCTGCGGTCTTGTCGCGCCGCGCCTGCACGAGGATATCGAGCCCGTGCCCGTCCTGGTCGACAGCCCGCCAGAGGTAGTGCTGCCGCCCGTTAATCTGGATGAAGACCGCGTCAAGGTGCCACGTGTCGCCGGGACGCGGACGTCGACGCCGCAGCCCGTTGGCGTACGTCTGGCCGAATTTCCGGCACCATTGCCGGACCGTCTCGTCGGTCGCGAGCACCCCGCGCTCCGCGAGCAGCTCCGCCACGTCCCGGTAGCGCAGGGCGAAGCGGCAGTAGCGCCAGACCGCGTGCGCGATGATCGCCGGCGGGAACCGGTGGCGCTTGTAGCTGGGAGCGGAAGCCTGTTCTTTCATGCGCCGCGTAGCGCACACCACGCCAACCACGAGGCCGACCAGTTATCTTGACAGTGCCCTGTGAGGGAAGGGTGAATGTTCCACCCGACCTCGCCACACAGGAGCTTCTTCAACATGACTATCTTTTGTATCAGCGGCCATCGCATCGACGACGACACCGATCTCGCCGCCACCGCGATCATGCCCGGCTTCCGAACCCTCCACCTCTGCCGCGAATGCGCCGTCCTCCCCATCTGGCGCGACCGCGTCATCTTCCTCGGCTCCCTGCCCGCCATGCGCCTCGTCCCCGGCCCCGCCTGGTCCGCCATCCCGCTCCCCGCCCCGGCGTCCGCCTAGATCGTACCGAGGGGCGTCACCGTATACGGTGACGCCCCTCCTCCGTCTTCACAACCTGTCCCGTCTCACCCCCGCCCGTCCCTGATCCGCATCGTTTCGATCTGCGGCCTCACCGCATGGCGCCTCTTTGCTCTTGCCGCCTACAGCTGCTACCGTGCATCGCAGCGGCGTCGCTCGTGCCGCGCGCGGAAGACGGAGGACCGATGGGCTGGCTGATCTTGATCGCCTTGTGCCTGTTGTATTTCGTCGTCCTGGGGGGGGCGCAACTCTACATCTGGATCCGCATGGCGCTCGATGGCGAGCGGCCGCGCTGGATGGTCGAGGTGTCGGGCGTGCTGGCTTGCACGCCAGAGGCGGCATTCGCCCTGGTAGGGGATCCCCGCAACGATGCCCGCTACGCGCCGCAGGTGGTCGCGACCGCGCTCGATGCGCCGGGCGGGCCGCGTGAGGGCGCAACCTACCGCCAGACGATCCGCATCGGCCCGACGACCAGCACCTTCCAGTGCACCATCACCGCCTACGACCCGCCGCGGGCGATCGATACGCGCGCTACGTTCGCCCGTCGCCCCATCTTCGGCGGCTACCGCGTGGAGCCGCACCCGGATGGCTGCGTGGTGATATCCCGCTCGGGTAGCACCTGGACCGCCGCCGGGATCGCGCTCGGCGGCCTCGCGCGCCTCCTCATGCGTCGGGAATGCCGCAAGAACCTCGACCGGCTCCGCGCTGTCTTGGAGGCACCAGAACGAGCAGGTTGAGCCAGTGTCGGGTCATCGGCGCCGATCGCGGATACTGACCGTCTCGATCGGCGGCGTTCCCGTTACCCACTGCGATGTCACTCCGGCGGGCACGGCGCGTGGCGGCAGCGCGGCCGGTGCGGGCGTGGTGCCGATCAGCGTGACCGCCTGGCGGGTTTTGCATTTCCGGCAGTAGACGCCGCGCATCGTCCCGTCGGTCGCGGCGGTGATCAGCAGCACGCCCGCGCCGCATGCCGGGCACGCGTAGGTCACCTCCTCGCGCCGCATCATCCCCTTGGCCATCCTCACCCCCGCCATGTCGCCGACACGTGTATCGCGACGATCCGCCCGCGCCGATCTGCTATCCTCGAGGCCGCGTGGCCTGGCGTGCGCCGTGCCGGGTGCGCCGATCGCCAGCGAGGGTTGGTATGCCGCACTATTCCGACGACGACGCCAAGCACGGTCGCGACGACCGGCACATGCCGCGCTGGCACGCCCCGCCTCGTCCGCGCGACAGCACGCCCCCCGAGACTGCGCCGAGACGCGAGTCCACAATGCCCGAGTCGGTACCCGAACCCGCGCCTGCCCAGCGGTTGTGCGATCGCCTCGCGCCGCCGCTCCTCGCCCTCGCGCTGCTCCTCGTCGCCGCCCTCGTGCTCCGGCCCGCGCGGCGCGACGAGACGATGCGCCCCGCGCCATCGCCGCCGACGGTCGCCCCGACACCGCCTCGGGTTGTGCCGCTCGGCGTGCCGCGGAACAACTACTTCGCGAACCTCACGCTCGTCGCGGCCGAGACCACCCCGGCGATCGGGCGCGACGCGGCCGAGGCGACGGCGCGGGGCGGGTACGATCTGCCGTTCCGCCTGGGCCGCCTCGGCACCCTGGCGGAGGCGCGACTGGTGATCCTCGGCTACGCCCCGGACGCTTTCGGCGCGCCGGTGATCCAGGCCACGCAGGCGGCCGCGATCGCGGGCCGCCTGGCCTGGGTGCTCGCCTTTGCGGCGACCCCGGCGCTCGCTGTCCCGGCGGCCCCTAGTAGTACAACGAGAGAACTCATGTGCTACATCCGGCGAGGCGGCGTAAGCGGCGCTGGCGGTGGGAGCGGTAAGCGGCGAGCTTGCGCCGCTGCTGGTAGGCCAGCCAAGCCAGGGCAGCCGAC
>JAABUJ010004986.1_pt1 | contig 13583 bp, 10 predicted proteins | sample 5559131 | NCBI WGS metagenome assembly JAABUJ01 (sample SAMN10711875, study PRJNA513366) | rock metagenome | isolation source: Antarctica rocks | place: Antarctica: Victoria Land, Mt New Zealand nord | collected 2016-01-07
TTGATGGGCGAGAAGGTGAGGAAGAGTTTGGAGCGTGTGATGGAGTTTCCGGTGAGGCCGGGGAGGCCGGAGGAGTTTGCGAGGGTGGTGAGGGAGGGGGTGGAGAATTCGATGTTGAATGGGTGTGTGATTCGGTTGGATGGGGGGATGAGGATGCCGAGTAAGATGTAAATTAGTGTGGGACGGGAGTTGTGCAATGTAGTCGCTATGCTGGCCGGTGTTTCTGACGCTTGCGATATGAATTCAAGGGTCAATAAGGGTCAGTATGGTAGAAACGTCTGAAGACATTTGACCCGGAAGGTGGCAGTCTTCGTAGGAGTTGGAAAATTGGTACAAGGCTTGAGGAGGAATGTGCGAGCTTGCATGAGGATGAAATATTTCAAGGCATCTATCTCCTTGGGTCTATGAACGTTATAGATGATGCTATCGCCCGTTTCAAGCTTATGTGACGTACAACGCCACACACAGCCCGCTATCGATCTTCGTCCTCCTCATTCTCATGGCTCTTCTCCGCCTCGCTCGACTGTATCCCATTCTTCTTGCTCTTCCGCCGAATGTTAGGCCACGACAAGCTACTCCTGGAGCTCTTCTCGGTTGGCTGGGAAGGGGTTACTGCATGGTCTTCATACCTCTCGCTATCAGCATCCTCATCAAGCTCTCCCGAAGGTGTCCCAGTAGGTGTAGAGTCACCTCCTTTCCGCGAAAAAAGGCCACCACGCTCTTTGCCCCAGGGTACATTGAATTTGCTAGAGCTGCCTTTGCGGCTGATCCGCTGCATGAGCGACTCCTTGTGCCCGGATGGCGTCACGGCCTCCGAGGGCGTGCCTGATGTGGAGCGATCAAGGGAGTCGTGAGATTCCGAGACGGAAGCTGACGTGACGATAGATTGAGCATCCCGAGATGTGCGGGGGTTTTGTGGAGAAGACTCTTCACGTAGGGAGTCCACTTCCTCTACATCGGGCGCCTTTTCTTTTGCCTTCTCTGCAGCCTTGTCGGCTTTTGCAGCTTTTTTGGCTTCGCCCCTCCCAAAGAGCGTCTTGAAAGTAGGAGCAGTAGGGTTGAGCTTCGGTGTTACCGGGCGTTGTGAAGATTGCCCCGACCCACCACGAGGTCGTGTACCGATTGGAAGCTGTTCCGATGCCTGCTTGGTTAGACCACTCTGGTAATCAGGCTCAAGAGGAGTAGACCCGATTGATAAATTGCTCGTCGAGCCATGCTGAACCGAAGGCCGACGTGACGGGCCTCGAGACCAAGGCCCATTGGTTGCCCAATTCGTGCCCAGTGGGCTGCTGCGGTTCTGGGTATTCTCAGGGATAGTCCAAGGATTGCGTTGGCTTTCGCTTGAGGGACGGCCTAGAACCTGGTCAAAGGAGTTAATGGAGGAGGGACGAGCGGATGAAGGTTGATCGGTAAGCGCAGATGGTTGCAAGGAGTTGCTATTGTAGCCAAACATATTCAAACGACTCCTACGGCCAGATCCTGTGCCTGTTCGGATCAGATTACCGTCTTCGGGACTATTACGATTCAACAACCCCATCGGGTTGGCCCAATGGCCGTGACTGCCCCTTCGGCGTCTAGTTCCGTTCGCATCAAGCTCTTCGTCCTCGAGATTACGTGGAAATGATTGGCTTTGGCCTTGCCTCAAGGTTCCGAGTTGCGGAGGTTCATTATTGCCAGTCTTTCCCCGTTGGCGGTTGAACGTGTTCGAGAACAAGCTCGCGATCCTGTTTGTTGCCAATGGGTTGGCATCTGCAGCTATAGGAGAATGGAACGAGGCGCTAGTGGAGTGGATGGAGCGTCGATCAATTTCCTGACTGAAGTCCCCGTTGGCCGAGTACCTTGGTAGATTGCGCAAGCTGTCGTGAGGACTGGAGAACCGGCTGCCATTGCGACTCCCAGCCGATATAGGTGTATGCGGAGCTTGGCCAGTAGAATCTCCCTGCCTACCGAATGCATCGGATCCTAGGCTTCCAAAAGATTCTCGTGCAGCTGCGGCAGTGATACGACGGGACATGGTGTCATCATCACGGAAAAGATTGGAAGGTAACAGATCATCAGCGGTAGGGCTCATTGGGGCTCCGCCGGTCAGAGCTTCGGTGTCACTTTGAGACAGTCCCATCTGATCGGTTGGGGGAGGGACGGCCATGCCATTGCCCATGTTAAAGAATGGCGATACCGAAGAGAACGAGGGTGGCATGGTAGATGTGTTGTTATAGAGTCCCGTTCCAGCAGCATAGCTTCCAGGTAGCGAGGAGACGGTGCTCGTACGGGAATTAGTTTGCCTATTCCGGCGTGAGTGATTCGACCTCACTGAAGAAGTATAGTCTAGCGCAGATATAGCTGCAAATTGAGCTGGATCTCTGGCATGCCTATTTGTCCACCAAGCCAGCTCTGCTTTGGCTCGTGTAGTCTCCGCGTCGCCCTATGATCCGGTCAACATCATCCACCTCCATTGCTGGGACCAATTCAATCACTGACCTGCCTGAGCGTTGCAATCAGGGTATTAATATGTACTTGTATGCTTTGAGCATGCGCCTCCCAAGCTTGGTCGTCCTCTTTCTCTTGCGTTGCAAGCATTGATTCTTCCTCGCCGCCATCAAACACCCTCTCACGATCTTCTTGCAAAGCCTTAATCCTTGAACCTGTAGCACGAATATCCTCTTCTAAAGTCTTGATGACGGCTTGATCTTCTGCAACCGCTGTTCTTACATCAGCCATCGCCCGATCTTTGCTACTCGTAACATTGGCTTGCTCGCGTGACATGTCTTCAACGTCCTGACGCATATCAATAATCTCTTGATTCCACTTTGAGATCTCCTCCTTCGTCTTCTTTCGTTCGGCATTCCTTTCGTTCAGTAGCCTCTCCTTCTGAGCTTTCCTGTTTTGCGCCGTCTTCTGCTGTTTAAACGTAAGATTCCCCTGCTTTTTGAGTTCATTACTTGCATCTTCTCTTTCTTTCAAGGTCTGCTTAAGCTGGTCGCGCTCCCTGAGCAAATTTGCTATTGAATCCTTAAAGTCCAGCTCCTCTTCAAGAATCTGCTTGTCTAATTCTTGTTGCTCATGCCGCAGAGAATCGAGCCGTGCGGTCAAATGCTCAATTGAATTGTCCTCCGAACATGCCTCTGCACCATCAGTAGCTGTTGTATGAGCAAGTACATTTTCAGCTCCTAGTGACGCTGGCGAGTTGCGACGCCCTGAGCCCGCTCGCCGTGGCTGGCCATGCCCGCCGCTATGTTCTCTGGTCATTGGCTGAGAAGTTGTTGGCTCAGGATGCGTAGAAGAGATCCGGATGCCCGCCGCTTCCATGTGTTCACCGTCGGCCACGGCTCTCTCGTGAAATGTGATGGGAGCTCCATTGCCTTTCGTATGAAGAGGTAGCGTGCGGAGGTGTATTAGAGGGCCCAGTGTGGAGAAACTGGCCGCGTTCGAGGCGATTACTCGAAGACTGTAGAATTGGCCGGGCTTGAGGCCGGTTACTTGAATCGATGTATCGCCGCGACTAAACTCTCCCACTGCAACAACAGCTTATCAGTACATGACTCTTGTGTGTGCATGGCGCAGGGGCAAACCTTTTATGCCGTTAACATGGATGGCGTGAGTAAGGGAGGCGTGCTGGCTATCAGGCGGCTTCCAGTAGAGAAGAACACCCTCAGTGGTGATGCCAGCGAGTGATACTTCGGGTACAGGAGGGATGTCAAGACCCAGTAAATTCACTAATTCGTCCACAGGCTTCTGATAGATCTGCCATATGCGGTATAGAATCCTGAGTTCGCAGCGCCATCAGTGAGGCTGGCTGAGTAATGGGCATCGATGGATGTAGACTGACCATGCCAGAGATGCGACGAAGGCAGCATCTTGGAGCGCAGGCATAGTCGCTCCGAGATAGCGAGGGCCAACAATGGGTACCAACTTAGCGACAGACTGCACTAAGTCCACGAAATGGCGAAGAGAGTCCATGTCGAGGACGACAAACCTCTTCGGTAAACTGTGAACAACTTTGAGTAAGGTAATGCCGTAAGGTAAGGTAGCCTGCAACGTAGGGTTAGGGTTACGATAGAGTCCCAGAACAACTTGGAAAATGAAAAGGCCCATGAACAGCCACCATATGTGTGGAAGACTAAGCATATAATACTGGTCACAGACACAGACTGACTTGGAGCGTCTGATCTGGTGTAGCTACTAACATATAAAAGCTCTTGAGATCTAGATCTTTTTGAATCTCGATCTCCCAATTGCCGGCCCCATCGCTATTAGGTGGATTCGTCAAATTAGCTTTTTCGATGAACACAGGATTAATCGAAACAGACACAGAGGGTAAATTACATATCCTGCTACCTCGTGTATTGATGCCTTGTGATGTGAAATCCGGCCTCCAGCCTTATCAAATGCCAGCTAAGTAGTTAACGTGGTGACCGGTAGTCTAAGTAGAGAAAAGCATTGAATCCCGACCTTGTCGAATACCCGTGTGCCATTTGGTGATTGTTATCAGCTCGTTCCAAGCCATTGGAAGTGATCTCCTGAGCAGCCGGCTTCACATGGCAAATGGTTTCGATGAAGCTGGGCTATACTTGGGCCAAGGGACAGGGAGAACAGGAAAAGACCATTCCTCATACTATATCTTCGCAGTTTGCCAACATCCGAATGCTTTCTCATGCTCGAGCATTGATCGGGACCCATAGCGACAAAAAAACAACAGTGACAGTTCACGCACGCACATGAAGTTTTGTCGCTTGATAGACGCCAGCAAGGGTTCGGGATGACTTGCATACGCGCACGCCCAGCCGGCCGATCGTTCCGCAGAAGTCTATCTCGACCTCTCACTCTGCATTTGCTCTTTCCTTTAGAATCTTTCACGATCAGCATGTAGCTTCGACGACACCTCGTGAACGTAGCGAGGACCATCCAGAGTTATGGTCCTTCCATGTCACTGAAGCCATCTCATTTGTTGTGCCCGGGTCCTACCCAAGTCTCCTTGATGTAATAAGTCGTTTGCAAGTTTCCTTTGGCAGCAGTAAGGCGTCTGGCGTTCTTTGACCTTATCCGGTGCTTTGCCTATCCGGACTTCCACCAGTCGTTGTACATGGTGCTTTAAATCTAGTGACTTCTTAGTCTATGTTCGACTAGCCAGCTACAGATACGGAACCATCTCTGGGAACCGATTCATAAGACCACCATTGCACGATACCAAGAAGACTAATGATGGAATGATTCGGTGGGTACGAAGGATCGACTAATAAAGGCGGGCGGCAATGCTCGAGAATTAATACACCGCAGGGTTTGCCAACAGGGCACCGACAAGAGAATGCTGCAGATACCTACATTCAATGGACCTACTCCCGGAGAGAAACATCAACACCTTTCTTGCTTCAAGACAATACGGAAATCTGTTGCGGATTATCGACCCCAGTAAAAACGGGTAGGTACAATTCTTCAAAGCAACAAAGTGATGCTGCATGCCTGTTGGACAGTGGAAGGAAACATTGTGCTACCAAGACAGAAGAGTTGAATGATAAGGGCACCACTGACACAGCCAATCATCATTCAACGTGCGCGGAATGGTCCGCTTTCATGGTCAGGGTATCCACTTGTCAGGATGATTGAAAGAATTTACCTGATACAACACCCTTGCCCCATCCTCAACCTCCCCAGTGGGTACTAGTATAGTCCACTTTGTGCTCCTTGATAGGTGCTCTTTTAGCACTCCATTGCTGCATGCTTATTGGCTCTATATCCCCAAAGACTGGCTCATGCAGAGTTCTTCAAGTTGAGCTTCAGAGGGCACGGCATTTGCCGGTGAGGTTCAAGAATTAGCGTGGCGCGAAACCCTCGCGATCACAACTTCCACCAGCACCACCTCCTGGCTCCAAATCAGTCGACTCTTGTTATACCACATCCAATACCTTCCTAAGGTGCCATAGAGACTGTATTTGATGAAGGTTTGACTCTGTGTATGCATCAGAGCCTTCCATGGTCGGTTGTGTTGGCAATTTCTGTCCTTGGTCGACCCCTATCTGCCCACCGGAGTGCAAGCCATCGACGATCTTCTGACGTTCCACAGTTCGAAGGGCTAGCTGAGTAAGTCAATATTTGATATCCTTTAACTTCTTGTAGCAAATTGGCAGGATCTCATAGTCTCCAGTAGGTCAAATCTCTTGAATCGGACGTTGCAATAGCGGAAACCCTCAGATCCGGCCATCTCTGTTGTTCATCCGGCTTGCTATCATAGGAGTGTTCGAAGAATATCCTCGCATTCGAAAGATTTTGCCCTATCATTACGTTGTCATTTCGACGCAGCGGCAAAGTCGACGCTTATCATGGCTCAAGTCCCCAAGCCGACTGATGTGTCGACCTCAAAGACAAATCGTTCTGTTTCCGAGACCCGTGCTACGCCCTCTAGAGCCGTATTTTCAGATCTAAGCGATGCTCATGCGAGCATAACTGGTCGTCGCACAAGTAATTGGCCTCCCTTGTCGCCCGGCTGGGCTAAAGACCAGCCAGTGGTTCCGAATAACCCGAAGTCAACGCCACTCGAGTCTGTAGCTCGTGTGTCACCCCCCTCAGTCAGGACGTCTGCAGGCGTGGCCTACGGCCACGTTGTGGCAACTCGTGGTGGTGACCATGTTGAGCTAATTTCGCCCACTATCAATCGTTCTCTAAGAAACCGTCCAGTTCCCCCTGTAGGACCTCCGGAAATTCCCGATTCAGAAGTTGGTGAGATCGGTTCAAAGTTCCCTGGTTTATCTCGTCCTGGAAGTTCTGTAGACGCAGCCACCTTGCAGCGTTGGAACATTCAAGAGACAAACACTCAAGTCGACAACTCAAAGCGTCGATCGCGCTCCCTTGGTCATATCCCGGAAGTGGCAAACCTATCGACTCGCGACGGAACCGATAGCTTACCTCAGAATAACACAATGAGTGACGTTTATCAGAGTTACGCTTGCGGGACCACAGGGAATGCGGAGCATACTCCTGAGTTGTGGAGCAGACCTGCAAGCGAAATGAGTGACCCTTATGAACACGCCGCCGGAAACCTAGGCAGTGATGAGTATGAGGGACTTCCACCAAACCAGGGTAACTTACGCCTAGCTAATAACGACCACGAACGTGTCTCTCCCATACAAACGTCCATTGCACGTGTACGAGGGCCGGAGCTGCCCCAGAATGACTCCTATGAATCGTTTCAAGCCTGGATTGGGGGCGCTCAATCGGAAGCGGGATCTGAAGAGATTATATCTGCTACACAAAACAGTATTGCTCGAGTCGCCCTTTTCAACCAAGACGGATTTGTGGGATCGCGGCCACTGTCAGGAGCTGAGATGGTCGGCTTCGAAGACCACGTGAATCGCCAGCTGGAAAGACCGAGCAATGTGAGTCTCGTGTCTAATCAGACAAATGCGGTCATGGATATTCATGGCGACATCTTTCATCCTGCCGGTCGCATCTCCCTAGAACTTACTCCACAGGCAGTCCATGATGGACCAATAGGCAGCGGCACCAGTGTGGCATCAACCTCAACCACCTACTCCCAATATCATAGGCGTCGCTTTGGTTATAGCCCATGGTCTGAGGTCGAAGCGAATATGCAGCCTCAAGAGAGTTTGATGATATCTAGAACTCGTAGTGGGACTCCTCCTCTTCTTTTCGGTTCCAGGGCAATGGAACAATCACAACCTAATGGTCGTATGCCTGTCGATGTCGAGTCAGAGCAAGATTGGGAGACTGTCGAAGGCCTATCGAGGCAAGAGACACGGAGAGCTGTTCTTCAAGGCACAGTAAGTAGTCATGCGGACTATTCAAGTTCCTCGAGTGAAATGAGGAGCCGTGGCCTACCACCCGGGGGTCAGATGCTAGAGCACCCTACTCATCCAAGATATGTCCAATCTTGGAACATGCTTAGAGATGAACGGACGGGGAGGACAATTCTTTTATCGGAGGCTAACAACGAGGCAAGCCAAGCGCGCAATGGCAATATGGCAAACTCACCACTGATACCACGCCGCTTGTTTAGCGACTATTATCACCCTTCGCCTTTGTCAGAACGACAGGCTCAGCTTTTTGATTCATCTCCAAACTCATTGGAGCCAGAGTATGGGTCGCCAGACACGCAAGATGTTGCATCGACACCCCTCCATGGACCAGCCTTTGGTTTTGATTCGTCGCGTCATGGTCCACCATTGGCTTCTGACCAAAACACAGACAGTGTGTCCTGCAGCGGGGATGACTCCAGTTTTCTTGAAATGGCTTCTAAATCTGAGCAAGCCGGAAACCACGAGAATCCAAGACTTAGTAGGAAGGACCAGTCTTCTGCATGGGTGTCGACTGATGAGGACGCGAATGGGGACGTATTTGTCGATGAGTGTGCGCGCCACGGAAGTTTTGCACAGATGGTCTCTGCAGGTCCTAAAGGCAATGTTACAGGAACCCCACAGGGTACTGGGGCTCGTGAAGTTGGGAGTAGTTTGGCAAATGCGAGTAGCCCTAATGGGGAGTTATTGAGCAGTCCAAATCTGGGGTTGTCGCCGGTTGCCGCTGTCGCTGAAATTGAATCGGCAAAGAAGTCATACCGACGCACAATTGATGGCAGCTTAGACACAATCCGGACCGCCAGCTCGGACGCGCTCTTCAAAAGCCTTCACAAGGCTTCAAGCTCGCGATACTCGGATCGTTCGCTGGACGAGGGGTTCACTGCGCTTCCTACAGTTCTTAGCAATCTGCCACAGGAGGTGCTTGAGCATCGACAACACCTGATTGACCACAATCTTTTGCCAGGCCCCAAAATACCGCCCGTCCGCGAACTCAAGCGCAAATCTGCACCTTTGGCTTTCTTCGCTGATATCAAAGAGGCCACCACTTCTACTGGTGCTGCTCTTGGCCGTCAAATTCACCAGATCTTTCCTTTTCCTCGCGCCCAGCTTCGTCAACGCTCACCTCAGCGTCGCGCTGCAGGTCAAGACCCCACAGATACAGATTTCGAGCTACCAGATATTCACTCCGCACAGTCCGGCAATATGAAGATTTCTCAACGTAACAAAGACGCGAGGAAGCGAAAGGTTTCGGACAGCGAAGAGTCCAACAACTCTCCAAACCCCAAGGCCACGTCTAGAAGCGCCCATCTCCTGTCCGTGGTATCAACCGGTCCATATGATGGCGTCACCACTTCGAGCGAACCAGTTGATCTCGACGGTGTCACAGTACATCCAACCACCACGGCCAACATCAATGGTCGCGCTCGCAAACAGCCATCAACCAAGCGCGTATCTCGAGCTACCTTGGGTACTACGAGCAACCATCGTGTTCATAAGTCTACCCCGAAGAAACCCGCTCATGGCGCTCATGTTGCCAGACCGCCTCTAGGAAGCGCCCAGCACCTCCTACAGCTTCAGGCGAGAGTAGGAAGAATTTGGCAGCCTCTGTACGTGGACTTACCAGGTCGTGGGCACTCCGCCTCGGAAGTACTTGGCTCACTACGTCCGGTTCCTCGTTCGGAACTCCCAGCAGGCTACAATAGGGGAGACTTGCCGGAGGCTCACGCAGATGATCCGCACCTTCACCGTGTCCCACGCGTCCGGAGCCTCGAAAAGCGTCTGAAGTACCAGAAGGACATCTCCCGTCTGTTCCTCGTGCTTTGCGTCATATGCCCTCCTCTCTGGCTCATTTACGGCTGTGGTTTTATGGATGGAGTTATGGATTGGTGTAGCAGGGGCGACGTCACAGAGATGGGCAAGACAGAGAAAGTGGTAGCTTTGAGTCTAGGCGGGATTCTATTCATTGCAGCCATCGCTGGGATGATCATCGGTATCATGTTCGCTGCCCATTAACTCACAGCATCAGGCCACGATTCTGAGCAGATCAATCATGGGTTTTCACACGGTTATTTCGACAGGGATTTCAACTCGCCGGCCACCTCCACGACCAGAACCATCTACCGTCTTAGTCGTGGGCTTGCTCTGGGGAATCGGTCCAACAGTAACCACCAGCAGCACACCTCATTCATAAACCGCCAGCTATTTTACGACAGCTGGCACGTTACGGCCTTTTTCATTCACAATTACCCAGCATACTTATTCGGATACGCGCGTATCCCACGCAGTGCATAGAGACTTCGATGGATTGATTCAGGTGTCGACACCGCCGGCTTCGGCTGGATTCGCCTCGTTGACCTACAGCCTACTGCACTGATTTAGTTAGTCTTTAAAGCAATGAAAGCCTTAGGGCACCAAATGTTCTCCCTTATACATCTAGTGACTGTCTCTCGTTTCCCCGATCGTTGAGGTCTCCGCCGACTGATGCATCGCAAATTCTTATCTCATTCGACCTTGCATCTCGATTGGAGCCTTGGAGAGTGACGAATCTCCAGTAGAAAGCCAGAAAACGACCATGTTTAGAAGACAACTAATGTCTAAAACGGGTAATCTCTCACATGACCAGGTTCAATTGACTTGTGCTTCAAGCTGTCGCCTGTCAATCGTACCTCACACGGAGCCGTGACACCATCGTTCGCAGCTAATATAGCTTGGTAGAGACCATTTCGAAATTTCTCTCAAATCATAAACGCCCAGTCCTTCTCTTGACTCGTACTGAAACCGCCCTTCATTACCTCCGTACTGAGCTCAGGCATGGAGCTTTCCCAGTCCCTTCGATAGGGGGTGGCAAAGATCCCAGCAGCGGCCCGACAAGCGCTACCATGCGCACCTTGGCGCCCACGTCATATGTAGTGGCTGAAGCTTTAACCAGGTTCATATCCATCTCCAAAATTCCTACATCGCAGTATCCTAGCTACCATGGCGTTCTGTATCACTTTTGGCACGCACGGTACGATTCGGATCCACTCTGGCGTTTGGCGCGCGAGGAATATCTATGGAGAGTGGCTGATAGACCGGGATCGTAGATTTTACAAATCAGCTTGAAGGCTATGAGGGCGTGTAAGCTGTGCCCTGCCTTCTCTTGAGTACACTCAGATCCATGTCGCGTCCTTTTCCATCGCATTCAAGGGTCCGACCTTTGGAAATCTGCTTAACAATCGACGTGTCCGTGGGAAACCGACGTACTGATCCTATGACTTCTAGGACCGCGCAATGCCACAATTGCAAGCAATCCCTTTCCCGTTTCTTTCAACGACTACTATGAACTTTACTGCGACTGCCGTTGGGCCGGACTATGCAGGATCCAGAGCCAGCGCTAATATCTATGGAGGAATAGGCGGGAATTGGAGCGCGCAGTGCAGAACCAGATGGTGAGGTCCTCCACAGCGGCGAAAGGCATGGGGGCGACCGCGGCCTCTCGGACAACCACGAATGGCGAACGGCTGACAATGGACTCTCTAGGCCGTGGTTCACCCTCTGCTTCCTGGTATGCGCCGCCTGTTCGAACGTTTGGGTGCGAGAATCAAATGCTAAGGCGCTTTGGACAGCCCGTACTCCCTCTAGCGACGCATAAATACAAAGTCAGTCCCATCTCTGCGTCTTGGACTCCAGTGTGGAAGCCGTTGCTGATCCAGGCGTTTGCAGGAAGTCTCGTGTCCCATTTGCCATTTCGAGCAAGACTTGAGGTTGGTCAATTCCCACTCAAGCCATACTGCCACCCTCTCAAGGCCCATGCATTCGATTTTTTTTCTTATGGCAAGCCTGGTAGCGTCAACTGAAAAGAGTGGCCTCTGCTAATACGCTGGCCCATAGCCAACGACCAGACGTACAATCTCAACATCCAGGCGCAGGGCCAATGCAAGCGCCGCCTCCTGGTATGGGCCCAGGTGGTGGACCTGGTGGGCCGCCAGGGCCTGGGTACGGGGGATCGCCGCAGTATAAGTGAGGGGCTCAGAAGAGCGAGGAGGGATGTTTCGATAAGGACATTGGTGTGTTCATATGGCGTTCAAATTGGCAAGGGATGGACAGGAAGCTCTGAGTTATTGCTTGAGGGAGAGCGTTTGGGGGACTGGCAGCATACTGAAAGTTGGTGTCAGTCGTTGGGACTGAACAAGGAGAACCTCACGGAAGCTCCACAAGTCTCAGTATTCTCATGATACGGACTGTCATGTCGCTCTCCCATTCTACTCGTCCTCGCTTCCACCTGCCCCTCAAACCCTTTCTTCCAGCTGGCTGATCGAACACTGCTAGCTTACCATGACTCGTGACAGTTACAACGGCATACTGTTAGCCCATATCAACCTCACAATTCAGTACCAAAGTCCACCCCGTACATTGCTGTCCGCGTTCGATGGCGAAGCATGGAGACAGATATCTAGACAGCCAGTGTATACTACAGCAAACCCTCCCTGCAATTATCATATGTAATATCTACTGCGAAGAAGCAGAAGTCCTCCCCTCCCAGCACAATGTAATTCACTCTGCCTCTGCAGATCTCCAATAACAATGCTCTGGATCCGATACCTCAGATCGAAGAATAGGGCCTGGCTTCCACCGACTAGGGACACCTACAAGTTAAAGCTCCTCCTCACACAGATGGCGAGCCAGTGCCAATCTCCCTGGGCAACAACGTCACGGAAAATGAGAAAGCAATTCAAGTCGGCCGTAGGACTTCTTAGCCTAAATTTCGGTGCAGTTGGAGGGTTAGATGAGTGACAAAGCTCCTTTCTTCGGTGTGGCTAGGGGTTACGACACCATGAATGTCGAGTGGATCTACAATTACGAGGGGGTGGGGATCGTGGTGTAAAGTTGATGATGCTGGAATGATTGGGTGCAGTGCAGAATTGTATAGAGAAGAAATGAGGCTAGGAAGGTCTATAGGGCGCGTTGATGTGCTGGGGGTTGGAGGAGCGCTTTTTGCTTGACTGGTTTGGAAGGACTTGTTGACGAGATGGTTGGGGATTGATGGCCTTTTGTTATAGTGGCATAATGCAAGAGAGGACATGGCATAGTTGGAGGGTCCAGAGGAAGCAACCAGGGAGGGGCTTTGCTAGGTGAGTTTTAGAACCTATTGGTGCCAGCGCGTGAGATTAAAGCAAAGGCACCCACTTCTACGAGATCATTTTTTCGAACCCATCTCGTAGTCCACCTTCTTCTCGTCAAGCTCTCCCACCTCCTTCCCCACCGCCATCCCCTCACTACTGACACTTTCTTCCCTCGCCACCTCCCCTCTCACAACCATCCCCTTCCCACCACTCAAGTCCAACATGATCCCCCTACTGACCCTCGCCAAACTGCCCCTCCCCTCCCAAAGCGGATACAGACCTACACACCCGAGACTGCAAAAGATCCACAGGATCCCCACCACGACCCACCCCGTGAAGAACTTCCTACTGAACACGTAGCCGGTGCCGTACATAGGCATGGGCCAAAGGACCAGGAGTGCAATGGTCATGAAGACAGTCATGGATTTTGCGATGAAAGAGGCGCGCCGGAGTTTGGATTGCTCTTTCTGGGAGAGTTGGGCGTCGAGAACGGTTTGCGTGGCGGGGATGGATTCAAGGTCCGTGTGCGCCTGGGTGGCAATGTCGACGTCATCGCTGAGGCGGATGGCGGCCATGGATTTCCAGTCGTAGGAGGCGGGGCCGAAGGCGTAGGTTAGGACGGGGACGAAGATTAGTGGGGAGAGGAGGGCAACGACGTTTCCGGCTAGCATTGGGA
>JAABUJ010004987.1_pt1 | contig 13582 bp, 14 predicted proteins | sample 5559131 | NCBI WGS metagenome assembly JAABUJ01 (sample SAMN10711875, study PRJNA513366) | rock metagenome | isolation source: Antarctica rocks | place: Antarctica: Victoria Land, Mt New Zealand nord | collected 2016-01-07
GTGAGTTCAGCGGTCAAGCAGTTGGGTGAGCCGTTCGGGGTCCCGAACCGTCACGACGAGGGCGCCCTCGCTGCCGTCGTCAATCTCGATCTGACGTCGTAGTGCTGCTCCGAGACCGCGCTGGCTGTCGAGATTCGGGGGTACGCCCGCGCGTGGTTCCAGCCGGGGATCGGGCCGGCCGAGCGCTGGGGCAACATGCTGACCGGTGCGATGCTCGCGAAGGAGGCCGCCGCTAACGGTCGGGAGGACCTCGCGGCCCAAGTCGCGTTCCTGCTTGTGCGGGCCGCCTGGGAGAACCCGCCCGAGGTGGACACCCCGGACGCTACCGAGCTTGCTGTTGCCCGGCGCCTGTTCAGCGCACACGCCACCGAGTTCTGGGAAGCGGTCAAGGCCGAAGACCCCCTCGACCTGACGGCCCGCTCCAATACTGGACTGGACGCGTTCGTGACGCACCCGGTGAAGTCGGCCAGGCTCTGCGAACATCTGTGCTTGCTCGGGGTACTCGCGCACATCGAGGGCGACTCCACGCTTGCCGTAGAGATCGCGGCGTACATTGAGGCGTTCCTCGCCGCTTCGCCGGGCGCTGCCCATCCCGTGTCCGACGAGTGGGCGTTCTCACTGCTGGTGACCGTCGTACTGCTCGTTCTGACCGACCATCGCAAGACGGCACATAGCATGCTATGCACCGCAGCGGTTTGGCTGCTGGACCGTGTCGAGCACGGCAGCGGCATCGTTCGAGCAGGTGAGCCCGCCTCGGCGGCGGTCCGCCAGCTCCTCGGCCCGGCGTACCCCCACATCAGACTCGGCAAAGAGCCAGCCGCGTACGGGCTCACGGTAGTTCTCGACCTGGCGCACCTATGTGGCTTCGACGACCTGTACGTCGACCTCCTCAACGACGTGGATGCCGTCGGAGCGATGGCCAGCATCGTGGTCGAGAGGTCATCCGGCGATGCCGAATTCGTCGCGAGGCTCGCGTACACCGAGGTCGACCCCGTTGCCGTACACCACGGGGTGCCAGTAGAGGGCACGCCTCCGGGTGCGGCGGGCGCCCTCTTCGACTGCATCACAGCCTGGGCCACCACCCGAGACCGGCACCTTCCTGCCGTCCTGGAGGTTCTGCTGCCGCCCGTTCCGTCGGTGACGACAGAGTCAACACCGGCGCCGACGTGATGTCCGCGCCAGCGGTGGCGAGTATTAAGTCGGGGCCTTGGCGACAACGGCACAGACCCTGTCGCCGTTAGCGGGTCAGATACGTACACATGTCAGAGATCCCGTAAGCCGGAACGTCAACCGGGAACGCCAACCGAGCCCCCTGCGGCCCGATTTCCGCGCCTGGGCTTGTTCCCGTAAGACCCGCCCGGGAAATGCCCGGTACCGTGGGGGGGCTGACCGGGAACACTGTGCACAGTCGGGGGCTCCTCGACCGACCGGTCCGACGGCCGTCTGGAGATTGCGGTGCGCTACTGGCTTTACAAGAACAACACGAAGGGTGGGCCTGCCGGATACTGGGGCGATTGGCTCGCCGACGTCTTCCCTACGAAGGCCGCCTCGGAGTGGGGCGGCCACTACGCGACGATGTCCGCCGAAGTCGCTGGGCTCCTGGACCATGAGATGTCCCAGGGAGACGTGGTCGTGGCCTACCAGACCGATACGAAGTCGGTCGTCGGGTTCCTGCGGATCACCACGATCACGGGGCCGCCCGGGGACAAGAAGCTGTACCTCCGGCCCACCTATCGCTTGCCGAACCCGTTCCTCATCCACAAGCACAAGCACGGGACCTCGCTCGAGACGTCGGCTGCCGTCAAGGGGCCGGTCACGTTGCGGGAGCTCCACGACGACGAGATGGCGGACCTAATCCGGCTTTCTGGCGCGCCGCGCTACGTGCTCAAGGGTGGGGAACCGGCAGGCGGCTATCGCCCCTGACGTCCCCCGCCCACCGCGTCACGACTCCTCGATCCTGGAGTACGCCATCTACGACGACCTGCTGTTGACCGTGTCGGACAAGACCGCCACCCAGGTGGCGACCACCCGGCTGGCGGCGCTCGGGTTGCACGAGCGCTCGCACCTGCAGGAGTGGATTCTGGCCAACCCGGACGTGATCGGCCCGGGTGTCAAGATCGTCACCAGCGAGTTCGGGGACTGGCAGACCGCCAGCGGCGATCCGGTGAAGGACCGGCTCGACATCCTGGCGCTGGATCCGGACGGCGGCCGCTTGGTAGTTGTCGAGCTGAAGATCGACGCTGCGCCGCACTCGGTCCACATGCAGGCGATCAACTACGCCGCGATGGTCGGCCAGTTGAGCAAGGAGGACGTCGCCAGCCTGTACGCGCAGACCCACCAGAAGTCCGACCCCGGTAACACCGGTCCGACGACTTTGGAGGAGCTCAGCGTCGACGGCCTCCTGACCGACGAGGGGATCGCTAACCCTCGCATCGTTCTGATCGCGGCGTCCTTCCCGGCGTCGGTCACATCCGCGGTGGTATGGCTCGCCAAGCAGGGCGTCGAAATCTCACTGGTGCGCTTCAGCGCCTACCGGGTCGACGACCGCACTGTGGTGCACTTCAGCCGGTTGTTCCCCGTACAGGACGTCGACGAGTTCACCATCGGACGGCGGTCCGCACAGTCCGCCGACTCACGAGTGGCGATAGCGGCTGGGCCGCCCTGGGATGAGGCGTCATTGAAGCGGCTCGCCCACCAGGGCAACACGGCGACCATCACGCTGCTCAACCTGTGCGCCGCAGAGGAGAGCACGCAGGTGGGGGTAGCCGAGGTGGCAGCGGAAGCCAACATCTCTACGGGTTCCGTGAAGGGACAGCTGGCCGGCCTGACCATGCGCCTCAAGAACCCGAAGTACGGCTTCGCGCAGACGACATCGCCGGTCGACGTGTCATGGCTGCCCGGTGGCATCGCGAGCTACTCGCTGCCCGAGGACCTCGCCGAGGTCTGGCGGCGGATTCAAGCCGAGCAATCGACCACCACCGTGCCGCCCGTCAGTGTCGCGGGCCAGCAGTAAGAACTGGCCAAGCGACCCACCGACCTCAAGATCATCGGCGCCGCCTCAACGTCGAGACTCGCCCGTCCACCTTGCCCGTCCTGGATCAGCCGCCCACCCGCCGCAGGCACTCGGCAAAGTCGATGGGCCCGGCCACCGGTTCGCGGCCCACCTCAAATCTCCGCATCGGTAGGGGCCGTACCGTCGATCTGCAAGGACCCGGCCGCCGAATCCACCACCCGCTGGCGGTCGCTGATCAGCTGCTCGTACCGGCGCACCGACATCAAAACCACCTCCGGTTTCCGATGCGACCCCGCGAACACAGCCTCACCGGCCAACACCTCCTCCACCACGCCCGACAAACCCTGGCGCAATTCCCGCATCGTCAACACCCGCGGCATCACCACCCCACTACTATACCACAAATGTGTACACATACGCCCCGGGGTGATGTCGGCCCCGGATCGATCGCCGAGGGGTTGGTCAGGGCGATAAGGCGGCAGCGGCTCCACTTGGTGCGACAGCGCACCCATCCTGACCACCGCTCCGTTTAGCACCATGTTGTGGTCCCAGCTGAGTGACCCCCCGCCGTCTGACCGCGCCCACCGCCGAGAAGAGGCGGGCGCTGTGGTCGGTCCTACCCATATGCAGCGACTATGCAGCGCATATGCAGCGCAAGTGCGGCACACATCCGACACACTGGGTGCGCTGATGTGACGCATATGTTCACCGCACGACGCGCATACGTCCCGCCTGCGTGCCGCGTACTTCTGCTATACTTATCTCATATGTGCTGCATATGTGCTGCGCACCCTGGCAACACCTCCAGGAGGTGCGCAGCATATGCACCACATACATATGCTGTGTGCGGCGTGTCTGCTTGGCATCTGAGCTTCGCTAAGACAACCTGAGCTGGATAGGGGAGTGGGGAAGCAAAGTGGAGGCATCACTGATGCGCTCGGTTCTCATCGGAACCCAAAAGGGTGGCGTAGGCAAGACCAGCTTGGTTGCGTCCTTGGCAAGTCTCGCGGCCCGACCCCAAGATGGACGGCGAGTGCTGGTAATCGACGGTGACCAGCAGGCAAACCTCTCGCGCCGCAACTACGGAGTGAATGAGGACAGCGGTCGTGGTCTGTACAGCACCGTCGTCCTTGGCGAGCCACTCAAACCTGTGCGCGATGTCCGTCCTGGGCTCGACGTCGTCCCGGGTGGACCGGCATTGGCTATGGTCGCCGGTGCGTCTGCCAACGCCGCCGCCGCTGGGCTTGATCTTGGGCAAAACTTGGCCCGAGCCTTGCGAGCCGCAGCCGACACAAGCCGATACCAGCTGTGCCTAATCGACCTGGGACCGGGCGACGTCGCCCTGCTGGATGCGGTCCTAGCAGCGGTGCAGTTCGTCGTGGCACCGCACCGTGAGGACGACGCAGACTTGGACGGAGTCGAGCTACTAATTCGCCGCGTACGGCGCGCTCAGCGAGACACCAACGAGGAGTTACGCCTTCTGGGCACTATCCACTTTGCCCGAGACGGCCGGGCCACCGCGCGGAATGCCGCCCTGCGCAACAGCCTTGACGACATGCTGACAGGCAGCCCGGTTACCCCTTTCGAGGCGACCATCCGGCACAGCCCAGCGGTCGCTCGCGACGCGCGCGCCGCCAATCTCACGCCGGTAGAGCTGATCGAGCAAGCCGAGGCGGCGAGCACCGACCGAATAGCGATGCTGCGGAGTCGAAAGCAGCGGAGACATGCCGCACCACCACCGGATCGTCGGCTGTGGGGCAGGCCGGACGCTGCCGAATTGCTTGCTAGGGACTACCTAGCCGTGCTCAAGGAATTGACCGCACGGATGGACGCCGCCCACAACGTCGAGGTACATGCATAATGGCCCGCCGTGCCAGCGCGTTCGTGCAGGACCTCGACGAGCTCGATGCGCTCGCTGAGCTCCCGCTCTCCAGCCCGAATTCCCCGGATCCGTCCGATACCGCACACGGCCGAGACAAGGGGAGTGGCCGAGTCGAGGAGGGGCTTGCCCCGCCGGCCAACGTGGCCTTGCCGACGCACCCGGCCGAGGCTGCAGACCCGCTCACTCACGCAGAGGAAGTATTACCGCAGACGTCACCGACGAGCGCCGACTTTAGTTTGGTCGACGGGGCCATTGGACCTACGACACCAAACGCAGACGATGAAGCGGCCAGCACAGGAGACCGGCAGCCACAGCCAGCGCCGCTAAGAACTCAGGTTCGGTTGGCCCCCGAACTCGCGGCTTGGATCACCCTGGTCGCGACCCGCGAGGAAATCACCACGGGATCAGTCATCACCGTCGCGGCCCTCGACCCGGCCGCCCCGGCCGAGCCCGACGGAGGTGGCCGCGACGATTTGGTCCGGGTCCGCCGAACGTCCTCATCGGGCAGCAATTCGGCCGTGCCGGTTACTGTTTCGTTCACAGGAGCTCAGCGCCAAGTGATCGATGGATTGGCGGCACGGTGGAACTGCACTCGGACTGCCGTTGTCGCTACGGTGGTTAGAGCAGCCATGGCCTCAGTGTCGCCTCATCCCGCCGCTGCGCAGCTTCAGAGTAAAAAGACGGTACTTGACATAACATAACTTATCGGCACTTGAATTATATTGCGGGGGATTGGGTTCATGTGGTTGTGTCATAGTGGTGTGCCACCGGCCGTCCGCCCAATTTTTTACGTAGGCCCCGACCGTAAGGCCTGAACGAGCCGCCGTTGTGGTCGGATGTGGAGGGCGGACAAGCTGCCCGGGGAGGGGTCGGGGTGGCTGGCGCGCGCGTCAGACCGCCCGCCGGCAGGTGAGGATCCCGGTCCATTTGGTGCGGTCAGCCACGCCTGTCGTGCTCCCTTTGCCCTTGACTCAGTGCAGGAACACGGCAGCCACCCGACGAGCACCTGGTTGGGTCCCCACCGGTGACCGTTCGGGCATTGGTCGGGCACCGTCTCGTAAACAGGCTTACCGTTTGGTCGCTCACGTGTTCGATGATAGTTGTATGGTGAATGTTGCCGGGGCCGTTACCCGGAGGGAAGAACCGCCCTGCAGCCCCGCTGTCCTGCGTTAGCTGATGACTCGTGCCGCATGCGTAGACAGGACATTCGTGTTTGTGCGCGCCGCCGTTCTGGCCGGTTACTGGGAGTCGTGGCTCTATCGGCATAGCGTTCTCACGGCAGGTCAGTTGGCGTCTGAGCGAAAGAGGTTGGAATGCGCGGGGGATTGCAGTCACCTGTTGACGGGTGGGCGGTCTTTGAGGCCGTGGAGCCGGGTTCGGAGCTGTTGACGTTCGCCGGTGGTGCGGCCTACGAGGCTCGCTCGCCGTTGCGGGTCTTGGGCAAGCAGACGGGAGCGTTGTATCTGCGGGTGGCCCAGGGTGTCGCACGCACCGGGGAGGACGTCAGGGAGAAGCTCGCTGACGGTCGCACCGTGGTGGGCGAAGCTGTCAAGGGCACGACGGGTGCGGTGCATGCGGTGGCGGTGTGGTGCGGCGAAGGCACACCTCCACCACATCCGGCGATCAACACGTGGGACGTCAACTTCGAGACACGCACAAGCAACGCCACCGGTGATCTGGCGGCGACGTGGGGCGACGGACGCGAGACGAACCAGAACTACCCGTTCCAGCAGTTCTTGAAGGCCGCGCATCCCGATGATGTGTTGACAATGACGCGGTTAGTGAACCGGTTCGTGGGCGCTGAACCCGGGATGCTGCTGGGCATGCGCTGGTCGGTGCGCCGCGGGGAGGACGGCTGGACACCCTTGCAGTCCTACGGCCGCTACCTCGTCAACGACCGGGGCGAGCGCCTGTGGCGCGGGCACAGCATCGATCTGACAGATGTGGACGACGTGCATGTCCCGATGCGGTCGTTGTTCGGGACGATCTGGTCGGGTCACGATCAGCAGGCGGCGATCGTGGACCTCATCGACCCGTACGTAATCCGGTGGTTGCATGAGGGCCTACCGATGATCGACTGGCCCGAAGATGGTTGGCTGAACTCGATCATTCACCCGGACGATCAACAACTACCGGAACTCAAGGTCGATACCTTGGCGCAGCTGCCGATCGACCACTCCGCGTCAGTGCAGATCCGGCTGCGGGGCAGTGACGGTGGTTGGGTGCGCATAGATGTCCTTGTCAGCCCGATTGAGAAACCGACGGAGGACGCGGCACCGGCGATAGCGATCTTCACCGTGGCGCAGGAGCGAGGGTGACCGAACAGGAGAGCGCAGTGACCGCGGGCGCAGCGGCGTACACGCCGCTGCTGCTGAGGCTGTATGACGCCGCGGTTGTGTATGCGTCGAACAGCTTGCTGTGGCGCTGCTCCCGACACGTCCTGCTGGCCAACTACCAGGCGAACCTCGGTAAGCGGCATCTGGATATCGGTCCTGGCACCGGCTGGTACATCGACCATGCCAACCCAACCCTGGAGTCACTGACCCTGCTCGATCTCAATCCGAACAGCCTCAATGCTGCGGCGTCGACCCTGGCCAGGTATGCGCCGGTACGTGTGACGGGAAATATCCTTGAGCCGCTACCCAGCTCCCTGAGAGATCTGGACTCGGTTGGGGCGAACTTCCTGTTTCACTGCGTTCCGGGCGACTGGGAGGCCAAAGGCACGGCGTTCGGAGAGATCGCAAAGGTGCTGGCCCCGACGGGAGTGTTCTTCGGGGCCTCGATACTCGGCTCCGGTGCGCAAGGGAGCATGGGCGCCCGCGGCGTGATGCGGCTGTACCAGCGCCTGGGGATATTTCAGAACACCGGCGACACGTTGGACGGTCTGCGGGAGGCGTTGAGCCGGTATTTTGCGAATGTCGAGGTCCAGGTGGTCGGTTGTGCCGCCGTGTTCAGGGCGGCACAGCCCCGGTAGGCGTGGCTGGTTGAGGGATCAACGCCGGCCCTCGCGTTGTTCGTCGAGGATCGCCCGCACATGGGCCCGCCCTGGCCCGTTTAGGGCGGCTCGCCCGGTCTCGCGGGCGGCCGTGGTGGCGGCGAGCTGGGCAGGGACCGCGGCAATCCGCTGGGCCGCGGCCTGGGCTTCGGAAGCGGCGTGGGCGTCGCGCCACACGGTGGGGCGCTCGCCGATGTCAGCGCGGTGCAGCAGGGCGAGGAGGTACTTGACCGGGTTGTGCGGTGTGTCATAGACCCGGAACCCGGTGGTGGCGACGTCGTTGAGGTGTTGGATGACGTCGCGGTCGGTCCAACCGGCCTGCGCCCAGCGTGTCAGCCCCGCTGCGTAGGCATGGGGAGAGTAACGCCGTATCCACCCGGGGCACTCCGGATGGGCCCGCAGCGCCTTACTCAGCGCCACCCCGACCCCAGCAGGGTCGGACGGACCCTCCCGAACCCTCCTCCTGTTCGATGTGCGGCGCGCAGCGCCGTCCGCTGATCCCGAAGGGTGTTTTGTGCCGGTAGAAACCACTTTCTCTGCGAGAGAAGGGGGTAAAACAAGACCACTTTGTGGAGGGGTGCCATCTGGTGGTTGACCTGCACCGATGCACACAGGGTTATCCACAGGGTAGGTGCTGGTGTGGTGCAGGGCATACACGGCGGTCCATCCACGTGCTTTGTCGCCGCGTTCGGCGGAGTCCAACCGCTCGAGCAGGGTCCGTTGGCGGCCTTCCTGGACTTCGGTGGCGAGCCCGACGAGGCGGAGGAAGGTCCTGGCCCGGCTGATGGTGCGTTCGCCGAGCCCGGTGGCCGCGGTCATACCGCGCGCAGCCCCGGTCTGGCCGAGCAGGGGCCAGCTGTTGCGCCCGGTCAGGAAGTCGGCCGCGGCTGCGTGTGCGGTAGCCACCGCCAAAACGGTAGGGAGCGAGATGCCACCACCGGTGGTGGCCACGAGCTGGTGGCGCACCAGCAGGTAGTGCCTGCGGTACACCTGCTCGACGTGCTCCAGCCAGCGCTCAGCGGACCACCAACACGGCACTCGCGCATACGCACCCGTCAGCACCGGTCGCCGCAGCAACGGCCGCGGTGGCAGCGGATCGCGGACGTCGCGACGGCCAGGCGGTCGGGACGCGCCGGCGGGGGCGCGAGAGGTCCGTCTCCCCCGCTCAGCGACACGCGGGGGAGATACATACAGAACTGTTTCAGGGTTAGAGGTACCCTCAGACAAGGCAGCCAAGCCAAGTCCCTTCGGGGAAGAGCACCAAGCCAGCGAGCTTCCAACTCGTCGGCCCTAGCTGGATCCGAACCCTCCCTTGCCGGGGAGGGTTTTCGGCGTTCTAGGGGCTACCTGGTGCGATGTGGAGTTATTTGCGTGCGGCTGCGCCGCTCACCTCACGCGCTCTGAGGCAGCACCTCCTGTTCAGTCACTGGGAGCAGCGGAAGACCCCGCCGCAGAGCTTCTTCGGCAACCCACCAGTGATGGAGCTGCCCGGCAGCATGACGACGTATGTCCGCGATGATCGTCGGATCGATGTACGCGAACAGCATCGCGCGGGCTCGTCGCCGGTTGCGGTGCGCTTGGTAAGCGCCCCTGGGAAGCCCCGGATCGTCGGCCTGGGGCACCGTCGGTAGACCTCGCCGCAGGGCCTCCTGAACCACCCACCAGTGGTAGGTACCTCGATTGGCTGCTTCGAGCTTGACTGCCGCAGCGAGATCGGGATCGACGTAGGGGCCGAAGCCCACTCGCCCGCCGCGTTGTGATTGAGGCTGCACAGCAATAGTCAACACTGGGTTGGGTCTCTGACGTGCAGGACACGCCGAAGGGTCTTTCTAGGAAAATATCTCGGATGACGACTTAGCGGGCTTTGAGGCGTGCGACGCGCGCGTCCCGAGTTCGAGACCAAACGGTGGACAGCCAGGGCGGCTCAACGTTGAAGGCGCCGGCGAGCGCCCGCAGCTGGTCGACGTCGGGGGCACGATGGCCGCTTTCGATGGTGAAGAGGATGGCTGTGCTCAAGCCTGTGAGCTTGGCCAACTGTTGCTGGTTGAGCCCTGCCTGAAATCTCAAGTCGGCCATGAGAACGTCGGCCTCTTTGACCGGAACGAGGTCGGCGACCTGGACGCCGAGTGCTTCGGCGACTGCAGCGAGGGTGCGCGGAGAAGGCCGAGAGCGACCAGTCTCCCATGCGCCGATGGTCGCCGCACTGACGCCAGAGAGCGTCGAGAGTTCGGAGAGCGAGTACGCCTTCTGGCTCCGATGTCGTCGTAGAGCGGCCGGGCTGAACCCGCGACTGCCTGCCCGGCCCACAGCGCCTCCGTCCACCAGATCCTCTTCAGTCTCATGCATCTTGCCCACTTTCTGCTCGCCACTGACGAGGCTGGCCAGATAAACTAGAGAGTGGAACTAGACGTATATGGCGTTCGACGTCTACGGTAATTCCCGTTCGGGTCCTCGCGGCGGCGTCAGCCGGTCGGTGGCGGGTAGTGAAAGGGGGCGGTAGGTATGGGCACACCGTGTGGCGGTCCTTACACTGGGTGCAGATCCCTGAGCAAGGGGTCGCTCCCGCGGTTTGTCGACCTCGACCCGGATGACGCTAGGGAGAGCTCCGCGCTGAGCTCTCTTCGCAACCATCCGTGGGTGAGGGCATGAGCTTCCGAAGATATGCCGACCGGCTGACCAAGCCGGCTCGCTTGTTTTTTCGTCCTGTTGGGGTGCTCTCGGCGCCGCGCGGTGGGCGCTCTTGGTGCCGAGCGGCCGCCGTTGGGGTTCCCGGATGCTCATCGGCGACCGTCTCGGGTCCGTGGGTGCTGCGGTGAAGGGCGGCAACGCGGCGTTGGTGCTGCTCGCGCTGGCGTTCGTGGTGCCACTGCTCGTGATTGTGATGGTGGTGGGCGGCTCCGCTCCGCCGTGTGATCAGCAGGGCGCGGGCGGTTCGGGTGGTGGCCCGGGCACCGGTGCGTTGGCCGCGGGAGGTATCCCTGTGGCGTTTGTGCCGCTGATCCAGAAGGCGGGCGCGCTGGACGCGGCGTTCCCGGCCCCGGTGCTGGCCGCCCAGATTCAGCAGGAGTCCGGCTTTCACGCCTCTGCGGTGTCCTCCACCGGGGCGATGGGGTACTCGCAATTTGAACCCCAGACCTGGGCTTCGTACGGCAAGGACACCACCGGCAAGGGTTCCGCCGATCCGAACAACTTCTCCGACGCGGTGGATGCGCAGGCCCGCTACGACCATGATCTGGCGAACCAGGTGCGCACCGCGCAGGCCGCGGGCAAGATCCACTCCACCGCGAGCGTGACCGAGATGGCCCTGGGTGGCTACAACGCCGGCATCACCCGCGGTGATCGCCGCGGGTGGGGTGCCGGGCAACGCCCAAACCTCGGCGTACGTCCCGGCGATCATGACCATGGCGCGGGGCAAGTTCTCCCAAGCGGGCACGACCACCGGTCCAGCTGCGGGCGCAGCTGCCGGAGGAGTTGCGGCCGCCCCTGGTGCTGGTGGGGCGTCCGCCTCGGGTGGGTGCCCCGGTTCGGCGGGGCAGGTGCGGGTACTGGCGTTGTCCTACCCCGCCACCACCGGGCCGCAGGCGGTTGATGTGTATCTGCCCCCGGGCGGGGGTGCGGGAACGACCCCACTGCGCCCAATTCTGGTTCAGATCCATGGCGGCGGCTGGTTTTTCGGTGACCGCCATGAACTCGACGGGGTGGCGAAGGACGCGGCGATGCACGGGTACGTCGTCGTCAACGGGGAGTACGCCATGTCCAGCCCGCGGTGGCCGAGAGAACTCAACGACGTGCGCGCGGAGATCGACTGGGCGCGGTCACAGGCCAGCCAGTGGGGTGCGGATCCGGCGAGGATCGCCACCTTGGGTGACTCGGCGGGGGCGAATCTGGCGGTGGATGTGGCGGCGACGGGAGACCACGCCGGGGTGCAGGCGGCGGTGGGGTGGAGCGGGCCCTACGACCTGCAGGCTCTTCCGGCGAACGCCGCGGCGATCGTGGCCACGGACTATCAGAGGGCGGCGAGCTTGGCAGATCCGTTCATCTACTTGGGCTGCCTACCGTTCGTGTGTTCCTCCACGTACGCGGCAGCGTCCCCGGCGTTGTCGGCGACACCTGGGGCTCCCCCGGTGTATCTGGCGAACAGCGCGAACGAGCTGGTGCCGTTGGCCCAGCAGGACGAGATGGTGAGCACTTTGACCCGGCTGGGGGTGCCGCATCAGGCGGTGGTGGTCCCGGGCACGGGGCACGCCACCGCGTACGCCGCCGCGCAGACCCAGCCGACGTTGGCCTGGCTCGACAAGACACTCGGGTTCACGCCTCCCCCACCACCCGCTGCGGGTGGCGGGGTGGGTGGTCCGGCGCAGGAAGCGGTGGTACAGGCCGCGAAAACCCAGCTGGGTCTGCCGTACGTGTGGGGCGGCGGCAACGAAAACAGTCCCAGCGGAGGCGGTTTCGACTGCTCAGGCCTCGTGCTGTACGCGTTCAAACAGGGCGGCGCCCCGCTGCCCGGTGCCCCGCGGACCGCGCAGGCCCAGTACGCGGCGACCGCAGCCAAGGCCTTGCCCGGTGGCTTCGACCCGGCGTCCTACCAGGCCGGGGACCTCTTGTTCTACGGCACGGCCAGCAACATTCACCACGTAGCCATCGCGATCGGGAACGGGCAGTTGATCCAGGCCAGCACCTTCGGGGAACCGTTGAACATCAAACCGATCTATCACTCCGACTTTTTCGCGGCTACTCGACCGCTCGGTACGACAGGAGCACCGCAATGAGGAGAACGGCACTGCAGCAGATCGGTAAGACAGTGCTCGGCGCGGCGGTTGTGGCGGTGTACGCAGGGTGCAGCGCACCGACCGCACCATCACCATCACCGGCACCGGCCTCGTCAGCGCCGCCGAGTGCGGTAGCCCCGGCGACCGCACTGCCCTCCTCCTCGGCGGGCGGTGGTGCACCGGTGACGGTGCCCCCCGGTGCGTCGGGGACCCCCCGGGGAGCCGGACCGGGCATCGACCAGGTCAACGGTGCCGATGCCAGCGCGGTGGGGGAAGCCTTCTCCACGGCCACGTTCACCTACGACAGCCTGATTGACACGTCTCCCGCGGATGGGCAGCGCCGCTCCGCGGACTTCGCGACACCCGCCTTCGCCACCCAACTGCGCCAGCCGCTGATGCAGGGGGGCGGTGCGGTGTGGAACGAGATGGCCGCCCACCGCGGCTACACCACCGTCGCCCTGACCCCAGACCACGACGATGGCCGCCCACCGGACACCGCGACGAGCGCGGTCCGGGGATGGACGGTCACCGCGACGGTGCACGCCGCCGATGGGTGGAGCGCCCCGATGAGCTCGGTGGTGCTGTTCGTGTCGATGACCCGCCCGACCCCCGCCAGCGGGTGGCAGGTCTCCAGCCTGCGGATTCCGGCGGCCAACTGATGACGGAACCGACCGTGATGCGGGCCCCGGTGGTGGGTGCGGTGGGCGGTGGTGTCGGGGCCACCGTCCTGGCGGCGCTGTTGGAGTGCCCCGAGGCCGGTGTGGTGGCCGGTGACGGTTCGCAGCCCGTGGATGTACTGGTGTGCCGGTCCACCGCGCACTCGGTGCGGGACGCCATCGCGGTGGCCGCCCGGATGGGTGCTGCCCCGGTGCTCGCGGTGGTCGCGGACTGTTCGCACAGCCCGCCCTCCGCGGTGCGCCACC
>JAABUJ010004990.1_pt1 | contig 13577 bp, 13 predicted proteins | sample 5559131 | NCBI WGS metagenome assembly JAABUJ01 (sample SAMN10711875, study PRJNA513366) | rock metagenome | isolation source: Antarctica rocks | place: Antarctica: Victoria Land, Mt New Zealand nord | collected 2016-01-07
TCTACGTTCAGGGCAGACCGGAGTACCCGCAGGAGGTAGAACAGTGGCTGCGCATTCGGCTTGGATTGCGCGAAGGTAAGACCGTGCTTGACCTTGGGGCCGGCACAGGCAAGTTTTCGAAATGGCTCTCCAGCACCGGAGCCAAAGTGACTGCGCTGGATCCAGTAGCAGCGATGTTGGAGCAGATCTCAAAGGAACAGCCCGGCATCGAAACAAAATTGGGTTCTGCCCAATCAATTCCGCTCGAGAGCAACAGCCTGGACGCGGTCGTTTGCGCCCAATCTTTTCATTGGTTCGCGTCTGTCGCCGCACTCGCTGAGATTCGTCGCGTCTTGAGACCAGGCGGGCAGCTGGGGTTGATCTGGAACGTACGTGATGAAAGCGTCGAATGGGTGGCGGCCTTGACACGATTGATCGCCCCGTTTGAGGGCGGTACTCCGCGCTATCGCACCCAGGAGTGGCGCTCCCTTTTCCCTGCTCAGGGCTTTGGTCCCATTCGCGAGGAGCGGTTCGCAAACGACCACGTGGGGCCGCCTGAGGAGGTGATTCTCGCTCGTATTCTGTCAGTCAGCTTTATCGCCGCGCTCCGTGCAGCGGAACGGAGCATCGTCGAAGCTCAGATACGACAGATGATTGATTCCACTCCAGAGCTCGCTGGCAGAGCTTCAGTAAAGTTCCCATACGAAACAGTAGCTTTCAGTTGTGCCAGACTTAGCTGAAGGGTAAAAGTTATCGGCTGAGTCGGGCAGTGTGGACCTATTCAAAGATAGAAGGACTCGCCGAAGCGAGTCCCTTCTGCTTGTGGAGTGAAGCAGCTTCAGACCGTGGTGAGCGCGAGGCCGTCAGCTTTTTCTTCGGACTCGGAGATGGGGCGGTAGAAGAGCTGGTTGTTGTCGAGGTAGACCTCGAGGAAAGCAGGACGTTCCTTAATCCCACCAGCAATGAGAGCTTCAGAGAGCGGGTCCTCTACGAAGCGTTGCAGCGCACGACGTAGGGGACGTGCGCCGTAGGTACGGTCGCTGGCCGTTTTTGCAAGGATGTACCGCTTGGCGTCGTCGTTCACTGAAATGGTGATCGCCTTGTGGACGAGGTTGACGTTGAGCTGTTGAACCAGCAGCTCGAGAATCTGCATCAAGTCGCTCTCGATGAGCGAGGTGAAGATGATGATCTCGTCCAGGCGGTTCAGGAACTCGGGGTTGAAGGTTCGCTTGACCTCACCCTTGACCAGCTCTTCCATCTTGTCGAGCGCCATGTTCTCGTCGGACGACTGGAACCCCAGGCCCTGCTGCTTCTGCAGATGCTTGGCCCCGATGTTCGAGGTCATCACGATGATGGTGTTCTTGAAGTCGACCGTGTTGCCCAAGCCGTCGGTCAGTTGGCCATCTTCAAACACCTGGAGAAGCAGGTTGTAGACGTCCGGATGAGCCTTTTCGATCTCGTCCAGCAGGACGACGGAGTAGGGGTTGCGCTTGACTCGCTCGGTGAGCTGGCCGCCTTCCTCGTAGCCTACATAGCCCGGAGGTGAACCAATCAGCTTCGAGACCGAATGCTTCTCCATGAACTCGGACATGTCGAAACGGATCAGCGCCTTTTCGCTGCCGAAGAGGAACTGCGCCAGGGTGCGGGCCATCTCAGTTTTACCCACGCCTGTGGGTCCCAGGAAGAGGAACGAGCCAATGGGGCGGGCAGGATTCTTCAGACCAGCTCTGGACCGGCGAATTGCGCGGGAGAGGGCGGAGATGGCCTTATCCTGCGAGATGACGCGCTTGTGCAGCTCTTCCTCGACGCGGAGGAGGCGCTGCATCTCTTCTTCCTTGAGCGAGGTGACGGGAACGCCGGTCCAGCGGCTCACAACATCCTCAATATCCTCGCGGGTGACGATACCGGCTGAGGAATCGTCGAGGTGGTATTTGTCCCGTAGGGCGCGCAGGTTTTCGCGTTCCTTGCGCTCTTCGTCCGAGTAGAAGCGGGCCTTTTCGAACTCGTGGTTCGCGATGGCGTTCTCCATGCGGTGCACGATGAACTTGATGCGCTTCTGGACCTCGGTCAGCTCTTCGGGGAGAGAGGTCTGGCGAAGCTTTACGCGGGCTCCCGCCTCGTCGATCAGGTCGATGGCTTTGTCGGGCAGAAAACGGTCGGGAATGTAGCGGGATGAGTGTGAAACAGAGAAGGTGATCGCGTCGTCGGTGTAGGAGACGGCGTGAAACTTCTCGTACTTCTCCTTAATTCCCATGATGATCTTGATCGCGTCTTCCTCGTTGGGCGGAGGAACCTTGACGGCCTGGAAGCGGCGTTCGAGCGAGCGATCTTTTTCGATGGACTTGCGGTACTCGGCCGGGGTAGTCGCGCCGATGCACTGAATCTCGCCGCGGCTAAGGGCGGGTTTGAGGATGTTGGCAGCATCGAGCGAACCTTCGGCTGAACCGGCACCGACCAGTGTGTGGAGCTCGTCGATAAAGACGATGGAGTTCTGATTCTCCATCAACTCCTTCATGATGGTCTTGAGGCGCTCCTCAAACTGGCCGCGGTACTTGGTGCCGGCTACAATCAGACTTAGATCGAGGGCGAGGACGCGTTTGTCGGCTAGGAAGCTGGGAACCTCGCCGTCGGCGATCTTCTGGGCCAGACCTTCCACGATGGCGGTCTTGCCGACGCCTGGCTCGCCAATCAGAACAGGATTATTCTTCGTTCTGCGGCAGAGGATCTGGATCACCCGGTCCACCTCCGTGTCGCGGCCGACGAGAGGATCGAGTTGCTGATCCATGGCCGATTGCGTAAGGTCGCGGCTGAACTCAGCCAGCATGGACTGCTCCGCGCGCTGGCCCTGCTTGGCCTGGGCGGCGGGTTTTTCCTGCGTGGTGCGCTGGAGTTCCTCCCGGATTGCCGGAAGCCTGAGCCCGCGCTCCTGCAGAATCTCAGCGGCAAAGCATTTTTCTTCGCGAAGTAGGCCAAGCAGGAGGTGTTCGGTGCCGATGTGCTTGTGCGAGAGCCGTTCCGCTTCCTCAGCGGCAAAGGCGAGAACGCGCTTGCACTCGTTCGACAGCGGCAGATCGACCGAAGTCGAAACCTTCTCCCGAATGGTGGTATGTCCTTCAATCTGCTTGCGAATCGACTCGACTGAAGCGTGCGAACGCAAAAAGCGATTGGTCAGGGCCTTGTCCTCACGGAGGAGACCGAGCAGAAGATGCTCCGTCTCAATGTAAGGCGACCCAAACTGGCTGGCCTCGTAGCGCGCGAAGAAAATTACGCGTCTCGCCTTTTCCGTATAACGCTCGAACATGTTCCCCCTTCGTGGAGACGACCCTTCCAGTCTATTCGCCTGCCCCATGCTGGCGAAAGTCCGGCAAAGTTATGCATACACTAACAGCCCTGAAGATTAGACGCGCGTGTGTAAAACAAGGTTCAGAACTCGAGGTCTTCGCGGCGAATGCCACCCTGCCTGATTTCAGGCGAGATAGCCCTCTTTAAGGGTGAGATGCGATCGCAGTGGCGGCAGCGAAAGCAGGTTAGACGAGGAGGCCATCTCGGAGGGTCAGGGTGCGGTCGCAGCGGCGGTACCCAAAGGAGGTTTAGACGAGCAAGCCATCTCGAAGGGTCAGGGTCCGGTCGCAATGCGCTGCGAATTCCAGCGAGTGGGTGACGATCACGCTGGTCAGGCCGTGAGCGCGGTGCAGACCCTGGATGAGGGTGAAGACCGCCTCGGCGGTTCGGCCGTCGAGGTCGCCCGTAGGCTCATCGGCCAGCAGGACTTTGGGTTCGGTGACCAGGGCACGGGCAAGCGACACGCGCTGCTGTTCGCCGCCGCTCAGTTCGCCTGAGCGATGCTGGGCACGGTCGGCGAGTCCCACCTCGGCCAGCCAGCGGCGGGCGCGTTCGGTGGCATGGACCTTGGGCATACCGCCGGCCAGCAGCGGCATGGCTACGTTCTCAAGCGCGGTGAACTCCGGCATCAGGTAGTGGAACTGCCAGACGTAGCCGACTTCGCGATTGCGGAACTCGGCTGCCTGGCGGCGCGACATGCTGCCCAGACGCACGTCGCCGACCCAGACCTCGCCCCCGGAGGGATGGTCGAGCGCGGCTAAAAGATGCAGCAGGGAACTCTTGCCCGCGCCGCTCTGGCCGACGATCGCCACGAGCTCACCCGGCGCGACCGTGAAGCTGAGTCCGCGGAAGAGTTCAAGTTCGCCATGGCCCATGCCCTTGCCCGCGTAGGCCTTGCGCAGCGCTTCGGCGCGAATCTGGGCGGGAAGTTGCGCGCCCACTATGGTTTGCCTGCGGGATCGGCTGGGTTGCCGGATTGGGCACTGACCCGCCGCTTCTCGGCCCGGAAGGCGATGGCCATGCGATTCCACGCGTTGATGCTGGCTATGGCGAGGGTCAGATTGACGAGATCCGCGTCGCGGAAGTGCTCCTGGACCGCCGCGTAGGCTTCGTCCGAGGCATGCCCCTCCTGAATGTTGGTGATCGCATCGGCCCAGGCCAGGGCCGCGCGTTCACGCTGGGTGAAGGCATCGCTCGCCTGCCACTCGGCGACGGCTTGGATGCGCCCTTCACTTTCGTTATGCTTTTTGAGCTCGTGGGTGTGCAGCCCGCTGCAAGACTCGCATCCGTTGAGCAGGGAAGCGCGCAGGCGGACCAGTTCAATCAGCACTGGCTCCAGGGCTGTGCCGGTGTTTAGATAATGTTCCACTGAACGCAGCCCTACGAAGCCGTCTGGCGCAAGCTCTGCATATTGAAGTCGGTGCGTGATCGCAGGCGTCCTTGATGCGGAGAAGTAACGGCCTAATGTTGCGTGCTCTCTTTGGACTCAAGGCGCACAACTCGCTCGCGTAGAGAGGTGTAGTCAGCAAGACGTGAAATTGCTAACAACGTATCGGCGTGCCGGGTTTCAGCGCGGCGCTCGTTGTCATCGACCTTCTTTTCTAACGAATCCAAGCGGACTGCGATGGCCCGCAGTTCTGGCGCTAGGAAATCCTGGATAACCTGGCGTCCGTCCTCGATCACGCTCATGCCATTACCTCCCGCACTTCGATGATAACCACAAACTCTCGCCACCTCAATCAGGCTGTCGCATCACAGCTTCAATCAAGATAAGTGAGCCAGCCAAGCCTTGAGTTCCTGGTGGCCTTCCTTTGGATTTACACCCGTAGGTCGTCTGATCCTGGGCAAGATGCGATTTGACACTCTTTTATTCATACCGCAGAGCTTCGGCCGGAAGCACTCTTGCCGCTGAACTGGCAGGATACAAGGTGGCGAGCGCGCTGACGCCGAGGGAGACGGCGGCTACGATGAGGGCGTCGGTGAAGCGTGGGGCGAAGGGTAAATAGTCGAGCGAGTAGACGGCGGCGTCAAGGTGGATGAAGCGGTAGTGGCCTCCGGCCCAGCTTACGCCGTAACCGACGATCAGACCGATGACCGTGCCGAGGACCGAAATCATCAGACCTTGCAGAAGGAAGACGCGGCGCATCTGCTGCTCGGTGACGCCGAAGCTCATCATGACAGCGATGTCGCGAGTCTTTTCCATCACCATCATGGTCAGGGCGATCAGGATGTTCAAGGCGGCCACGCAGACGATCAAAGCTAGCACGATGAAGGTGACGATCTGCTCGAGCTTGAGAGCGCGAAAGAGCTCGCGGTTCTGCTCCATCCAGCTTGTGGCCTGGAAGCCTTTGCCCGCAGCGTGTTCAATCTCGCGTGCGATCACGTCGGCTTGGTAGAGGTTGTCCACCTTGAAGCTGATGACGGAGATCAGATCCGGCTCGGCGAAGAGGCTCTGCGCGTCCGCAAGACGCATGAAGGCGTAGCTGGAGTCGTACTGGTAGAAACCCGAAGAGAAGATACCCGCGACCTGAAAACGCTGGTAGCGGGGGACCAGGCCCAGCGGCGTCAGTTCGCCTTGAGGGCTGGTGACGAGCACCGTGTCGTTCACCTGCGCGCCCAGAGTGTCGGCAAGATCTTTGCCGATAACGATCGGTGGGTCGGCAGCAGCATCCGGCGAGGTGGCTTTGGGTTGCGGGTCCAGCGCGGCGGCGGAGCCAGATTTAATCTCGCTCAAGAGTGCGCTCACGGTGCGTTCGTCGGCGGGAAGGATGCCTTTGATCAGCCCTCCGCCGGAACGTGCACCGCGCGAGATCAGGACCTGGCCATACAGTCCGGGAGCAGCGGCAGATACATGCGGCAGAATCCGCAGGCGGGTGAGCAGCGGCCGCCAGTCGCGAATGCCGTCGGCGGCCACGCGCATCAGGTCGATATGCGCGGTCGAGCCCAGCAGACGGTCCTGCAGGTCTCGTTTCATTCCGTTCGTAATGGCGAGCGCGATAATCAGCGAAGCCACGCCAGCCGCCACACCCAACACGGAGATCGCCGTGATGACGCCGATAACGGCTTGCCGTCGTTTGGCCCGGAGATATCGCGCCGCGATGAAGAACTCAAACCGCATACAGGTTGAGTCTACGCAAAGCAGACGTGCAGGCGGAGCTTAGTCGGAGCCGGAGGATATGGGCGCGTTCGTACCGCTCGAATCGGGTACGGTCAGGATGATGCCCTGGGTGTCGCTTTGAACCTTGAGCGCTTGCGTAACGCCACCATACGTCCGCACGGTTTTATCTTCATCATGGGTACGCGGAGAATCACCAGGCGGGTTAGCAACCTGGACCTTGGTGATGTCTTTTGCGCCCGAAACCTTCAGCAGGAAGCTACCCTCCGGGACAAAGCCGAGATGGAACAGGTTGTCGGCTGGATCGATTTTGGCGCTGGTCACCTCGCTGGAGTCGTCCTCATTCAGCAGGCTTACCGTGCCGCTATTCAACACGTGGCCGTCTTTTGCCACAACCTGTCCGGAGACACTGTGCAGCTTGGAGAGCGGAAAGTCGAGGTCCGCTCCGGCGCGCTGTTCTGCCACAGCCAGACTGATCGGAGTGGCTGCGGACTGGCGCAAAGCACTGCCCGAAAACAGCGGCAGCGAATACTTCTGAGTCTGCATGCGCATCACGGTTGCCTGGTCGGGATGGTCCGATGGATGGTTGATGCGGGTGGTGTATTCGCTCAGGGTCAAATCGACTTCGACAAGATACTTGCCTGGCTCGAGGCCGGTCACGCGATAGTGCCCTTCGTCGTCAGTGAGAACATGTCCGAAGCCTGCACGATAGCGCGTCGCGGCACCGCGTTTCCACTTGCCCGCGGCGTCCTTTTGCAGAACGTCGACATCCAGGCCGCTGGCGGGCGAACCGTCATCGTACGTTACGGTGCCGCTCACCGAAGCTCCGCGCTCGAGCGCAACATCCTGATTGATGGTGGCATTGCTGCGCACGTAGACCTTCAGCAGGGTTTTCGCCATCTGCTGCTGGAGAGCCGCATCTTTAGATTCGAGATCCTGAGAGTCAAATTGCGCGAGCGGCGAGGTGTACCCGGAGGCGTCCACAATAATGTAATATGCGCCGGGCGGAACGTTGGAGATTGTAAAGCTTCCGTCGAGCCCGGTCTCTACGAAGTCGGTGGCCGGGGACCTCCCGATGACGTCCGCGTAACGCTTGGCGTTATTGTCGCGGATTGGGGCCGGGGCTGCTACCGCGACCAGCGCTACCTTAACGAGTCTGGCCGGGCGCTGCGTGTCCGCGCACATGACGTGCCCGGTGACGGTGCCAGGCTGCGGCGGATGAGCTTTGGGTTGTTGGGCCGTCGCGGCAGCAAGTGGACCACACACCAATAGCATCGTAAGCAGGGCAGGGCGCATGCTTTTCTCCAAACGGAGCAGATTCGAATCAAGTTGAAGTCGAAGCCGCAGATTCCGCTGATACTACAGCAAGGGTTTCGGTGAATGATAGCTGAAGCCGCGTGTCGGACACGAGCGTCATTTTGAATAGCGAGGGCAGGTGAGACTTCGCGGCTTGCGCAAGCGATGGCTGTTCGCTGACAAGGGCTATGAGGCCAATGACGGGAAGAATGCGTCCAACCGTAGGAGTATCTTCAACGATGATGACGTGCATGCGTTCCCGGATGTACCTGATTGCGGTAGCCCTGATGCTGACTGGAACGTCGTCTGCGCGCCTGTGGGGACAGGCTGTGCCGGTGCCTCCGCCTCCGCCAGTTTCCAATCCCGATGACGCTGGACCGCAGGTGGATAACGGTCCCATCGTGATTAAGAAGAAGCCGCAGGCAGACGAGGAGCAGGCGCCGCCTCCGGCACCGGCTGAGCCAAAGGTGAAGAACCCGAATGGTGAGACCTACTCGCTGCGGGTGGATGTGCCGCTTGTCAATCTGAATGTGAACGTCATTCTGGACAAGACGCATCAGTTCGTCCCGGGGCTGAAGGCAGGCAATTTCCTGGTGCTTGAGGATGGCGTGGAGCAGAAGGTGCAGACGGTTAGGATCGCGCAGACGCCAATTACGGCCGTCATGCTGCTGGAGTTTGCCTCGACCTCGTATTCCTACATCTACGACATGCAGAATGCGTCGGCCAGTTTCTTTAATACGCTCAGGCCAGACGATTACGTCGCCGTGATTACGTACGATCTGCGCACGCATATCCTGACGGACTTTACCAACCGCAAAGATGTCATTGCGAATGCGCTCAACTCGCTCCAGATTCCCGGGTTTTCCGACACAGATATGTTCGACGCCCTCTACGAAACACTCGACCGGACGACTCGCATCGACGGACGCAAGTACATCATCCTGATCGGGTCGGGAAAGGATTCGTTTTCCAAGCTGACGTGGGACAAAATGATGGTCAAGATCAAGAACACGCCGAATGTAACCATCTTCACCATTGGAACCGGTGCGCTGGTGAACGAACTGCGCGATGACTACGGGGCGCAGGGTCCGATTGAGCGGATGGATGTGCTCCAGGCTCAAAATCAATTGCGCACCATTGCCAAGATGACTGGCGGGTTGTACTTCGACCCTCTGTTTCAAGGTGCGCTGCCGGACGTGTTTGCACAGATCAACAATTCAATCCGCAATCAATATGTGCTCACCTATCGGCCTACGAATACAAAGAACGATGGGAGTTACCGGCACATCAAAGTGCTCCTGGTGGACAACGAAGGCAAGCCGCTGCACATGCAGGACGAGAAGAAGCATTCGCTCAAGTACACCGTGATTGCGCGCGATGGATACAAGGCAAAGCTGCCGGTGGAGTAGAGTGCAGGCGTTGATGAGACAGCGTTTGACCGAGAAGGGCTGAACCCTTACACTCGCTTTAGGCCGCCAGCGTGCTTGTTCCGCGATGCCTTGCTGCACTCTGTTGCCCCCTCGTTCAATGGTAGGACAGTCGGCTCTGAACCGATCAATCGGGGTTCGAATCCCTGGGGGGCAACCACAGAACCTAAATGCTTTATTATCAATTAGATAAAAGACACCAAACGGGATCAATCGTATATCTGATCCTGACAAACATTTGTGGATGCTAAAGGCTTGTGAGTTCTGCATAAGCGAATCAGCGAGTTGCGTTATTTCTCTGAATGCAGGCTATTCTTCCGAGGCCGTCTAGCAAGACGAAGGTGCTAGGGGGTCGACGGATATCCGACGAAGTATGGCAGCCTACAGCCTATCTGGTGATGCCATACTTCTTGCATCGGAGCGTGCTATGGCCCTATGCAGGCCAGCAAAGCATTAAGGTTCTTGTACGCTTCGTTGAATTTCGGTCGCGGCATGGAGTGGACGTAGGCAGAGACGTCCGACGCCTGCTGCGGTGTGAGCAAGCCCGGATGGTCCTGCGGCATGGTGCGGCTCATTGCCGGCGGAATTAGAAGAAGCGGAACCCTGGATGTCATAACGGTTCTCCTTAACGGGTCTGGGGAGCGAGCGATTTGAAGCCGAATTCGTGATACGCGGCCTGTGCTTTGTCGGATTTCAGGTACTGGACCCACGCTTCTGCTTCCTCCGCGTGGGGTGCGTTGGGGAGCACCCCAGCGGCGTAGATGGCGGTCATGTTCTCGGCGTCAGGAATGGCAACTCCGGTGATCGGGTTGCCGACCTTCTCCTGGAACCTGACCTCGGACGCCCAGGTCACACCTGCATCCACCTTGCCCTGCAAGATGCGCATGGGCGTCTGGCGATGATGGATCTCCGTGAGGATGGACGATCCATCGGCGACCTTGGTGTGATACACCGCCTGGTAGAGCGGCTCGCCGCCAGCTTTGCGCAGAGCGGCCGCAATCTGGTTGGCTACACCTTCCCATTGCGGGTTTGGCATCGACAGCTTCAGGTCGCTGCGGCCGAGATCCTTGAGCGATTCGATATGCTTCGGGTTGCCGGCCGGAACCATGATGGCGAGATCATTGGTCGCGTACTCTACGACGTTCTTCACCTCACCCTTGCTGGCCATGCCATGAAGAACCCGTGCACCAGCTTCGTAGACGTCGGGCTGCACGGTGAGCGTCAGGTTGCCGAGCGTGAGTGTGTTGCCGGCGGCGATTTGCTTGCGCAGAATTCCAGGCGGCAGCGTCTCGTAGAAGATCTTGCCCTTGAATTCCGGGTGTTGATCTTCAAAGCCTGCGATTAAACGAGGCAGAACAAAGAACTGATTGCCCCCGATGAACAGCACCAGCTTGGCATCTGCCGGGTTGCCATGCAGGTCGGGGACGTTGTCAACGTCGGGAACCTGAAAGCTGTAGCCTTTGCTCATGGCAGGATCATTCGCTCCTTTGCTCCAGGGCGGTGTGGTTTGCGGTCTGTTTTGGGCGGGCGCCAGCGCCGTGCTGCACAGCGCAGCCGCGAGCGCGGGAAGTACAAAATGCTTCTTCATCGGATCGTTCCTCTTTCCTGGGTGGCTAAACCTTGATGTAGCTGTAGTGGCCTTCGCTCTGCAGCAGAGCAATGGCGGAGACCATGGCGGCGACGACGAGTACGCCGGGGACGGTGTGGGCCAGCATCTCCTCAACCAGCGCCTCGGGCGTGATGGAAAGCTTGTTGTGCGCGACCAGTGCGCGTGCCTGTTCTTCGTCCGCCGTGTGACAGCTCATGAACTGCACGCCGCGGCTTTGCAGCGCCTGCATGCTGGTGTCCTGGAACAGGGACTCACGGCTGTTGGGATCCTGGCTGCTGTACTTGCCGCCGGATTTGCTGGCGAAGTAAGGATTGCGGGTCGCGGGCTTTCCGGTCTCGGGATCGTTTACCTTGAGCCACTCGCCGATGCCGTACTTGCTCCAGATGGAGTCGTCGTAATTCAACATGTTCGCCGGGCCGTGCATGCCGACGGCAACCTTGACCTGATCTCTGGGAATGCCCCAGCCAATCTCAAATCCGTTCAACGAATTCTTCACGTTGTTAAGGAACTTGCCGTCGCCCACACCGACGATGTCGTACACCTGCTTGACACGTGCGGGGCTTTTGGCAAGCTGGTCGAACTGCTGAATCTTCCAATCTTTCTTGGCATAGACGAGTTGAGCTTGCGCCATGGGTGTTGCCTCCTGGGTAAGACCGAGCGCTGCGATGCCTGCTGCAGCCGTGCCGAAAAACGATCTACGATTGATTGGGTTCACGTTGCTTCTCCTTCTTTGCGGTTGGCGGTTTTTGAGCTGCTTCTTCATCTTTATGTTGCTGGATGGTGGTTGGGTCGACGCCGATCGAAATCAGCGTTGCATTCGCTTTTTGGTTCCCGCCTGTGCTCGACGCGGTGCAATCTCCATTGCACGGCTCAACAGAAAGCCGCGAAACGCACCCACGTTGCCGCCCGGTTCCGGACCAGCCGCGTAGGCCATCGAAAACCGACGCGCAAGCTTAAGACCCTTCACACGCGCCAGCTTCAGCGTGCCCAGCGCGAGCTGATTCCGCACGGCCCAGCGGGAGACGAACGTCACGCCAAGGCCGGCCTCAACAGCATTGAGTAAACCTTCCGTCGAATCCAATTCCATGCTGATTCTCAAATCCTTGAGCTTCAGACCAACGTTCGCCAGCGACTGCTCGACGATCCGGCGTGAACCCGAACCGAACTCCCGCACCAGCAGAGGTTGCTCCTTCAGATCCTGCGCGGAGATTTCGAGCCCGGCCCACTCATGGCTGGCCGGAACGACCAGCACCATGTGGTCCTCCATGAAGGGTTCAATATGCACGTCCTTGCGCTGCTCTGGACCTTCGATCAAAGCTATGTGGATGTGCTTGGCAAGCAGCGCTTCGAGCATGCTGTCGGTATTGCCACTACGCGCGGTGATCCGCACCTTCGGGTGAGCCTGTCGAAAGCCCGCGATGAAGTTGGGCAGCAGATATTGCCCGATGGTTTGCGAGGCACCGATGGCAAGCTCACCGGCCTCCTGTCCGTAGGCACCTGCGACTGCGGCAACCGCCTCTTCTCCCAGTGTCTTAAACTTCTCCGCGAAAGGAAGCAGTGCGGCACCGCCGGGCGTCAGCGCGATGCGTCCGCCGCCGCGATCAAACAGCGCTACGCCGAGTTCCTCTTCAAGTGCCTTGATCTGCTGCGTGACGGCAGGCTGGGTGAGCAACAACTCTTCGGCGGCGCGGCTGAAGTTCAGATGATGCGCCACGGCGCGAAACACGCGAATCCGAAAGTTCTCGATCATCCTTGAACAGCGACCCCAATGCCAAGCTAACACCGGGCGAGCAGTGAGGCGCTGCTTATAGCCCATCACATTTACTGCTTGGACTCGGAGGTATCTGCGGATGGACACTGGAACTCGACAAGGAGAAACACAATGAACAACACAATGATTCGCACCCTGACCGCCACCATGATTACACTGACCGCCTTCGCCGCTCCGCTCGCTGGCCAAGCGCAGACTCGTTCCAAGTCGGGTGAGATTGTAGTTGTTGAGCCGCACAACCTGCCCGAGCAGGCCCAGATGACCGGGAACTCGTTCTTTCTCCACTCAGATAATGAGGGCGATACCTATCTCTATGTCGAGCAGCAGGACGGCAAACGCTTGAGCGTGTTCAACGTAACCGACCCTGCTCAGATCAAGAACGTCTCTAGCACTCCGCTCACCGTCGCTGGACCGTTCGACTTCGTTCGTGCGCTTGACGGGCACGCTGAGTTGATCCACTTCCGCGAAGGCAAGGGTGTGGCGGTGCTTGATTTGAGCAAGCCGAAAAAGCCCACCATTCACACGGTTTCCGGCCTGGTCAACCCGGGCAGAACTGAACCTCTCGGCGAATCAGGCTATCTTGGCGTCAATGAGCCTTACGATTATGTCCGCGCCATACCCCGCGATTTTCAGGTGGTCGACCTCTCCACCCCGTCCAACCCGACTCTGCTGGCAACCGTCAAGCAGGTGAAACATCGCGTCGTGAACAACGATACCGGGACAACCTTCCTGCTCGGCAGCGACGGGCTAACTGTTGTGCGCCGCATGAGCGTGGAGAATGATTACAAGACGCACCTGATCCAATCAGAAGGCAACTGAGGGAACCGGATATCAGCGGCAGCACAGAGACCCGCTCTTCACGAGCGGGTGTCTGTCGTTTCATGAGTTAGAAAGCGAAATGGCCCGCTGCCTGGGTGGCGTGCCCGATCTTTTGTACCAGTTGGATAGTTAGTGTAGCGCAGTGAGTTTTATCGATATCTCTCCGCCGTCGAGGGTGTGGGGAAGTGGGAAGCGTACTTTGCTTTCCACTTCTCCATA